>OLQI01000122.1_pt1 | contig 83393 bp, 61 predicted proteins | sample 1672171 | NCBI WGS metagenome assembly OLQI01 (sample SAMEA3136655, study PRJEB25190) | human gut metagenome
TAGGGCTATGCCCGTTGATGAAAAGCCCCCGGCTATGCCGGGGGATATTTACTTGTATAATATTGTTTTGAACGTTTTTGAACGGAATACTTGATATTTTTCTTTGATTTGGTTTCACAAATTTGGTGTGTTTTTGAATGCAAAATAAAACAAAATTTTTTGTAACAATTTGTAACAACTTCTTAAATCATTTAAACAATTTTGTAAGTCTGCTGTTGTTGTAATAAATATTCACACGGCGTATAATAGACTTATAAAGAGAACAGGAAATGAATGAAAGGGAGTGTCAAATATGAAGAAGAAAATGTTAGTTGCGGCGCTTATGCTTATAGTTATGATGACTCAAATCAGTGCATTCGCTTCATCATATGCGACATATGCCGTTCATAATGAGAAAGCTGTTCTGAAAGCTGCGGATAATCTCGGCGAATATGCGGTAATACCAAAGGAACTTGAAGGTGTGACGGTAGAGGGAATCGGAGCGGATGCCTTTAAAAACAACAAAGAGTTGAAAGGTATAGAAATTCCCGAAACAGTGTCATATATCGAATGGGGAGCATTTGAAGGCTGCGATAATCTTACTGATATAAATATACCTCAAAATGTGATGAAGATTGAAGATATGACATTTGCTGACTGCACAAGCCTTGAAAATATCAAGTTACCCGAAAAATTACAGGAAATCGGAGTGAAAGCATTTTCAAACACAGATTTAAAGGAAATCGTAATTCCTGACGGCACGAAAGCCATAGATATAAAAGCATTTGAAAATTGCAAAAATCTTAAAACCGTAGTTTTGCCAAAGAGCGTTGAATATATTGCTGTCGGAGCGTTTGACGGCTGTGAAAAAGTCAACGTGAAATGTGTAAAAGGCACATATGCCGAAGAATATCTGAAAGCTAACAAAATTTCATATATTGCACATTAGTATAAAAATTTAATATGGGTTAATAATTAAAGGGTGGTATGGAAATATCACCCTTTTTGCGTGCTGATAAATTATCTGAAATGCAATTTGACTTTTGGATATGTATGTAAAGTTTACAAATAGTTTAAAAACATAAAGTGTTTTTTCTATTGACGAGAGTAAGTTTGAATGGTATAATTAAAATATATTGTATTTTTTTGAAACATAGATGAATATTTTTGGAGGTTACAGAGTGAAAGTTAAATTTAATGTAAAAAGATATTTTCAAGTGCTTGGAATATCACTCGCAGTGATTATTGCCGTGGCAGCTGTCTGTATGGGAATTGACTTTTCGGGCTCAAACAATGAGGAAGCAGTGGACAACACTTCGACTGTTGAGGCGGCAGACGGAAAGATAAACGTTTTACTTATGGGTGTTGACGTTGACGGCTTGAGAACAGACGCAATAATGCTTGCAAGTTTTGATACCGAAACAAAAGAAGTGAATATGCTCTCAATTCCTCGTGATACAAAAATGTATATAGGAAACCGTTATCAAAAAATTAACGCCGCACACGCATTTGTGGATGAAAGCGGAGAAATCGGCGGTGCGACAGCAACTTGTGAGGCGGTAACGAGAATAACGGGTATTCCGATAAATTACTATGTTGATTTCAGCTTTGACGCTGTTGCTCACGTTATAGACGAACTTGGTCCTATTGAATTTACAATTCCGGACCTTTACGGCGACGGTGTAGGTATGGTATATGACGACCCTGTACAGAGTCTGCATATAAATCTTCCGCCGGGAGATTATCAGCTGAACGGTCAGCAGGCTGTATGGCTTATGCGTTACAGACACGGTAATGTCAATCCGTCAACCGGTGTATTTAAAGGTTATGTAAACGGTGACAGTGACAGAGTTGAAATGCAGCAGAAATTCCTGAAAGCTGTTGTAGACCAAAAGGTTAATGCATCTTTGATTTTGAAAATTCCTTCAATATTCAAGGATATAAGCTCTGAAATTAAGACAAACTTTACAGTAAGTGAAGTTATTAAGTATTCAAAATATTTGGCTGATTTCTCAAGCGTGAATATTCATTCGTATTCATTGCCTGGTGAATATAGTTCAGATTCAGCGAACGGCGACGTTTGGATACCTAATATGGACGAAATCAGAACGATGGTACAAGATGTGTTCGGTTATCCTGCAGATAATATCACAACGGACAATCCTAAAAATGCTACAAGAGAGAGCGGTAGTTCTTCATCAAGCGGTATATCTTCAAGCTCGTCAAACACTTCAAATTCATCAAATTCATCAAACTCAAAAAGCAGAAGTTCAAATTCATCATACAGTTCATCGGGAACTTCGGGTTCATCAAGCTCAAGTACTTCAAACAGTTCATCAAGCTCATCATCCGGTTCATCAAACTCATCATCCGGTTCGTCATCAAATCATGAAACGACCGAAGAAAGTACGGGAACATCAAGTTCTTCTCACGAGAGTACAGGTGAAAGATATGAATCAAGCGAAGAATCAAACGGTGAATCTTCGAGTTCTGAATACAGTAGCAGTGAAAGCAATGACGGCAGCGATGAATAATAAAGATAAAATCACAAAAAAGTCTTGAAATTGTTGGATTTATGTGATATAATATCTTTTAAAGCGGAATATACTATATTCAGAAAGAGTGGGTTTACCCACTCTTTCATATTTATATGAAAAGATTTTTTGAAAAGTTACGGAGGTACAAATGGCTAACGGAACAGAAATCCGAGCACTTGAACTCGGAGAACAAATTGCACAGAAACAAAATGTATATATTGTTGATGTGACATACAAAAAAGCCGACGACACTTATTCGCTATGCTATTATATTGACAAAGAGGGCGGAATTGGTATAGATGAATGTGAATTGTTTTCAAAGGCAGTAGAAGAACTTCTTGACGCGGAAGATTTTATTGAAGAAAATTATACGCTTGAAGTTTCGTCACCGGGGGCAGACAGAAAACTTACAAAGGAACGTGAATTTCTTTATTATATCGGCAGAGAGGTTGACGTAAAGCTTTACAAAGCAGAAAACGGCGTAAAGGAATTTACAGGCGTTTTAAAGGATTACAAGGATAAAACAGCATTTGTTGAACTTGATGGGGAAGTGAAAGAAATACCTGTTAAGCAAGCAGTTTATATAAGATTATCATTTAAGTTTTAGAGAGGAAGATTTATAAAAATGGAAAAGGGATTATTTGAGGTTCTTACGGAAATCTGTAACGAAAAGGGCATAAGTCAAGAGGTGCTTATAGACGCTCTTGAAGCGGCTCTTGTTGCGGCATATAAGAAAAACTTTTATTCAGCACAAAACGTTGAGGTTTCAATAGACAGAGAAAGCGGAACTGTAAAGGTATTTGCAAAGAAAGAAGTTGTTGACCTTGTATATGACGAATTTGAAGAAATTTCACTTGAGGACGCAAGAGCAATCAACGGTAATTATCAAATCGGTGATATGGTAAATATAGAAGTAACACCGAAAGATTTCGGCAGAATCAGTGCAATGACTGCAAAACAAGTTGTTACGCAGAGAATAAGAGAGGCTGAAAGAGGAATAATTTACAGTGAATACACCGAAAAGACAAATGACATAGTTTCGGGAACAATCGAGAGAATAGAAAAAGGAAACGTATTTATTGACATCGGCAAAATCGAAGCAATGCTGCCTGAAAAAGAACAGCCAATCGGCGAAACATATGAAGTAGGTCAAGTGCTTAAATGCTATGTGAGCGAAGTGAAAAGCGGAACAAAAGGTACACAGATTATAGTTTCAAGAACTCATCCGGGACTTGTTAAAAAGTTGTTTGAGGCAGAAGTACCTGAAATTGCCGAGGGTATTGTTGAGATAAAGAACATTGCGCGTGAGGGCGGTTCAAGAACAAAGATTGCCGTTTATTCAAACGATCCTAACGTTGACGCACAAGGTGCTTGTATCGGACCGAAGGGTATAAGAGTTCAGAATATCGGCGAAGAATTGAAGAATGAAAAGATTGATATAGTTAAGTGGAGCGAAGACCCTGCCGAATTTATTGCGGCAAGTCTAAGTCCAGCCAAGGTTATTTCAGCTGAAATCAACGAAGAGGAAAAGAGTGCACACGTTGTTGTACCTGAATATCAGCTTTCGCTTGCAATAGGCAGAGCAGGTCAGAATGTACGTCTTGCGGCAAGACTTACAGGCTGGAAAATAGACATCAGTGCGGAGGACTAATATATATGAAGCACATACCACAAAGGATGTGCGTTGCGTGCAGAAAAATGTATCCGCAAAATGAACTTATAAGATTGGTTCGTGACAACAAAACAGGTGAGATTAAATTCGACTGTGATAAAAAATTGTTCGGACGTGGTGCTTATATTTGCAAGAATATAGACTGTATTCGAAATGCGGAGAAAAAAAGAGGGATTGAGCGTCATTTTAAATGTGCCGTCCCAAAGGAACTATATAAAGCGGCGGAGGAATTGATTTGAACAACAAATTTTTAGGTATGCTCGGCTTGGCAAAAAGAGCCGGTAAGGTGCAGACAGGTGAAGATATATGTTCAAAAGCCGTTAAAAGCGGTGTTTCAAAGCTTATTATAGTAGCGTGTGACGCATCTGATAATACAAAAAAATCAATAACCGATTCATGCAAATTTTATAAAACGAAATTTGTTGAGGCGGGAAGTAAGGCGGAGCTTGGCAAGTTTACAGGAGCAGACAGCCGTGCGGTAGTTTCCGTGAATGACGACAATTTTGCGAAAGCAATTTTAGATAGATTAAACGACTAATCCCTCTGGGACATGGAGAAAGGGTGATGCAAATATGGCAGATAAGATAAAATTAGGTGAGATTTCAAAAAATCTAAAGATTACAAATAAGGATATAATAGCTAAACTTGCGGAATTCGGAGTAGAACTAAAGAGTTCGGCAAGCGTGGTTGACGAAGAAACTATCGGTTTGATTTTCGATATTTATACGGAGATGAACCAAGTTTCAGAGGAAGAAATCCGCGAAATGCGTGAGGCGGCTTTGAAGAAAGCAAGAGAAGACGGCAATGACGAAGAAAAGCCGGCGAAAAAGCCTGCCAAGAAAACAGAAGAAAAGGCTGAAAAACCTGCTAAGAAAGAAGAAAAGAAAGCAGAAGAAAAACCTGTTAAAGAAGTTAAAAAGACTGAAGAAAAAACAGAGGTAAAAGCCGAAGTTAAGACTGAAACAAAGGCTGAAAAGAAAGAAGAAAAGCAAAAGCAAGAAAAGCATAAGAAAGTTGCAAAGAAACAGTCGGGTCAAAGAATTGACTTGAGCAATATCGACCATACCAATACGGAAGAAGAGTATGTTGTAAAGACAGAGGAAAAGAAACGTTATGTTGATACCCGTCAATCAACTGTTGAACTTGATACAATAGAATCCCGTGAACGTATTGAAGATATGGTTCCTGATAATATCAAGATGGATAAAAAGGGCGGTAAAGCTAAGAATAAAAAGGGCGGCAAAAACCGTCGTGAAAAGGAAAAGAACCAACAGCCTAAAAAGGAAATAAAGGCTAAGGTTATAACAGAGGTTGAAATCCCTGAAACAATTACAGTCGGTGAATTTGCGTCTAAGATGGGTAAGACATCGGCAGAAGTTGTTAAAAAACTTATGATGCTTGGAGTTATGGCATCACAAAACCAAGCTATCGACTTTGAAACAGCACAGCTTATCGGTGACGATTTCGGTATTGAAGTTAAACAGGAAGTTGTTCTTACAAAAGAAGATATGCTTATGATTGAAACCGAGGAAGAAGATAAGCCGGAAGATCTTGTTCCGCGTCCTCCTGTAGTTGTTGTAATGGGTCACGTTGACCACGGTAAGACATCACTTCTTGACGCAATCCGTGATACAAGCGTAACAGATACAGAGGCTGGCGGTATTACACAGCATATCGGTGCTTACAGCGTTAAACTAAACGACAGACTTATAACATTCCTTGATACACCGGGTCACGAAGCATTTACAACAATGCGTGCGAGAGGTGCACAGGTAACTGACGTTGCAATACTTGTTGTTGCGGCTGATGACGGTATTATGCCACAGACAATCGAGGCTATTAACCATGCAAAAGCGGCGGGCGTTACAATCGTTGTTGCAATTAATAAGATTGATAAAGACGGTGCTAACCCTGAAAGAGTTAAGCAAATGCTTGTCGAGTACGATCTTGTACCTGAAGAATGGGGCGGAGATACTGTCTGCGTTGAAATTTCGGCTAAAAAGAGAATTAACATTGACGGACTTTTGGAAATGGTACTTCTTGTTGCAGATATGCAGGAGCTAAAGGCTAACCCTAACAGAGATGCACAAGGTACTGTAATCGAGGCTGAAATCGATAAGGGCAGAGGTCCTGTTGCGACTGTTCTTGTACAGAACGGTACACTTAAAGTCGGTGATTTTGTAATTGCCGGAACAGCTGTCGGCAGAGTTCGTGCGATGGTAAACGATAAGGGCAGACGTGTTAAGACTGCACCGCCGTCAACACCGGTTGAAATTCTTGGCTTGTCGGAGGCACCGTCGGGTGGCGACACATTTATGGTCGTTGAAAACGAAAAACTTGCACGTGACGTTGCTGAACAGAGAAAACAGGAACTTCAAGAAAATAAATTTAATCAAGTTGTTAAAGTATCGCTTGATAACTTGTTCAGTCAGATTGACGAGGGTAACATGAAAGAGCTTGACGTTATCATCAAGGCTGACGTACAAGGTAGCGTTGAGGCTGTTAAACAGTCACTTGAAAAATTGTCTAACGATGAAGTCAGAGTAAGAGCAATTCACGGCGGTGTAGGTGCGATTAACGAATCTGACGTAATGCTTGCAAATGCGTCAAATGCTATCATTGTCGGCTTTAACGTAAGACCTGACGCAGGTGCGCTTGCGTCTGCTGAACAGAATGAAGTTGATATAAGACTTTACAGAGTTATTTATCAGGCAATCGAAGAAATCGAGGCTGCTATGAAGGGTATGCTTGACCCTGAATTTAAGGAAGTCGTTATCGGTTATGCGGAAGTACGTCAGACATTCAAGGTGTCAAACGTGGGTACTATCGCAGGTTGTTATGTAACACAAGGCAAAATTCAGCGTAATGCTGAAATTCGTATCGTTCGTAACGGTATCATTGTTCACGAGGGTACTATAAATTCTCTAAAGAGATTTAAAGATGACGCAAAAGAAGTTGCGGAAAACTTTGAATGTGGTATCGGTGTTGAAAACTTCAACGATATTAAAGAGGGCGATACTATCGAATGTTTTGTTATGGAAGAAATAGAAAGATAGTTATTGGCTGAAATTCAGCCATTCATCAGAGAGGAATAAATATGGCAAGAATTGATAAAATCAATGAAGAAGTTAAGCGTGAACTTGCAAATATAATTCGTGAATTAAAAGATACGCGTATTCCGCTTATGACGAGCGTTGTTACTGTAAATGTGACAAACGATTTGAGATATGCAAAGGCATATATTTCCGTTATGGGTGATGAAGAAACAAAGAAAAAAGCTATGCAGGGCTTAAAGAGTGCCGCCGGCTTTATAAGACGTGAATTGGGTAAACGAATTGATTTAAGATATACGCCGGAATTTGTGTTTGAACTTGATGATTCAATCGAGCATGGTGCAAATATCGAAAGACTTCTTAATAATATAAACAAGAAATAAAGGGGATTAGTTATGCAGGCTGTTATTGATAAGATAATGGAGGCAAAATCCGTAGCAGTGCTTACTCATTTGAATGAGGATCCGGATACAATCGGCTCATGCTTTGCATTTGCAAAGGTTATGAGAAAGTTGGGTAAAGAGGCGACCGTATATGTAAACGGCAGAATTGAGTCAAGATTGGCATTTATAGGTGATGATTATGTTTTGTATCAAGAGGGTATGAAACATAATCACGACCTTTGCGCGTGCATTGACTGCGGTGATTTGGGACGTATAGCAGAGAGAAAGTCCCTCTTTGAAGAAATAAATAATTCAATAAATATTGACCATCACTTGACAAACACTAATTTTGCCGATGCAAATTATGTTGACGGTAAAGCGGCTGCGGCAGGTGAAATTTTGTATGCTTTGTTTGAAAAAATGGGCATTGAATTGGATAATGATATTGCCAGGGATTTATATACGGCAATATGCTCCGATACGGGTTGCTTTAAGTACAGTAACGTTACGCCTAAAACAATGCGTACGGCGGCAAACCTTTTGGAATATGATTTTGACCATGCGGAAGTGGCAAGACTGCTTTTTGACAGTGAGTCGCTTGCGGCGGCGAAATTAAAAGCAGAAATTACCGAAAATATCAAGGAATATGCAGACGGTAAAATTAAAGCGGTAATTACCGATGAAAAAATCGGTGCAAAGTACGGAATGGGTAAGGAAGATATTCCGAATTTGGTTGATATTCCGAGAAGAATTGAGGGTACTGAAATTGCGGTTTGCATAAAACGTACAAACAACGGTTTCAGACTTAATTTGCGTTCAAACGGTAAAGCCGACGTTGCGGAAGTTGCAATGAAGTTCGGCGGCGGCGGTCATATTAAAGCGGCAGGTGCGACTTTGGATTTCGATTCAACCGAAAAAGCCGAAAAGGCTGTTATCGACGCTTGCAAAAGAGCTTTGGATAAAATAATTTAACGGAGATTATAATGAACGGTATAATTATAATAGATAAGCCTTTGGGACGTACTTCGCATGATATGGTTTATGTTATGCGTAAGATGACGGGTATAAAAAAGGTTGGACATACGGGAACGCTTGACCCTGAGGCAACGGGCGTACTGCCTGTTTGTATCGGCTCTGCAACAAAGGTTGCGGATATGCTTACTTTGTCGGACAAGTGTTACAGAGCTGAGCTTGTGCTTGGTATGACGACCGATACGCAGGACGCTGACGGTGAAGTGCTTACGGAGTGTGAAGTGACTTGCAGTGAAGATGAAATCAGACAAGCTATAATGAGCTTTGTCGGTGAAATCGAGCAGATACCGCCTATGTATTCTGCGATAAAGCAAAACGGCAAGAAACTTTACGAACTTGCAAGAAAAGGTATCGAAGTTGAGAGGAAAAGCCGTAAGGTGACGATAAATTCTATTGATATACTTGAAATTAACGGCGAACGTGTGACTATTGACGTTTCGTGTTCAAAAGGTACATATATCAGAACACTTTGCGAGGATATAGGTATGAAACTGCACGTCGGTGCGTATATGAACACATTAAGACGTACAAAAACAGGACCGTTTACGATAGAAGAAAGCCACACGCTAAAGGAAATCGAAATATTGAAAAACAACGGCGAGCTTGAAAAAATCATAATTCCCGTTGACAGAATGTTTGAGGAATATCCTAAAATTAAACTTAACCCAAAGCAAGTTAAAAGCGTTACGAACGGTGTACAGATGACGTACAGCGGTAAAGAGGGACAATCTTACCGCGTGTATGACGAAAAAAATAATTTTTTGTGTATATCAAAGATTACAGACGGCAAATTAAAACTTGAAAAATCTTTCTGGAATTAAGGGGGCGATATAAATGAAGATATTCCGTGATAAAACAGATTACGATGGTACGGTTGTTGCACTCGGAAATTTTGACGGACTTCATATCGCTCATATGACGATTATCAGAAACGGTATTAAATATGCAAAAGAAAACGGCTTAAAAAGCGGTGTGCTGTTGTTTGAAGAAAACACAAATGACGTTGTGGGGCATAAGATTGAGCTTATAACGCCGAATGAGGCAAAGTTGGAGCTTTTGGAACGTGAAAAGCCTGATTTTGTGTATATGGAGAAATTTGATAAGGAGTTTATGAAAAAAACTCCCGAAGAATTTGTACAGTATCTTGTTGAAAATCTTCATATAAAGGCTGTTTGTGTCGGATATGATTACAGTTTTGGCTACAAAGCACAAGGTGACGTCAAACTTTTAAAATGGTTTGGCGAGAAATACGGATTTAAAGTGTTTGTTACGGACGTTATAAAGCTTGACGAAAAAATCGTTTCGAGTACATACATAAGGAGCATTATAAAAGCCGGTGATATGGAAAAAGCGGAACGTTTTTTGGGCAGACGTTATTGCATTGAAGGCAATGTTGTGAAAGGTTTGCAGAACGGCAGAAAAATGGGTATTCCGACTGCGAATGTTGATTATGACGTGAATATGGCACTTCCCGAAGAGGGTGTTTACGCAGGTATAACGTATGTGCGTGGAAAGCGCTTGAAATGCGTTGTCAATGTCGGAAAAAATCTGACATTCGGTGCAAGAAAATTGACAGTGGAAAGTCATATCCTTAATTTTGACGAGGATATTTACGGAGAATATATACGCGTGAGTTTTGCGAAAAAACTTAGGGGTGTTATAAAATTTGACGGTGTAGATAAACTTATTGAACAGATACATCACGATATGGAAGTTACATCAAAAATGGATTTATAAGTGTTTTTGAGAGGAGTTATTTATGTTTACAAGTGTAATTTTAGCGGCAGGAATGGGAACAAGAATGAAGTCGAAAATGCCGAAGGTACTTCATAAAGTATGCGGTAAACCACTTTCAAAGTGGGTTATTGACGCGTCTAAGGCGGCAGGTGCGGACAAGGTTTGCGCGGTTGTCGGTCATAAGGCAGAAACGGTTAAAGAGGTACTCGGCGATGTGTGCGAATTTGCATTGCAGGCTGAACAAAAGGGTACAGGTCATGCGGTTATGCAGGCTATCGACGTTATAAAAAATTCAAAGGGCGAGGTTGTTATTCTAAACGGCGACACTCCTCTTATAACTGCCGAAACAATAAACAAGGCTATCGAATATCACAAAAATAACGGCAATCAAGCAACTGTTATAACCGCAATTCTTGACGATGCGACAGGTTACGGAAGAATTGTAAGAGATAATGACGGTTCTGTTTTGAAAATCGTTGAGCAAAAGGACGCAAGCGAAGAAGAAAAGAAGATTAATGAAGTAAATTCCGGAATGTACGTTTTTGACGCACAGTCGCTTGTATATGCACTTGATAAGATTACTCCGAACAATGCACAGGGTGAATATTACCTTACAGACACTCTTGAAATACTTCTAAGTGCCGGTAAGAAAATCGGCGGTTACGCAATTTCGGATAATGACGAAATCAGAGGTATAAACGACAGAGTACAGCTTAATGAGGCTGAAAAGATTATGCAAAAGCGTATTAATGAATACCATATGAGAAACGGTGTTACAATGCGTAATCCTGAAAGCGTTTATATCGAAGACGGCGTTGAAATCGGCAATGATACGGAAATTTGTCAAAACGTCACGATAAAGAGCGGTACAAAAATCGGCTCTGACTGCGTTATAGGTTCGGGAAGTATGCTTGACGGAGCGGTTATACATGACGGCGTTGACGTGTTAAGCTCAGTTATACTTGAATCGGAAGTTGACGAGGGTACACACGTAGGACCTTTTGCGTATATCAGACCTAATTGTCATGTGGGTAAAGAAGTTAAAGTCGGCGATTTTGTTGAACTTAAAAATTCAAATATCGACGACGGTACAAAGATTTCTCACCTTACATACATCGGCGACAGCGATGTCGGTAAGAGGGTAAACTTCGGCTGTGGTACTGTAACGTGTAACTATGACGGTAAGAAGAAGTACAGAACAACAATCGGTGACGATTGCTTTGTCGGCTGTAACACAAACTTCGTTTCGCCGATTAATGTCGGTGACGGCGTTTATATTGCCGCAGGCTCGACAATAACAGAAGATATTCCTGAAAACAGCTTGTCTATCGCGCGTGCAAGACAGGTTAATAAAGAGGGTTGGAAGGATAAACGTAAGTAATATGAGTTTTAAAGATATTTGGGCAGATAAATTATCTGCCCTTTTTGGACGTAAAGAGGAGATTATACCAATGTATTTAATAGTGGGACTTGGAAATCCGGGTAAGCAGTACGATATGACGCGTCATAATATCGGATTTCACACAATAGACTATATTGCGGATAAGTACGGTGCAAAACTTACCAAATTAAAGTTTAAAGCGGTGTACGGTGAGGCAACAATAAGCGGTGAAAAGGTGTATCTTGTAAAACCACAGACATATATGAATTTAAGCGGTGATTCAGTCGGTGAAATGGCACAGTTTTATAAAATACCGCCTGAAAATATTATTGTAATCAATGACGATATATCTCTTGATGTAGGCAGAATAAGAGTAAGACCGAAAGGAAGTGCCGGCGGTCACAACGGACTTAAATCTATAATATACCGTCTAAACAGTGATACATTCCCAAGAGTAAAAATGGGTGTCGGTGCACCGAAACACGAAGATTATGATTTGGCAGACTTTGTACTCGGCAGATTTACAAAGGAAGAAATTCCTGTAATGGAGGACGCAATAATGAAAGCGGAAAAAGCTGTTGCGGAGATTATTAAAAACGGTGTACAGTCTGCGATGAATAAGTATAACGGCAAATAAAAAAGTGCATTTTGTCCGTCCACGACAAGGTGTGTAAAGAACGGTTGTGGGCAGAAAGGCTGTAAATATGAATTTTTCTGATATTTTAAACGATTATGCACCGTATAAAGGCATAGTCGAAAATCTTAATAATACGCCTGTTTCTGTTGCGGGAATAGTTGAATCGGCTCAGGGACAGCTTATTTATTCGCTGAAAAATGAAAATAAATCATCTGCACTTGTTGTGTGTTACAGTGATATGGAAGCGAGAAAACTTTATTCGGATATGGAATTGTATTCGGATAATGTTTTGTATTTTCCGACAAAGGAATATATTTTCTATAATATCGAAACCTCCGGTCATCAGAACGAGCACGCAAGAATTTCCGTTATACAGAAACTTGTAAGCGGCGGCGATTATATAGTTGTGACAAGCCTTGACGCCATTCTGCAGTATACTTGCGATAAAGAAGAATTTAAGAGCCTTTGTATAGATTTTGAGCTTGGAAAAACGTTTAATCTTGAAAAGCTGACGGAGGACCTTGTTGTAATGGGTTACTCAAGAGAGGACAGCGTTGAGGGTGCGGGACAGTTCGCAATCCGCGGCGGAATACTTGATATATTTCCTGTCGGCAACGAAAATCCGTACAGAATTGAATTTTTTGATGATGAAACCGACTCTATAAGAGAGTTTGACACATATACTCAGCGTTCGCTTGATAAGATTGACTTCGCACGTGTGACACCGGCGAATGAGGCGGTTATCACTGACGAAAAACGTGACAGAATTATAGCAGAACTTGAAAAACGTATAAGAAGTGCAAAACGTAAAAAGAGTGACGAAAGCTATTTTATCGAAACAACCGAATCGGATATAGAAAGTTTTAAGGAAGTAAGATATTTTCCGTCAATAGACAAATATGTATCGCTTGTATATGACAAAATACCGTCAATTACTGATTATTTTTCGGATAATGACCTTGTGTTTATAATTGACCCGAAACGTATAAGCGAGCGTGGCAAGACGTTTGAATGGGAGAAAAACGAAGTAGTAGCCGAACTTAAAGAAAAGGGAATAATCGGTGCGGCGAAGGACAGTTTTTATTGCTCATATCACGATAAAGTGCATGAAATGTCGGCGAAAAAACTTATTTCGCTTGACGTTCTCTCTCATTCGTCAACCGACTTTAAGTACAAGCACCTTGAAACATTCACAACTAAAACAACTGTTTCATTCCACGGTAAAATCGAGTATTTGTATGAAGATTTGAGGAATTGGCAGAGTAAAAATTATACTGTCGCAATTCTTTGTACGTCAAGAGGTCGCGGTGAAAACCTTGCAGGTGTGCTTGTTGACAAGGGGATAAGAGCGAGATTTATCGGTGATGACGCAAATAAAGCAAATTTCAATAAAGGCGAAACCGTTATAATAAAGGGTGAACTTAATAAGGGGTTTGAGTATCCCGAAATTGATTTTGTGCTTGTTTCCGACAGAGAAATTTTTGAAACAAAGAAAAGCCGTTCAAGATGTAAAGTTGAAAATGCAAACAGAATTAAGAATTACACAGATATAAGCGTAGGCGACTACGTTGTACATCAAACGCACGGTATCGGTCAATATATGGGTACAAAGAAAATGGTTGTCGGCGGTATAACAAAGGATTACCTTAAAATTCAGTATCAAGGCACAGATTCTTTGTATATTCCGATTGACCAGCTTAATCTGCTTTATAAATATGTCGGCAATACCGATAAAAAGCTGAAACTTAATAAGCTCGGCAGTAACGAATGGAACAAGACAAAGCAGAGAGTAAAACAGTCAACGGAAGAATTGGCGAAAAAACTTGTTGCACTTTATGCGGAACGTGAGAGGGCAAAAGGTTTTGCGTACAGCGAAGACACACCTTGGCAGCGTGATTTTGAAGATACGTTCCCGTATCAGGAAACGGACGACCAGTTAAGGTCGATTGAAGAAGTTAAAGGCGATATGGAAAGCCAAAAGCCGATGGACAGACTGCTTTGCGGTGACGTTGGTTTCGGTAAAACGGAAATTGCACTTCGTGCGGCATTTAAGGCGGTCGGCGACTCAAAACAAGTCGCATATCTTTGCCCTACGACAATTCTTGCAATGCAGCATTACGAAACGTTTTTAAAACGTATGGAAAGTTTCCCGATAAAGGTTGAAATGTTGTCGCGTTTCCGTACTGCGTCCGAGCAAAAACGTATTTTGAAAAAACTTAAAACTGGCGAAATTGATATAATTATCGGTACGCACAGAATACTTTCAAAGGATTTGGAATTTAAAGATTTGGGCTTGCTTATCATAGACGAGGAACAGAGGTTTGGTGTTGCACATAAGGAACGTTTAAAGGAATTAAAGCAAAATATAGATGTTTTGACAATGACTGCAACGCCTATACCGCGTACCTTGCATATGGCAATGACGGGTGTAAGAGATATGAGTGTGCTTTCAGAACCGCCCGAAAACAGATACCCTGTACAGACGTATGTTTTGGAGGACAATCCCGCAGTTATAGCGGACGCTATCAGAAATGAATTGTCACGCGGAGGACAGGTGTTTTATCTGTATAACCGTGTACAGGGAATATACAGAAAAGCGGAATGGATACGCTCAATGTTCCCGGACATAACCGTTGCAGTCGGTCACGGTAAGATGAAAGAGGACGAACTTGAAGATATTATGTACGATATGGTAAACGGCAAAACCGACGTACTTGTCTGTACGACTATTATCGAAACAGGTCTTGATATTCCGAATGCGAATACGATTATAATTGAAAATGCCGATAAAATGGGACTTTCACAGCTCTATCAGTTAAGAGGACGTGTCGGACGTTCAAATCGTGCGGCATATGCGTATTTGACGTATCACAGAGATAAGATTTTATCGGATATTGCGTCAAAAAGACTTCGTGCGGTAAAGGAATTTACCGAGTTCGGTTCGGGATTTAAAATCGCAATGCGTGACCTTGAAATAAGAGGTGCAGGCAATATTTTAGGACCTGAACAGCACGGACATATGGACGCGGTCGGCTACGATATGTACTGTAAATTGCTGAAAGAAAGCGTTGATGAGGCACAGGGTATTAAGATTGACGATGTGCAGGACGTTGCGATTGATATAAATATTGACGCATATTTGCCTGAAAGTTATATCAGAAACCACAATCAACGTATTGATATATACAAGAAAATCGCGGCAATCGAAACGGAGGACGATAAGTTTGAAATCGAGGACGAACTTATCGACAGATTCGGTGATATACCGAGAGCCGTACAAAATATTATCGAAGTTGCGTCACTTAAAACGTATGCCAAAGAATGTGGTATATATGAAATAGTACAGAGCGGTGACAATCTTTTGATGAAATTCGGCGAGAATTACGTTGACGCAAATCTTATTATGGGACTTGATAAAATGTTCCCTAAACGCATAAAGCTGTTGTCGGGCGACAAACCTGTCATAAGCTATGCGATTAAGGGTGAATATAAGAAAATCTTGAATATTGTAAATAATTTGTTAAGTACAATAAAGGAATTGCAAAGTGCCGAAAAAGATAGTATAATAAAATCATAAGATTTTAAGGAGAAAGACATATGAAATATACAAAACTTGCGGCAGTGGCATTGGCAAGCGTGATGATGTTGAGTGCCTGCGGTCAAAGTGCAAATAGCGACAATCCGATTGTTATGACTGTCGGCGATACACAGATTACCGAGAGTGAATTTAACTATTATATGAACACATATAAGGAAAATTACAATATGGGTCAGGCGAAAAAATCATCGCTTGAATACTGCCAAAGAAACCAGCTTATAGTTGAAGTTGCAAAGGCGATGGATATAAAGCTTGACAGTGATACGCAGTCTAAATTAAAGGATTATCAAAAGTCGATAAAAGATTCTTATGACCGTGAGGGCGGATATAAGAAGTTTTTAAAGGACAATAACCTGACTGATGATTATATTGATACGCTTGCGTCGGTAAGCTATTATACGGACGCATTGAAGAAACAAACGGAAACACCTACATTTACGGAAGATGAATTGCGTGAATATTTTAAAGAACATTACAGACGTGTCAAGTATGTGTTGATTTCGACTATCGACTCACAAACCGGTGACGAAGTATCGGACGACAAAAAGGAAGAGGCAAAGAAAACAGCGGAAGAAGTTTTGGAAAAAGCACAAAACGGTGAGGATTTTGACACGCTTATAAGCGATTATTCGCCGAATACCGCAAATGATTCCGATGAAAACGGATATATTTTCACCGATAACGAAACAGGCATAGAATTTGAAGAAGGCGTTGATTCGATAAAAGCCGACGAATTTACACTTGTTCAGTCAGATTCGGGATATTATGTAATAAAACGATTGCCGCTTGACGAATCACAGGAATGTTTTGAAGAAGAATATGAAAATGAGGCGGAAACTATCAATACTACAATGCAGAACAACGCATTTTACGAACAAGTTCAAAAATGGTCTGACGAATACGGTATAAAAGTTACCGTAAATGACGAAGTTTTAGACAAAATAAATTAATGAAATTATTAAATCGGAGTATAACATTCTGTTATACTCTGATTTTTTTGCTTTATGCGAAAAAAATTCCCAAAAACCATTGATATTAGAGTTCATTTTAGGTATAATAATATAGAATAGGTATATTAGCTATAATGAAAGGAATTAATAGAAAAATGGACAGTAATAAACAAATGGCAGATCTTTTGTTCAAGAATATAACAAAAACTCCCGACGATTACGAACAAATGTATCCCAAAAGAAATCTTGAAGAGGGTGCGGTTGTAACTCGTTTTGCACCAAGTCCGACAGGATTTTTGCATTTCGGCGGATTGTTTGCCGCATTTATCGGAAAGACGGCGACAAAGTCAACAAACGGTGTATTCTATCTTAGAATCGAAGATACCGATAAAAAACGTGAGGTTGAAAACGGTGTAAGCCTTATAGTAAAGGGACTTAACGATTTCGGTATAGAAATCGATGAGGGTATGCTGTCAGAAACTGACGAAAAGGGTGCATACGGTCCATATACTCAAAGTAAGAGAAAAGATATATATCAGGCATATGTTAAGTCACTTGTTGAGCAGGGACTTGCATATCCGTGCTTTATGACGGAAGAAGAACTTGCAACAATCAGAGAAAAGCAGGAAAGTGAAAAATTACTTCCGGGTGTGTACGGTGAATTTGCAAAGTATCGCGACATCACTGTTGAAGAGGCACAAAAGAGAATTGAAAACGGCGATGAATACGTTGTAAGATTGAAGTCACCGGGTAAGGAAGACAAGAGAATTAAGTTTAAGGATGTTATCAAGGGCGAAATTGAAATGCCTGAAAATATTCTTGACGTTGTACTTTTGAAAAAGGACGGAACTCCTACATATCACTTTGCTCACGTTGTTGACGACCATTTAATGCGTACAACTCACGTTATTCGTGGTGACGAATGGATTTCATCAGTGCCGATACATTTGCAGTTGTTCTGGCTATGCGGTTTAAAACCGCCTAAGTATGCGCACATTTCGCCTATTATGAAAGAGGAAAACGGCGGTAAGCGTAAACTTTCAAAGAGAAAAGACCCTGAGGCGGCAGTAAGCTATTACAGTGAGGTCGGTTATCCGAAAGGTGCAATTTGGGAATACTTAATGACGCTTGCCAATTCAAATTATGAAGACTGGCGTCTTGCAAATCCTAATGAGGATATAGACAACTTTAAGTTTTCGTTCTCGAAAATGAGTAAAGCAGGCGCACTTTTCGATATGGTTAAGCTTGCGGACGTAAGCAAAAACTATATTTGCCGTTTGAGTGCGGAAGAAGTTTATGAAATGGTTACTGATTGGGCAAAGGAAAACAATAAGAAACTATACAAACTTCTTGTTGATGACGAAGAATATGCAAAGGCAATATTTGCGATAGAGCGTGGAAACGCAAAACCGCGTAAAGATATTTCGGCTTGGACAGACGTTGAAAATTACGTTTCGTATTTCTATTCGGAGCTTTGGGACAGAAAATTTGATTTTCCGGATAATCTTTCAAATGATGATATGATAGAAATACTTGAACTTTACAAGCAGATTTACGACGAAAACGTCAGCAGTGACGATTGGTTCCCACAGGTAAGAGATATGGCGGAAACAATAGGTTATGCTAAAGCACCTAAGGTTTATAAAAAAGACCCTGATTCATATAAGGGACATGTCGGTGATGTCGCAGGCGTTATTCGTGTTGCGGCAACAGGCAGAAGAAATACTCCGGACCTTTACGAAATACTTCAAGTGCTTGGTAAGGACGAAGTGATGAAGAGATTTGACGAAGCAATAGAAAGTTTAAGGGGATAAAGATATATGGAAGAAATATTCAGCAGAAATTTTATTGAAGAAGCAATAGACAAAGACCTTGAGGGAAAAGTGTACGACCATGTACAAACACGTTTTCCTCCCGAACCTAACGGTTATCTTCATATCGGACACGCAAAGGCTATAAGCATAGATTTCGGTATGGCTGAAAAGTATAACGGAAAATGTAACTTGCGTCTTGACGATACTAACCCTACAAAGGAAGATACAGAATACGTTGACGCAATAATGGAGGATATAAAGTGGCTTGGCTTTAAGTGGGACAAGGTGCTTTATGCGTCTGATTATTTTGACGATATTTATGCGGCGGCTGTAAAACTTATCAAAAAGGGTAAGGCATATGTTGACGATTTGTCACCGGAAGAAATAAGAGAGTACAGAGGTACTCTTAAAACTCCCGGTAAGAACAGTCCGTACAGAGAAAGAACGATTGAAGAAAACCTTGATTTGTTCGAGAGAATGACAAATGGTGAATTTGCGGACGGTGCAAAGGTACTAAGAGCAAAAATCGATATGGCGTCACCTAACCTAAATATGCGTGACCCGATTATTTACAGAATACTTCGTGCACATCATCACAGAACAGGTGATAAGTGGGTAGTTTATCCTATGTATGACTTTGCACATCCTATTTCAGATACTGTTGAGGGTGTTACTCATTCGCTTTGCTCACTTGAATTTGAGGATCACAGACCGCTTTATGATTGGGTATTAAAAGAAGTCGGCTACGAAAGCCCTTCAAGACAGATTGAGTTCGCAAGAATGAATCTTAACTATACGCTTACAAGTAAAAGACGTTGTCTGAAACTTGTTCGTGAAAATATTGTGTCGGGTTGGGACGATCCGAGAATGTCAACACTTTGCGGTATGCGCAGACGCGGTTACACACCTGAGGCTATTCGTGATTTCTGCGAAAGAATCGGTGTTTCAAAAGCAAACAGCGTTGTTGACTTTGCTTTGCTTGAGGCTTGTATAAGAGAAGATTTGAATAAGAAAGCACCGAGAGCAATGGCGGTTTTAAGACCGATTAAACTTATAATCGACAATTATCCTGAAGATAAGGTTGAACAGATTGAAGTTGAAGTTAATCCTGAAAATCCTGAAATGGGTAAGAGAACAGTAGAATTTTCGCGTGAACTTTATATAGAAGAAGACGACTTTATGGAGGACGCTCCGAAGAAGTATTTCAGACTTTCACCCGGCAGAGAAGTAAGACTAAAGAGTGCGTATTACGTTACTTGCACAAGCTGTGAAAAGGACGAGGACGGCAATATTATTGCTGTACACTGCACATACGATCCCGAAACCCGCGGCGGTGACTCACCTGACGGACGTAAGGTAAAGGGTACAATTCACTTTGTAAGTGCCGCACACGCAATAGACGCGGAAGTACGTCTTTACGACAGATTGTTTACGGTTGAAAATCCGTCTGACGAAACAGGCGTAAATGACTTTACAGACAATCTTAACAAAGATTCTATGATAGTTCTTAAAAATGCAAAACTTGAAAGCAATTTGACAAATCTAAGTGTAGGAGATAAGTTCCAATTCCTTAGATTGGGATATTTCTGCGTTGATAAAGATTCAACACCTGAAAAGCCTGTTTTCAACAGAACTGTTGCATTAAAAGATTCATGGAAGAAAATTAATAAATAGAAAGAAGTTTTGAAAAATGGAATATACAAAATTTATGGCTGACAGAGTTAAGACGATGAAAGGCAGTGCCATTCGTGAAATGTTCAAGCGTATGGCTGATCCTGAGATTATCTCACTTGCAGGAGGAAACCCTGCGTCTGAATTGTTCCCGGGTGACGAACTTTCAAAAATTGCTGGTAAAATTCTTATGACAAACCCTACTCTTGCTTTGCAGTACGGTACAACAGACGGCTATCCGAAAATGAAAGACTGTGCAAGAAAGCGTGCGGAAAAAGTTAATTCAGTCGATGAAAATGATGAAATTCTTATTATGACAGGTGCAAATCAAGGTATTGACCTTACTGCAAAGGCTGTTTTAAATAAGGGTGACAAGGTTATCGTTGAAAGTCCAAGCTTTATAGGAAGTCTTAATGCGTTCAGAACATATGAGGCTGAACTTGTCGGCGTTACTGTTGAGGCTGACGGTATGAATATGGACGAGCTTGAAGAAACTCTGAAGAATACGGACGGTGTAAAGATGATTTACACAATTCCTACATTCCAAAATCCGACAGGCTGTACAATGTCGCTTGAAAAGAGAAAGCGTATGCTTGAAATCGCATCAAAGTATGACGTGCTAATCCTTGAGGACAATCCTTACGGTGACTTGCGTTTTGCAGGTGAGGACGTGCCGACAATCAAGTCGCTTGATACAGAGGACAGAGTTGTTTATGCAGGCTCATTCTCAAAAATTCTTTCACCGGGTATGCGTCTTGGCTACATTGTAGCACCTGCACCGCTTGCGGAAAAGATTGAAATGCTAAAGCAAGTAAATGACGTACATACACCGATGATTACACAGCTTATGTGTGTGGAATTTATGAAGAAGTACGATATAGATAAGTACATTGCAAAGAACAGAGAGCTTTACGGAAAGAAATGTGCCGCAATGGTCAGTGCAATGGAAAAATATTTCCCACAGGGTAAAGTTAAGTGGGTAGTGCCTGAGGGCGGTATATTCCTATGGTGCGAATGCCCTACTATCGAAGATATTACATCGATTGTCGATAAGTGCCTTGAAAAGAAAGTCGCTATCGTACCCGGTTCAAATTTTGCAACGGATATATATGCTCCGTCAAATATGTTCAGACTTAACTATTCATCAGCTACTATTGAAAATATAGAAGAGGGTGTAAGACGTTTGGGAGAAGTCTTGACAGAAATGCTTTAATCTGTGAAAGGAAGATAATAATGGAAGATAAGAAAATCATATTTTCAGGCGTGCAACCGTCGGGAAATCTTACACTCGGAAACTATTTGGGAGCGATAAAAAATTGGGTTGACATACAGAAAGATTATAACTGTATATACTCAATGATGGACTTGCATACAATTACAGTCCGCCAAACTCCTGCTGATATAAGAAGAAGAACTCTTGAAGTGCTTGCTTTGTACATCGCTTGCGGAATTAATCCGGAAGAAACAATTTTGTTTATTCAGTCGCATAACCCTGCACACGCAGAGCTTGGCTGGGTACTTAACTGTTACACATATATGGGTGAATTGCAGAGAATGACGCAGTTTAAGGATAAGTCTGCACGTCATGCTGAAAACATCAATGCGGGATTGTTTACATATCCTGTACTTATGGCGGCAGATATTTTGCTTTACCAAACAGACTATGTGCCTGTAGGTAAGGATCAAATGCAGCATATTGAAATTTGCCGTGACATTGCACAGAGATTTAACTCGCTTTACGGTGATGTATTCAAAATTCCCGAAGGTATGCTTTCAAAGTCGGGTGCAAAGATAATGAGCTTGCAAGAGCCTGAAAAGAAGATGTCAAAGTCTGATCCTAACCCTAAGGGATATATTTCAATGATGGACGATATGAATGTTATCGCCAAGAAGATAAAGAGTGCGGTAACGGACAGCGAGGGTGTTATTGAATATCGTGAAAACGATCCGACAAAAGCCGGAATTAACAACCTTTTGAGCATTATGTCAGCCGTAACAGGCAGGAATATTGAGTCAATCGTAAAGGATTACAGCGGTAAGGGTTACGGTGACTTTAAGAATGACGTTGCGGAGGCGGTTGTTGAATGTATCCGCCCGATCAGAAATGAATATGATAAACTTATTGCCGATAAGCAGTACCTTATGGATATATGTCAAAGAGGTGCTGACAGTGCAAAGAGAATTTCACAGAGAACATTGAAAAAGGTGTATAAGAAAGTCGGCTTTGTGCTGTAATGGAGGGTAATATGTTAACTCGACAAGTTTTATTTATGATATTTGCATTCATCGTATCGTTCGCATTTACGTTTGCAACGACTCCTTTGGTAAGACGATTTGCTTTTAAAATCGGTGCGATAGACATACCGAAAGACAACAGAAGAATGCACAAAAAACCTACACCGCGAATAGGCGGTTTGGCAATTATTTTTGGATTTACGGTGGCGACATTGTGCTTTGCACAGCCGTCGCGGCAGCTTTACGGAACGCTCGCGGGTGCGGCGATTATTGCCGTCATGGGCGTTATAGACGACTGCAAAAATCTGCCCGCTAAGCTGAAATTCGTAATTCAGATTATTGCCGCACTTGTGGTTGTGTTTGCAGGCGATATAAAAATCGATGTGTTCACAAACCCAAATTTCCTAAGCGACAATCCGTATTGGGTACTTCCCGAATGGCTTTCGGTAACGCTTACTGTTATATGGATTGTATTCATAACAAATGCGGTAAACTTTATTGACGGTCTTGACGGATTGGCGGCAGGCGTGTCGGCGATAATGTCAATATCGCTTGTGTTTATATCGATAAGAGTGGGTGAATATTCGATTGCGATTTTGGGTATTGCACTTATGGGTTCGTGTTTCGGATTTTTGCCGTTTAACTTTAATCCGGCAAAAATATTTATGGGTGATACAGGCTCGACATTCTTGGGATTTATGCTTGCAACATTGTCTATACAAGGTGTGTTCAAGAGTTATGCGGTAATATCGTTTGCAGTACCGCTTTTGATTTTGGGATTGCCGTTGTTTGACGCATTGTTTGCGATGATTAGACGTATATTGCGCGGACAAAGTCCGATGACTGCGGACAGAGGACACTTGCACCACAGACTTGTGGATATGGGATTTTCCCAGAAACAAACCGTATTTATATTGTACGCAATAAGCGGTGTGCTTGGAATAACGGCTGTACTTTTGGCTGAAAGCGGCGTACTCAGAGCATTGCTACTTGTAATATGCGTGCTTATACTTCTTTTGATTGGAAGTATGCTTGGAAAGAACAGTTATGTACATCAACATCAGGATAACAGAAATTTGACTGATGATAATGAAATTGACGTTGAAGAAGTTTCCGATAAAAAAGGTAATGAGGATAAGTAGGAAAGGATAGAGAAAAGTGAAAAAGTTAAAGGTTATGACAGTTTTCGGTACAAGACCTGAGGCAATCAAAATGGCTCCGCTTGCACTTGAACTGAAAAAATATGACAATATTGAATCAATCGTATGTGTAACGGCACAGCACAGACAAATGCTTGACCAAGTTCTTGAAATATTCGGCATAACACCTGATTATGACCTTGATATTATGAAGACAAGACAGAGTCTTATCGGAATAACAACAAGAGTTTTGGAAGGTCTTGACGAAGTTATTAAAAAGGAACAGCCTGATATTGTGCTTGTACACGGCGACACATCAACAAGTTTCGTTGCGGCACTTGCGGCTTTTTATAATCAAGTCAAGGTCGGACACGTTGAGGCAGGTCTAAGAACATACGATAAATATTCTCCGTTCCCTGAAGAAATGAACAGACAGCTTACAGGCAGAATTGCCGATCTTAATTTCTCACCGACAGAGCAAAACAGAAAGAATTTAATTAAAGAAAATGTTTCGGACGATATTATTTATATAACCGGTAATACGGTTATTGACGCACTTAAAACAACTGTCCGTGATGATTATAAGTTCAAGGATGAGTGCCTTAACAACCTTGATTTTGACAATAAGAGAGTGATTATTGTAACTGCTCACAGACGTGAAAATCTTGGTAAACCGCTTGAAAATATCTGTAATGCGCTAAAGCAGATTGTTACGGAATATGAAGATGTTGAACTTGTATATCCTGTTCACTTAAATCCGGCTGTTCGTGAAACTGCATTCGGCATTCTCGGCGATATGGACAGAGTACATCTTATTGATCCTCTTGACGTTGAGGAACTTCATAATGCTATGTCACGTTCGTTTATGGTTATGACAGACAGCGGCGGAATACAGGAAGAAGCACCGGCACTTGCAAAGCCTGTTTTGGTACTTAGAAAAGAAACAGAACGTCCTGAGGCTGTTGCGGCAGGCACGGTTAAAATAGCAGGTGTTGAAAAGGACGATATTGTACGTCTTGCAAAGGAATTGCTTGACAGTGAAGATGCGTATAATAAAATGGCACACGCCGCTAACCCTTACGGTGACGGTGAAGCGTCAAGAAGAACTGTTGAAGCTATTCTTTACGCATTTGGTTACAGTGACAAACGTCCTGAGAACTTTTCAGTAAAATAAATATGAGAATGGGAAAATTTCATATAAGATAGGGGGTACCCCAATGCAAGATTTGCTGAATAAAATAGACCGTCTTTTGAAAGAGAAAAAATTTTTTGAAGTAAAAAATATTGTGAAAGATGAGAATGCCGCAGACCTTGCGGTGTTGTTTGACGAACTGTTCGGTGAAGTGTTCGGTGAAAAGACTGAATTTATGATTTTGTTCAGACTTTTGCCAAAGGATTTGGCGGCTGAAACATTTGCGCATATGAACAGCGATATGCAGAGCCATCTTATACAGATGTTTTCCGATAAAGAAATCAGAGATATTCTTGATGAATCTTTTATTGATGATACTGTTGATATAATCGAAGAAATGCCGGCGAACGTTGTTTCGAGAATTTTGAAAAACTCAACAACGGGCGAGCGTAAGGCGATTAATGAAATTCTGCGTTATCCGAAGGACAGTGCCGGAAGTATAATGACAATAGAATATGTCAGTCTGCATAAGGATATGACGGTATCGGAAGCTTTTGAAAAAATTCGTAAAGTTGGTGTGAATAAAGAAACTATTTATACTTGTTATGTGACCGAAAACAGAAAACTTATCGGTGTAATCACTGTAAAGGATTTGTTTATGGCTGATGAGGACGATAAGATTGCCGATATTATGGAAACGCATATTATAAGCGTTGATACGCTTGAAGATAAGGAAATTGTCGGACATATGTTTAGAAAGTACGATTTTCTTGCATTACCGGTTGTGGATAAGGATAATCGACTTGTCGGTATCGTTACATTTGACGACGCAATGGACGTCATTCAAGATGAAAATACAGAGGACTTCTCAAAAATGGCGGCTATTGCGCCGAATGAGGAATCGTATTTCAGAACAGGTATTTTTAAACACGCAAAAAGCCGTATCGTATGGCTTTTGATACTTATGATAAGTGCAACGATTACACAGATTATAACGAATAGGTACGAAGCCGCATTTGCGGCAGTACCGCTTTTGGTTTCGTTTATGCCTATGATAATGGATACCGGCGGTAACTGCGGCGCACAAAGTTCTACTCTTATAATCAGAGGTATTGCACTTGATGAAATTCATTTTTCGGACTTTTTTAAAGTGGTGTTCAAGGAATTTAGAATTTCTATTATAGTCAGTTCGGTATTGGCGGTGGTAAACGGTGTGCGAATTTATATAATGTATCAGCATAAATGCGATTATCCGTTTATGCTTGCGCTGACGATTGCATTGTCAATTATCGCAACAGTTATTTTGTCAAAGGTTATAGGTTCAATGTTGCCTATGCTTGCGAAAAAATGCCGACTTGACCCGGCGATTATGGCGACACCGCTTATAACAACAATAGTGGACTGTTGTTCGCTGTTCTTGTATTTTAATATTGCAACGATAGTGTTTTCACATATTGGAATTTTGTAATTATAAAGAGTGCCTATGCACTCTTTATTTAATAGAAAAAAGTAGAAGGGAAATTTATGTTGGTACGCAGAGCAGAAATAAAAGATATTGAGAAAATAAACGAATTGTCATTGCAGGTAGCTATGGTACACCACTATGGCAGACCTGATTTGTTCAAGGCAAATTGCCGTAAGTATAAAAATGACGAGCTTGTTGAAATCGTAAAAGACGACAACCGTCCGATATTCGTTGCAGAAGATGACGGAGTTGTTATGGGTTACGCATTTTGCGTGATAACCGACCGTAAAGATGATAATGTTTTGACAGATATGAAGAATTTGTATATAGATGATTTGTGCGTTGATGAAAATATGAGAGATAAACACGTTGGTACTGTCATTTATGATTATGTCAAGAAGTATGCAAAGGAAATCGGCTGTTATAACTTGACGTTAAATGTTTGGAGCTGTAATGAATCGGCTCAAAAGTTCTATGAAAAACAAGGCCTGAAACCTCAAAAAACAACTATGGAAATGATTTTGTAATAAGGGAGCACAGTGCGGATTCAGAAGTAACAATATGAATGCTGATGTTAATGGTACGAACATGTTATTGGATATTTACAGTTACTATGTCGAACAGACCTCCATAGTATATGACTATTAATTGCCGACTGTTGAGAAATTCACCATCTTGTTGCGGAACTAAACGGCAAAACAGTAGGTTATACGTATGCATTTTTATGAGAAAATGGGTTATAGTTTGGTAGGCAAAATTGAGCCGTTTGGGTTTGAGTTTAACCGTTGGTTTAATACGATTATTATAGATAAAATAATCAATGAACCGATCGAGGAGATAAAAATATTAAGAAGTTCGATGAAGTACGAAGAAAATTCGGATTTAAAAAAGCAAGGCACTCTGCCTTGCTTTTTGTTTAATCTGTAATAACAACAGGTTTTGAAATACCGCCGTTACCGTCTGCTTTGGTGCTGTTTACGATAACCGCAATATCGGCATCACCGTTTACGTCAGAAACATTTATTTCAACTTTACGTCCCCATTGGCAATCGCCTTTGAATTTTTGCTCGCTGTTTACGAAAACTTCAACTTCATTGCCTGTAAGTTCTCTGAACACAATGAAATTATCGTTTTCATTAATATTAACGGTAGTTTTGTAAAGTCCGTATCCGGTTATGTTTTTAAATTTATCGTCGTATCCGCTGCCAACCGACACGATACCCCAAGTATTCATATCGTGGTCCTCAATTTTAACATTCGGATCAGGTCGTGTTTCTGATAAATCAACCGCTTGACGCCATTTTGCAATATATTTTTCATTCACTGACGGAATAAATATTTTTTTATTTTCGTTTGCAACTGATTTTACGGTAGCCGTTGCACTTTCAAGTCCGTCCGACGTTGCAGTAACTGTAACATTTTCCGCACCGTCCGATTGCTTAACTATTACTTGACACAAACCGTTAAACAGGTGTCTTTCTTCGGCTTTGTCGGCTTCGTGAGAATTAGGATCGCCGTTTCCGACACCGATTATTTCGCCGCCGTCGGCAGTGAATTTTATAAGATTATCGGCGGTCGGTACACTTACACCGTTTTCGTCAATAACTGAAATATTAAACATTACTGCGTCATCGCAACTGTCATATACAAATTCATTTTGCGGAGTGATAATGATTTTTTTTGCCGCATTTGCGGTTGAAACTTCGTCACTGCAAACCTCTTTGCCGTCAATATATCCGACCATTTTAAGAGTACCTTTTTCAAACGGAACAAACCAATCCGCCATATCGTACTTATCAACGTTCTTTTTGCCGAGCGATTTGCCGTTTAAGAAAAGTTCAGCCTCACTGCAATTAGTGTGCGTCATAACATGCACTTCTTCACCGTCCGCAAAATTCCAGTGGGGAAGGATGTGAATCATCGGCTCATCTGTAAAGAATGCTTTGTTAAGATAAAAAGCGTCTTTTTTGAAACCGCAAGTATCCATGATGCCGAATTGAGTACCGATTGACGGCCATTCAAACGGAGTCGGCTCACCGCGATAGTCAAAGCCTGTCCATATGAAAAGTCCCATAATGTGCGGACGAATATCGACTTGCTTAAAACCGTCACGATATGTATTGCCCCAAGGAGCGGCTTCACTGTCGTAACAGTCGATAATATTCTTGCTGTGGTCGGTCTTGTAAACACCGCGAGTTTGAAAAGCACTGTCGTTTTCACTGCCCAACATCGGCATATCGGGGTACTTTTCTCTGAAGTCGTCATAAGTATGGGTGATATAGTTAAAGCCGGTCATATCAAGAATATCGCAAGCACCGCCGTCCGTTGTGACACCCGTATTCATAGCACCCAATAGAAAACGTGTGCTGTCAAGTTTTTTTATTTCACATTGAAGTCTTTCGGCAAGCTTTCTGCCTGTCGGAGTACCTTGAAGCGGTTCTTCGTTAAACAGCGAGTACATAACGACAGATGGGTGATTTCGGTCACGCATAACCATATCCTGCACTTGCTTGATACCGTCAGCACTTGAATTGAAGTTGCGGTTCTCGTCCATAACAAGAATACCGTATTTGTCGCAGTAATCAAGTATTTCGGGATTAGGATTGCCGTGCGCACAACGGTACGCATTTGAACCCATTTCCTTTAGTAGTTTAATTCTGTATTCGTTTACACTGTCGGGAACGGCAACGCCTACACCGGCATGGTCTTGATGGTTGCAAGTGCCGTACAGCGGAACGTGTCTGCCGTTAAGGAAGAATCCTTTATCTTTGTTAATAGCGATTGTACGGAAACCGAATGTGTTTTTTTGACTGTCAACAAGACTGTCGTTTTCATAAAGTTCGCTGACCATCGTGTATAGGTTAGGCGCGTCAATGTCCCATAAAAGCGGGCTGTATGTCAAAATACTTTGATTGATTTCGGTTTTACTGCCGCCGGCAATCGAGAATACTTTTTCATCTTTGCCGACAATATTATCTTCTTTGTCGAGTATATATGTTTTCAATCTGAAATTTTTGTTTTCATATGATGAATTTTCAATCGTTGTATCTGTAGCCGCGTCCCATACGTCAACTGTTTTTCTTATAGGGTGAACAAACACACCCCAATGTGCGATATGTAACTTGTTTTTCTTGTACAGATTGACGTGACGGTATATGCCTGCTCCCTCATACCACCAACCTTCAATTTGTGTCGCGTCAACGAACACGACAAGGTCGTTCACTTGGTCGCCGTAAAGTGCCATATCTGTCGCATCAACGACAAACGAATTGTAACCGCAGAAATTTCTGCCGATAACGGAGCCGTTTAGATAAACTGTTGCATAGGAAGAAATACCCTCAAATTCGATTAAAATTTGCTTATCTCTGTCACTTTCATCAAGACGAAATCTTTTTGAATACCACGCTTTACCGCGTTTTTTGTATCCTTGCGACGGTCCCCATTTTTCTTCAAATTCATTGTATACCGCCCAGTCATGCGGTAGGTTTACGGTTTCCCAATCGCTTTTGTCAAAATCCGGTGACGCCGCACCGATTGCACCGCCGGCTTTGGCTGCCATATAACATTCTGTATGTGTTTTTGTTTCCGGAAGTTCAAAATCACCGTTGTAGAACTTCCAATCTCTGTCTAAACTGAATTTCTCCATAATATGCTCCTTTTTGTATTTTAATGCTGCAAATGCCACCCCTCAGTCAACTGCGTTGACAGCTCCCCTCAAGGGGAGCCGATTTGCCTCTCCTTGAGGAGAGGTGCCTGAAAGGCGGAGTGGTGGCTCTACTTCAAAATATTATTACCTTAATTATACCTTCAAAAATAAATATTATCAAGACATATTGACAAAAAAATAAATGTGTAATATAATAACTACAGATGAGATTAGATTAGACGAGAATAAATTTATATTGATATTTCTATGTCTTTTTCTAATACAAGAAAAAGGCTTTTTTGTTTTCACAGAAAAGCCGCCTTAATAAAAATAAGAAAGGCGGGGATTTGATGTTTAATTTAACCGTAGATGAAGTAAAAGAATTGTCAAAAAAGTACAATATGATACCGTTGACGATTGAATGTTATGCCGATATGGATACGCCGATAAGCGTGTTCAAGCGTATGCAGACAGAGAAGGATTGTTTCTTACTTGAAAGTATCGGTCAAAACCACGTTACAGCGAGATTTTCATTTATAGGAAGAAATCCGTTTATCAGTTTTAAAAGTCTTAACGATGAAATAACAATTTCAGATTACACCGGAAAAACAAATACATATAAAGGCAAGCCGATGGAGGAGCTTGAAAAGCTTATTGAAAAGTACAAAGCACCGAAACTTGAAAATATACCGTCATTTAACGGCGGTGCGGTAGGATTTTTTGCGTATGATATTATACGTCAATATGAACATTTGCCAAACATAAATCAAGACGATTTGCATTTACCTGATATGCACTTTATGTTGATGGACGAGATAATCGCGTTCGACCATATGCGTCAAAAGATTGTTATAATAGTAAATATTCACGCAGAGGGTGATATTGAAAATCAGTACAAAAAGGCAACAGGCAGATTACTTGACATTCAGCAGGAAATGACGGACCTTTCGGGACTTATGAAAAAAGAAAAGCGCGAATATCGTTCTTCTTCAAAGATGGTTTCAAATATGACGAAAGAAGAATTTTGTGCGAACGTTGAAAAGGCGAAAGAGTACATCAAAAACGGCGATATATTCCAAGTTGTGCTTTCACAGAGATTTACAGTTGAAACGAATGTAAGTCCGTTCAATACATACAGGGCACTAAGACTTATCAATCCGTCACCTTATATGTACTATTTGAATTTCGGAGATTATCAGATTGCAGGTGCGTCACCTGAAATGCTTGTGAGAGTTGAAAACGGAGTTGTTCAGACAGGACCTATCGCAGGCACACGTCCGAGAGGTAAGACTGTTGAGGAAGATATGGCACTTGAAAAGGAGCTTTTGGCTGACAAAAAGGAAATTGCGGAACATACAATGCTTGTTGATTTGGGCAGAAACGATATAGGCAGAGTCAGCGAGTTTGGCTCGGTAAAGGTTACGCGATTTAAGTATGTGGAGCGTTTTTCACACGTTATGCACATTATAACAGACGTTGAAGGTAAATTAAGAAGTGACAAAACTTGTTTTGACGCACTTGGTTCAACACTTCCTGCAGGAACACTTTCGGGTGCACCGAAAATCCGTGCAATGGAAATCATTGATGAACTTGAAAAAACGAAACGTTCAACATACGGCGGTGCAATCGGTTACATTAGCTTTAACGGCAACTTTGACAGCTGTATAACAATTCGTACAGGAGTATTCAAGGACGGCAAGGCATATATCCAAGCCGGCGGAGGAATTGTTTACGATTCTGTTCCTGAAAATGAGTATCAGGAGTCGATAAACAAAGCGTCGGCGGTGCTTAGAGCGATTGAGGAGGCAGGTGACATAGTATGATTATAATGATTGATAACTACGATTCATTTACATATAACTTGTACCAATATATCGGTACGATAAATCCCGATATAGAGGTGTATCGAAACGATAAAATAACGGTTGAAGAAGTGCTTGAAAAAAAGCCGAGTCATATTATTTTGTCACCGGGTCCGGGATTTCCGATTGATGCGGGAATATGCGTGGATTTGATTAAGAAGGCGGGAGATATTCCGATTTTGGGAGTGTGTCTTGGACATCAGGCGATAGGCGAGGCGTTCGGCGGTAAGATTGTTCACGCACCGAGAATAATGCATGGCAAGAGTGACGTTGTAACGGTCGATATGGATTGCCCTATATTTGACGGAATAGGTGTAAAAACAGAGGTTGGAAGATACCATTCACTTGTGATTGACGAGGAAAGTTTGCCGAATTGTCTTAACATAACGGCAAGAAGTGATGACGATTGTATAATGGGCGTACAACATAATGAACGTCCTGTTTACGGAATACAGTTCCACCCTGAATCGGTACTTACACCCAACGGAATGAAAATGATTGAAAACTTTTTGAATATATGATTGATTATAATACCGCAGATTGAAAATCTGCGGTATTTGTGCTATTATAACTATAAGAGGTGATTCGAGTGGACAATACGAAGAAATTTACTGATAAAGCGGACAAATACGTTTCATCACGTCCGTCATATCCGACAAAGCTGATGGATTATTTATACAACGAAGTCGGTTTTTCGGATGAATCGAAGATTGCGGATATAGGTGCGGGAACGGGAATTTTTACAAGACAGTTGCTTGAAAGAAAGTCGGACGTTATCGCTGTTGAGCCAAACGACGATATGCGTGCAAAATTAATCGGTCTGCAGAAAGAATTTAAAAATTTAAAGGTGCTTAGCGGAACGGCTGAAAATACGTTGCTTGAAAATAAAAGCATTGATTTTGTGACGGTGGCACAAGCATTTCATTGGTTTGACGCGGAAAAATTCAAGACGGAATGCAGACGTGTTTTGAAAAAAGACGGTAAAGCGGTTCTGGTCTGGAACAACAGGGACGAGGAAAGTGATATTGTAAAGGGAAATGTGGAGATTTTTAAAAAATACTGCAAAAACTTTACTTGCTTAAGCGGTAGCCGTTTGAAAAATTATGACGGTTTCGGTAAGTTTTTTGAGGGTGAATATAAACTTTTAAGATTTGAAAACAATTTGCAGTTTGACCGTGAAAAATTTGTCGGACGTTCGTTGTCTGCATCATATTCTCTTACGGCGAATGATGAAAAGTTTGATGAATATGTAAAAGAATTGAATGAATTATTTGACAAATACGAAAAAAACGGTATTGCGACAGTGCAGAACTACACAGAGGTGTACATTGGTGAAGTATAGTTGATAATACCAAAACAGTATAGTTTCTTACTTTTTTTATAATAAGCTATTTACATAAAAAAATAAATGTGTTATAATATGTATGGATATAGTAAAAACACTAAAAAAAGAGGTTATTTTAACCTCTTTTGGTGTTATTCTTATCGACATCGTAATCTTTTAAAAGTTCGATGAAATCTATCAACATTTTACGTTGCTCAACGGAAAGTGAAGAAACAAGCGGTAAAAGTTGGTTTGAAAAGAAGTAGTCGTTTCCGGATGCACGATCAGATGAGTTGTCAATAAGCATATCAACAGTGACACCCAACGCTTGAGCGACACTGTAGTATTTATCTAAACTTCCTGCTGATCTGCCGTTTTCAAGAGCGGACAAATGATTGGCACTGATGTCTGCAAGTTCGGCTAATTCTTCTTGTGTTTTGTTGATTGAAAGTCTGTAATGTTTTATTCTGCCGCCAACAGTTTTATAGTCGAAAGTCAAACAAAACACCACCTTTAAAATATTATTATATATTTTATCATATTTTTTTACCTATTTTAACAAAGGATACTTGTGATTTTTACAAGTATAGTGTGAGAAATATACAAGAGATTATACATATAGGAGGAATTTATTATGGGGTATTGGACTATATTAATATTTTGCAGTGTAGTATTGGCAGTGCTGATAACTATAACTTGGTATTCGGTTAAGAAACAAAATGACAGAAGTGAACTTGGTTGTGAGATAGGTGTAATAGTTGCAATTTCTTTTACGGTGTTTGCGTTGGTGCTTGACATACCGAGCGCGATTATGGGCGGTAAGAAAATTTATGTTGATGAATTTCCTCCGACTGTTACTCTGCAATATTTTCAATTTGTTAAAACAGAAAGTGAATATCTTATTTCTTTTAAAAATTTTAACTCTGATAAGTATGAAAAAAATGCGAAATATTGCATTTCATACACAGCACTTACGAAGAATGTGCTTAATATAGAAAAGGTGGACAAATAAAAAGCGTAGCATTTTTCAGCTACGCTTAATTTTTTGTTAGATTTCTTCAATAATAGGCAATATCATAGGACTGCGTTTTGTCTGTTCGTAAATATATTTTGCGACAGACGCTTTCATTGAACTCTTTAGAGTTGACCAATCCATATTACGTTTGCCAAGACAATCCGAAATGCTTTCGCCGGCAACGTGTTTAACGCCCTCGATAAGCGATTCGGCCTCGCGTACATACACGAAACCTCTTGAAATAACATCAGGTTTTGAAACGATTTCTTTACTGTCGTGTGATATTGTAACAACGACGATAATAAGACCGTCCTGTGAAAGATGTTTTCTGTCACGAAGTACGATATTTCCGACATCGCCGACTCCAAGACCGTCGACAAGTATTTTACCTGCCGGAACAGTGCCTGCGATTTTTGCGGTTTTTGAGTCAAGTTCAAGCACCTGACCGTTTGAAAGTACAAAACTGTTCTTTTCCGGTATACCTACTTTTTGCGCAAGTTCCTTGTGAAGAACAAGATGGCGGTGTTCGCCGTGTACAGGAATAAAGAATTTCGGCTTTGTAAGTGCAAGAATAAGTTTTAATTCCTCTTGACAAGCGTGTCCCGAAACGTGTACTTCCGCAAGTGATTTATAAATTACTTCCGCACCTATTTTAAACAATTCGTTTACGACATTTGAAACCGACTTTTCATTACCCGGAATAGGTGTTGCACTGATTATAATAAGGTCGTCCTTTGTGACCTCGACTTTTCTGTGGTCAGAAAAAGCCATTCTTGTCAGGGCACTCATCGGCTCGCCCTGTGAGCCTGTTGTAATAATAACTACTTGGTTCGGTCTGTATTTTTTTATGTTGTCAATATTGATAAGTACGCCTTCTGGTACTTTCATATATCCGAGAAGAATTGATATTTCAACGATATTTTCCATACTTCTTCCCGAAACTGCTACTTTACGTCCGTTTTTAGCGGCAGCGTCGATAATTTGCTGCACTCTGTGCACGTTTGACGCGAAAGTAGCGACTATAATACGTTTATTACAGCCTTTGAAAATCTGTTCAAATTTTTCACCGACACTTCTTTCACTCATTGCATATCCCGGTCGTTCAACATTTGTACTGTCAGAAAGAACGGCAAGAACTCCTTCTTTTCCGAGTTCACCGAGTCTTGCAAGGTCAATCATATCTCCGACGATTGGAGTAGTATCAATTTTAAAGTCACCCATATGAATAACCGTTCCGACAGGTGTTTTGATTGCAAGAGCAGCAGAGTCTGCAATAGAATGGTTGGTGCGGACAAACTCAACAGAGAAGTTTTGTCCCGCATTAATTACGTTTCCGTACTTTGCACGAACAAGCTTTACGCTTGATAAAAGATTGTGTTCCTTTAATTTATGTTCGACAAGACCGATTGTAAGTCTTGTACCGTAAACAGGAACGTTGATAGCCTTTAGGAAATAAGGCAATCCGCCGATATGGTCCTCGTGACCGTGAGTAAGAAAAATTCCCTTGATTTTTGACCAGTTCTTTTCAAGATAGGTAATATCGTTTATTACCATATCTACACCTGGCATATCATCATCAGGGAAAGCCATACCGCAATCTACCATTATAATTTCGTTTCCGTACTCAAGGGCGGTTAAATTTTTTCCGATTTCATCAAGTCCGCCTAATGGTATGATTTTCAGTTTTTTAGCTTTTGCCACAATTTTACCTCCGTTATTTAATTTTTTCCGACCATTATTACAACAATATTATTATACCACATTTGTCTGACGATAGTCAACATAAATATGGCTACTTGATAAATTAAAGTGTTATAATATAATATGAGAGTATAAATACTGAGTATGTCGACAAAATGTCGACAGCTTAAAAAATTACATCTGTGATGTAATTTATGATTTTTAATGTGGTTAGTACCTCAAACTTTCAAGAACAAAACAGATAAAAACATTCATAAACAATCATTAGAATGTACAATATAACTAAAAGTCAGCGAAATATGTGCAACATATACAATTATTTTGTATATAATTTGTGAATGAATTTGATTGACAATGAGCGAATTTGATTGTATAATACAAATAGAAACAGTCAAAAACGTTCAAACGATAAAAGGAGGCGAGAGAATGTTACTTGAAGAAAGACTTGATGAGATAGTAAAGATAGTAAACGAAAGAGGAAGTATATCTAATCAAGAATTGGTCAAGATGTTTGGTGCATCTGAATCGACAATCAGACGAGATATAACAACTCTTGCCAATGATAACAGAGTTATACGAGTACATGGCGGTGCAATGTCGGTTGTATCGGGCGGAGGAATGGAAGATTCGGAAGTCAGTGCAAGACGTATTCAAAACAGTGATGAAAAAATTAAAATCGCAAAATATGCGGCGTCACTGATAAATGAAGGCGACCTTGTATATATTGACGCAGGAACTACCACTGAATATATGATTGAGTATATAACCGCCAAGGACGCAACTTTTGTTACAAACGCTTTATCTCACGCAGTCGGTCTTGCGAGAAAAGGCTTTAAAGTATATATAATCGGCGGACTTATCAAATCGGTGACAGAGGCGATTATAGATTCCGAGGCGATTATATCACTCTCAAAATACAATTTCACAAAAGGCTTTTTCGGAACTAACGGACTGAGCAGTGACAGAGGGTTCACAACTCCCGATGTCAGAGAGGCGGATATTAAAAATTTTGCGATGAGAAGATGTGCAAAGAAATTTGTACTTTGCGATTCGTCAAAATTCAATAAAATATCAAAAGCAACTTTTGCGGCTGGCAGTGACATAACCGTAATAACGGATAAGATAACGGAAAATATTAAAGGATATAATATAAAGGAGGCTGCTCAATTATGATTTATACCATAACATTCAATCCCGCATTGGATTATATAATGGTTGTTCCGTCTTGCAGAAGCGGTGAAGTAAACCGGACGGAATCCGAAAAGATTATGGCAGGCGGAAAAGGTATTAATGTTTCAATTGTGCTGAACAATATGGGTGTCGAAAATACGGCACTTGGCTTTATATCCGGTTTTACGGGCGGTGCGATTGAAAATATACTTGCCGATATGAATTGTAAAACCGATTTTATAAAGCTTGACAACGGTTTTTCGAGGATTAACGTGAAAATAAAATCAGACGCCGAAACAGAAATAAACGGTCAGGGTCCTGATATTTCAGACGGTGCGGTAAAGAAACTTTACGAAAAACTTGACAGTTTGAATGACGGCGATACGTTGGTACTTGCCGGAAGTATTCCGTCATCGCTTTCCGATTCGATTTACTGCGAAATTATGGACTACCTTAAAGATAAAAAATTAAATATAGTCGTTGACGCAACAAAGGACTTGCTTGTGAATGTTCTTAAGTATAAACCGTTTTTGGTAAAACCTAATAATCACGAAATAGGTGAAATATTCGGTGTTGAACTTAAGACGAGAAGTGAAGTTGTTCCGTATGCAAAGAAAATGCAGGAAATGGGTGCGAAGAATGTACTTGTTTCAATGGCAGGCGAGGGTGCGGTGTTCGTTGGTGAAAACGGAGAAGTGTACGAAAGTGAGGCACCTAAAGGTAAATTAGTGAACTCAACGGGAGCAGGCGATTCAATGGTTGCCGGTTTCCTTGCGGGATATATGGAAAAGCAGGATTTTATGTATGCACTTAAAATGGGATTATCGGCAGGCAGTGCAAGTGCATTTTCGGAAAATCTTGCGACCAAAGAAGAAATTTTAAATGTATTTAAAACAATATGAGGAGGTAAAAATTATGCGTATCACAGACTTACTTTCAAAAGAGAGTATCAGACTTGACGGAGTTTCAAGCACAAAAAAAGAAACCATTCGTGCAATGGCAGACCTTATGGAAAAGAGCGGAAAAATATCAGATAAGAATGCTTATGTAGAAGGTTTGATAAAAAGAGAGGAAGAAAGTACGACGGCAGTCGGCGAGGGTATCGCAATTCCTCATTATAAAGGCAGTGCGGTGACAAAACCCGGACTTGCGGCAATGGTAATCAAAAACGGTACTGATTTTGATTCGATAGATGGTGAGCCGGTAAAGCTTATATTTGCAATCGCCGCACCTGATACAAAAGAAAATGTACACCTTGACGTATTGAGTAAACTTTCCGTTTTGCTTATGGACGAAGATTTTTCAAAAAAACTTATTAATGCAAAATCGGTAGAGGAATTTATTTCAATTATAGATGACGCGGAAACTGCAAAAGATAATGCTGAATCAGAACAGGTTACTACATCTGATAAGAAAATACTTGCAGTAACTGGATGTCCGACAGGTATAGCTCATACTTATATGGCTGCTGAGGGACTTCAAAAAGCGGCAGAAAAAGCAGGTTGTGCGATTAAAGTTGAAACAAGAGGTTCGGGCGGTGCAAAGAATGTTCTTACCGAATCTGAAATCGCAGAGGCTGATTGCATAATCGTTGCGGCAGATACAAAAGTTCCTATGGAACGTTTTAACGGTAAAAAGGTAATCGTTACACAGGTAAGTGACGGTATTTCAAAGGCTGATGAACTTATCGCAAAGGCACTTGGCGGAAATGTTCCGATATTTACCTCAAATGAAAGTGATGAGGGTGATTCGGCTAAGTCGGATAATAAAGAGGGCATCGGTCACAGAATTTATAAGCACCTTATGAGCGGTGTTTCGCATATGTTGCCGTTCGTTATAGGCGGCGGTATTCTAATTGCTATCGCATTCTTGCTTGACGACTTTACTATTGATCCGTCAAACTTCGGTATGAATACACCGATTGCGGCATTCTTTAAAACAGTCGGCGGTGTCGCATTCGGTTTGATGTTGCCTGTTCTTGCAGGATTTATCGCATACTCTATTGCGGACAGACCAGGTCTTGCAGTCGGTTTTGTAGGCGGTATGCTTGCCTCAACGGGTAACAGTATATTAGAATTTACAAACAGCTACTCAGGCGGAATTAACGGCTATCTTGCAAACACAGTATTCAATTCATCAGGTACAACTGTTTCGGGATTTTTGGGAGCACTTGTTGCCGGTTTTGTTGCAGGATATATTGTACTATTGCTAAGAAAGATATTCTCAAAACTTCCTGAAAGTCTTGAGGGAATTAAACCGACATTGTTGTATCCTGTACTTGGCGTATTCATTATGGGTGCATTGATGTTGTTCGTATTCAATCCGATTATCGGTGTTATAAACGACGCACTTGCAAACCTACTAAACAGTATGGGTTCAACATCAAAGGTTATTCTTGGTATTGTTCTCGGAGGTATGATGGCTATTGATATGGGTGGTCCTATAAATAAGGCGGCATATGTATTCGGTACAATGTCAATCGCAAACGGCAACTATGATATAATGGCGGCTGTTATGGTTGGCGGTATGGTACCACCTATCGGTATTGCACTTGCAACAACATTCTTTAAAAATCGTTTTTCAAAATCGGAACGTCAGTCGGGTATTACAAACTATGTTATGGGCTTGGCATTCATCACAGAGGGTGCAATTCCGTTTGCGGCAGCCGATCCGCTGCACGTAATACCGGCAACAGCAGTCGGTGCGGCAGTAGCAGGTGCATTGTCAATGGTATTCGGATGTACATTGATGGCTCCTCACGGCGGTTTATTCGTATTCCCTGTTGTAGGTAACTGGCCTATGTACTTGGTAGCATTAGCGGCAGGTTCGGTTATTACAATGTTTATGCTTGCACTTTTAAAGAAACCTGTATACAAAGAAAATTAATATATAAAGGAGATAAGTATTATGAAAGAATTTAACTACACAATCACAGATCCACAAGGTATTCACGCTCGTCCTGCGGGTGTGCTTGTAAAAGAGGCGGCAAAATATCAGTCAACAATCACTCTTGAAAAAGACGGTAAGACAGGTGACGCAAAGAGAATATTTGCTGTAATGGGTTTGGCGGCAAAGTGCGGTAATACACTTAACGTAAAAGTTGAAGGCCCGGACGAGGACGAAGCTGCAAAGGCTTTGGAAGAATTTTTTAAGGCAAATCTATAATATTAAAAATGGTGTTGCGAAGGCAACACCATTTCAGCGTGTAGACAAAAGTGTCTACACGCTGGCAGAGGTCGAGAAATTAGTGCGGATTTTGCGAAAATGAACTCGTCGGCGTACGTTTGTACGTTAGAGTTTATTTTCACAAAAAGTGCACAGGCAAGCCGTATATCGAAGATAGGCTTGCCTGTTGCTTTTTATAGCTATAAATTAAACTTTAAAATATAAAAATAATATATTGCACGTTCCGGACAATTTGTCGACAGTCTGAAAAATGGTGTTGCGAAAGCAACACCATTTTTTGTCTATATGTGAAATTTTTTTGATAATGTCAAAACAAGTTCTTTGCCGTCATATAACACAAGAGTTATAAAAGAAATTATGCTTAGTGCAATACATATAACCGACGGAATAAGAATTTTTGTGACACCTGTTATGCACAATATAAACGGTGCAAGCCCGAAAAATATACATATCACAAATGAGAACACATAATCGGGCATTTTAATTTTTAAAATCTTTGTTGCCACGAACAATCCGAGCATTGCCCATGAAAATATTATCGGTATAACGTAATCGACCGACCAGCCGTGCCAACCTGTAAACTTATCCCATATTACGCACAATATTGATATTATAACAGCCTCTGCGGCGATATTCTGCGATATGATTTGGCGTTTCTTGATACATATATTTGTCGTAAGCCAGAAGCATATTACACCGAAAAGTACAAACAACGACCAATGACCGCTTTGGGGAAGAAGTATGTTTACGGCAATGCTTATTATCGAAAGTGACGAAGTGACAAGAATTGCAAATTTAAAAATCTTTTCATATTTTTCGTAAAATGATTGTACTTTCGGAAATTCGTAAGGTGTACTTTCGCCTGTCAGCTTGTTTTGGCACAGCGGACATCGCTCAAATTCACCACGCACATCAATTTTACATTTATCACAATGTTTCATTTAATCATTCCTTTCATCGTCGTGTATGTTGGAAGTTAGTTCAACGTCAATACCCCTTGAAGTCAATTCACGGAAAAACCTCATTTCGATATCCGAACTGATGAATTGAGAAGTAAATCCCAAAGTCAGCTTACCGTCAAACGAGCAAGAACATAATTGAAGTTTGTCGGTGCTGATATACACGTCAAAGCATTTTATAAACTTATTCATATTTTCGGGCATTTTAACTATTCCTACATTTGAAAAAGTTGCCGTGACGGCTCTGCCCGACATTCTGTATGCTATTCTCAAAAAGAAATCTTTCACGACAAGCGGTACAATTCTTGTTATGACATTGTGTTCAACAGCTGAATATGTGTCGATAGTGCCGAGAAGTTTTTCGGCTTTCAGCTTGCTTTTTAGTTGAGTGTTTATAACGTCAACCATTGTTTCAAAATCCTCACCGTGCTTTTTTATGTCATACTGAATATATGTCAGACAGAAAAAGTTTCTTGCCGAAACAGATGGGAAGAAGTTGCGAAGATTTACCGGTATCAGTATTGTAATCGGTTTCTTACCTTTTGAACGTACAGGCATTTCGTCTATGATTGATTTTATAAGTACCGCAGACAAAAACGCAGTTAAAGTTGCATTGTATTTGTGAGATTCTTCAAGTACTTTCTTTACGTCAACCATACCGTTTATGACTTTTAATTTGTCGTCGGGATATTTTTGTCCTACAATTTTGTATGCAACAGGGTTATTTTCTTGCTTTGAAGAAATTTTGCCGGAATAGTATTTTGAAAAACTGTCATCACTTTTTTGTGTGCTTGATGCGTCATAATCAACTCCGCTGTCCTCAACATTTTCCGAAAGTGTAAGGTAGTTTGATACAAGTGTTTTAAGAAAATTCATCGCACCTGTGCCGTCTGTCAAAACGTGAAAAACTTCGAGATTTATTCTGTTTCTGTAGTAAGTCACTTCAAATAAAAGCTTGTGATTGTTCCTCTGGTATATAAGCGAACATGGGATTTTATATTCTTCGCGTACAATCGGTTTTATATCCGATTCCTCAAGGTAATACCAAAAAAGTCCACGCCTTAATATACTTTTGAAAATATCAAATTCCTCCAATGTATCTTCAGTGGCTTTTTGCAAAAGGTCTTTGTTTACTGTTTTGTATAATTCGCAGGAAAATCTGAATACCTGCGTATCTTTTTTGGACTGCGCCGCCGGAAATATCTTGGCGGCATTGTCAAGTTTATTCCATTCACTTTTCATAAATGTAACCTCATTTCTTATGTCTGTTTTATTATATCACAGTTCAAAAATAATAAAAAGTGTTTTCGACAAAGGTTATCAAAATTTAACAAAGGAAATTTATTACAAATAATAGAAATATAAAAAGATAACATTTATATACAGGAGGAAGAAAATATGGAGTTAATGTTAATGGGCAGGTACAGATTGCTGATTATAAAAATTTTCGGCGAACTTGACCAGCATAAAGCGTCGTCAGTAAGAGAAAATGCGGACAGGGAACTTGGCAGAACGGGGGCGGTTAATGTCGCGTTTAATTTTGAAAATGTGACTTTTATGGACTCGTCGGGTATCGGCGTTATTATGGGACGATATAAGACGGTTACGGCACTCGGCGGAAAGGTTATCATATACGGTGCGTCTGATGCGGTGAACAGACTGATTGAAATGTCGGGTATAAAGAGTATCGTAACAGTAGCCGACAACCTTGAAAACGGTGTAAAGGAGGCGGGCATTGATGTACAGTAACATTATGGAAATAAAATTTCCGAACAAAAGCGATAACGAAAGATTTGCAAGGACGGTTGCGGCGGCATTTGTGCTTGAACTTGATCCGACAGTAGACCAAATTTCAGAAATAAAAACGGCTGTTTCGGAGGCGGTTACAAATGCGATAATTCACGGATATGATGAAAAAGACGGAATTGTAACGATGTCCGGAAGTATAGAGGACGATACGGTGACTTTTTCCGTATCGGATGACGGAGTGGGTATACCGGATATTTCAAGAGCGAGAGAACCGCTTTTCACAGGTAAACCCGAAATGGAACGCAGCGGAATGGGTTTTACGATAATGGAAACGTTTATGGACAGTATTGAAGTCCAAAGTGAAGTAGGAAAAGGCACACGCATTACTATGACAAAAAAATTAAAGTAGGTGATGTGTTATGCGAGATAATACTGCTTTGATTGAACGCGTGCGAGAGGGGGACAAGCAGGCAGAAAACAGAATGGTGGAAGAAAATATGGGTCTTGTATACAGTATTGCAAGGCGATTTTTAAATCGCGGATATGATGCGGAAGATTTGACGCAAATCGGCGCGATAGGACTTATAAAGGCCGTAAAGAAATTCAATCCCGAATTTAACGTACAATTTTCTACATACGCAGTACCGATGATAACAGGTGAAATAAAACGTTTTTTGCGTGATGACGGTGCCGTTAAAATAAGCAGAACGTTAAAGGAAAATGCAATGAAAGGCTGGCGGTGTGAAGAACTGTTAAGACGAAAACTGAACAGACAGCCGACAATAAACGAAATTTCAAAAGAAAGCGGAATTGACGCCGAAAGTCTTATAGAAGCATTCGAAGCGGCAACACCGCCCGAAAGTATTTATGAAAGTGTTTACGATAACGGCGATAAAGAAATTCGCTTGCTTGATACAATTACCGGTGAAGAAATTGAGGACGGAGTTATAAATAAAGTTATGATTGACGATATTTTGAGCCGTCTTACAGAACGTGAAAAAGAAATAATTCTGCTTAGATATTTCAGAGGCAAAACACAATCTGAGATTGCTAAGATAATCGGAGTGTCGCAGGTGCAGATTTCAAGAATTGAGAAAAAAGCAATAGAACGTATAAGAGGAGAAATGCCATAGAAAAACGCACTCTGTAAAGAGTGCGTTTCTAATTTATTCAATAATATTATCTGTCGTTGTATCCGATGCATCGCTGCAATCGATTGAAGTAGTTTTTGCAAGTGGCTGTTTATTTTTTGACCAAACAAACGCAGTCAATGATTTTGACTCGTTATCAACATTTACCGAAACAGGCTCGGTGTATTCGTATGGTGATATATGCTTTAAAATATGGTTTTCGTCATATTCGGCTACATATAAAATCGGTGTGTCATCTGTTTCAATATTTGGCGTAACGGAAATTGTATATGTTCCGTTTTCATTCTTTGTAATGTTTGATGAATAAGTCTTTGTCGGGTCATTTATAATTTTAATAAGTTTATCAGCACCGTATCGAATATTCGTTGAATATTCGGTGTAAAGCTCGTCATCTTTAACGGTAAGTCCGTATAAATATGTTTCCGAAACGTTCGGCTCGTCTGTATATTCATATACTTCTTTTGCGGTATTTGTTTTTGTGTCAAATTCAAAAACTTTGTTAGGTGAATTGAAATATAGTTTGTTGTTATAAGCAACTACTGTACTGTATTTTGATGTGTAGTATGGACCGTGACTGCCGTATACAAACCATATGTAATTTGCAGAATCGGTATATACCGGAGTTAAAATATTGTTTTCTGCATCTAATGTACAAAGATTATTGTCAGAGTCAAAACAATATATTTTGCCGTCCATAACAACAACATTCGAAGCACTGCGGACAACGGAGTCTTTGTAGTCATCATTTTCTGATGTTATTGCAGCTGTTCCGTCCCATTGTGAGTTGTTCCAAGTGCGGTGAATATCTTGGTCTTCAATATATACTCCTTCATTTGCTTCTTTTACTGAAGCCTCAGAAACTGATTTTAATTCTGAATCACTCAAAAGGAAGTATTGATGGTTTGAAAATGATGACATATTCGGAACAGGGTCATCAGCGGTAAGGTCAACATTGTACCATTTATCGTCTATTTTAACTTTGTTCCACATATGTCTACAGATATCACTCGGTACACTCGTACATTCGATATTAAGATAATTATTCATAATGTGCATAAATAAATACGAGTAGCCTTGACATACACATTTTTTCTCTTTTACGGTATCATAAAGTGTACGAATTGTATATGATGTGTCATATTCATAGTGGGAAGTAATGTAATCGTGAACAATTAAAGTCTTTTCAAAATCAGATGCGTCTTTTGGAATGGTTGAAACAATTTTTTTGCACTCATCATCAATAAGTTTTTGATTTTCGTTGATTTCATTTTCTGTCATTGAAAGAGGAATTGTTACATAAACTAAATTATTAGAATTTTTTGAACCTCCTACACGATTTAAGTCTATGTAGAATATTTCCGGATATTCATATTGTAATGCAGCCATAAGTGATTTTAAAAAGATTGTTGTACGGTCTGCCGGAACATTATATTCATGAATATCAACCGTTGTTTCAAGCTTTTGCAAGGAAGAAATAATATATTCAATAGCTTCCTTTTCGTTGTCACTGAGTACCGTATCGATATCGGCAAACATTGAAATTTCATCATTTTGAATATATACTTCATAAATATCATCTGCGAAAGCAACTGACGGAGCCATAACGGCTATCGTGATTAGCAAGCATATAAATTTTTTTATGTTTTTCATGATACCATCTCCTAAAAATAACTTTTTATATAATATATTATATAACTGATTATACAAAAAGTCAATAAAAACACAAAGCAAGTACAAGTATTATGTAGAAATTGCACAAATAAATGAATATAATTTAGCATTTTGCACATTGTTCTGTGCGTAGAATTAAATTAAAATTAGTCTTGACAAACTTTTTTAGGTGTGTTACAATATTTACAACGAGCAAAGGTGTTTCGTCCTCATAGGATAGAAGCACCTTTTTTGCATATTAGGACGATTTATATATTATATATTATTGAATTTAGAAAGGAAAGTTCGTTATGTTGACAAAACAAGATATTTTCGATTTGGTCGAAGAAGAGGACGTAAGATTTATTCGTTTGCAATTTACGGATATGCTTGGAACAATGCGTAATCTTGCGATTACAACTTCAAGACTTGAGGACGCACTTGATAATCTTTGTATGTTTGACGGTTCGTCAATTATGGGATTTGTCGGTGTTGAAGAAAGTGATTTATATTTACATCCCGACTTTGACACATTTGAAATTTTCCCTTGGCGACCGCATCAGGGAAAGGTCGCAAGACTTATATGCGATGTTTATAAGCCTGACGGTACACGTCTTGAAAGTGACCCGAGATACATTCTGCAAACGGTTGTTAAAGAAGCGGAAGAAATGGGTTACAAATTTAATGTGGGACCTGAATGTGAATTCTTCCTGTTTAACACGGACGAACGCGGTAATCCTACGACAGAACCGCATGACAATGCGGGTTATTTTGACTTAGCACCGCTTGATAACGGCGAAAACTGCCGCCGTGAAATATGTCTTACTCTTGAAGATATGGGATATAAAATCGAGGCGTCACATCACGAAATGGCACCGGGTCAGCACGAGATTACATTCAGATATGACGACGCATTAAAAACCGCGGACAGAATTGTTACATTCAGAACGGTTGTAAAAACTATTGCAAAACGTAACGGACTTCACGCAACATTTATGCCGAAACCAATTGCGGGAGTAAGCGGTAGCGGAATGCACCTTACAATGTCGCTTGAAAAAGACGGTAAAAATGTTTTCTATAATGAAAATGATTCGTCAAAGCTTTCCGATACGGCACATAAATTTACGGCAGGATTATTAAAATATACACCGGATATGGCGTGTTTTACAAATCCGACGGTAAATTCATATAAGAGATTTATACCGGGATATGAGGCACCTTGCTATATTTCTTGGTCGGAAAGCAACAGAAGTTTGCTTGTAAGAGTACCGTCATCGAAAAAGCCCGGTGACGCAAGAATTGAACTTCGTTCACCCGATCCGACAGCTAATCCGTATCTTGCACTTGCGGCTTGCCTTAAGGCTGGTTTGAAAGGCATAAAAGATAATGAAACACTTCCGCCGAGTATTGACGTTAATATCTACAATCTTTCGGATAAAGAACGTGAGGCACTCGGAGTCAAGAGTTTGCCGATAAGTCTTAACGAGGCGATTAAGATTGCAAGAAAGTCCGAATTTATCAGCGAATTGCTTGGTGATAAATTCGCGTCAAGCTATTTTGAAGCTAAGGAAGAAGAATACGGAGAATATCGTCGTACCATAAATCAGTGGGAAATTGAAAAATATTTAATTGCTTATTAATTAAAAACAATTTCCTAAAAAGGAGGGACGGCGGTGGACAGAGTAGTATTGGCTTTTTCAAAAGACGAAACAGCTGACAAAATAAAGATGATGCTTGACGGCAGCGGCTATGATGTTTACACTGTCTGTCACTCAAAAGCAGAACTTTTAAGAACTGTATCCGATATGGACGAAGTGCTTATAATTATGGGATATAAACTTCCCGACGGAACTGTCGATGATGTTTATGACGATCTTATGGAAGGTCAGAAACTTATGAGCATAGTCAAAGCCGAAAGGCAGAGCAGTATATATAATCAAGATATTTTTGTTGTAACACTTCCTTTGAACAGACAGCTTTTAATAAATTCCGTAGAAACTTTTGTCGGAATTATCGAAAGAAGAAAGCACAGAGCAAAACGTACACCGGAAGAAGAAAAGATAATTCGTGATGCAAAAGCATATCTTATGGAAACACACAGAATGTCGGAGGAACAGGCACATCGATTTATACAAAAAAGAAGTATGGATACAGGTGCGAAGTTTATTGATACGGCAAGAATGATTTTAAATATTTAATGGAGATGAAGTAAATGCAGACATTTAAGTTTTCAAAAATGCACGGTGCAGGAAACGATTACATATATGTAAATTGTTTTAAGGAGAAAGTCGAGAATATAAACGAAACGGCTAAAGCCGTAAGTGACAGACATTTCGGTATCGGTTCGGACGGACTTGTTTTGATATGCCCGTCTGATGTGGCTGATTTCAGAATGGATATGTACAACAGTGACGGCTCACAAGCTGAAATGTGCGGAAACGCAACGCGTTGTGTCGGTAAGTATGTGTACGACAGAGGTCTTACAGACAAGACACAGATTACTCTTGAAACGTTGGCAGGTATAAAAATTCTTGACCTAAATGTTAAAGACGGCGAAGTGCAGACTGTTCGCGTAAATATGGGCAGTCCGGAACTTGTTCCGAAAAATATTCCGATTGACTCAAATCTTGACAGATTTATAAGTGAAGATGTTGAAGTTGACGGAAAGGTTTATAAAGTTACAGGCGTGTCAATGGGTAATCCTCATGCGGTTACATTTATTGACGATACGGACAGTCTTGAAATAGAAAAAATCGGACCTAAGTTTGAAACGCATAAATTGTTCCCAAAGAAAATCAATACAGAATTTGCACAGATAGTTGACAGAAACACTATAAAAATGCGTGTTTGGGAACGCGGTGCAGGTGAAACACTTGCCTGCGGTACAGGTGCTTGTGCAACAATGGTTGCGGCAAATTTAAACGGTCTTGTTGATGATGAGGCTGATCTTGTACTTTTGGGCGGTACACTTCATATTAAGTGGGATAAAAATGAAAATAAAGTATATATGACAGGTCCGGCAAAGTTTGTATTTGACGGAACAATAACTATATAAGAGCCTGTCGACAAAATGTCGACAGCTCCAAACTGATAAATTTGAACATAGAACAGAAAGGAACAAATAAAAATGGCAAAGGTAAATGACAATTATTTAAAACTACCGGGAAGTTACTTATTTTCAACAGTCGCAAAAAAGGCGGCTGCATATACAGAGGCAAATCCTGACAAAGAAGTTATCAAGATGAGCATAGGCGACGTTACAAAGCCGTTGGCTCCTGCGGTAATTGAGGCAATGCACAAGGCAGTTGACGAAATGGGTACGGCAGAGGGATTTCACGGCTACGGTCCTGAGCAAGGTTATGATTTCTTGAGAAACAAGATTGTTGAAAAGGATTATGCGGCAAGAGGTATTGACGTAAAGGCTGATGAAATATTCGTTTCAGACGGTGCAAAATCAGACTGCGGAAATATCGGAGATATTTTCTCTGTTGACAATAAAGTTGCAGTTTGCGATCCTGTTTATCCTGTATACGTTGATACGAATGCTATGGCAGGCAGAGCAGGTGACTTTACAGACGGTAAATGGAATCATCTTGTATATATGCCTTGCAAAGAAGAAAACGGATTTATGCCGCAACTTCCGGAAGAAAAGGTTGATATAATTTATCTTTGTTTCCCAAATAACCCAATCGGTGTTGCGGCAACAAGAGAACAGCTTAAACCGTGGGTTGAATATGCAAAGAAGAATGATGTGGTTATTCTTTACGACAGTGCGTATGAGGCATTTATTACAGACCCTGACGTACCGCACAGCATTTATGAAATTGAGGGCGCAAAAGAAGTTGCGATTGAATTCAGAAGTTTTTCAAAGACAGCCGGATTTACGGGTACAAGATGTGCATACACTGTTGTACCGCACGAATTAAAGGTTGACGGAGTTGAACTTAACGGATTGTGGAACAGACGTCAATGCACAAAGTTTAACGGTGTACCATATGTAATTCAACGTGCGGCAGAGGCTGTTTATACAGACGAGGGATATAAACAGACAAGAGAGGCTGTTGCATATTATCTTGAAAATGCGAAAATTATCCGCGAATCGCTTACAGAGGCAGGCTTTACGGTTTACGGCGGTGTGAATGCTCCGTACATCTGGGCAAAGACACCGAACGGTATGAAATCATGGGATTTCTTTGATAAATTACTTGAAGAAACAGGCGTTGTAACAACACCGGGTTCGGGTTTTGGACCGAGCGGTGAGGGATATGTAAGATTTACAGCATTCTCAACTAAGGAAAATACCATAAAAGCAATGGAAAAAATCAAAGCAATTTTGTAAAATATTTAGTAGACAAAACAAAAATAATGTGCTATAATAAGTTTACACAGGATAACAAAATAATTTTTTGACGAAACAAAGGCGTTTCGATCGGTACATATCAATTTATGGATTGGTATGTTCTGATTGAAACGTCTTTTTTGTTCGGCGGAATACAGCGAAAGGATTGAAAAAAATGGAGTATAATGGATTACCCGAAAAACAGGGCCTTTATGACCCGCAATTTGAGCATGATGCCTGCGGAATCGGTTTTATTGCAAATATTAAAGGAAAAACTTCTCACGGCATTATTAATCAGGCAATTCAGATATTGAAAAACCTTGCACACAGAGGCGGTGTCGGCAGTGAGCCTGATACAGGTGACGGTGCCGGTATTTTAATTCAAATGCCTCATGCCTTCATGAAAAAGGTTTGTAAAAATGAAGGGATTAAGCTACCTAAAAAGGGTGATTACGGCGTTGGTATGCTGTTTTTATCGCCGGATAAGGATACAAGAGAAGAAAGTCTTGAAAGACTTACAAAGATTATTGACGGTGAAAAGCAGAAACTTCTCGGTATAAGAGAAGTGCCTGTTTATGACGTATGTATCGGTAACAGTGCCAGAGAGGCAATGCCGCATATCGTGCAGGTGTTTATCGGCAAAGGTGACGAAAGCCTTGATGCAGATTCATTTGAAAGAAAGCTTTATATTATCGGCAAGCTTGCAGAAAAGGAAATCAGAAAGAGCGGTCTTGACAACTATTTCTATTTCGCATCACTATCTGCAAGAACGGTTGTATATAAAGGTATGCTTACACCTGACCAAGTTAATGAATTTTACCTTGACCTTAAAGATGTGGATATGGAAACGGCAATCGCACTTGTGCACTCACGTTTCTCAACCAACACATTCCCGTCATGGGAAAGAGCGCATCCGAACAGATACATTATCCATAACGGCGAAATTAACACTATCCGCGGTAATGTAAACTGGGTTAAGGCAAGAGAAAGAATGTTCGCAACACCTGAATTTGAGGGTGATATGGATAAGATTTTACCTGTTATCAATGAGGACGGTTCTGACTCCGCAATGCTTGATAACTATTTGCAGTTCCTACATCTTTCGGGATTCTCACTTCCGAGAGCCGTAATGATGACAATTCCTGAACCTTGGGAAAATAATGCGGATATGGACCCTGCAATGAAAGCATTTTATGAGTATCACTCATGTATCACAGAGCCTTGGGACGGCCCTGCGGCTGTTGCATTTACAGACGGACGTTATGTCGGTGCAACGCTTGACAGAAACGGTCTGAGACCTGCTCGTTACTACTTGACCTCTGACGATATGATTATTCTTTCATCGGAAGTCGGTGTAACAGATGTTGACGAGTCTACTATTATAAAGAAAGAACGTCTGCATCCGGGTAAAATGCTCCTTATCGATACAGAAAAGGGCAAGATTATTTCAGACGAAGAAATCAAAAAGGAAGAGGCACTTCACAAGCCGTATGCAGAGTGGGTAAAGAAAACCCTTGTTGAGCTTGACAAGCTTCCTCTTAATACAGATAAAAAGGGCGACACATGGCACGATTTGGTGCATAAATTAAAGGACAACGCAAAAGGCAATGTCAACGAACATTTGCTTTTGAAGAACTTTATCGTTCTTGAAAATATGTTTGTAAATCGTGAAAACAGTGACGATAAACTTTCATTGCTTACACGTCAAAAGGCATTCGGCTATACTTGGGAGGATGTCAACACAACGATTAAATCAATCGTTGAAAAAGCTGACGATCCAATCGGTGCAATGGGTGCGGATATTCCGCTTGCGGTATTGTCGGAAAAACCGCAACTTTTGTATAACTACTTCAAACAACTGTTTGCACAGGTAACAAACCCTCCTATTGACGCAATTCGTGAGCAGATTGTTACTTCAACATACACACTTTTCGGTTGTGAACAAAACCTTTTGACATCATCTGAATTGAACTGTCGTAAGGTCAGAGCATTAAGCCCTATTTTAACAAACGAAGAACTTGCAAAATTAAGAAACATTGACCTTGAGGGATTTAAGTCAATAACAATTCCGTCATTGTTTAACGTAAAACAGGAAAACGATATGGAAACCGCTATGGATACAATATTCGAGGCGGCTGATATAGCAATCGAAAACGGATACAACATAATCATACTTTCGGATAAGGGAGTAGATAAAGATAAAGCACCTATTCCTGCACTTCTTGTTGCATCCGGACTTCATCATCACCTTATCAGAAAAGGTACAAGAATGAAAGTATCTATCGTTCTTGAATCGGGTGAGCCGAGAGAAGTACACCATTTCGCATGTCTTGTGGGTTACGGCGTAAACGGTATCAATCCGTATATGGCATATGAGGCTATTAAGGAGCTTTCGGACGAAAAACTTCTTGAATATTCATATGAGGACGGCGTAAAGAGATTTAACAAGGCTTGTACAAAGGGCATTGTTAAGATTATGTCTAAAATGGGTATCTCGACAATTCAGTCATATCAAGGCGCACAGATATTTGAAGCACTTGGTATATCGGAAAGCGTTGTAAACAAATACTTTACAGGTACAACAACAAGAATAGGCGGAATGGGTATTGAGCATATCCAAAAGGAAGTGCTTTTAAGACACGCAGAGGCTTTTGATAAAGTAAACGGTAAAAAGGCGCTTAAAACAGGCGGTGACTATAAGTGGAGAGCAAAGGGCGAATACCATATGTTCAACCCTGAGTCAATCTACAAATTACAAATGGCTTGTCGTACAGGTAACTACAAGCTTTATAAAGAATATGCAAAGGAAATGGACGAACATCAGCAACATCAATGCACAATTCGCGGTATGCTTGATATTAAGACGATTGATAAGCCAATCGCAATAGATCAGGTTGAAAGCGTGGAAAGCATTGTTAAGCGTTTCAAGACCGGTGCTATGTCATACGGTTCAATTTCACAGGAAGCACACGAATGTCTTGCAATCGCCATGAACAGACTTGGCGGTAAGTCAAACAGCGGTGAGGGCGGTGAAAACCCTGAAAGATATATTCCTGATGAAAACGGTGACAGCCGCAGCAGTGCTATTAAGCAAGTTGCATCGGGACGTTTCGGTGTTCATATTCACTACTTGCAGAATGCAAAGGAAATTCAGATTAAAATGGCACAAGGTGCTAAACCGGGTGAGGGTGGACATCTTCCGGGCGGTAAAGTATATCCTTGGATTGCAAAGGCAAGACATTCAACTCCGGGTGTCGGCTTGATTTCACCACCTCCGCATCACGATATATATTCAATCGAAGATTTGGCACAGCTGATTCATGACCTTAAAAATGCAAACCGTGATGCAAGAGTAACAGTTAAACTTGTTTCAGAGGCAGGTGTCGGTACTATTGCAGTCGGTGTTGCAAAGGGCAGAGCAGACGTTATTTTGGTATCGGGCTATGACGGCGGTACAGGTGCCGCACCAAAGACAAGTGTACGTCACGCAGGTTTGCCTTGGGAACTTGGCGTTGCCGAAACACATCAGGCACTTTTGATGAACAACCTAAGAAACAGAGTTGTAATCGAAACAGACGGTAAACTTTTGACAGGTCGTGACGTTGCGGTAGCGGCACTTTTGGGAGCAGAGGAATTTGGTTTTGCGACAGGTCCGCTAATCTCAATCGGTTGTGTAATGATGAGAGTATGTAACCTTGATACTTGTCCTGTCGGTGTTGCCACACAAAATCCTAAATTGAGAAAGCGTTTCTGCGGTAAGCCTGAATTTGTTGAAAACTTTATGCGTTTTATCGCACAGGATTTGAGAGAGTGGATGGCTAAAATCGGTGTTAAGACTGTTGACGAAATGATCGGTCACGTTGAAAGACTCAGCCAAAAGACTGTTTCGGGTAACTGGAAAGCAAAAGAAGTAGATTTGTCATCACTATTGTATCAACCGAAAATCTGTTCAAACGATTATGAGAGATACCATAATGAAATGCAGGATCACGAGCTTTACAAAACTCTTGATATGAACACATTATTGAAACTTTGCGAACCGGCTATTAAAGACGGTAAGAAGATTGAGGCAAAACTTGAAATCACAAATATCAATCGTGTAACAGGTACAATTCTTTCATCTGAAATCGCAAGAGCACACGGAGAGGAAGGACTTCCTGAAGACAGCATTAAATTGAACTTTGTCGGAAGTGCAGGTCAGAGTTTCGGTGCATTCTTGGCACCGGGCGTTACAATGAAACTTGAGGGTGACAGTAACGACTATATCGGTAAAGGTCTTTCCGGCGGTAAGATAATCGTTGTACCGCGTAAAGAGGCTAAATTTGTTCCGAGTGAAAATGTTATTATCGGTAATGTTGCATTCTACGGTGCCATTAAAGGTGAGGCATATATCAGAGGTACGGCAGGCGAACGTTTCTGCGTAAGAAATTCGGGTATGACTGCGGTTGTCGAGGGTATCGGCGACCATGGCTGTGAATATATGACAGGCGGTTACGTTGCCGTAATCGGTAAGACAGGCAGAAACTTTGCGGCAGGTATGTCCGGCGGTATTGCATATGTATATAACAAGGACGGTTCACTTGACAAAAACTGTAATAAGGAACTTGTGGGACTTGAAACATTGTCAGACAAGGATATTGCAAAGCTAAAAGAAATGCTTGAAAATCACGTTAAATATACAGGCAGTGACGTTGCGGAAAATATGCTTAATAACTGGTCGGAAGAAGTAAAGAATTTTGTTAAGGTAATTCCGAACGACTATAAGAAAGTTATAACTGTTCTTGATGAAGAGCTTGAAAAGGGAACAGACAGAGATGAGGCAATGCTTATTGCATTTGAAAATGTAACGGGCAAAAAAGTAGAAATAGCGTAATAAGTTTGATATATCGTTCGGGCTTATACAGTCCGAACGGTAACTCTTACAGAAAGGATTTAAAATCATGGGAAAACCAACAGGATTTTTAGAATATCAAAGACAACTTCCTAAGGACAGACCTCCAAAGGAAAGAATGAAAGATTGGGACGAATTCCATACACATTTTGACCTTGCTCAGTTGCAGCTTCAAGGTGCAAGATGTATGGACTGCGGTGTACCGTTTTGTCACACAGGTAAGCAAATAGGAAGAACATCAATCGGCTGTCCTTTAAACAACCTTATACCGGAATGGAACGACCTTGTATACAGAGGCGATATGGACGAGGCATACAGACGTCTTTCGCTTACAAACAACTTCCCTGAATTTACAGGCAGAGTATGTCCGGCACTTTGCGAGGGTTCTTGTACACTCGGTATGCACGACCCTGCCGTTACGATTAGAAATATTGAGTGCCATATTATAGATACAATGTTTGCGGAGAATAAAGTAAAGCCGAGATTACCTGAAAAGTCAACTGAAAAACGTGTCGCGGTAGTCGGCAGCGGTCCGTCGGGATTGGCTTGCGCAGACCAGCTTAATCAAATGGGTCACAGAGTTACTGTATTTGAAAGAGCCGACAGAGCGGGCGGACTTTTGATGTACGGTATTCCGAATATGAAACTTGACAAGAAAGTCGTAAACCGCAGAGTTGAACTTATGGAAAAAGAGGGCGTTGTATTTAAACTTGACACCGAAATCGGTAAAAATTATCCGGCTGTTAAACTTGTAAATGAATTTGACGCGGTTGTACTTTGCACAGGTTCGACAAAACCGAGAATGCTTACTTGCGAAGGTGCGGACTTAAAGGGTGTACATTATGCGGTTGATTTCCTCAAAGCTAATACAAAGAGTTTGCTTGACTCAAATCTTGAAGACAGAATGTTCATAAGTGCCGAAGGCAAAAACGTAATTGTTGTCGGCGGTGGTGATACGGGTACAGACTGCGTGGGTACATCAATCAGACATGGCTGCAAAAGCGTTACACAGCTTGAAATTATGCCTGAACTTTCAGAGGAAAGAATGCCGAATAATCCGTGGCCGGAGTGGCCGAGAATCAAAAAGACCGATTACGGTCAAGAGGAGGCTATCGAGCTTTACGGCAAAGACCCAAGAGAGTATCTTACAACGGTTACAAAAATAGAGGGTGACGATATGGGCAATGTAAAGGCTGTTCATACCGTTGAGGTTGATTGGTCAACAGGTGCACCTGTTCCTGTTAAGGGTACTGAACAGGTAAGACCTTGCGAACTTGTTCTTATTGCAATGGGATTTTTAGGACCTGAACAGGAACTTTTAAAACAGCTTACTCTTGATGTTGACGGAAGAAGCAACATTCTTGCCAAGGAAGAGGACCACAAGACAAGTCTTAGAGGCGTGTTTGCGGCAGGTGACTGTCGCAGAGGTCAGAGTCTTGTTGTATGGGCAATCAGAGAGGGCAGACAGGCGGCTGACGCAGTGGATAAATTCCTGATGAAATAAGTAATACGCGAAAACAGACAAAATTCTTGCGATTTTGTCTGTTTTTTTAATGCGTTTTTTAAAATACACAGTTTTTCTCTTGAAATTCCCTATAGAAAATGGTAAAATAAAATTAATACATATATATAGAGACTGTCGACATAATGCCGACAGCTCCAAAAATCGTATCTTACGATGTAATTTTTGAGTGTTTAAAGTAGACAAAACCGAAACGGTTTTATCTAATATGATAGAATGGAATGAAAACTATGAATAAGCTAAGAAAACTCAACAGTAAATATATGTTTCTGATTCTTGTGTTTATTATTTGTTTTATAGGTTTGTTTGTGTATCTAAAAGGAGATATGTACAAATGCAAAATACTTTCGGAAGATGAATTTGCAACTTTGAAGACGTGGACCGTTGAAAAAGATAATTCAAAAGTGATTTTACCTTGTGGGTTTAAATATACGGGAGAACCGATTGTATTGACGAAGAAGATTGACAAAGTGAATGCGTTTGATGATTCGCAGTATTTAATGGTTATGTCGAGGTATTTTGATTATACCGTTTATTTGGATGACACAAAGGTTTTTGATTTGACCACTCCTCAAAACGGCTTTTCAAAAACTATGGGTACACAGCTTAGGCTTGTCAGAATCGGAAAAGATTTAAACGGAAAAACGATAAAATTGGAAATACGACCTCTTTTGGAAGATCATATACAGTATTCCGTTGTGCCTATGATGATAGGCAACAGGTCGGATATAATATGGCATATATTAAAAACCGAACAGTCGGAAGTTATTACAGCTGTATTAATTATAATATTCGGTTTTGTACTCTTGCTGTTGGCAATGATAATACGGTGCAGTGAGTATGAGGATGACGAGAGCAGTAAAATGTTTTACCTTGGTATGATTTCTGTGATATGCGGAATATATCTTGCCTGTCAGTTTAAAGTGTCGCATATTATTGCACCTAACGGGTATCTGCCGTATTATTTTGAATTTACGTCATTAATGCTTATCAGTGTAGCTGTATCGTTATTTATACAAACTAACGTGGATGGCGTTATTAAAAAATTGTATACCTCAATGTCATGCATATTTGTTTTGAATGTGCTCGTACAGACGTTTTTGAATTTTGTATTAAAAATCGATTATAAGATGATGTTGTTTGTAACGCATATTCTTATCGGCTTATTTGGGATATTGATTTTATCAACAATGATTATTTTTCACAAAAAGAAGAGTATACAATATATGTTGATATCAATTATGTTCCCGATTGTAGGAAGTATTATTGATATAGTGAGATTGTATCGGATCAGCGATGACAAAACGATATATTTCTTCTCAATGGGTTTGTATATATTTGTATTAATGCAGGTAACACGGACGATACGACAGTATCTGGCAAAAAGCAGAAGTCACCTTAAAGCGGAGGTTTACGAACATCTTGCATTTACGGACGGACTTACCGAGCTTAACAACAGACTGTCTTTTGAAAACGATATAAACGAATGTATCGGCAACAACAGACCGGCTTGTATATCTATTGATTTAAACAATCTTAAACGTGCTAACGATACAATGGGACACAGTGCCGGAGATGTTCTTATAAGAGGTATTGCGACAGTACTTCGTGAGGCAGTCGGAAAAGACGGTAAGATATACAGAATCGGCGGCGATGAATTTGTAGTGTTGATTCACGACATTACCGATGACGGCATAGAAAAAGTGCTTAAACGCATTGAGAAGTGCAGAGTAAAATACAATGAAGAAAATAATGTGAATTTGGATTTTGCAAAGGGTGTATCGTTGTATACGGAGGGTGATACGACTTTTGAAAATCTTGTCGCAAGAGCCGACGCGGAAATGTACAGAGATAAACGTCTTACAAAGAAAGGACGCAGGGATGATTATGAGTGATAAAAGACTTAAAGTCTGTTTAAGAGGGGCGGCAGTGTTTTTGGCGGTGTCGATAGTTTTTTGTATAGCTGTAATATGTGGAGTGAATATACAAAAAAGTAATATGGAAAAGCAACGCCTTGATACCGAAACCAAACTTGCGGAAATGCAAATGCCTACGTTTGCACCGCAGTCGACAGAAGAAGTTAAAAGTGACGGTGACGGTGCAACAGGTGAAAGTAATGCAGTAAAGACGGCGGCTGATGCGTTGGGGATAGATGATGTTACAGCGGGTAAAAGTCAATCCGGAGCAGGTAAAAAGGTAATCGTACTTGATGCCGGACACGGTAAGTCATCATCTGAAATGACATCTGACGAAAAAACAGCCGAAGGTTATGAATATAACGAGTCAAAAGGTAATTGGGGCGAATGGCGACACTATAAAAACGGCACATTCGGCGAAAATTGTCACGGCAGCGGTTGTACAGGCTTGTCGCCTGAAAACGCGTCGTGTTGGTATTCAATGGGCAATGCCGACAGAGATACAGAACCGCAAATCAATCTTGACAATGCCTTGGCGACACAAAAGTATCTTGAACAAATGGGTTATGAAGTCCGTATGACGAGAACGTCAAACGAACAAAATCCGTCAATGGACAAGCGTGTATCGTATTGTTTCCCTAATAATGATACAACGTCAAATCCCGATGCGGCGGCATATGTTTGTATCCACTCAAATGCAGGAGGCGGTCGAGGAACTTCATACATAGCTTTGGGTACGGATTACGAACAGAAATTTATAGGCAGTGACTTTGTTGAAAAGTCCAATGAAATGGGTAATATCATAAATCAAAAAGTTGCGGCGGCAACGGGACTTTCGCAAAATTCACCTATAAATACACCTTATTTGATATTGTTCAATAAATGCCCTGTTCCGATTGCTTATATGGAAATCGGTTTTTACGACAGCTCCGATTTGTCGATATTGCAGTCGTCAAGTGATGAAATCGGTAAGGCTATCGCTGAGGGTGTAGACGAATATTTGAAAAATAATTAAGCAAAAAATGTACTGTTTAGGCAGTACATTTTTGATTTGGAGCAATATTGTTGTTGTTTAAGTTGAAAATCAGTGGTATAATTAAGTCATAAAATTAAATCGGAGGACAGAAAAATGAAATACGGTAACAATAAATACGAAGATATAAAAATCGCTTATATCGGCGGCGGCTCACGCGGTTGGGCGTGGGGATTTATGAGCGACCTTGCGGTGTGTGAGGATATGTGCGGTACTGTTTATCTTTACGATATAGATTTAGAGGCGGCAAAGAAAAACGAAAAGATAGGCAACGGCATAAAGGATATAGAAGGCTGTAAGTCACAGTGGAAGTACAAAGCCGTTGAAACTGAAAAAGAGGCTCTTGAGGGTGCGGATTTTGTTGTTATATCAATTTTACCGGGTACATTCGATGAAATGGAAAGCGATGTACATACACCGGAAAAATACAATATATATCAATCAGTCGGCGATACGGCAGGTCCGGGCGGAATTTTGAGAGCGTTAAGAACAATTCCGATGTTTGAAGAAATCGCAGAGAATATAAAAAAATATTGCCCTGACGCATGGGTAATCAACTACACAAACCCTATGACAATGTGCGTAAAGACTTTGTATAAGGTGTTTCCTGAAATTAAGGCGTTCGGCTGTTGTCACGAAGTGTTCGGTACACAAAAACTGCTTGTAAATGCACTTGAAGATATTAAAGGTATAAAAGACGTAAAACGTGAGGAAATTAAAGTTAATGTTGTCGGAGTAAATCACTTTACTTGGCTTACAAAGGCACAGTACAAGGATATAGATATTTTCCCTGTATACCGTGAATTTGCGGAGAAATACAAAGATAACGGCTTTGTGAAGAAGTCAGATGAAAACTGGATGAATAAGTATTTCTCATGCAGTGAGAAAGTTAAGATTGACTTATTTTTAAGATACGGAAGTATCGCCGCGGCAGGGGACAGACATTTGGCTGAATTTTGTCCGGGTGATTGGTATTTGAAAGATAAAGAAACCGTTGAAAAGTGGGGATTTGCATTAACTCCTGTTTCGTGGAGAAAAGGCGACCTTGAGAAACGTCTTGAAAGAAGTGAAAAACTTTACAGCGGTGAAGAAAAGTTTGAATTAAAGGAAACGGGCGAAGAGGGTGTACAGCAGATAAGAGCATTGCTTGGACTTGGCGACCTTGTTACGAATGTTAATATACCAAATTACGGTCAAATTCCTAACTTGCCTATCGGTGCGGTTGTAGAAACGAACGCTTGTTTCAGAGCAAATTCGTTAAATCCTGTATTTGCCGGAAATATTCCGCAGGCAATTTATCCGCTTATAAGCCGTGTGTGCGGTGAACAGGAACAAGTTGTCGATTGTGCTTTAAATCGTGACCTTGACGGTGTATTTAACGCATTTGCGGCTGACCCTAATATGTGTATTTCGGTTAGTGATGCAAGAAAATTGTTTGACGAAATGGTTGACAATACAAAAGAATATTTGAAAATGTATTTCTAAATCGGAGGAGAAATAATGGCTGAATTGAAATTTGAAATAAAAGAACATATCGGAACGGTATCCGAGAGCAGTAAAGGTTGGACAAAGGAGCTTAATATAGTTTCGTGGAACGGTGCAAACCCTAAATTTGATTTGCGTGATTGGGCACCGGAACATGAAAAAATGGGTAAAGGTCTTACTTTTACAAACGAAGAATTGAAAAATTTAAGAGATATTTTAATTGATATGAATTTATAAATAAATGCACCGCTTTTTAGCGGTGTATTTATTTGTGTTAATTGTAAACTGAAGTATATCAATAACAGTTGACAATAAAAATAAGAAGTGATATAATTCCTACATGAACAATAGGAAAGGTCTTGAGAAAAATGATTGAAGAATTAAAGAACAAAATATTTTCGGGAGAAATGATAACAAAAGATGAGGCAATGAGCCTTATAGACGCACCGATTGATGAGCTTTGTAAAGCGGCTGATGAAATTCGTGAAAAGTTTTGTGACAATGTATTTGACATATGTACAATAATAAATGCAAAAAGCGGAAGATGCAGTGAGGACTGCAAGTATTGTGCACAATCGGCGTTTCACTGCACCAATGTTGAGGAATATCCGTTGCTTGACAAGGAAACGGTAGTAAATGCGGCTAAAAAGAGTGCGGACAAGGGTATTAAGCGTTTTTCACTTGTCGCATCGGGAAAAAGACTGTCTGACAGTGAAGTTGACAAAGTCTGTGAAATTATCAAAGAAATAAGAAAAATAAGCGATATATCAGTCTGTGCATCACTCGGACTTTTAAACGAAGAACAGTTTAAAAGACTTAAGGACGCAGGATTGACGCGTGTACACAACAATCTTGAAAGTTCAAGAAATTATTTTCCAAACGTCTGTACAACGCATACATATGACGATAAAATAAATGCAATCAAAGCCGCTAAAAAAGCCGGACTTTCTGTGTGCAGCGGCGGTATTGCCGGACTTGGCGAAAGTATGGAGGACAGAATTGATATGGCATTTGAGGTTAGAAATCTCGGTGTAAGTTCAATGCCCGTAAATATGTTAAATCCGATAAAAGGAACACCATACGAAAACAATAAAAAACTTACGAAGGACGATATGCGCCGTATATGTGCGATATTCAGATTTATAAATCCGTCAGCCGCAATCAGACTTGCAGGCGGAAGAATACTTCTTGACGACGGCGGAAAATCTTGTTTTGAATCCGGTGCAAATGCCGCTATATCGGGCGATATGCTTACAACAACAGGCGAAACGGTAATGTCGGATATGCAACTCATAAAATCACTCGGTTTTACTGCCGGATTGTTAGACGAAGTTAAGTAATTTATACGAAAATGGGTAAAAATATACTAAAACGATATTTAAAAGTTATGTAATTATGAAAAAGTTGTAAAGAATTAAAAAAAAGATTGAAATATAAGAAAATAAGTGATATAATATACGCTATGTTAATATGTCTGTAATAGGACACAGAAGGAGGATATTATCACTATGGCAGTGAAAAATGAACAAATCGAAAAAAACCTTGTAAAACTTACATTTGAAGTAAGTGCAGAGGATTTTGACAAGGCAATTAATCAGGTGTACAAAAAGAATGTAAAGAAGTTTAACGTACCTGGTTACAGAAAAGGCAAAGCTCCAAGAAAGATTATCGAAAAGTATTATACAGAGGCTGTATTCTATGATGAAGCTATTAACAGCGTACTTCCGCAGGCTTATGACGAAGCTCTAAAGGAATCAGCTGTTGAATCAGTTGCAAGACCTGAAATTGACGTTGAAGAAATCAAAAAGGGTGAGCCTGTAGTATTTACAGCACTTGTTACAACTAAGCCGGAAGTTAAGCTTGGCGATTACAAAGGTATAGAAGTGGAAAAAATTGACCATACTGTAACAGATGAAGATGTAGATAAGGATATCGAGGCTACACAAAAGAAGAATGCAAGACTTATCACAGTTGACGACAGAGCAATCGAAAACGGCGATATCGCAGTTATCGACTTTGAAGGCTTTGTAGACGATGTTGCATTTGAAGGCGGCAAGGGCGAAGACTACGAACTTGAAATCGGTTCAGGTACATTCATTCCCGGATTTGAAGAACAGCTTGTAGGTGCTGAAACTGACGCTGATGTTGACGTTAAGGTTACTTTCCCTGAAGAATATCATGCAGAAAATCTTGCAGGTAAGGACGCAGTATTTAAAGTAAAGGTTAAGGAAATCAAGAAACGTGAACTTCCTGAGCTTGACGACGATTTCGCAAGTGAAGTAAGCGAATTTGATACAATGGACGAATTCAGAGCAGACGTTCGCAAAAAGCTTGAAGAGGCTGCTGAAAACAAAGCTAAGGTTGAAACCGAAAATGCAGTTATCGACAAGGTTATTGAAAATGCCGAGTTCGATCTTCCTGACGCTATGGTTGAAACTCAAATCGACAACAGCGTAAGAGATTTTGCTCAAAGACTTTCATACCAAGGTATGAACCTTGATATGTATATGCAATATACAGGTATGACAATGGACGCTCTAAGAGCTCAATTCGCTGAACAGGCTAAGAAACAGCTAAGCGGTTCGCTTGTTCTTGAGGCAATTCAAAAGGCTGAAGGAATCGAAGCAGGTCCTGAAGAAGTTGAACTTGAACTTGTAGATATGTCAAAGAAGTACAATATGGAACTTGACAAGCTTAAGGAACTTCTTGGTGACGCTGAAAAGGAAAGCATTAAGAAAGACCTTGAAATTCAAAAGACAATCACTATGATTGTAAACAATGCACAGGTAAAATAATTTCATAATTTCGGAAAGGGATGAATAGTATGGCATTAGTACCAATGGTCGTTGAACAGACCAACAGAGGCGAACGTTCATACGATATTTATTCAAGACTGCTTGAGGACAGAATTATATTCTTGGCAGATCAGGTAACTGACGCAACGGCAAGTCTTGTTGTGGCACAGCTTTTATATCTTGAAGCAAAGGATCCTGATAAAGATATTCAGCTTTATATCGACAGCCCTGGCGGCTCGATTACTGCAGGTATGGCAATTTACGACACAATGCAGTATATAAAGTGTGACGTATCTACAATTTGTATCGGTATGGCGGCAAGTATGGGTGCATTCTTGCTTGCGGCCGGTGAAAAAGGCAAGAGATTTGCTTTGCCGAACAGTGAGGTTATGATACATCAACCTCTTATTGCCGGCGGCGGACTTAGCGGTCAGACAACTGATATTAAAATATACACAGATCATCTTGTTAATACAAAGAAGAAGATGAATGAAATTCTTGCAGAGCGTACGGGACAAACTTATGAAAAGCTTTGTGAGGATACAGAGCGTGATAACTTTATGACGGCTCAAGAGGCTAAGGAATACGGCCTTATTGACGAGGTTATTGTAAAAGCCTCTAAATAAAGGAGTATAAATATATGGACGAAAATAAACATTTCAGATGTTCATTCTGCGGAAAAACTGAACAAGAAGTAGATAAGCTTTTGTCGGGACCGGGGGTATATATCTGTAACGAATGTATAGATATGTGCAACAGTATACTTGACGGTGAATTTGAGCATAAGGGCGGATTTACGGCTACTGAACTGCCTAAGCCGAAGGAAATAAAGGCTTTTCTTGATGAATATGTTGTCGGACAGGAGGACGCAAAGAAAATTCTGTCGGTAGCGGTATATAATCATTACAAGAGAATAGAACATTCTGATATGGCTGACGATGTGGAACTTCAAAAGAGTAATATACTTATGATAGGTCCGACAGGCAGCGGTAAGACGTTCCTTGTACAAAATCTTGCAAAGATACTTAATGTACCTTTTGCCATAGCTGACGCTACTTCTCTTACTGAGGCGGGCTATGTCGGCGAGGACGTTGAAAATATATTGTTAAAACTTATTCAAGCGGCTGATTACGATATTGACGCTGCAGAACGCGGAATTATATATATTGACGAAATTGATAAAATTGCACGAAAATCCGAAAATCCGTCAATTACGCGTGACGTTAGCGGTGAAGGTGTTCAACAGGCACTTTTGAAAGTGCTTGAAGGCACTGTTGCGTCAGTTCCTCCGCAGGGCGGAAGAAAACATCCGCACCAAGAACTTATTCAGATTGATACAACGAATATTTTGTTTATATGCGGCGGTGCTTTTGACGGTATCGAAAAGATTATCGGCTCAAGAACAGGTAAGCAAGGTTTGGGATTTGGTGCACAGATTTCAAGCAAGAAAGAGTCTAACATCAATGAATTGCTGGGTAAACTTATACCGCAGGATTTGCTTAAATTCGGATTGATTCCTGAATTTATAGGCAGACTTCCTGTTTTTGCAAGACTTGATAAACTTGACAGAAAAACGCTTATTACAATTCTTACAGAACCGAAAAATGCACTTATAAAGCAGTATAAAGCCTTGTTTGCATTTGACGGTGTAAAGCTTGAATTTGAAGATGACGCGATAGAGGCAATCGCTGATAAAGCGATTGAAAGAAATACAGGTGCGAGAGGACTTCGTTCAATTATCGAGGAGGCAATGTCTGACATTATGTTTGAAGTGCCGTCCGATGACAGTATAAAAACCGTTATCATAACAAAGAAGTGTATAACAGATTTAAAAGAACCTAAGATTATACACGAAAGTAAGGAAACGAAGAAACTCAAAGAAAATTTAGAGCCTGACGGAACTCAGGGTTAAGAAACTTTAGGAAGGTGTGAGAAAGAATGTTTGTATCAGAAGATTTGACAGTAAACGAGAAAAATCATCTTGTTATTGGTAAAAATGATACTGTTGAACTTGCAAAGGAGTTTGGAACTCCGCTATATGTATTAGATGAGGATTTAATAAGAAAAAATTGTCGTGTTTATAAAAACGCGATGGATAAATATTACGGAGGAAATGGACTTGTCCTTTATGCAAACAAGGCTTTCTGCTCACTTTTCACTTGCAGACTTGTTAAAGAAGAAGGTTTGGGTATTGACGTTGTATCGGGCGGCGAGCTTTATACGGCGATAAAGGCAGATTTTCCTATGGATAAAGTCTATTTTCACGGCAATAATAAAACTGCTGATGAAATTGAGCTTGCAGTTAAAAATAAAGTTGGTAATATCATAGTTGATAATATTTATGAACTTGAAGCACTTAACGAAACTGCTAAGAAATACGGTGTTGTTCAGAACATAATGTTCAGAATCAAACCTGGTGTTGACGCTCATACTCACAGCTTTATTCAAACAGGTCAAATTGATTCAAAGTTCGGTGTTGCACTTGAAAACGGCGAAGCATTTGAAATTATTGAAAAAGCAAGTAAAATGTCTAACGTAAAAGTAAACGGTGTTCACTGCCACATCGGTTCACAAATTTTTGATATTGAACCGTTCTGTAAAGCGGCTGAAATAATGATGAACTTTGTAGGCGACTTAAAGGACAAGCTTGGTCTTGAAATTGATAATCTTAACCTTGGTGGCGGATACGGTATTATGTATACCGAAAATGACGATCCTGTACCGTATGATGAATATATTCAGCACGTTTCAGAGGTTGTTAAAGCTACTGCAGAAAAAAGAGGAGTCAAACTACCGTTCATTCTTATGGAGCCTGGCCGTTCAATTATTGCGCCGGCGGGTATTACGCTTTATACAGTAGGCGGAATTAAGGATATTAAGAATGTGAGAAAGTATGTGTCGGTAGACGGCGGTATGGGTGATAACCCAAGATATATACTTTACGAATCAGAGTACGAGGCGGTTGTTGCGAACAACGCAAATGCCGAACGTATCGAAAAGGTTACAGTAGCAGGTAAGTGCTGTGAATCCGGAGATATTTTGCTTAAAGATGCGATGATGCCGGAAATCAAAGTCGGAGATACTTTGGCAGTTCTTGCAACAGGTGCTTATAACTATTCAATGGCAAGCAATTATAACAGAATTCCGAGAGCGGCAGTTGTTGCTGTTTCGGACGGTAAAGCTAAGGTAGTTGTAAAGCGTGAATCATATGAGGACCTTATAAAGAACGACGTTCTTTAATATATTGGTTTAATTAAACTGACACAAAAAGGAGCTGAAATCAGCTCCTTTTTGTTATTTTTGTTTTGTCATAGAACAGTTAGGACAAATGTTGTTTGCCTTTAAATAATTATTTCCCCAATCGCAAATGCTTGATAATATAGGAATAAAACTTGTTCCGAGCGGCGTAAGTGAATATTCCACTTTCGGCGGAACTACGGGATAAACTTTTCGTGCAATCAGTCCGTCATTTTCAAGTTCGCGGAGCTGTTTTGTAAGCATTTTCGGCGTTGCGGATGAAAGCAATTTTTGTAATTGCCCAAAACGTAATGTTTTACCCGATAAGTGCCATAATATAAGTGGCTTGTATTTTCCGCCCACTATTTCAAGTGTTGCCTCAACAGGGCATATATAATCATGGTTCATATGTATTACCTCCAATCCATACTATCATAAATGATAGTATCTATCAAAAAAGTGCATACTTGAAAAATAAATAATTTACGATATAATAATATCATAAACAATAAATAAATTCAATCAAAATATTCAGGACGGTGATAATGTGACTGAAAAATTTAATGTAACGGGAATGACGTGCAGTGCGTGCAGCGCACACGTTGAAAAAAGCGTCAAAAAACTTAACGGTGTGAAATCTGTAAACGTAAATTTGTTGCAGAATAATATGCACGTTGATTTTGATGAAACGGCTGTAAGTGTTGACGATATTATAAACTCGGTTGTTTCGGGGGGATACGGTGCGTCTGTTGCGGGGAAAAAACAAGAAAAGAAAGACAACAAAATCGACAATGAAATTTCAAATATGAAGTTCAGACTTATTGTGTCACTTGTTTGCCTTGTGCCGCTAATGTACATTTCAATGGGACATATGTGGGGTTGGCCGTTTTTGAACGTGTTTCACGGTGCAGAAAACGGAATAACATTTGCACTTACGCAAATGCTGTTGACGTTGCCGATAATGTATGTCAACAGAAAATACTATATAACAGGTTTTAAGACGTTGTTTCACGGTGCACCGAATATGGATTCGCTGATAGCGATAGGTTCGGGCGCGGCATTCGCGTATGGAATCATTGCAATATATTGCATAGGATACGGACTCGGACACGGTGACAAGGAATTTGCACATTCATATATGATTAATTTGTATTTTGAGTCGGCGGCAATGATACTTGCACTCATAACCCTCGGAAAATTTCTTGAATCGAGGGCAAAAGGGAAAACATCACAGGCGATAGAAAAACTTATTGATTTATCGCCGAAAACGGCAGTTGTAATTCGTGACGGAAAAGAAGTTACAGTAGGTGTAGATGACGTGCAAATCGGTGAAATTGTCGTTGTAAAAGCAGGACAATCAGTTCCGCTGGACGGTGTTATCGTTGAGGGTAACGGTGCGATAGATGAGTCGGCTATTACAGGCGAGAGTATCGCAGTTGAAAAAAATATCGGTGATAAGGTTATCGGAGCTACTATAAATAAATCGGGATATTTTAAATTTAAGGTTGAAAAAATCGGCGAAGATACCGCATTGTCACAGATTATACATCTTGTGGAAGAAGCTTCGGCATCAAAAGCACCGATTGCAAAGCTTGCCGATAAGGTCAGCGGTATATTTGTACCGGTTGTAATATCAATCGCAGTGATTACGATTATAGTGTGGTTGTTTTTGGGTAAAGGCGTTAGTTTTGCACTTTCAATGGGAATATCGGTACTTGTAATTTCTTGCCCGTGTGCGTTGGGATTGGCAACACCGACTGCAATAATGGTCGGTACAGGCAAGGGCGCGCAGTACGGAATACTTACAAAATCAGCCGAAAGTCTTGAAACAGCACATCAGGTTGATACGGTCGTACTTGATAAAACAGGCACGATAACAGAGGGTAAGCCTTCTGTAACGGATATAGCACCTGTCGGAATTTCCGATAAGGAACTTTTACAGATTGCAGCGTCAATAGAATATTTGTCGGAACACCCTCTTGCAAAGGCTATTGTTGAAAAAGCCAACGGCTTGGAATTTAGTGATGTTGCAGATTTTGAACAGATTGTCGGACAAGGTGTAAAAGGCAATGTTGACGGAAAGAAAGTTTTAGCCGGAAACTATAAGATGATGCGTGAAAACAATATTGAAGTATCGGAAGATGAAACATTCGCGAATGACGGAAAAACATCATTGTATTTTGCGGTGGATAATAAGTTTGTCGGAATAATCGCAGTTGCCGATACCATAAAGGAAACAAGCAGGCAAGCGATAGAAGATATGCGTAATATGGGACTTGACGTAATAATGCTTACGGGTGACAATGCCGTTACGGCAAATGCAATTAAAAACAAGCTGCCGTTAAGCAGTGCCGTTGCGGAGGTGTTGCCGTCAGACAAGGAAGAAGAAGTAAGAAAACTTCAGCAGAGCGGTCATAAAGTTGCAATGGTCGGTGACGGAATTAATGACGCACCTGCTTTGACTCGTGCAGACGTTGGTATTGCTATCGGTGCGGGAACGGATATAGCTATTGAATCGGCTGATATTGTATTGATGAAAAGCAATTTGCAGGACGTTGTTACATCAATAGAGCTAAGCCACTCGGTAATCAAAAATATAAAAGAAAATCTGTTCTGGGCATTTTTCTATAATGCACTCGGAATACCGATTGCGGCAGGTGTTTTGTACGGTATAGCAGGATTGAAATTAAATCCTATGATTGCCGCACTTGCTATGAGTTTCAGTTCAGTATTCGTTGTGTCAAATGCGTTGAGATTGAGATTTTTCAAACCAAAATGCAATAATATTAAAACTGTAAAAAATGAAAAGGAGAATAAAACTATGACAAAGACGATTAAAATTAACGGAATGATGTGTTCACACTGTACAGGCAGAGTTGGAGAGGTGCTAAACGCAATAGACGGAGTAAGTGCGGAAGTTTCACTTGATAACGGCGGTCAGGCTGTTGTAACACTTGCAAAAGACGTGTCGGACGATGTGCTTAAAAAAGCCGTTGTTGACGCAGGATATGAAGTTGTAGGTATAGAATAAGAATTAAGCAAAATTTTGATTGTAGACAAAACCGATATGGTTTTGTCTACTTTATTTTTTTGATGTCGATAGCCTTAATTATATTATATTTTAAAATTAATTTTGTAATACCAAACATTATAAAATTGCATATATTCCATTATTTAAGTTTTACATAAATCCGATTTTGTGATATACTATAAAATGTATTGTTTTTTATATGGAGGAATGTTTTGTGAGGAAGAAAATTTTATTTTTTGCAATGACGCTTTTGTTGCTTACGGGAATAACTGCAAGTGCAGATGTTTTGGGTGAGCAAAACGGCGGTTGGAGTACGTATATGGGAGCATTTACATACTTTCATAATGTACAGTTCAATTCGGACAGCGTCGGTAAGCAAAATGAATATTATGTTGAATATACACCTAATGAGGACGCCGTACCGATTGTTGTGAACGGTGCGAGCATATGGGGAACGAGAAATATTAAACAGGCAGAGCAATATATGCAGGAGAACGGTTTAAGACCGCTTGCCGGAATTAATGCCGATTATTTTTCATTCAAGACAGGTATTCCGATGGGTTATACAATAGCCGACGGCGAAATTATATCAAAGGAATACGGCGGACAGGACGCGGTCGGTTTCAGAAGTGACGGAACGGGTTTTATAAAGTGGCTTGACATTCAGACAACAGTGACGGACGGCGAAAAATCGATTGACGTTATGTATATAAATAAGTGGTGTCAGGCGGGATTTGATCCTGTTTATCTTTTGACGGACAAATTCGGAAAAACGACAAAAACTCAATCGGAATGTATTTTTGTTATTTGTACACCTAACGAGGGCAGACTGCACGTGGACGAAACAATGTCGCTTACTGTTGACGATGTGTTCATATATAACGGCGAGATAGAAATCCCTGAGGGTAAGGTTGTTTTGCTTATGGATACAAGCGGTGTAAGTGAATATTATGACTTTTTGAGCAGACTTCACGCAGGTCAGACTTTAACGGTCGCAAATCAGGCGGTCGGAGATGACGGTACTTGGAAAACAGCTGAAAATGCGGTAAGCAGTGTCGGCGGCAGACTTGTAACAAACGGAGTGGCAAATTCCGATTTTGAAGCCGGTGCGGCACCGAGAACGGCTGTCGGAATAAAAGCAGACGGCAATATTATTTTCTATACGCTTGACGGAAGACAGTCGGGTTACAGCTATGGCGCTCAACTTAAAACGCTTGCGAAACGTATGGTTGAGCTGGGGTGTGTTGACGCGTTAAATCTTGACGGCGGCGGTTCGACAACCATTTCTGCGTGGTTTCCGGGAAAAGACAATACAATGGTTGTAAATTCACCGTCGGACGGTTATTTGAGAAGTGTTGCAAATTATATTTTCTTAAAGGACAATCGCGAGAGAACGAATATTCCGTGGATAATCAATATTACAGGCGGAACTAATAATAACTATCTTTCGGGAATGACCGCGAATATTAATATAGAAAGCGTATATGATACCGCAAATTATAAAATGGAAGAACCGTATAATATAAAATATCGTGCGGAAACCGATACGGACAGTACGGTAGATGAAAACGGAGCAGTATCGCTTAACGGTACAGGCGATGTTAAAGTTGTTATGTACGGCGATAACGGTGACGTGACGGACGTGACATACGGCGTTTATGAAACACCTGAAGAAATAAAGGTATATAATCAAGCGGACTGGAAAGAAATCAGCGAAATCTATACAGAGGCAAACGAAGAATTACAGCTTAATCTTTCGGCGGCGTCATACAAAAACGGAACTGAATTGCTTTCAACAAACAGATTGTATAAATGGGAAGTTGAGGGTGATATAGGTACGATAACAGAGGACGGCATTTTCACTCTTGCCGATACGGTCAACAAAGACGGTAAAATAAAGGTGACGGCAGGGGATTTAACGAAAGAAATACCGGTGCATATTTCGGATTATCCGAGTACACCTAATCCGTTTTACGATACAGAAAACCATTGGGCAAAGGACATAATTGCCGATATGGCGGCAACAGGGATTATCAGCGGTTTTGAAGAAGACGGAAAAATGATTTTTAAGCCTGACAACAATATGACAAGAGCGGAATTTGCATCAATGATAGCAAATTACAAAAAATTTGATTTTTCAAAATATGATGATGTAAAGCTTGATTTTACGGACAATGATATAATACCGCAGTGGGCAGTTCCGGCTGTAAAAGCTGTGTATAAAGAGGGTATAATTTTAGGCCGCGTCAATGACGACGGAACAAGCACATTTGCACCGTATGACAATATAACGCGCGCAGAGGCAATGACGATTTTGGGAAGAATACTTCCGGATAATGATGATTTGCCTAATCTTCCTTTTGCGGATAAAAACGATATACCGCAGTGGGCGGAAGAAGGTGTCAGCAAGTTGTATTCGACAGGTATTGTGAGCGGTTATGAGGATAACACGATACTTCCGAATAATAATATGAAACGTGCCGAAGCGGCAACGATGTTGTATAAAATTGAAAATAAATAAAACAATAGGCTGTCGGTTTTTTGCCGACAGCCTATTGTTTTGCCCAAACGAGGTTAAAGTATTCCTCTACGGTCATATTCGCATACTTTTTAAATTCGCTGTAAAATTCTTCGGGAGATTTAAAACCACATTGATTATAATACTTTTCGTAATGAGTATTTCCTACCTTGAAAACCGCGTACTTCGCAAATTCCATACGGTAAAAGTAAATCAGCTCATTCATATTTTTGCCGTAACGATTTATAAAAATATCGTTAAGCTCCGTTATTGAAATTTTGTGTAATTTCAGATATGGCGAAAAGTCTATATTTATTGAAGATATGTTTTGTTTTATAAAATCAAAACCACTCTCGGCAATAAAATCTTCGGTTGTCAAAAGAGCGGGTTTTGATGAAACATAACTTTCACCGCATACACCGATAAGATTGTACATATTAACAGAATTTTGTATATCGTCTTTATCGTGCATATAGCCGTCATACGCAATATTAAATGTGTTAAAAACGTCGTTGCTTTTCGGAACAAAAACAACGGCTGGGTTAAAATCAAAGTATTGGAGATAATTTGTAACGAAATTACCGTTAAACGCAATACGCTTTATAGAAAAATTTTCTTGCTGTCTGAGTGAAAACAGAATTGAAGAATTTATAAATACGATATCGCCTTTGCTTACGGTTTGTTCAATGTTGTTTTCGGTGCATATTTTACCTGTTCCGCTTGTACACAAAATAAATTGATGGTGCGGAAAGTTGCTCATAAACATAACCTTTGAAAGATTGTTTATTTCCTGTATATCGCATATGTATGTCGGTAAAAATTTTTCGTAATTCTTTTTCATAGCTTATATTTCTCCGAATGTGTTAATACTTCTGTATTCCGTAGGCGTAATGCCTATATATTTCTTGAATGTGTTGCAAAAATAACTTTCACTGTTAAACCCGGAATTGATTGCAACATCCGAAAGTGACATATTTTTGTTGCTGACTAAAAGTTGTTTGGACTTTTCTATGCGTATATTGGTAAGAAATTTTTGCGGTGTTATATTGTAAACTTTCTTAAAAATAATTCCGAGATAAGTAGGAGTTACTTTAATCATTTCAGCCAAAGCTGATATTGAAATATCGTGCATATAGTTAGATTTTATATAATCAATACACGGCTTGATTAAATTCGCTTTGTCATTGTTGGGATTGCCCTCAATGCAAGATGCAATATCGAACAATACAGCATACAAAAGTCTGCTGCAAATCGAATGAGTATTTTCGGTATTGGAGTTGTTTAGTTCAATAATTGTTTTAAAATTTTGATATACTTTTTCTTTAATATTTTCGGTAAGGTGAATTACACCGCTTTTTGAATATCCCAAAAACATCATAAGCTCAATAAGAGCATATCCGCCCATAACGATATAGTCTGTTTTCCATGGAACAGAGGTGGGTTTATATGAATTTGATGTTGCGGAAGTAAAGTACATAATATCTCCGCTTTGAACTTTGTGCGAAACATTGTTGTGGTCTGTAAAAACACCTTCTCCGCTGTAACAAACGGAAATTTGAGAATGTAGCATAAAACCTTTGCCGCGACTTATTTGTGCTTGATGTTCAAGAGATTCCGAGCCGTAGACATACACCGGTAAAAGTCGTTCTTCTTTTGCTGATACAGGTTTGAACATATTATCCGCCTCCAATATATCTGTTGAGTCTGTCGGCAAAGTGTTAACATACGCGTCTTTAATCTAATATCTATTATAAAATATCTAAGTACAAAAGTAAAGCAAAACAGTTAGAAAATTTACAACTGTTTTAGAAATCTTATAATTGTAATGCACTATGTGGGAGTGCTATAATATAATTAACGGATAATGTAATCTTAAGGAGGAGAAAAAACCAATGAATAAGAAAAAGATTATAAGCACAATCTTGGCATGTGCTATGCTTCCTTTTGGCGGCTTAATCAGTGCATCTGCTCAAGATACAAAACCAACATATGTACAGATTAATCCGGCTGACGCGTCACCTTTTAACAACGGTGAGTTCCAAGGCTGGGGTACTGCACTTTGCTGGTGGGCAAACAGATTAGGTTACAGTGAAAAACTTACCAATTCGGCGGCAGAGGCATTTTTCTCAGACGAGGGATTGGGACTTGACATCGCACGTTACAACTTAGGCGGCGGTGACGATCCGACACATAATCACATCAACCGTTCTGACTCAAAAGTACCCGGCGTGTACAGTGATTACAAATTGTCAAGTGACGGCAAAGATGTAGAGAGCATTACATACGACATCACGAAAGACAAAAACCAATTAAATATCGCAAAAGCGGCACTAAAAGCAAATCCTGATTTATATTTTGAAGGATTTTCAAATTCCGCGCCGTATTTTATGACTAAAACAGGCTGTACAAGCGGCGGCGGTACTGTAAACAGTGACGGAACGGTTACGTCAAACGGAAAATTGAATAACTTAAATGACGATATGTATGATGATTTTGCCAAGTTTATTGCAGACGCAACAAAGCTTTTCAAAGATAACGGCATAGAGTTTAAGAGCTATTCGCCTATGAATGAGCCTGATACGGATTATTGGGGTTACGGTTCACCAAAACAAGAGGGCTGTCACTTTGATCCGGGTGCAAGTCAGTCAAAGATGATTACGGAAACAAGAAAAGCACTTGACAATGCAGAATTTACGGACGTACTTGTGGCAGGTATGGACGAAACAAGTTTGAAGAGAACCGCAAACAATCTCGGAAGTCTTACAGACGAGGCAAAGACTGCACTTGGCAGAGTTGATACTCACACATATTCAGACCGTGGCTATCATGCACAGGTTAAGGCAAAGGCACTTGAACTCGGCAAAAACCTATGGCAGAGTGAAGTTGACAAGGGCGGTAACGGTGCAACTCTTGCAAGTATGATTATCGAAGATATGAACGGTATGCAACCGTCCGCATGGGTAATGTGGGATATAGTGGACTTCCATAAGGACTCAAAATTCGTAGACCCGACGAGCGGAAACAAGACGGAGGAGAATAGTGACCAATATATTAAATACGATTGTAATATATATAATCCTCAAAAAAACATATGGACAAAATCGCTTTGGGGCGTAGGTATGGCAGACCACGACAAAGAAAAATTGGTACTTACAAATAAGTATTACACATACGGTCAATTTACAAAGTACATAAATCCGGGTGATACAATTATCGCCTCATCGGCAAACACACTTGCCGCATACAACAAAAATACAGGCGATATTAAAATTGTAGCAAACAATGCTTCAAATTCATCTGATGTGGATTATGAATTTGACCTTTCGGGATTTAATACGGTAGGTACAAACGTAAGAGAAATAAGAACAGATATGAAAGGCAACGAAAAATGGGCAGAAATCAAAGACGGTGCCGAACTTGACGGAAAAACTCTTACAACAACTCTAAAAGCAAATACAGTAACAACATATTTGATTGAAACAGGTGCAAAGGTTACAAGTTTTGAACCTACAAGCACAGGTTTAAAATACAGCTATACACCGAGCGAAACATTGAACGGATATAATCAATATTTCGCAGTGTATGATAAGAACGGTTTACTAAAAGCTGTTACGGTAAACCAACCGACAGGAGAAATAACAGGTGACTTTACAGACTGTACATTCAAATTTATGGCGTGGGACGGAGTTACTCCGAAAGCGACTGTAACAAACACTACTTCACAGCTTGGAACAGATTATGCGGTTATTACAGGCAGTGACGTTGAAATTAAACGCGGTGACGAGGTACAACTTGCCCTTGGCACAAACTTAAAAGGTGACGTTACTTGGTCTGTTGACAGTGACGCAACTGAAAACGGTATTGCCGAAATTTCTCAGACAGGTCTTTTGAAGGCTAAGAAACCGGGCAAGGTAACTGTTACGGTTAAGGTAGGCGACTACACAACTTCAAAAACTTATGACATCACTGTTTATGCAACAATTTCAGGTGCGGCAACTGTAAGTGTCGGCAAAACATCACAATATACTCTTGACACAAATGCAGAGGGTACACCTGTTTGGAGCGTAAGTGATGAAAAAGTTGCAACTGTTTCAAAAGACGGTACAGTAACAGGCGTGTCGGCAGGAACAGTTACAATAACAGCGACAATCGATGACGTTAAGGCTGCAAAAGATATTAAGGTAACAATGTATACTCTAAGCGGAACGGCTTCATGGGGAAATTCCACAACAGCACCGAGTGACGCTAACGATTATCGTAAAGCGGCAGACGGCAACTTTAATACATACTTTGACGGCCTACAAAATGGTTATGTAATGTATGATTTTGGCAATACGGTTAAAGTAAATAACGTTAAGCTTGCCGCAAGAAGCGGAAATAATATGCCGGAAAGAACAATAGGCGGTAAAGTTCAAGGGTCAAACGACGCTATAACTTGGACAGATTTATATACGATTACTACGGCAATTCCGGCGGGTCAGTATACAACAATAAGCAGTACCGATTTGGCTAATCAAAACGCATATCGTTATTTCAGATATACTAACGATACAAAGATGGCAAACATTGCAGAATTTTTAATTGACGCAACTCCGTCGGGAGAAACGGCAGAAGGTGCACCTACAGTTAAAGATATTGATGAAATGAGTGATGATTTTGAAAATTCAACAAATATCTTTAATGCAAGTGCGGGTGATTTGTCGGCAGACGGAAATCAAGTGTATGCAACAGGTCTTGAAAGATTTGGTAATGTATTTATTCCGGTTAAAGCAACGGCAAAAGCAGAACTTTCAGAGGCACAGACGCTTACAAGCAAGGATAAGTTCAGACTTACATTTGATATGTTCGCAGGTTGGGAAGATAAAGGTAAGGACAATACATTCTCAATTAAAGATGCAGACGGTAACGAAGTTGTAGGATTTACAATTACAGGCGGCGGATATAACCTTAATCAAATGCGTATCGGCGGAACAGATGTACTTGCTGATGTATCGGCAAAACCTGTAATTCAGTGTAAAACCAATGCAAAAGATGGTGCTAATGGTTGGGGTCACGCAAAGCAGCCGTTTGTAAACAATATGGGACTTAATAAAAAGGTAGAAATTATAATAGACGGAACAGGTTCGGCAAATGTAAGCTTTACAGGCGGTGCGGCTGATTTGAGTTACACGGGAACAATCGATACTCCGATAAGTGTTAAATCACTTGAATTGACAGGCTCATATTCAACAGCAAAAGACAGAGTTGTTTCATATGATAACTTTGACGCAGATGTAATATCATACAGCAGTGAGTTGGCGGCACCGACGCCGACTCCTGCACCTACCGACGCACCGGTATTGCCGAAAAGCGGCGAACTTATCAATATGAATTTTGATAACGGTGATTTAACAAGTACATCATCATACGGTAAGGCGACAGGTACACCGAAATTTGTCACGGTTGACGATAAGAAGTGTATCCAGCTTGACGGAAGCGATACTGCCGTTAAGCTTACAGACGCAAACGGCAATTCGCTTTTGACAGGTCAGAAAAATATCACAATTTCATTCAAAGTAAAGCCGACAACAACATCGGCGGCATGGTGGTTCTTCGCCGCACCGAATGACAGTGCACAGACATATCTAAATGAAAAATATATCGGCGGCAGAACAGAAAAAGGTTCAGTCATTTTTGAAAGATACAATAACACAGGTACAAGAAGTACAGCAGTAACGGGGGCATATAAGGCAGACGAATGGAATGATGTAATCATTTCAATTGCTGACAATGTAACAGACGTTTATGTAAACGGAAGTAAAGTTGACAGTGCTGACTCGACGGTTGATATTTCGGATATGCTCGGCAAAAATTCAGTTGCATATATCGGTAAGGCTAACTGGGTTTCGGGCGAGTATGCAACAGGTTATATAGATGATTTTGTAATCTATAACTATGCTTACGAAAATCCTTTAAATTCACTTGATTTGGGTGATTTGACAGCCGTAACGGCTGATATTACACTTCCGTCACAAGAGGGAGTTACTTGGTCAACATCAGATGATACTGTTGTAACCAAAGAAGGTAAAGTTACAAGAAGTGACGACACCAAAACGGCTACTTTAACTGCAAAAATGGCAAAAGACGGAGTTGAATTTACAAGAAATTTTGAGGTGACTGTTATCGGAAATTTAGAAGTAGCAGATTCATTTGCTGCATATGTGTATAATGATAATAATACAAAAAATATTAAGTACACAACTGATTATAGTATTGATACGTCAAAGTATACTGTAAAAACCGTACTTAAGGATTCAGAAGGAAATGAACAGACTTCTATAACAGATAACGGAGAATTTTCAAATGTGCAAAATGGTGTATATACAGTTACATTTAGCATATTGAGCGGTGAAACGGTTAAGAAAACTGTAGAAAGAAAAGTTCAAGTTAAAGATGAAGTAGATACTTCGGCATATTTGTTTGTACACTTTGTCGGAAGTGAAAAGCAAGCAACTGATGAGCAGATTTACTTCTCGACATCAACTGACGGTTTAAATTGGAGTACGCTTAATAACGGCAGCCCATTCCTTACAAATACTGTTTCTAATGAAAATGGTGTTCGTGACCCTTATATTTTAAGGGGTGAGGATAATGACTATTATATAATTGCAACAGACTTAAGTATAGTTAACGGAAATACCAAGAATTGGAGTACTTGTCAGACGAAAGGCTCAAGAAATATAATAGTTTGGAAAAGCAGTGATTTGAAAACTTGGACCTGTAACACAATGGAGGCTATGCCTGAGGGCTATGGTTGTGTATGGGCACCAGAAGCAATATATGACTCTGAAAAAGGTGAGTATATGGTATTTTGGGCATCAAAAGGCGAGTCAGATAACTATGCGAAACAGAGAATCTATTACAGATATACAAAAGACTTTAAAACATTTACAACAGAGCCTCAAATATATATTGAACGTGATCACAGTATGATAGATACTACCATAGTTCAAGATAAGGGTGTATATTACAGATTTACAAAAGATGAATCTGGCAAATATGTATTTATGGAAAAGTGTGCAACCTTGCATGGCGATTGGAAAGAGGTTGCAACATATAATCATAAAGAAACAGGCTTTGAAGGTCCGACAATTTATAAACGCAATAATAGTGAAGAATGGTGTTTAATGCTTGATAATTACAGTAAAGGGGGATATAAACCTTTTGTTACGTCAAATTTGAAAAACGGAGTATTTAGCAATGCGGGTGATATTAAATTTGACGGTACATATCGTCACGGTACTGTAATGCCGATTACACAGGCTGAATATGAAAGTTTGACAGCTGAATAATGCGAAAAACTGCGGGTATTGTTGCTCGCAGTTTTTTTGTTGACAGGTGTGGTATAATTAAAATAAAAACGTAAGGTGATTAATATGAACAAAAGAGAAGAACTTGCCAGACAGGCATTTAAAGAGGGATACAACTGCTCACAGGCAATGGTGGCGGCGTTTAGCGACTTGATGGGAATGGATAAAAAGACGGCACTGAGACTTGCGTCATCATTTGGCGGCGGAATGGGCAGAATGAGAGAAGTTTGCGGTGCTGTAACGGGAATGTTTATGGTTGTCGGAATTTTGTACGGATATGACGACGCGAAAGATTATGAGGGTAAAAAAGATACCTATGCACTTGTACAGGAACTCGCAAATCAATTTAAAGCGGAAACTGGCTCTATTATATGCCGAGAACTTTTAGGACTTGACGGAAAAGATAACAGTCCCGTTCCGTCAAAGAGAACAGAAGAATATTATAAGAAACGCACTTGCGAAGATAAAGTCGGTCTTGCGGCAAAAATACTTGACGAATATATCCAATCGCATTGCCCTAACGGAACTTGCAATTTTTAACTGACAAAGTCTTTACAGTTTGAAAAATATATGTTATAATGTAAATATATTAATAACAACTGATAAAATAGACAGTAAAATCATCAGTTAAAGGCTGAATTAAACAAAACAGCATAGGACATAAGGATTTATTAAAGGATGTAAAGTCTTTGACAACAAATAAGACTTTGCATCCTTTTTGTATTTGGGGGAGGATAAAAGAATGAAAAAGTTTATGCTAGGATTATTATTTATTATTTTATTATCAACAACATTAAGTGCGAATGCGGAAACAGTAGTTTTAAAAAGTAATGATTACGATAAGCCTCTAGATTCTTGTTATAAATATCGTGATATAGTTGTGAAAACTAACAACGGAATTCAATTCTGGTGGACAGGTACTGAATTTATAAAAGGCTCTAATTTAGATAGTAAATTAAAAAAATCCGATAATTTGGTAGAGTGGAGTGATATGAATCTTAGCTATGAGGTGCGTAGGAAAATTCGCCACCAGTATAAGACAAACATTAAGCATTATGGGGATAAATATATTGTATATGATGAAGTATATTTCAACCCTTCTTTCATAATAGATAAAATGGAAAGAACACATGGTCCGATAATTAAACCAATATATACATTTGATGAAAATTTTAATTTGGTAAATGAATTTCAGTTGGATAAACCGTTGACCGATTTTGAATATGTAGACGGTGTTTATTATGCTGAAACACAAGAATACACAAAATTAGGACCACAAGAATATGAAAGTAAAAATACTATTTACTATTCTTATGATGCGATTGATTGGCAAATTGATAATGAAATGAGTAATATGCCGCAAAGCAATGGCAGCAATACGCTTGTATTTCAAGGAAAGTTGACAAATTACATAACCTTAAGTGATTATAGGTTTGAAGTGAAAGATATGTTCATAGAAAAAAATAAGTCGGATTTAATTAAAGTGGTGCAAGAAAGACCTATAACATGTTACTATAAAGCAAAGGGCGATATCTATGTTGAAACACAATATGATAATAGTAATACATTCAGAATATCTCGGGACGGTGTATATTCTGTTGATGTAGCAATCCCTGCAGACAGTGATGATGAACATATTATTATATGTGATTTGTGGAAAGATAAGCTTGTTTTATGGACCAATGAAAGATTAATAGAATATGATATGGCAGATATTGAAGATGTATTAAATGAAAAATGCCCGTCGGATACGCCTTATATTGAGTTTAACGGTAATATTCTCGGTTTTGACGTACCGCCGATTATCGAGGACGGCAGCACGCTTGTGCCTATGAGATTTTTGTTCGAGCAAATGGGAGCAGATGTTGAATGGGATAGCGAAACTCAGACAGCAACAGCAACGCTTGATAATAAGGCAGTAACATTTTCAATAGATAACGTCAACGCGAGAATAAATAATAAATCCGCTAAAATGGATGTGCCCGCAAGACTCGTAAACGGCAAAACAATGGTACCGCTGCGCTTCCTCTCGGAAAATATGGGATATGACGTAGATTGGGATGCCGATAGCAGAACGGCGATAGTACGCTAATATCATTTTATTAATTTACAAGTTTTAAACTTGTAATAATAAAAAGGAAAAAAAACTAATAAATACTTGATTTTTTAGACAAAATATATTAAAATATAATTATTAATATTAAATTACAAAAGATTCAGGAGGATTAATTTATGATTACAGCTGGTGAATTTAGAAATGGCAGAACCTTTGAACACGAAGGTAATGTATTTCAAATCGTAGAATTTCAGCACGTTAAGCCTGGTAAGGGTGCTGCTTTCGTAAGAACAAAGCTTAAGAACATAATCAGCGGCGGTGTCGTTGAAAAGACATTCAGACCTACAGAAAAGTTTGAAGAAGCTCATATCGACAGAAAGGATATGGCTTATTCATACGGTGATGATGATTTCTATCATTTTATGGACAACGAAACATTCGATATGCTTGACATTGCTAAGTCAGAAATCGAAGAACAAATGAAGTTCGTTAAGGAAAATGACGTATGTAAGGTTATGTCTTACAAGGGTAACGTATTCGGTGTTGAACCGCCTACATTCGTTGAACTTGAAGTCGTTGATACAGAACCGGGTTTCGCAGGTAACACATCTACAAACGCTACAAAGCCTGCTACTCTTGAAACAGGTGCTACAATTCAAGTACCTCTATTCGTTGATATGAACGAAGTTATCAGAGTGGACACAAGAACAGGCGAATACATGGAAAGAGTAAAATAAGTCTGAATAAAATCGCACACGGCACTTATTTTGTGTTGTGAACAATTTTCTTTCAGCCTTTTGAATGAAAGGAGATTAATTATGGAAGATTTAATTAAAAAAGTTTCATATCTAAAGGGTTATGCAGACGGTCTTGACCTTAGCCCAAAGAGTGACGAAGGTAAGCTTATTATCAAATTGCTTGACGTTATGTCTGAAATGGCTGATACTATTGAAGAATTAAACTCAAGAGTTGATGATGTTGAAGATGTTGTTGACGAGCTTGATGATTGCGTACTTGAAATTGCCGACGATTTGTACGGTGACGATGAGTATGACGATTATGATGACGATGACGACGATGATTATATCGACGATTATGATGACGATGATTACGACAGTGACGGAAATGATTATTTTGAAATTCAATGTCCTAACTGCGGTGAAGACGTTATGATTGATTTTGATATGATTGACGATGATAACGCTATCGTATGTCCGAACTGTCATGAAGAAATCGAACTTGAGTTTGATTGTGATTGTGACGATGATGACTGCGACTGCGGACACGAACATTAATATTGAATTGAATAAAAAAGGACTGTTAAGTCCTTTTTTTATTGAGGTGACTAACTATTAGAAGTCAAGAGGTTTTTGAAAAGTTTTTCAAAAATTTT
>OLQI01000127.1_pt1 | contig 82298 bp, 79 predicted proteins | sample 1672171 | NCBI WGS metagenome assembly OLQI01 (sample SAMEA3136655, study PRJEB25190) | human gut metagenome
ATAAGTACAATTTAATAGTAAAGATGAAATGGAGCCGTAAGGCTCTTTTTTAGTGCAAGAAAGGGTGATTATAAGGTGAAGACTATAATAACTTATATAATTGCAAGTATAAGTTTTGTTATTCCTATATTCATTTGTATATTATTGAAAAAATCTTTTGATTTTATAGAGAGAATTTTTAATAGAAGTATTATGAAATTAAGGTGTATACGCAAAAAAATAGATTGCATATCTACAATAGCTATTATTTCTATAATAATGATGTTTATATGTTATGTGATTGGGGATTTTCAATTTAGTAAATTACCAATTAATAATACGTTTAGTGTGATAATAAGGATAATAGGGGGGATTACAAACGGTGGAAGTATGATTTTTGTAATAATATGGAGAGTATCGTATACAGTAATTTATAAAAGCGATAACATTGACAATAAAAGTTGAAAGCCTTATAATTTATATGAGGTGAATATTAATGTTGATAAATATAATTAGGATAATTCTATTACTTATTTTTATAATAAGTATATTCTTGATTATATGTCTGAAACCTAAATATGATATAAACGAATACTTGGTTTGTTCGGTAGGAAATATAATTTCTCAAAAATTCGTTAGAAAAAGGAACGATAAACATTTTGGAAATGCCAAAAATTTCATATCCGGTTTTAATCAATTACCAAGCAGTAAAAGATTTTTTTGTATCACACATAAAAAAATAATAAACTATTTATTAAGAAAAGTTGAAAATAATCAAATTCAATCATTAAAGTTTTATAAATTACCGTTTATATTTAATTTAGGAAAAGCAGAAATTAAAATGGGAAAGGAGAAAAGTGATAACAGTTTTGAACGATTGTATATAGTTACATTTAAAACAATATAAGAGCAGAGCCGTAAGGCTCTTTTTTAGTGCAAGAAAGGGTGATTATATTGAAACGAAAAACAATAATATTTTTAACAATGGTGTTGACCGTAATATTTTCGGCCATAACTTCAAGCTTGATTGTGAATGCGGATGAACTTGACGGATACACAAAAGTGGATTGGTCGTGGAACAGAGATATGGAAACCACCGATGCCAATTCTGTAATCGTGGGTGGCAATATTCCGTTTTGGCGATATGTAAATAAAACATCTCCGGCAAATAACAATGCAATATGGAAAAGCGTATATGGTGATGAATTATCGGATGATGATGTCACAAAAATTTGGAGTAACAAATTTGATCCTATATACATTGTAGCAAGTGTTGATGTTGCTAATATTCCTGATGAGAATATACGTCAATATATATACGACCATGTTGATGAAGATGTACCTGATTTGAAATTAAAATTTGATATTGATGCTGATGTGGAGGGTGATGACAATGATAAAAAGGCAAGTAAACTATTTAATGGTGATATAGGTTATCGTGTATATCGTGACGGTGATACTTGCAAAATTGAAATGAAATTCAGTCCTAAATTTCATTTAATAAAAGATGATGGTACAGGTGGAAATGATCTTTTACTACCTAATATGCCATATAAGCAACTGCCTAAAGCACGTTATCCGTACAGCTCCGTTATATTTTCTATGTGGGGATATAACGGCGGTTCTAATGAGCATTACGGAGCATTGGAAGTAGTTGAGGGTGATGATCCTAAATATATTTACGGTCAAAGTTTTGGTTACGGTGATATATTAGAAAAAGGAAAAATACCGAACAATATGGTTTATCCAAACTTTGAGGCAGGAGAAATAAATCAAGAGGGAACGTGGGCAGGTACAGTTGAAAGTGATACTCTCGACAGTAACCTTATTCGTATCGGACAGCAATTTAAAAAGAGAGATGATTCTTGGTACTACAGCTACGGCGGAGCAGTCGGCTATAATTTTAAATTTCCGTTTAAAGTTTCTCTTGCAGTTGACAACAGTATGAAAATCACAAAGCGTATTATTAATTATGTAACAGGTGAGGTAATACTTGAGAATACAGATAGTTTTGCTTATGGCAGTAGCTCAGTAGGTAAAATGTACGTCTTGGCGGATAAGTCGGGATATGCGTATGTTGACAATGATATGAATTTTGATGTAGGCTATGCGTATAACCACTTCGATGTTAAGCGTGCTGACACAAATGAAATATTGGGTGTTGATTCAAGTATTTTTGCTAATGTAGCCTTTGACCCAAATATAAAGCACAAAATTCTTGATGTATATGTTACACCGCTGCCTGTTGAATCAAAATTGATTGTAAGATACGTTGATATAGACACAGGCGAGGACATAAAGACAGAAGAAGTTAAAGGTAAAGTATTAACGACACCTGATGATGAAGATATAATAAAATACACGATAGACCCACCGAAACCGCAAGTAATTGTTAAGAAATATGTTATCGAGGACTTGACGGGCAGAATCGAAGAAGAAAAAGAAAATCCTGATCCTGATGTTTCGGTTCGTGTTTCGGGAACTAAGCCTATTTTGGTTTTGATTATAAGTTGTACCAAAGACAACGGCGGTGGAGGTGATGACATTAGTCCGACACCAACGCCGACACCAAAACCAAACGATGATAACAACGGTGACGATGAGCCGGCAACAACTCCGATTGATCCGCCTATGTGCGACAGTGAAGAAAATACAATACAATGGGAGGAACGAGAGAAACACAGTTACACAGGCAGTGACAATAAGAAACATACTTGTTACCACTATTATGTGTATGAGGCTAAATTAAAAGTAGATAGTGTTGATGTATCACCAACAACACTTAAAAGCGGATATGGTGTTACAACCGACATATCTACAAGTGTAAGTTACAGACAAGTGGCAAAATATAAAGAGGGTAATTGCGATCACAGATTAAGTACATCAAGAACACCGACATCAAAACCAAAGCCACCTACAAAAGTAGCAGTAAGAATGGGATGGATAACACATACCTTTGGCGGTGATTTCATTCAAGACAGTACTGTATTGCTTGACAAAGTATCCGGTAACAGTACAACAGCTAAATTTTCTGCGCCGACAAATAGTGCTGTAGGTCAGAAAATGATATATACAGATATATATTTAAGCGGTACGGGGAGTGAGCCAAGACGTCACGTAATCGCATTTGATATATACGGAGGAGGTGTTGACGGTACTCAATGGTGTACAACTGTTACCAAAGAACTTGTTATCAACGGTGATATGTACGAAGATGCCGGAACTACATCAACATATTAATATTTTGATTGAGGAAACACATTGCTTTATAAAAAGTGATGTGTTTTTTTATTACAGAAAAATGAAAGGAAGGTGATTATATGCCGCCTATTGATCCAAAACTTGTAAAAAAAATAATCGAAGCAGTGGCAAAGATTGTTGAAGAAATCAAGGACAAACATTTAATATCAAAAATAGTGTTGGCAAGTGCAGTTGTAGTTTCTCTTTTGTTTTTCCCGATATATGTAATATCACATCCGCTTGAGGCATTGAGCATTGCAAGAGGTGACAGTGAAGTTACAGAAGAATATTTAGGATATATCGCCGGAAAATACGAAACAGGAACATCCGATCCGGCATTTATAAGTTCCGGTGAAGGTGATTATGGTGGAGTGAGTTATGGCATTCCGCAATTCCCATCAAGAGGTGGAATGGTTAAAAGTTTTACTAACTGGCTTGCAGAACAAGATGAGGAGTTAGGCAGTCTTTTTAATGGATTAACGCAGAATACAACTGCATTTAATGACGCTTGGAAAAAAGCCGCAGAGATAAGCAAAAGTAAATTTGCAGGTTTTCAGCTTACATATTCACATCAAATAGATGTGAAACCGTTAGTAGAAAAATGTCTTAGTCAATTAGATATAGACTTTAATCGCTCGCGATGTTTGCAAGAATTGATAATATCAACAGGACAGCAATACGGACCGAATACATCTGTAATAAGAAAATCAGGTGTTACATCAGATATGGATGATGAAACTATTATAAAAAAAATATATGCCTATAAACGAAATACAGTAGGGTCATATTTTTCAGGGTCAAGCGGTGGGGTACAAAGTAGTTTGAGAAATCACAGATTTGTTGATGAAGAAAAAGATTTGTTGGCTATTGTCGGACAACCGCCACTTGGTATTATCGGTGAAGATGAGGGCGGAATATCAACCGGATATAACTTACCTCGTGATCCCGGATATGGAGCATTAAAGAAATTCCTAATGGCTTGGACTATTGATTCAGACGGAAATATAACAGAAAATAAAGATATTGAAGAATCTGTTGCATTATCGGGTGAACCGTACAATGGTACAGATGTTCCGTTATATCTACAAGGTAGTTATGGTAACTATAGTTATGGAACAGGCACTATTGCAACATCAGGTTGCGGTCCGACATCGATGGCAATGGTAGCTACTCTTTTAACAAAAACGGTTGTATCACCTGTAGACACTGCAAAATGGTCGGAACAACATGGATATAAAGTTTCAGAAGGAACGGCATGGGCATTTTTCCCAAGCTATTCATCGGCTATAGGAATATCGTGTGATGTTGTATCAAACACCTCAAGTAATATTGTAAATTGTCTTAAAGCAGGAAAGATTATGATTTTAAGTATGAATCCCGGTCATTTTACGAAGATTGGGCATTTCATCGTGTTAAGAGGTATAACATCAGATGGTAAGATATTGGTCAATGATCCGGCAAGCACAGAAAGAACTAACCAAACATGGGATGTAGGAACGGTTGCCGGCGAATCGGCTCGAGCGTGGGCATTCAGTAATTAAATATGGAGGTATAAAAAATGGACAGACAAAAAAAATTATTGCAGTTATTAGGTTTAATAGTAATATTGATTGCGGTATTGATATATTACGGATATAACCACATGAACAAAAAGAGCGATAATACAACAGATAACAATGTTAGTGTGACAGAAACTGTTGTACCGACAGCGACAAATATTGCAGAAGAAGATAGTGCCGGTAACAAAAACAATACGGTGCAGCAGTCAACGGATAAACCTGTTATTTCTGAATCGAATACTACCAATAATACATCATCAAATAATGATAATACAAATTCAGCAAAAGCAGATGAGTATTATGATGACCTAAATAACAGTGATGGCGTACATACTGTTCCGGAGGGTGAAGATGAAACAGAAACAGTTGATGGTATTGAAGTGATTAAGAATCCTAAGGAGGGAGTGCAGTAGTATGGGAATGGTACAAGTATTGCATTATTACTGCAAAAGACGGCGAGCCGAGCTATTAAATGATATTACATTTAAAAAAGGAATATCGTGTCAAATACAAACAGAGTTTTTGGACATATCGGATATTGTGAAAGAACTGACAAATAAAAATCACATTGATTGTGTAGCTATTGATGAAGATTTGTTCGGTATTGGTGATATTGAAGATATAATTTCAAAACTTGAAGTTTTAAAATTTGTTACGGATGAAACGAAAATATTAATTATAGCGTTAGACCGTATGCGTAACGATGAAATGATACAGGGAATTCAAAAAAGCGGAGTAGTTGACTATATAATCACAAAAGAAATGATAGATGATTTTGATGATGTAATATCGAAATTTTTTGACGGTACAATAACAGAAAATGAAAAGATATTGTATACACCGTCAAAAAACGAAGAGTATGACATTGATGATACTACGGAAGAAAGTTATGTGCAATCAGAAATTTATTCTTCTGATATTGAAGATAACAGCACATCAAAGGAAGATTACCAAGGCGATTATGCTGAAACAGAGTATAACGATAATACTGAAAATGTTGATGAGCAAGAAAACGTTATTTCAAATAGTTCGAGTAATATATTCAGTAGGATGAAAGAAAGTTTTCAGCAGAATAAAGTGATTGAAGAAGTTCCGAGTATAGCGGAAGTTCCTGAAGATAGGATGATTACGATTGGCATATGCGGTTTACAATCACATATAGGTGTAACTCATCATGCATTGGCTATGGCTCAGACTTTGGGTGAACAGTACAAGCGTGTATGTTATAAAGAATGTAATACGCATGACATTTACAATGTGTTGCAGAATAGTAGCTTGAAAAAAACAATGCCGGGATATATCAGAATAATGAATGTTGATATTTTCAATAAAAATGCAGATGTAGAGGAATATTCTGATAAATATAAATTCTGTATAATGGATTTTGGAACAATTAATGAATGTACACAAGCTGAATTTTTTGAAACAGATATTCCTATTATAATTGCCGGAATAAAAGATTGGGAATTTAATAACTTTATGGGTGCATATTCGCAAGGGATTTTAGATAAAGCAAATGTAGTAATTAATTTCTTCCCCAAAAAAGAACAGTCAGATTTACAAAATGCTTTTTCAGATTTGAAAATATTTTTTGCGGATTATGCACCTGAAGTATTTGAACCAATACCAAATATTTCAATGTACAATCAAATTATAAATACAAGTTTATCGGAGGTTTAATGTAATGAAAAGTATAACAAATATTTTTAAAAACAAAATTGTTGTTGCGGTCATATGTTTTGTACTTGCAATGATAATCGCATTTATCATTGTACCGTCAAAGAACCATGACGGCGAACGTGTGAATGTTATTAAAGTAACGAAGACAATATCGGCGAACACGAAAATAACAGATGATATGCTGAAAGAAGTTAATGTTGAATATGACAGTGTCCCAAGTGAAGCAATAAGAAGTAAGAGCGATATTGTAGACAAATACGCTAAGTCAACAATATATCCATCGGATTTTATAACACAGGAAAAATTAAGTGTTATTGATACTTCGAGTAATTTGTATTCATTAAAAGACGGAGAAACTGCTGTCAGCGTTACAATGAAAACATTATCAAAGTCAGTGAGCGGCAAAATCCTAATCGGTGACGCCGTTCAACTATATGGATATGATACACAAGAAAAAGAAATAAATCCTGATAGCGGACAATGGTATTTTGAAGTTTTAGCAATCGATAATGCCAAAAGTGAAAATGTATCCGGTGCAAACTTAAATGAACTTTCGGACATTGTTCCGGCGTCTATTACGGTGAAAGCAACATCAGAAGAACAAGTAAAAAGTATTGTGAATATGGAAAATAATAACGACGTTCAGGTTGTATTTGCCGGACGTGGAGAAGAAGCAAAAAAGCTACTTAACAGGTAATTATGGAGGAAAGAAAATGAACGGAAAGATTATTGCGGTATGCGGTGGAAATGGTGTAGGAAAATCAACAATATGCACTAATTTAGCAACAGTCTTGAGTGAAGATAAGATAGTAATATTATTTGCTCCACGAACAGACTATCCATCAATTCAATCTTTTTTTGATATGAATATCGCAGAAAATAAAAGTTTAAAAAAATTGTATGATGATATGTCTATTGAAGAATCAGTCGATATAAAAGAATATCTTGTACAGTATAAAAATAGCAATATATTTATTTTATCTGCACCCGATACAACCAATGTATTGACATTCGCAGATAATAAAATATTGCCAGAGCAGAACAAATGTATAAATATGCTGATAGCACTTCAAAGAATGTGCGATTATCTAATTATTGATTGTGATACAAATGTAACAAATCATGTATCAGCGTGGGGACTTAACTATGCTGATATGGTGATTAATGTTATGAAACCTACGCAACAGGGATTACGAATAGCGAATGCTTATCAGGGATATTTCAGTGAAATATGGCGAGGCAAAGTAGTCAACGTTGTAAATGCTGACAAGAATTACATAGGTATATCAGATTTTGAAAAAGCATTAGATGTGCCGGTAAAATTTGATATAGAACTTCCGTATGATGAACAGGTTGAATTATCTGAAAATACTGGAGTGCCGATAATTAATGAATATCATAAAGTCAAGCTATTTGGTGGCAATTATAAAAAAGCGTTTATGGAACTGGTTGATATAATCTTAACAGATAATGAGGAATAAAGGAGATTTAAAATGGAAGGTATAACTAACGAATTAATAATTAATGCATTGTCGCAGGATACAGAAAGTATAAATAATGAATTTATGGCACAGGCAGCGTCATCGGGAATGGAAAGTATGATAATGAAGGCATTGCTACCTGTAATAGCTATTATGGCGGTGATTGTCGCTATAAACTATATCTTATCGGCAATAGGATATGTAAAGATATTTCAGAAAGCAAATATTGATAATCCGATTGCTAAGGGAATGATACCATTATGGAATACGTTTACTGCGTTTCAAATGACAGATAACTTAAATATGTTTTGGATATTAATTGGAGTTTCTGTAGTAAGTTCAGCAATATCAACTATTCCGGTAATATCGTCATTAACTATTGTGGGTTCTATATCTGCATTATACATTGTAATACTTCAAGAACATAAGCTATCTAAAGCATTTGGGCATGGAGCAGGATATACAGTTGGTTTAGTTCTACTACGACCGATATTTATGTTGATTTTAGGTTGTGGCAGTTCGCAATATGAAGAATAGGTAGGATATTAACGGTGACATTTGAGTTGCCGTTGTTTCTATTATTAAATTAAAGAGGGTGATAGTCAATGAATGAAAATATCACATTGAGGGGAGGTGAAATTCGTGAATAAGGTAGAACTAATAGGACGTCTTACACATGACGTCGAAATGCGTCAAACTCCGAACGGTGTTTCGCTTGCGAGATTTTCAATAGCAGTAACACGACGATTCAAAAATTCAAACGGTGAATATGACGCAGACTTTATCAACTGTGTTGCATGGCGTCAGACAGGAGAATTTATTGCAAACCATTTTCAAAAAGGTGGTATGATTGCAGTGGTCGGAAGTATCCAATCAAGAAGTTGGGATGGCAACGATGGTAAAAAGCAATATGCAACAGAAGTTGTGGTTGATGAAGTATATTTCACCGGAGCTAAAAAACAAAATAACAATAATCAACAGCAAACACCACCGCAGGATAATTCAGATTATTATCCTGATCCTGATTTCCCTGAATTGGATTATCCTGATGAATCGGTTTAACGTTACAATAAAAAATGTGAGGAAGTGATATAGTTGGACGTACAAAGTTATATGTACGACATGAGTCGGCAAGTGAATAAAAAAGAAAACGATGAACAAATACCGGAAAGAAAGATTGAAAAAAAATCATATAATGATATTTTAGAATATGTCAGAAAAGAAATATCAAAAAATCACGCCAGTGAACTTGCAGAAATAATTACCGATCCGGAAGCTCAAGTTGTACTTCGTGACCGAATTGTTCATTATCTAAATGCTGGAAGTTTTACTTGTGCTGAAGATATGAATTTTCAGCAACTTGTGAACAAAATTCATGAGGATATGTCAAGCTTTGGTGTCATTACACAATACATATATGACAAAGATGTTGAGGAAATCAACATCAATGCATGGAATGATATTGAGGTTATTTATCCTACCGGACTTGTAAAGCTTGATGAAACGTTTGCTTCACCGCAACAAGCAACAGATATAGTGCAAAAAATGTGTGCCTATGGCGGTATTCGTCTTGACGAATCACAACCCGTTCAAGATAGTTATATTTCAAAGGGTGTACGTTGCAGTGCTATTATGCGTCCTGTTGTGGATAGAGAAATAGGTGTATCAGCGTCAATACGTCGTCAGAAAACAGTTGCAATTACTCGCGATAATCTGCTTAAAAGCAATACTGCATTAGCTGAAGAACTTGATTTTTTGACTATATGCGTGAATAGTGGTGTATCAGTCGGTTATGCCGGCGGTACAGGAAGTGGTAAGACAACTGATATGGGCGTTCTGCTTAAAAATATTCCGTATGATAAACGTATTTATAGTATTGAGGATAGCCGAGAGTTAGACCTCATTGCAAAAGACGATAACGGTAAAGTATTAAATCGTGTTATTCATACGGTAACACGTCCACACGAAGATCCTAAAAGTAATGTGGATGCAGAGTTACTTTTAAAGGAAGCATTAAGACAACACCCGGACATTATCGTTCCGGCGGAAATGCGTGGAAGTGAGGCATGGACTACGGTAAACGCCGGATTAACAGGTCATACGATTGTTACTTCGGTTCATGCAAATTCAGCCGAAGAGGCATACGAACGTATCTTCATGTTATGTCTTGAGAAAAACGCAAATATGACTGAAAAAATGTTAATGCGTCAGATATTAAAAGCATTTCCGGTTATGGTATTCAAAAAACAGCTTAGTGACGGCTCAAGAAAGATTATGTCTATCGTTGAAGGTATTGATTATGTAGACGGAAAAATTCAGTTTAACACATTATATCGTTTTCAGAAAACCAACGAATATATGGATGACAATATGAAATTGCACATTGATGGATTTCATAAAAAAATAAACTGTATATCCGATAGGTTGGCATTGAAATTGTATGAAAACGATGTTGACGAAACTACTATAAAAAAGTATGCTCGTTCTGATTGGTCGGCTGCTACCGCCTATGAAATATACGAAAGAGGTGAAGTGAATGGTACTGCTTAGAATATTGACATCTGTTTTCATATTTTTCGGCTTGTATTTTATTTGTAGAGCTATCTTCGGTGATAAGTCTATAAAATCTAACAAGTGGAAACAAAAACAATCACCTCAAGCAATACTTAATGCAAGAAAAGAAATAATAACGGGTAAGAAATTGTCCAAATTTGAAAAATTCAAAGCCAATGCAGAAGAAGTACTACGATTATCTAACACAAAAATGACATGGGAACAATTTGAACTGCTTGATGTACTTTGTATTGCAGTAGGTGTTGTGATAGGCTTGATATTTAACAATATTATTCTTTCTGTCATAATGGGTGGCATAATGGCATATATGCCGTTAGTTGTACTCAAAATGAAACAGCATAAGTATTCTGTTTATCTAAATGAACAACTTCAGTCGGCACTTAATACCGTTACTACGGCATATTTGAAAAATGATGATATTAACCTTGCAGTAAAAGAAAATTTGCACCGTATAGATGAACCGCTTAATACCATCTTTCGTGAGTTTATCGCTATGAATACCTTTATTGATAGCGATATTGTAAAGAACATAAAAATCATGAAAGAGAAAATAAACAACGGCTATTTTCGCGAATGGTGTGATTATCTTATGTTATCCCAAAAAGATAGAAACATGAAGTATGTTCTGCTTACCATTGTAAGTGAAATATCAGAAGCAAAAAATATGCAACAAGAGTTGAATACAGCAATGTTCAATATCTATAAGGAATTTGCTATGGTTGCCGGTTTAGTGATACTTTCAGTACCGGGTATTAAATTATTAAATGCAGATTGGTATGGTTATTTAGTTAATACCGGAGTTGGTAAATTTGTTGTAGCTTTATCTTATTTGGTTACATTCTTATCTTTCATACACGTTGTGAAAGTAATTCAACCGACTAACGAAATGTAGGGAGGAGGTAGAAATGTTTCTTATAATTATAATAGGACTGATAGGTTTTGGATTATATGAACTGGCGACAACAGTATATACAGTTCCGAATCGACAAACCAAAAAAGCTGTTAAACGATTGGTAAATCAGAAAAAGTTATCAGATGACCTTAAAGAATTTTTTGTTGATCCAATTTCAAAAGTATTTTCAAAGTTTATAAAAATGGATAGAATTGCTCGTGAAAAACAACAGAGAAATCTATTAAGGGTGGGTATTGACATTACACCTGAAAAATACTATGCTGATGCATTAGTCATATCGTTATGGATATTATGCTTAGGAGCCTTATTTATATTAATAGGAGTTCCTATTTTTTTTGCTATTGCTGCTATATTTGCAGTATGGCTATTTTTCAGTAATATTGATGTTGCAAACAAAGAAATAAAGAAAGTCAATAATGCAATAACGAGAGATTTACCAAAATTCGTAATGATTTACGACCATGCAAGAGGAGATAATGTACAACTTGTAGATATTATAGAAAAATATCGTGAAGCAGCTTGCAAGGAGTTTCAATATGACTTGGATTTGCTGATTGTTGATTTAAAAACCGGAAGTGAAGAATCGGCATTAATATCATTTGCTGAACGTACAAACATTCAGGAACTCAGTAACTTCGTAAATATATTATTAGGCAGCATTAAGGGTGATGATGTTAGTACAGCGATACAACTTACACAAAGAGAAATGGAGGTAATCAGGAGAGAAGAAAAAAACAGAAAGATACTTGCTTTGCCGGATAAAGTCAAAGTATCAATATATGCAACCGGCATTATGTTAGCAATTTTAGCTATAACACCTATATTAATGGATATGGCTAAGAGCTTAACAGCATTCAAATAACAGGAAAAAGGAGATTATGTAGTTATGGAAAAAGAAAAAATGTATGAGCTTAAAAGTAAGGCTAAAATTCAACTTAATAAGTTGAAAGATGAAATGATGAAAAAGAAGAAACAAGGATTATCTCATTTCGTTGAAATTCTAATAGCTATTTTGGTGGCTATTGCGGTTGGAGGAGTGTTTATGGTTTTATCTAATGACGGTATGAGAACAATCTTCTCAAATATGATTGACCGTATAATTAACGGTTTTCAGGGATAATTAGCGGTGAAAAATATGGCTAAATATTTTGCAAAAAAGAAAAAAGGAAGTATAGCAATATGGCAGATATTTGAGATTATTCTGTTTGTGGCTCTTGTTTATACATTCATAACATTATGGCCTGTTTTTCTGCAAAAGCAAAATGTCGATTACATAGCTAAAACAATGGTACGTGCGGTTGAAACAAACGGGCGTATTGATTCATCAATTACAGATTTACAACATGAGTTGGAAAACGATTTCGGTGTTGAACTTGATGATGTAAGATGGACAACTCAATATGTTCCGGGAACGAATAAAATTCAAATTAAAAGTAAATTTGAATTGACAGTTACAGACCACGCAACAATACGTATTATGAATCCTACATTTGGTGATCCTCTTGATATAAATGTACCGATGTCAAAAACATTGGTAGGTGTATCACAGGTGTTTTGGAAGTAGGTGATACAATGCAATATAAGAAAAAAGCATTTTCAGGTATAGGTTTTATATTGGCTATATTTATGTTTGGTATAGCATTGTTTATAACAATGGAATACTATCATATATTCACTACAAAAGAAAGTGTTGATATTGATGTATCACGAGCATTGAATATATCTGTTGACCTTGCAATGCAGGATATAGACTGGATTCAACATAATTCAGTTATGGATACGACAAAAGCGGAAAAGGAATTTAAAAGCTATTTAATAAATGATATGGGACTAAACAGTAATTACGAAAAGTATGATTCTAATGGTGAATTTTTGTATCAAATAATCATTGATGAAACAAAAATTCAAAGAACACCAGCTAAATTTAAAGTGAGTGGAAGAATACGAATGAAACCCGTAACAGTACGAAGTGTCTTGCCTGAAACATTTGATGTTCCATTTTCAGAAGAATCAAAAAATACACGATATGATGATTAAACAAGGAGGTGCAGAGTATGCATACAATGGTTGTTAATTGCTATGCCGGACCGGGTGCAGGTAAAACTACTTGTGCTTGGGAAGTTGCGTCACAACTCAAGAAAAAAGGTATTAATACCGAATATGTTTCGGAGTATGCCAAGGAACTGGTTTGGGAGGGAAAATATGATGTACTTGAAAACCAAGAACATCTTTTTGCAGAACAAGCCAAACGTCTTGAAAGACTTCGTGGAAAGGTAGAAGTTATAGTAACAGATTCGCCGATTTTGATGAGCCACATTTATGGCCGAAACAACAGTACGGATTTTACAATGCGTATCGATGATGAATATAAAAAGTATTATAACTTCAATCTTTTTATAAAACGTGGTGATACATTTCAGCAAGCCGGACGCATTCAAAATCTTGAAGAAAGTAAGGCACTTGACAGAAAGATAATGAATATGTTAAAAGAAAAAAATATTTATTTCGGTGTATATTCACACGAAAATGTAAAATATATTTCGGATAACATAATTAAAAATTTGCAAGCAGTCAGAGAAAAGCCTGAAATTGAAATTAAAGATACTCCGACATTAAAAGATGCCGCATTATATGATAAGTTATACGGTAAAGAAACAGTAAACGGCTATTTTATCGTTGACAGTGTGACATTGAATAACAATACATTTGTTATGGGATATAATCCAAATGCACCACAACCGTATGTGACATGGCAAAAGTCAGATGATGAGTATTCTTTAGGACATTATTTTAGTAATGAATTAAAGGCTAAATGCGATTTGTTAAAACGGGCTGATAATACTCTGAATAATGAAAAATATGATTTTATAGATAATATTGAAAGCAGTATATCTAATGGACAAGCAGTTGAACCTCAAGATTACGATTTCTATAAAACATTAGTGTCAGAGCCTGAACAGATTAATTCAGAAGTTGATATGAATGAAGATTTTGAGATGTGAAAGGAAGATGAAAAATGAAGAAAGTGTATAAAAGCATTTTAGCGGCAACCATAGCACTATCGACAACAATGTCGATAGTAACAGGATTTGCGGCAAACAACGACAAAGAAAAAAATCAAGAAAATAATTCAGCTATAACATATAATGCCGGAAACGAGATTAAACCTGATGTACAAGTTTTAAGCGATAACGGTACACAACTTACAAAAGGTGTGGATTATGATTTATCTTATGAGAACAACGTAAATGTCGGCAAGGCTACGGTCAATATTACTTTCAAAGGCAATTATGAAGGTACAAGAAGTGTAAACTTCAATATCATTGCCAAAGCATTATCAAACGATTTGATTGATATATCGGAAACACCGGCACAAACATACACAGGAAGTGCCATTACACCAACACCAACAATTAAATTTGGTGATGTCACCCTTGTTAAGGACAAGGACTATACATTGTCATATACGGACAATGTAAATGCCGGTAAAGCAAAAATCAATATATCGTTCATCGGCAACTATTCCGGTACGGCTTCAACGACTTTTGATATTATAGCGGATGTACTTAATCAAGAGAAAGTAAGTATATCAGAAACAGCTGCACAGACTTATACCGGAAGTGCAATTACACCTACACCGACAATAAAATACGGTGAGGTCACATTGGTTAAAGATAAAGATTATAATTTGACTTACACCGATAATGTAAATGTCGGTACTGCCAAGATTAATATAACATTTATTAATAACTACTCAGGTACGGCAGAATCAAGTTTTAATATCATACCGGATGTACTTAATCAAGAGAAAGTAAGTATATCAGAAATAGCAAAGCAAACGTATACAGGAAAAGAAATTACACCGGCGCCGACAATAAAATACGGTGATGTTACTTTAGTAAAAGATAAAGATTATACATTAACATACGCCGATAACGTAAATGTCGGTACTGCTAAGGTAAGTATTGCTTTCATAGGTAACTATTCCGGTACGGCATCAACAAGTTTCGAGATTACTGCAAGAGTAGTTGCTGAGGACGATAAAACAATTATAATTCAAGCAATTCCGAACCAAACATATACCGGCAGTGAAATTAAGCCTGAACCGGTAATCATTGATAAGAACAGATAAAATAAGATGAATTTAAAGGAAGGGGGTAATGGCAGTGAAAAATAAAATAACTGCTGTTATAACTGCGTTTGTTTTGTCGATAAGTTGCATATTTATCACTGCGATGGCAGATGAAACAAATAGAGAGCCGACACCTATACCTACAATATCACCTGTTCCGACCGATGATATAAATATAACCATAGACGGAAAAAGATTAGTTAAAGATGTTGATTATAAGCTGACGTATCGCGATAATATAAATGTTGGTACTGCAACTGTTGTAGTTACGTTTATTGGCAATTACTCAGGACAGAAAGAACAAACATTTAATATCGTGCGAAAAAAATCTTCATCGTCATCATCGAAAAAAGATAATACTAAAGTTGAAGTCATACAAGACAATAACGTATTACTAACAACTGAAACGAGTGGTGATGTAAATGTAACAATACCGAAAAACATTGAGTATAACAGTGTTTATAAGGTTATAGTTACTGTTAAGGGTGTAGCACAGGCGAACAAAGATGTTGAAATCAAAGATAAATATGGAAGAACGCTAAGAGGAAGAACTGATAAAGACGGTATTGCATATTTACAGGTTGTTTCGGATGAAACACCAAAGCCTGCTGTGGAAATAACGCCAACACCAACGGCACAATCATCAGAAATACATAAATCATATATTTCAGGATATGAAGATAATACATTCCGTCCTGATGGAAATATAACAAGAGCCGAAACTGCGGCTATGTTATATAGAGTATTAACGAATACGAAATCAGGTGAATCAATTAGCTTTTCTGATATAAAAGAAAGTGCGTGGTATTATGAGTCTGTAACTGCAATGAGTAAAGCAGGAATTATAAACGGATATACAGACGGAACATTCCGTCCAGAAAATCAAATTACAAGGGCAGAATTTGTTACAATGATAATGCAGAATAAAACATTAACCGAATTTGATAAAATACCGTTTACAGATGTAAAATCAGATTTGTGGAGTGCAAAATATATCTATTCGGCTTATAAAGAAAAATATATAGACGGATATGAAGATAACACATTTAAACCTGATAGTCCGATAACGAGGGCAGAAGCAGTAAAGATAATTAACAGTGTTCTTGGCAGAAATGATTACAGAAATGAAAAAAATCCGTTTGGCGATGTTTCACAAAATCATTGGGCATATGAACAAATTCTTGAGGCAGCAGTCCAGCATACAAAATAAAATATGCAAAGGGAGGGAGTTTTTGTTTATACTTTCTCCCTTTTTAGATTTAGGAAAGGTGATATAGATGAAAAAAATAAAAAAATTTATAGTAGGTTTAATTGTATTTGTAATAGCTAATTTGGTATTTGTTTCGGCATATGCTGAGGCACCATTTGAGATGAAATATTTGATAAAACCTAATATTCAAATGTATAGTAACAATATTATTGGCTCAGGTAAATGTGGTGAAAACTTAACATGGTCTTTTTATAATGATGGAATGCTTGAAATTTCTGGAACAGGGAAAATGAATATATATCCTTTGTATTTTGCTCCTTGGTATCAATATACAACATCTATAAAAAATTTAAACATAAAAGAAGGAGTTACATCTATAAGTGATTATGCTTTTTATCAATGTAGTGGTCTAACAGGTGACTTAGTCATACCAAATAGTGTGACTGAAATTGGTAGATATGCTTTTAGTTTTTGTAGTGGTTTAACAGGTGACCTCATTATTCCAGATAGTGTTACATCTATTGGTGATTATGCTTTTTATAATTGCAAAGGATTAACAGGAAATCTTGTGATTCCTGATAGTGTCAAATCTATTGGTAGCGGTGCTTTTAGTGAATGTAGTGGCTTGAATGGAGAACTAAGAATATCCGATAATACTATATCTATTGGTAATAAGGCTTTTTATAATTGCAAAGGATTAACAGGAAATCTTGTGATTCCTGATAGTGTTACATCTATTGGTGATTCTGCTTTCTATCAATGTAGCGGCTTGAATGGAGAACTAAGAATATCCGATAATACTATATCTATTGGGGAGGGGGCATTTATGTACTGCAGTGGATTAACAGGAGATCTGGTAATTCCCGATAGTGTTACATCTATTGGCGAGTATGCTTTCTATCAATGTAGCGGTTTAAATGGAACATTGACAATATCTAAAAATGTTACTTCAATAGAAAAAAGCACATTTTGGGGATGTAGCAGTTTAATAGGAGATTTAACAATACCTAACAGTGTTGTATCTATTGGGGATGGTGCTTTTTTGAATTGTAGCAAGTTGAATGGAATCTTGTCAATATCAGAAAATGTAGTTACAATAGGCGGTAATGCATTCAGTAGTTGTAGTAGATTAACAGGAAATCTTATAATTCCTGATAGTGTCACATCTATTGGAACACATGCTTTTTATAAATGTAGTGGATTAAACGGAGAACTTATAATATCTAAAAATGTTACATCTATTGGTGATTCTGCTTTTTATGAATGTAGTAACTTGACAGGAAAACTTGTGATTCCAGACAGTGTTACATCTATTGGTGATGATGCTTTTTATAGATGTAGCGGATTAACAGGAAATCTTATGATTCCTAATAGTGTTACATCTATTGGTGATTCTGCTTTCCTTCAATGCAGTGGATTAACAGGGAAACTTGTAATTCCCGAGAGTGTCACAGCTATTGGTGATGAAGCTTTCCATCAATGCGATAATATAAATGATATGTATATAAAAAAAGAAGAAGGAAGTATTTCCACTGGTGATTTCCCTAATATGGTCCATTGGAGATATGACTTATCTAAATGTACGACAAATCTTGCTAATCATAGCTTTGATTATACAGGGAAAACGATAACAGTTAATGGTGATTTGACAATAACTTCTCCACTGGGTTCAAAATTAGAGTATGAAAAAGATTATAATTTATTATATGAAAATAATGTGAATGTCGGAATGGCAAAACTTAAAATTATACCTCCTGAAATGGGGATTTCAGTTAATGAAAATTCTGTTGAATTTGAAATAAACCCAATAAAAATTACAAACGATAAAATTAGTGTTTCGGTAATTCCTGATCAGGTATATACGGGTAGTGAGATAATGCCAGTAGTTACAATCATAGATAAAACAATATGAGGTGTTATATGAAAAAAAAGTATATAATGATTTTGTTAACAATTATGCATATTTTTTGCTTGAGCATAATTAATGTATATGCTGCACCTGAAGATTTTTGGTACAGTGATGTAATGGAAACAGCCAATAAAATGGGTATAATAAATGCCGATGAGCAACCTGAAGAAACAATCAGTAATGCTGATTTTGTCAGATTGGCAGTGAATTTCATAGAAGATAAAAATGATATTGTTTTGTATATGGAATATGCTCGACAGCAGGGATATGTTTTAATTACGGAAATGACTGATGAAACAAAACCTGTAACAAGGCAATCAGTAGCAAAAGTTGTTTCACGTATGTTAAAACTTCCGGATACAGATATTGATATGACGAATGTTGCAGATTGGGACACAACGTGTCCCAAATGCAAAGAAGATATAGGCAAGTGCTATGCGTATGGTATTATGTCAGGGTACGAAGATAATACATTCAGAGGTCGTTATCCGGCAACTAAAGCAGAAGTTATTGCAACAATGCTTAATGCAAAAGCATATCTTAATATAGCAGAGGAGAAATAAGCATGAAGAAAAAAACAAAATATATAACGGCTGCTATCGTGTTTGTATTGCTAAGCTTGTGTAATATTTTTGTTTCTGCTATATTTCACAAAATGCTAATCAAAGATAATCAGTGGTTGACATTTGCACCATTCATTGAAACGTGCAAGCTTGTATTTAGTAATATGGGAGCAAGAAGTATATTCTTAGCATTTGAGGTGTTTATTGTGCTTGGATTGATAGCAGCACAGTTATCACGAACATCTACATATAAATCGGATATGGTTAAAATTTCTAAGAATATTGAAATACCGCAACGAGCCGGACAGAATCAGTATGGTTCGGCTCGTTTTTACCGAGATGATGAACTTGATACAGTTTTTACAGAAATAAAAATAAATAAGCAAGACAGTTATATTCAAGAACTTATGAAACATGGATATGACGATTTAGAATTTATGAAGAAAGAATAAAGGAGAGCGTATTTTATGAGAGCATTAGGAGTAGTAAGAAAAATTGATGAACTTGGACGTGTTGTAATTCCGGTAGAAGTACGAAGAAGATTCGGAATAGACGTCAAGGATTCTGTTGAAATATATATTGATGATAATGACAGCATTATCTTGAAAAAGTATGAGCCGGCGTGTATTTTCTGCGGCGATGCAAAAGACGTTTTTAACTATAATGGTAAAAATATTTGCACTGAATGTGCAAAAAGAATGGGTGTATATGCCAAAGAGTAATATTTAAGTGAAAGGAATTAAACAATGTATTTAGTTTTATCAATACTGCTTGGACTTTGTCTTGGCAGTATTTTTTATATCATTGTGAAAAAAGACTTAGCGGATAAAACGAAACACAAAGCTATACCGATAATATTGAGCATGGGTACTATGGGTATCGTTGGTGCAATAGAATATGTTTGTATGAAGAATATCAATTTTACATCAATATTAATTATGTTGACATTACTTGTATTAGGCTTTGAGTCGGTAAGCGACATTGTTTGTATGCACACATATACAATACCTATATATATTACGTGCGGTATTATTCTGATAGCAAAAATTGTTTACGGAATTTATAGCGGAATTAATTTTGATATGGTGTATAAATTGATAACGATACTGATTTACGGTATATGTTGCATTTGTTTGTCACATTCGGTAACAGATAGATTGGGAAGTGGCGATTTTGATATTGCTTTTCTTATATATTTGACAATGCCGCTTTTGTCAACTGCATTTATGTTGACGGCTGCAATTACTTGGACAAGAAAATGTATACGTTTAAAAAAATATCAGAAAGAAAAAAATAGTGATGTTCAGCAGACACAGGAACTGACGGTAAAAGATAAAGAAATTCCGTTAGTTCCTTTTTTATTGCTTGGATATATCATTTTTCTATTTTTGATATAAAGAAAGGGTGAAAAATTTGAATAGTGATAAATCGTATATTGAAAAAGGCGGTATACTTTTTGGAACAAAAAAGGACAGATATTATATCAACGGAAGTGATACGCACACATTGGTAATAGGAGCAACACGTTCCGGTAAGTCGAGAAGTATCGTGTTACCGACTATTGGAATAGAAGGACTTGCCGGAGAAAATATGGTTGTGTCTGATCCGAAAGGGGAACTTCATCAATATACATATCCATTCCTTGAGGCATTGGGATATAACGTATTTGTTCTTGATTTTAAAAATCCTGACCGTTCCGACCATTTTAATTTTTTGCAAGAAGTTATTGACGCAATTAATGATGATAATATTCCGTTGGCACAAAAAAAGGCGTTGGATATTACGGAGGCGTTGGTTGGAAATGACACATCAAATGAAAAAATATGGTCAGAGGGTGAAAAGTCAATTATGGCGGCATGCATATTAGCTGTTGTATATGACAACAAGGAACATCCTGAATATCAGAATTTGACAAACGTGTATCATTTCATTAATAACATGTGTGAAATGTCGGATAATCCACCTTTGAAACGTTATATAGACACGATTGAAGCATTGAATCCTAATCATCCGGCATTGGCTTTGATTTCGGCCACGAGAGTTGCTCCGTCAAAAACACAGGGTAGTTTTAATATTTCAGCATTGGCTACATTACGCCTGTTTGCAGATATAAATGTGTACAACTTAACAAAGTCAAACAGTTTTAAAATTGAAGATTTGAATGAGCAAAAAACAGCTATATTTATAATCTTACCAGATTATAACACTACATATTACGGTGTTGCAAGCTTGTTTGTAGACCAGATTTATACCAAACTTGCAGATGTAGCAGATTTACAAGGCGGTCGTTTGAAAAGAAGAGTAAATTTTATACTTGATGAATTTGGTAATTTTGCGGTTATTCCTGACTTTGCAACCAAATTAACAGTTGCAGGTGGTCGAGGAATACGCTTTAATTTGTTTCTACAATCAACTGCACAGCTTGAGAGCGATAGCAAAAAAGTGAAGTATGGTAAAGAGGGTGCAAGAACGATAGTGGGAAACTGCGAGTATTGGATATTTCTATCATCTGACTTGGACACGAGAAAAATGATAAGTGAAGAAATAGGCGATTATACAACAATGTCAAATTCCGAATCTAACAGTTATAACGGTACGAGATTGTTTGATATGACAGGTGCAAATATATCGGCAAGCAGAAATTTAATGGGCAGGCGATTATTAAAACCTGAAGAACTTTCTTTGATAGAAAGACCTGAAGTGTTGATAGTTGGCTCAAGACCGGTAATAATGCACGCATATGACTTGGCTAAAACACCATTTAATAAAATGTTTGGATTAGGAAATGTAAAACATAACACGAATGTTCGTGCTGAACGATACAATCGCAGAAAAACAGAAAAGATTAATGCGGTTGTAGAGCTATGGGGGATTTGGCGAAAGTATAAAAAGCCGGCACCACGAAGAAGTGTTTTCACTGATAAAAATATTAATATGGGCGAAAAGATTTTTAAATAAGGAGAATGCAAAGATGATAAAAGTAGTGAAAAAAATATTAGAAAAGATAAATTTAATAGGAATAGCAATGATGATTACTGCACAAGCAGCTTTTGCAGACAGTATATCATCTACAAAGTTAGCCACCGGAACAACTAATCTTATTCAAGATGTTACAGCTTGGATTATAGGACTAGGAAGTGGTGTAACGATTTTGATGGTTATATATTGCTTGCTTCGTCGTAATATGGCAGATGAAATGGATCATAAAAAATGGCAGACCAGAATGATTGTATCATTGATATCAGGTGTTGGTATAGTTGTGGCATCAGGTGTAATTAAAGCATTGGTATCATATTATCAGTAATCAGTATTTACATATAAGAAGAAAGGAGGGATAGTTTGTGGGCAATATAATTGTTATCTTTTTAAAATGGATATTAAATAACTTTTTTGATACGGAACTTGACGATATTGATATAAACTTTAATATGGGATTTGATACTTTGGCAAACCATACATTAATGATAGAAAAATCAATAGGGTTAAACGGAAGTACATTTAATCCCGAAGCTATTTTAAATTACATCATGGGATTTGCAGTCGTATTGATAGTATTAAAGTTTCTGAAAAAAGGTTTTGATACATGGATAGCATGGACGGATGATCCATCTTCAGACCCGCTACAATTAACAACAAACTTTGTCAAGGCACTTGTTTGTGCCTTGACTTTCCCTATATTATATGGTTGGTTGGTCGATGTTATCGAAGATTTAACTACCGGAATAATGAATGTAATGGGGATTGGTGGAATGACATCATTGTCAGATACCTTGCGTTCTATGATAGATACTGCCGGTTTTACAATGATTATTTTCATTCTGATATATTTAGTTTTGATAATAATGCTATATATGAAATTCTTAATGCGTGGAGCGGAAATTTTTATTGTACGAATGGGATTTCCGTTAGCGTGTGTAGGAATAATAGATGCAAATGGCGGTGTTTTTTCCGGATATGTAAACAAATTATTTCAGATTGTTTTATCAGTAACGGTGCAGGTAGTGTTGTGTAAACTTTCACTATCATTTATGATTGGCGGACATTTAATATGGGCTATAGTATTTGCAATAACGGCAGTTAATTCACCACGAATACTTCAGGAATTAATCTATAATCCTGGCGGTGGTGGCGGTGGTGGAATTACGCAAACATACTACATCGCGCAAATGATAAAAGGATTGGCGAAGAAAGGCTGATGTTATGGAAAGAATGATTGATATTATTGGACTTCTTCAAATCATAATAAGACTTGGTGTTGCTTGCAGAGTTGTTATTTGTTTGTTAAAGATGAATTTTAACAACGATGACGGTGGAGTGGCTGAGAATAAAATGAGGATAAAAAATTCTTTGATTTTCCTTGTAGTAGCTGAATGTGCATGGGGTATAAAAGATTTAATATTCCACTATTATGACATAAATTTATCATAAAAAAGGAGAGGCAACTAATGGAAAAGAATAAAATATACATTCCTATAAATATACAAACAGAAACAATGATATTTCAAGGATATGGAATGTCGGAATTGTTTAAAACACTGGCATTTACGGCAATTACCAGTGTTATATGGATAATACTATTCATTATAAAACACAGCTCGATACAGTTAGCGTTTGAGATCATGTGTTCAATGGCTGTCGGAGTATTTATCTTTGTAAAAGATACTACTAATCAATGTATAGTAGATTATATCAGGTATATGATAAAATTTGCAACCACGCAACGATCTTATCGCTACAATAACCATATTGAAGATGAAGAAGCTTATATTATAAAGAAATATAAAGATAGCTTAACAGTTGAACAGTAAAGCAGATGATGATTTGGAACTGTAGTAATTACAGTTCCTTTTTTTATTTGAAGGGAGGAATCAGACTTTGTTTAATACAATAAAAAATTTATTGTTTCCACCAAGTAATAATAGTGGGACACAAGATACAACTCAAGACTTTGTTAATATCGAAAGCATACATGAAAATATGATTATAAATAAATCGGGTATTGCAATTATGATGATTGGTCTTGAGGCAATATCTCGTGAATTAATGACAGAAAAAGAACAAGTAATACAGGCTACAAAGATAATAGCTGAATTAAACGGTGAAACAGAACCATACCGACTGATAAAAGTACAGGGTGCAGTAGATATTTCCGGCATTACAAATGGCTTGTTATCATTGAAAAAGACTGCGTCGGAAAAACGTAAGTTGTTTATAAATGAGGAAGTTCAATATTTAGATAAAATTGCGACCGAAAATTCATCATTTACTCCGCAATTCTATGTTACGATTTGGGATAAAAATGTTGAACATTTGCAACAAAGAGCAAAAGAAATGACAGAGAAATACCGTAAAGCCGGAGTGAATGCAAAACTGTTGAATTTAAAAGAAATAGTATATGTATTGACTTTATACACAGACCCGGTTGCTGCACTTGCTGAGCAAGATGTAGATAATATAGTTGAAGCGGTTAAAGCTCCGGTTATGTATTTCTCGGATAATAATTGGGAGGAAATGTGGAAATGGTAAAAAAAATAATTATATTTCTTCTTATTGTAATAGCACTTGTAGTTATTACAATGCTGAATAAAAGCAATAATAAGAAAGTAAAAAAGGCAAATAATAGAAAAACAAATACTATTAAAAATGAAAAAAAGACGCCAGTAAAAGACGTAGCGTTAGTGGAAGAAAGGACTTCAAGTAAGAAGAAAGAAGTTGAAATTGATCCAATGCTAAAAGCTATTTTGGATACGGTTGCTCCTATATCGGTATCATTTGACCAAAATTCTTTTAGGTTTGGTGATAAAATTGTAAGGGCATACGCAATTACACAATATACACCACACCCTAAGTTTGGTTGGCTGGCTGATATAATGGGTATTCCAAATACGATTGTATCAACATTATATACACCGACATCGAACGCAGATTTAATGCAAGCATTGGCTAAAACACTTAATGTAATGCGTGGTACTGCTGAATCAACTCGAAACTATATCGAACAGCAACGTGTGGAACAGGGTATTGAAAATGCGGAGGAAACAATTAAACGATTGGATAGAACCGGCGAATCAGTCGGCCGCTTTTCGTGTATTGTTTTGGCGTTTGGTACATCAAAAGAAGAGTTTCAAAAATCATGCTCAAGGGTGGAAAGCAAAATATCTGCACTGAATTTGAGAGTGAAAATTTTATCTAATCTGCAAAAAGAAGGATTTATGTCTGCATTTCCAACATATACACCTCAAGCAGACGTTCTAAGATGTTCTGAGAAAATTATAACACAGTCGGCTATGGAATTTGGTATGCCGATAGCATCATCAGCGTTTTCAGATGATACAGGTTGTCATTTTGCTGAAGATACTAACGGTAATATGATAATACTTGATATGTGGAAACGTATCGGTGACAGAACAAATTCCAATTTCACTGTTATGGGTATGCCGGGCAAAGGTAAATCATTTTCAGTTAAGTCTATTTTGTTGGGCGAATGGATGAGAGGAACAAGAATATATATAATAGATCCGGAACGAGAGTATGTTCAAATGGTAGAAGACGAAATGGAGGGTGAAGTTCTTAAGGTTGGTGCAAATTCAAAAGGTTCAATGATTAACCCGTTGCAGATAAGAACAGTTTCATCGTCATCAAAAGATGAAAAAAATCCTGATGAAGAAGATACGGCGAATTTAGCTTCGCACCTAAAAACAGTTGAAACATTTTTTGATTTATATTTGGAAGATATAACTGCCTCTCAAAAGGCATTGTTAAAGGATATGACAATTAAGGCATATGCTAAGTATGGTATTACATTTGAAAGTGATATTTATCATTTAACTAATAATGACTATCCGGTAATGAAAGACATTTATGATTTAATTGAGTTTGAGATAACTAAATTAGATATGAAGAAAAAACGTGGAGAGAACGTAAGTACGGTTGAATATAATGATTACGTTCAGTTAAGAGGTCTGATGAAAGACATAGCAGTCGGTGGTGATAGTTTTATTTGGAACGGAGAAACAACTATTCATAGCGACAGTAAGGTTGTGGCTTTGGATACATCAGGATTTGCTGAGGGTAATGAAAAATTAAAGAAGATACAATATTTTAATGTTCTGACATGGGTATGGGAGCAAGCATCGCAGAACAGAGAAGAAAGATGTATCATAGTTGCTGATGAGGCGTATATGATGATAGACCAACGTGTTCCAACTGCATTGATACATATGCGTAATATGGCTAAACGTGGCAGAAAGTATAATGTATCTATAATGACAATATCTCATTCTGTTGTTGACTTCCTTGCTCCGGCAATCAAGCAATACGGTCAGGAACTAATCGGTACAAGTTGCTATAAAATGTTCTTTGGCTGTGAAGGACAAAACTTGCTTGAATTATCTAACCTTTACGATTTGAAAGAGGCGGAACGAGATTTCTTGCTTGGAGCAGAACAAGGCTATGCTTTGGCTCAGTTCGGTTCTAAACGTGTAATTGTTCACTTTAAAGTCGGAGATTATAAAAAAAGACGTATCTCCGGCGGTGGTGAAGGTGTTGAAACAAAAAAGAAAAATACAAGCAATCGTGATAATGTGGTTTGGCAATCGGTTAATGCTTAATATATCAGAAGAAAGAAAGGTGAAATAATTGAATATTAAAAGTATTTTATCAAAGTATCCGGAATTGGATGGCAAACTAATTGATACTATTGATGAGAATATGAAACTGTTTATATCTAATGAAGATTATAAATTATATGTTATGCTAAATACAAATAAATCGTTTGTGTTAAAAGAGCAAAATGACTCGAAATCATTTGAAAATTTGTCAGATGTGAATGAATACATCTCAAACAAATATCCTCTTAAAAAAGGGGATATTTGCGAGGATATGAATTGGCTGGGCAATAAGATAAAGATTGTTGCGACAAATAATAAGGTGTTTGTATATGCTGACGAGAATGGCCGATACGGAATTGCGTATTCGGCATTACACGTCGGTCGGAATTCATTATACAATGATATTTCTTTGGGACAGGCATTGAAAATTGCAAGAGAAGATTTTGGCTTGGCAGATGATGAATTTTTATATTCCGATGAAAACAAAATATATAGCATAGCTGAAAGTAATCCTGATTATATAGTATTACATAATTTAACAGATAAAGATTATGAATTTGTGAAAAAAGGTGATTTGCTATTCGATTATGATAATATAATGCATTTGATCGTGTCAAAAAAGTTTGAGAATCTACAAGACGCACAGGGTTATGCGTGGAGCAATTATGATATGAATTTTAATGATAGTCTAAAACAATTACAGAACAAGATTAAAAGAGAATATCAAGATATAATGGACAAACTTGAAAAAACAAATGCACGAGAAATTTTGAAACATATCAAACAGATATATTCTTTAAAAATGGTTAGAGATGTGTTTGACAATGAAGTAGGAATATTTATGCCTAAAGCAACAGTGGATTATCTTTTAAAAGAAGATGTAAATGCCACAGATGAATTGGCTGATAGAGTATCGGAGTATGACAGTGCAGATTTTCATAATGAAAATGTGCAAACAGCAGTTGAGGATATTCAAATTGAACAGGAAAAAGAATTTGAATCTATTAATACATATGAGCCGGAACTTGAGTTATAATTTTAATATGAAGTGAACGGAGCTGTACAGTGATGTGTATAGCTCCGTTTTTATTTTTGTACGATTTTTTAGATAAGGGGATAGGAAAATGAGATATTTTTTAGTAGATAAAACTGTTTTTGATAATAAAAAAGTGGGTATGTACGGTAAGCTGATTTATGCGATATTGTGCAAATTTTCAAATGCTGATGGAACGTGCTTTCCATCACGCAAAACATTAGCTAAATGTGGTGGCTTTTCGGTTTCTACTTACAATTCGTATATCTCATTGTTACTTAACGAAGACTTATTAAAAAAGATTAGCAGATGGAGAAACAATGGCTCTCAAACAAGTAATCTTTTTAAGCTGAAAAAGAATAGAAAAAACTCATTTCCGGTACGAAGTGATATATTTGCTAAAGGACTATCTTCAACAGCATTGTGCGTATATATCTGTTTGGCAAGATATATTGCAGAAGATAACTGTTGTAGAGTTTCGCAACGTTTAATTGCGGATAGATGTTCAATTAGTATTGTTTCTGTCATAAGGGCAGTGAAAGAATTAAAAGCTGCAGGTATGTTAGAAACAATAAGACAAACCAATATAGACGATAACGGCAACTATGTACTGCTTTACAGATTGACAGATGGTACGGAATACAAAAATGTGATTCGCAGAAAAATTAATATTGAAAATACGCGTATAGCAAATGTACATATGAAGTTATATAGAAATTTAAAAGCAGTAGAAAAACGATTAGGTGGCATAACTATGCCATTTGTCACCCCACTGCATATGACGTACTCCCCCTATGCATCTGACACACCCCCAGAACTATACTTATATTAAATATATATTAGAAAAAGAATAATATAAAAGGATTTCCAATTTATGCCGTATAAATCAAAGCAAGAAGTATTTGATTTTATTTGTATGCTTAAAAATCAATACATATGGGAATGTATATGCCTTAAGAATTGAAAGAAAAAATAATTGAAACGTGTAGATGTAATTACTCTGCTTCAGTGTTGTAACTGAAGTGTTTTTGTATGGAAAATTAAGAATGTATAATTTGTATTATATGTATTTGCAAGGTATAATTGTATTTATGATGGAGATGATGTTTTTTCTTTATATTTGGGAGGTGAAATGAATGAAAAAAGAAAGAAAAGTAGAAATTATCATTAGTGCAGAAAAAATGGATGAAAGGAGTATTAATAGAATAGTAACGTTAATAAAACAAATTATGATACAGCTAAATGAAGAATCCGATAAACGGTGATATATAAATATTGGGACTAATATATCCATAATACAAGAATAATTGTTATTTCGTTGGAATTTATATTGACACAAATTTCAAAATATGATATAATATAAATATAATTAAATATAGCAATGGTAGTTAATTATTAGTCCCAAAGTAATGGAGGGATTACAATGTTAATTGATTACCTTAATAAAATTAAACGTATTCACAATGTTAATATTTTGAAAGCAGCTATATATGCAAGATATTCGTCTGATATGCAACGAAGTGAATCCATTGATGCACAAATCAGATTTATACAAAATTTTTCAAAACAACATAACATAGTAATCATTGAGCAATATATTGATGAAGCTCAATCGGCAAAACGTGATAATCGTGAAGCTTTTCAAAAAATGATATGTGATAGTAAACATTCTGAATGGCATATTATAATTGTGCATAAGCTTGACCGATTTGCACGTAATAGGTTTGATAGTGCAAATTACCGAGTAATATTAAGAAAAAATAAGAAGTATTTGGTATCTGCATTAGAACAATTTGATGATTCGCCAGAGTCAATAATGCTTGAAACTATGATAGAAGCTATGTCTGAATATTATTCTAAGAATTTAGCTCGAGAAGTGATGAAAGGACTTACTGAGAATGTAATAAAAGGTAAGCATTGTGGTGGAGTTCCACCGTTGGGATATGAGTTAGATAGTTCAAAATTCTATACAATCAATGATTTAGAAGCACAGAGTGTAAAAATTATATTCAATCGATTTTTAGAAGGTAAAAGCTATGGTGAAATAATAAACGAGTTAAATAGCTTAGGATATAGGACAAAGAGAAATAGACTGTTTGGAAAAAACTCAATTTATGAGATCCTTCGTAATGAAAAGTACACCGGAACATATGTATTTAATAAAATGCAGAGTCGTGATGAAATAACGGGTTCACGTTCAAGGCACAGATATAAAACTGATGATGAGATTATAAGAATAGAAAATGTTATTCCTGCTATCATATCTAAAGATGATTTTTTTAGAGTTCAAGCGATTTTGAATAGTAGAAAGAATGCATATTCAAACAATGCAAAAGAAATATATTTATTATCAGGAAAAATTATTTGTGGGATTTGCGGAAGTCATTTTACGGGTAGACGAAGTTTTAATCCAAAAGGTAAAAAGTATGTTACATATACCTGTATTAATAAGTCTAATGCAAATTATAAATGTGATAATAGTTGCGTTAATCGTGATTGGCTTGAAAATATTGTTGTTGAAGCTGTAAGAGAATTTATTAGAAAATTTAATATTAAGTATATTGAACAAATAAGAAAATCCTATATTGATGATATTCAGTTTCAAATAAACAAAGAACAGAAATCTATAGAAAAGGAATTGAATAATATTGATAGCGAGATTAATAAGTTGTTAGATATTTTAACATTAGTGAATTCAGAGATGGTAGTAGAACGTATTCAACGATTAGAAACTAAAAAAGTAAATCTAAAAAGAGATTTAAATCAAATTAGAAATGTATCTGATTTGGAAATTACTTTTGAAAAAATAAATTGCCTAATATCAAAGGCAGAACAAATGTTAGAGGAGAAAGAGGTTCAGTTTAAAGAACTAATTGATCTTGTAGTGAAAAAAATTGAGATTGATAAAGAGAATATTCGAATCTACTTTAATTGTTTAGATGAGAGTCAAACGCACAAAAGAGAGTATTAATATTTTGTGTGTATGTCAAAATGGCACCAAATCATCGGCACCAAATGACTTAGAACTTTGTTCTAAGTCATTTTTTGTTGAAAAAATATAATATTAATTAGTGAAATAATATTGTAATACAAAACAAAATATGATAAAATAAAACTGATGGGCGGTATTTCGGAAGAAAATTGCACCTGACATTTAGTGCGTTGCGGTGATATTATCGGAGGTGATAATATAAACGCAATAGGATTTATCGGAGCGGGAAAATGCGGTATGAGTCTGGCTTACTATTTCAGAAGCAAGGGCGTAAATGTAATCGGTTTCTCGTCACGAAGTAACAATACAGAAGATTTTGAGCTTTACAGCCGTGAAAAGCTTATAAATAATAGTGACATAATTTTTATAACTACAAATGATGATAATATCCAAACGGTTTGGAACAAAATCAAGGATATGAATTTAAAAGAGAAAATTATATGTCATTGCAGCGGCTCTGTGTCAAGTGAAATTTTTAAAGGTGCAGACAGTGAAAATGTTTGCAGTGTTCATCCGATGCTGGCATTTAACAGCAAGCATACGTCATTAAATGCAATATCAAACGCTTTTTTTACTGTCGAAGGCGGCGGAAAAGCAGTTGATACTGTTTCAGAAATTCTTTCATTATGCGGTAACAGATTTAAGATTATTACACCGGAAAATAAAGCCAAATACCATGCGGCGGCGTGTTTTGCGTCAAATTTTGTCGTATCGGTTTGCTATAAGGCAACGGAGCTTTTACAGGAGTGCGGTTTTTCAAAGTCGGAAAGCGAGAGTGCACTGTCAACACTGATGAAGTGCAATATGGACAATATACTCGGGGTCGGTTGCGAAAAAGCAATCACAGGACCTGCGGCAAGAGGGGACATGGCGACTGTTGAAAAACATATTGAAGTGCTTGATGAAAGAACAAGCGAGTTATACAAAGAACTGACAAATGTTATATTTGATATGAAAAACGGAGGAATAGAATGAAAAACACAACAGTAACCTTTAAAAATAAGAAAACTGACGGTGAAAAAATTACAATGCTTACAGCTTATGATTACACAACGGCAAAACTTGAGGACGAGGCAGGCGTTGATTCAATACTTGTAGGCGATTCGCTTGGTATGGTTATTATGGGATATGACAGTACATTGTCTGTGACAATGGAAGATATGATACATCACAGTAAAATCGTTGCAAGAGGTGCAAAAAATGCACTTGTCGTAACAGATATGCCGTTTATGTCGTATCAAACATCTGTGTATGACGCAGTTGTGAACGCAGGCAGACTCATAAAAGAAGGTCATGCCGATGCGGTTAAACTTGAGGGCGGAGTTAAATTTGAGGAACATATAAGAAAAATCGTAGACGCGTCTATTCCTGTTGTCGGTCATATCGGAATGACGCCTCAATCGGTCAACGCGTTCGGCGGCTTTAAGGTTCAGGGCAAAAATATAGATGACGCAAAACGAATTATAGATGACGCAAAAGCGGTTGAAAGAGCCGGCGCATTTGCGGTTGTTTTGGAATGTGTACCGACACCGCTTGCAACATACATAACGGAAATTCTTTCAATTCCTACAATAGGAATCGGTGCGGGCAACGGCTGTGACGGTCAAGTGCTTGTATATCAGGATATGCTTGGAATGTATTCCGATTTTACACCGAAGTTTGTAAAGAAATACGGTGAATTGGGCGAGAGTATGAAAAATTGCTTTAAGGAATATTGCAGCGAAGTGAAAAACAGTACATTCCCAAAAGAGGAAAATTCGTTTAAAATGAGTGAAGAAGTTATGAAACAAATAACGGAGGAAGAATAAAATGCAGATAGTAAAAACAATAGATGAAGTAAGGAAAACAGTTAAAGCATGGAAAAAAGAAGGACTGACGGTTGGTCTTGTTCCAACAATGGGTTATCTTCACGAAGGACATAAAAGCCTTATAGAGCGTGCGGTAAAGGAAAATGACAGAGTTGTTGTAAGTGATTTTGTAAATCCTACACAGTTCAGTCCTAACGAAGATTTTGAAAGTTATCCGAGAGATATTAATGCGGACGCGAAACTTTGCGAAAGTGCGGGTGCGTCAATTATATTTAATCCTGAAGCTGATGAAATGTATGACAATGCACTTACATTTGTTGATATGAACAAGATTACAAAGGTACTTTGCGGTAAAACAAGACCTATTCATTTTTCCGGTGTGTGTACTGTTGTAAGTAAGCTGTTCAATATCGTTCAGCCTGACAGAGCGTATTTCGGTCAAAAGGATGCGCAACAGTTGTGCGTAATAAAGAAGATGGTTAAGGACTTGAACTTTGATATTGAAATAGTCGGTTGTCCTATAATTCGTGAAAATGACGGCTTGGCAAAGAGTTCAAGAAACACATATCTAAACGCAGACGAACGCAAGGCGGCACTATGCCTTTCACGTTCGCTTGAAATCGGCAAGAAGATGATTGCAGACGGCGAAACAGACGTAAAGACAATTATTTCGGCAATCAAAGCGGAGATTGAAAAAGAACCTCTTGCAAAGATTGACTATGTGGAAATGGTTGACTTCAATCAGCTTGAAACACTTGAAAAAGTACAAAAGCCGCTCCTTTGTGCAATGGCGGTATATATTGGAAAAACACGTTTAATAGATAATTTTATAATGGAATAAGGAGAAAATAAGCAATGGAATTAACAATGCTTAAAGGTAAAATACATCGTGCAACCGTTACACAGGCAGAACTTGATTATGTCGGAAGTATAACGATTGATACGGCACTTTTGAAAGCATCCGGTATACTTGAATATGAAAAGGTGCAGATAGTTGATGTAAACAACGGTCAGCGCTTTGAAACGTATACAATAGCCGGAGAAGAAAATTCGGGCGTTATATGCCTTAACGGTGCGGCGGCAAGATGTGTTCAAAAGGGTGATAAAGTTATTATTATGGCATACTGCAATATGACGGCGGACGAGGCAAAAGAACACAGGCCGACAGTTGTATTTGTTGATGACGACAACAAGGTGTCGCAAATCACGCAGTATGAAAAACACGGAGAAATAAAGTAATCTTTGCATATTGGAGGGATATATATGAATTTGCATACATTTATAAAGAAGTCAAAGGATTATATTTCCTGTTTCGTAAAATACGGTGCGGCGGTAATTGTCGCACCTTTTGCGAAAAACAAAGAAAAGTATAAGGATTTATGGCTTATAGCGGAGCGCGGAATTGACGCAAGGGATAATGCGTATTATTTGTTCAAGTACATTACCGCAAATCATCCCGAAATCAATATTGCTTACGCAATAACGAAAGATTCCGCTGACAGAGAACGTGTGGAAAAACTCGGCAGAATTATAAATCATAACAGTTTTGAACATTACATTTCGCTTGTGCTGTCAAAAGTAAAAATCAGTACACATATTATGGGTTACACACCGTACATAGATTTTTTTGTTAAGGCTGATAAAAAGGGTATTATAAAGGGCAAAAAGATATTTTTACAGCACGGTATCATCAAGGATAACCTTACATATTTGTATAACAATAATGTGAATTTGGATTTGTTTGTGTGTTCGGCAAAGCCTGAATACGAGTATGTCAAGAACTTGTACGGATATAAGGATAGCGTTGTGCAAATGCTTGGTTTGTGCCGTTATGACGCACTGTATAAAAATGAACAGCCGACAAAAAAAGTTTTGCTTATGCCGACTTGGCGATACAATCTTCAAGGGGCTGACAAAAAAGAATTTGTAAAAAGCGAATATTACAAGGTGTATTCAAATTTTCTTGCAAGTGAAAAATTAAAAAACGTTCTTGAAAAATACAATTATGAATTGCTTTTCTATCCTCATATTGAGTTTCAGAGATTTATTGATACGTTTAAAGGCGGCGAGCAAGTTAAGATTGTTACGTTCAATGACAGTACGGTGCAAAATTTACTTATTAAATCGGACGTTCTTATAACCGATTTTTCAAGCGTGTTTTTTGATTACGGATATATGGAAAAACCTATGATTTTCTATCAGTTTGACAAAGAGTCATTCAGACAACAGCATTACGAAGAAGGTTATTTCGACTATGAACGTGACGGTTTCGGTGAAATTTTGTATGATGAAAATGACGTTATAGACGAACTTGACAGAATACTTGAAAACGGTTGCGTGCTTGATGATAAGTACAGAAAAAGAATTGATAAATTCTTTACGCTTAGAGATGAAAATAATTCACAACGTAATTTTGAGGCTATAAAAGAAATTTGCGACAGAGGTTGAGTATGAAAAAAGTAAGTATCATAATTCCCGTATACAATATGGAAGAGTGGGTTGAAAGCGGAATTAAGTGTATAACGGAACAGACATATGAAAATCTTGAAATTATAATAATTGACGACGGTTCAAAAGACGGAAGTTATATGAAATGCCTTGCCGAGGCGGATAAGGACAGACGTATTGCGGTATTCGGCAAAAACAACGAAGGACCCGGTGCGGCAAGAAATCTGGCACTTAGAAAAGCAACGGGCGATTATATATATTTCTTTGATATAGACGATTATCTTGAAAAAAATGCGATAGAAAAATTTGTCCGTTATATGGAAAATGAAAATACCGACCTTGTTGTGTGCAGTTTTTCTATGTTTGACGGTGAAAAGGTTTTCCGCACTGTCAAAAAGGCTGACGGACTTAAACGTACAGGCGAAGATGCACGAAAAGATTATTATGAGCATATGTTTATGTACGGCGAACGCGGTATTCAAGGGGCGGCTTGGTTTAAGCTATACAAGACCGATATAATCAGAAAAAATGGTATTGAGTTTCCTAAGCTTAGAAAAAGCGAGGACGATGTTTTTGTTGCAAGGTATGTAAACTGTATAGACAGTTTTTATATGACAGGCGATGTGCTTTGCAGATACTATGTAAACTCATATAAAAGATTTTGGGATAAGTATCGCTTTGATATTTTTGATACGTCAAGACAGTCTACAATGTACGTTAAGGACATTGTTTTAAGTTGGAACAGAAATAACAAAGATGTTTTGCAGAGAATTTATGACGATTATTTTCATAAAACATTCGGAAGTTTCTGCTTTTTGTTTAATCCGAACTTGAAATTAAACCGCAAGGCAAGGTATGCGAGGTTAAAAGAAATAACGGATATTTTTATGGACGATATATCTTGTGACGGTATAGAAATAAACCATCCGATTTTTAAGTGTATGAAAAAGAAAAATTACAGAGCGATTTATGTAAGAATTGTGCTTCATATTTGGAAACATAAATTCGACTGAATTTGACATAAACTATTGACTAAAGAATAAAACAGTGGTACTATTTTATAGTGCCACTTTATTGATGTATAAATTAAGGGGAGAGAATTTTGAATCAGAAAGAACGTCTTGAAATGATCAGAAGAAAGCGTTTGCGTGAACAACGCAGACGTAAATTTTTAATTCGCAGAGTATTTGTATTTGCAGTTGCAATTATAATCGCAGCTCTTGTTATATTCGCAATTAAAGGGTGCGTGTCGTCCGTATCGCAAAGGGCGGAGCAGAAAAGACAGGAGGAGCTTGCGGCTATGTCAACGCAGACGCCGACAACTGCACCGGCACAAAAATCAAATTCATCGGATATTGACCAAAATTATTATCAAAATTCAGCGTTCATCGGTAATTCGTTCGTAGACGGAATGATGAATTACAGCCTTGTAGAAGGTGCGGATTATTTTGCGAGAATCGGTTTAAATGTCAATGACGCAATGACGAAATCCACGTCAACGGGTACAGTGCCTGTTATTGAAGAACTTAACAACGGCAAGCAGTACAATAAAATATTTATGATATTCGGTGAAAACGAACTTGGTTGGGCTAATTCGGATACATTTGTAGAGCAGTACGGTGCACTTATTGACAAAGCAAAGTCATATCAGAGTACGGCAAAAATATATTTGCTTGCGATAACCCCGGTAACCAAAGAGGTATCGGACAATAACGTGGATAATACAAATAACGAGCAGATAGTTAAATACAATGAATTGATAAAGAAACTTGCCGAGAGCAAAGGTGTTGTCTATGCGGACGTATACAGTGCCGTTTTAGGCGAGGACGGCAATTTGCCTGACGGAGTGGCGAGTGACGGTATTCATTTCGGAGAAGATTATTATAAAAAGTGCTTGGTTTATATACAAAATAATATAAAATAATCAGAAGAGAGGATATATTGAGATGAAAAAATTAGTTTTTGGTTTGGCGGCAGTTATGATGTGCGTATCGCTTGCAGGCTGCGGAGGTAAGGCTGTTGATATAAATGAGCTTGCGTCGGCATTGTCGAGTGACGGTAAATTTGCGGAACAGCTTACGGAGGTTTCATCGGATATTGCTGAAAAGAGATATATGATTTCAGACGGCGAAGTTGAAGAATGTGTGTCATACACAGGTACACCGGCGGTTGTTGATGAAATTACAATATTTAAAACATCAGATACGGAATCTGTGAAAGAAAAAGCCGAACAACATATTGAAAAACAAAAAACAACATACACAAGCTATGCGCCGAATGAAGTGTCAAAGCTTGACGACTGCGTTGTTGAAACTGTCGGCGATTACGTTATCGTATGCGTAAGCGAGGACTCATCAAGCGTACAGAGCATAATTGACCAATATACAAAATAATTTGAAAGGGTGTAGGTAGTGTACTTTTCAAGTTTATTATTTTTGTTCGTGTTTCTGCCGATAGTTTTGGCGGTATACTATATTGTGCCGAGAAAATTCAGAAATGCATTTTTACTCTTGGCCAATCTTGTATTTTACGGTTGGGGAGAGCCTGTTTTTATTTTAATAATGATTGTTTCTGTCGTGTCGAATTATATATTCGGATTGCTGATAGAAAAATACCGTGATAACCAAAAACGTAAAAAAACGTTTTTGGTTTTGTCGCTTGTAATTAGTTTAGGACTTTTGGCGGTGTTTAAATATACGGGATTTGTGACTGATATATTGAGAGCAATTCCGCCGTTTAGCTTTATGCCGAAAATCAATTTACCGTTGCCGATAGGAATTTCATTCTATACATTTCAGACGTTATCGTATACGATTGATGTTTACAGAGGGGACACTAAAGCACAAAAAAGCCTTGTGTCTTTCGGAACGTATGTTTCATTTTTCCCACAGCTAATAGCAGGACCGATTGTAAGATATACAGACATTGCGAAAATGCTTGATGAAAGACGTGAAAACATATCGCAGTTTGCCGACGGTATAAAGTTGTTTGCAGTTGGGTTGGCGAAGAAAGTTCTTATCGCAAATCAAATGGGTGTACTTTGGGATACAATCAGAGGAACATCGTCAAACGGCATAGTCGGTGCGTGGATTGGCATAATTTCATATGCGTTTCAGATATATTTTGACTTTTCGGGATATTCCGATATGGCTTGCGGACTGGGTAAAATGTTCGGTTTTGAATTTATGAAAAACTTTAATTATCCGTATGTTTCAAAGACGATAACTGAGTTTTGGCGCAGATGGCATATTTCGCTTAGTTCATGGTTTCGCGACTATGTTTATATTCCACTCGGCGGCAACAGGTGCAAATTACCGCGTGTGATTTTTAATTTGTTTGCGGTTTGGGCATTGACAGGATTATGGCACGGTGCGAATTTTAATTTTATTGCGTGGGGAATTTATTATTTTGTTATCATTGTGCTTGAAAAATATGTGTACGGCAAATATCTTGAAAAATTGCCGTCTTTGCTAAAACACATATACGCATTGTTTTTAATACTTCTCGGTTGGACAATTTTCTATTTTGAAGATTTCGGACAATTTGCGACGTATTTGACAAGTATGTTTACGTTGAAAAACGGTATTATCGGCGGTGATACGCTCAGTACAATACTTATGTATTTGCCGATTTTGATTGTGACGGCAATGGCGTCACTTCCGATATGGAAGAACACGTATTTGAAATTAAAGGATAAAAAGTATATGAGCGTGTTGGAAATTGCATTTTGTGCGGTTGTGATTGTGCTTTGTACGGCGTCACTGGTAAATCAAAGCTATAATCCGTTCCTGTATTTCCGTTTCTAAGGGGTGATATAATGGCTAAAAAAAGAGATATATTGCTTACAGTATTGTTTTGCGGATTTATAGGTGCAATGGCGGTGCTTACCGCATTTTTGCCGAAACAAGAGGTTTCGGTGAACGAAAAACGAACACTTGCAAAATTCCCTGAATTCAGTGTACAAAAATTGTTTAACGGAAAATGGGAAAAGGATTTTGAAACATATATTTCAGACCACTTTTTCGCAAGAAATTTTTTTGCGTCAACCGATTCATATTATATGCTTTATTCGGGACGTAACGGCTCAAATGGGGTATATAAAGGAAAAGACGGGTATATTATTAACACACCTGTAAAGTGTGATGAAGAGAAATTAAATGCAAATATAACAGCGATAAATAATTTCGTGAAAAATACGGGTATCGAAACAAAAATTATTGTTGTACCGTCAACGGGATATATAATGTCGGAAGAACTTCCGAAAGTTCATACCGAATATAATGACGGCGAAATAATCGACGATATAAAAAATAGGGCAGAGAACGCAGAATTTATTGATATACGCGATACTCTGACCGAAAACAAGGACAAGCAGATTTATTATAAAACCGACCACCACTGGACAAGTTACGGTGCGTATTTGGCATATAAAAAGTGGGCGGAAAGTGAAAATATTGAAGTTCGCAGTGATTATGATATTGAATGTACAGGCGGATTTTTCGGCACGACTTATTCAAAAAGTGCATTGTGGTACGAAAAATCTGACAGTATAGAAACGTGGGAATATCCGATTAATGTTACGGTGACGATTAATGACGGCTTTGAAGATGAGGTTTGTGACGATATGTTTTTTAAAGAACATCTCGAAGAACTTGATAAATACCCGGTGTTCCTTGACGGAAATCATAATTTTGAAAGGATTGTGAATAACGATAATGAGGACGGTAAGAAAGTGCTTGTGATAAAAGACAGCTATGCACATTGTTTCGTGCCGTTTATGGCTGAAAATTGTTCGCAGATTGATATGGTGGACTTGAGATATTATCTTAATAATGTGTCAGCATTGACGGAGCAGAACAGCTATGACGAGGTGCTTATACTTTACGGAATAAGCAATATGTGTGAAGCAAACGATTTGGCGATACTTCAATAATACATAGCATTAAAAAAGCGGAGATTTTAAAAATCTCCGCTTTTTGTATGTTATTTAATATCCGAAAGTGAAATAACTTCAACAGTATCAGGTGTGTAGCGATGTTCCATAACATCAACAAGTGCTTTAACAGTGTCAAGACTTGTCATAATCGAAACGTCACATTCAATAGCTGTACGTCTGATTTTGAATCCGTCTGAATGAATATCATTACCCTTCTTAGGAATGTCGATGATAAGGTCAATCATACCGCTTCTGATAACATCAAGGATATTCGGAACACCCTCTGAAATCTTCTTTGCAACCTGTACCGGAATATCGTTATCTTCAAGCAATTTTGCAGTGCCTGCAGTGGCAATAAACTTGCAGCCAAGTTCGTGGAATTTCTTTGCGATAGGCAAGAAGTTTTCTTTATCCATTTCACGAACAGTAACAAGAATTGTTGAACCTGCCTTTGGAATTGTTGTACCGGCGGCAGTAAATCCTTTGTACATGGCCTCGTGGAAGTTTTGACCTACGCCTAAAACTTCACCTGTCGAACGCATTTCAGGACCAAGACTTACTTCAACCTGCGGTAATTTTTCGGTTGAGAATACAGGAACTTTTATAGCGACTGTATTTGTCTGCGGTGCAATACCTGTTGAATAACCCATTTCTTTAAGCGTTTTGCCAAGCATAATGTTTGTTGCAATATCAATAACAGGTACGTTTGTAACCTTTGTGATATAAGGTACCGTACGGCTTGAACGTGGGTTTACTTCGATAATATAAAGTTCATCTCTGAATTCGATAAACTGAATGTTAATCATACCGATAACCTTTAGTTCAAGTGCAATTCTGTATGTTACGTCAACGATTTTATCAATAATATGCTGAGGTACATTCTGCGGTGGATAAATTGAAATTGAGTCACCGCTGTGTACACCGGCTCTTTCAAGGTGTTCCATGATACCCGGAATAAGAACATCTGTACCGTCACAAATTGCGTCAACTTCAAGTTCACGTCCGCCAAGATAGCGGTCGATAAGAACAGGATTTTTTGTATCTTTAATAAATGCGTCTGTAAGGTATCTTACAAGGTCGATTTCGTTTCTTGTAATTTCCATACCTTGACCGCCAAGAACGTATGACGGACGTACAAGTAACGGATATTCAAGCTTATTAGCTTCTTCAATACCTTCCTTAACACTCCAAACAGCCTTACCCTTTGGACGCTTTATGTTAAGTTTTTCAAGCATTTCGTCAAACTTTTCTCTGTCTTCGGCCTCGTCAATGTACTTAGGCTGTGTACCAAGTACAGGAACGTGCATACTGTCAAGGAAGTTTGCAAGTTTGATAGCAGTCTGACCGCCGAATTGAAGAATAACACCGTCAGGCTTTTCAAGTTCGATAATGTTGTAAACATCTTCTTCTGTAAGCGGCTCGAAGTATAGTTTGTCTGATGTATCAAAGTCTGTACTTACTGTTTCAGGGTTGTTGTTTATAATAATTGTTTCGATACCTGCTTTTTCAAGAGAAAGAACAGAGTGAACACTGCAATAGTCAAATTCGATACCTTGACCGATTCTGATAGGACCCGAACCGATAACGATAACTTTTTTCTTATCAGAAGGGAATGACTCTGTAGTTTCGTCATATGTTGAGTAATAATACGGAGAAACAGCCTCAAATTCACCCGCACAAGTATCAACCATTTTGTAAACAGGGATAATACCCAAAGATTTTCTAAGATTGTATACCTCGTCTGCATCACAACCGATAAGTTCTGAAATGCCCTTATCACTAAAGCCCATTTTCTTATATTTCTTTAGAATGTCATAATTCAAATCGGCTAATTTATATTTCTTTAATTCTTCTTCTGCGTCTACGATATTTTTAATTTTCTGCAAGAAGAATGGGTCCATACCTGTGATTTCGGCAAGCTTTTCCATATTGTAATTTCTGCGGATAAGCTCTGCAAGGTCGAAAAGTCTTTCGTCATCAGGAACGATAACGCGTTGCTTTAATTCAACGGTGGTACGTTTCTTTGAAGATTTTCTTTCAAGTGTGTATTGTTTTATTTCAAGTGAACGAATACCCTTTAGAAGTGATGATTCAAGAGTATTGCCGATAGCCATAATTTCACCTGTAGCCATCATCTTTGTACCAAGATTACGTTTTGCACCGAAGAATTTATCAAACGGCCATTTTGGAATTTTTGTTACAACGTAGTCGATAGCAGGTTCAAAGCAAGCGTATGTTTTACCTGTAACGGCATTCTTAATTTCGTCAAGGTTGTAACCAAGTGCAATCTTAGCGGCAATCTTAGCGATAGGGTAGCCTGTTGCCTTTGATGCAAGTGCGGATGAACGGCTCACACGAGGGTTAATTTCGATAACCGCATAGTTAAAGCTTTCCGGATCAAGTGCAAACTGTACGTTACAACCGCCTTTAATTTCGATTGAATTGATAATATCAATAGCCGCTTTACGCAACATTTGATATTCTTTATCAGCCAAAGTAAGTGCAGGAGCGACAACGATTGAGTCACCTGTGTGAACACCGACAGGGTCGATGTTTTCCATTGAACATACCGTGATACAGTTACCTGCACCGTCACGCATAACTTCAAATTCGATTTCTTTCCAACCCTTGATTGACTTTTCAAGAAGAACCTGACCTACTCTTGAAAGGTGCAAACCTTGTGAAAGGATTGTTTCAAGCTGTTCGGGATCTTCAGCAATACCGCCGCCTGTACCGCCAAGTGTGTAAGCGGGACGAACGATGACAGGGTAGCCGATTTTCTTTGCAAATGCAAGACCCGATTCAACATCTGTAACGATTTCAGACGGAGCAATCGGCTGATTTGTGCGTTCCATAAGACGCTTAAAGCTGTCACGGTCCTCACCCTCTTTGATAGACGGAATTGAAGTACCGATAACATTCATATTATACTTTTCAAAAACGCCCTTGTCGTAAAGCTCACAAGCAAGGTTAAGACCTGTCTGACCGCCCATACCGGCGATAATTGAGTCCGGACGTTCTTTTTGAATAATCTTTTCTACATATTCTGCGGTAAGTGGCTCAATATAAGTGTTTGTAGCCATACCTCTGTCAGTCATAATTGTAGCCGGGTTTGAGTTTACAAGCACAACATCAATACCCTCGTCTTTAATTGCCTGACAAGCCTGTGTACCTGAATAGTCAAATTCGGCAGCCTGTCCGATTACGATAGGACCTGAGCCTATAACAAGAACTTTCTTTATACTTTTATCTAAAGGCATATTAGTTTACCCCCTTTAAAAATCTGTCAAATAACCAACCTGTATCAAGCGGTCCCGGTGATGCCTCAGGGTGGAACTGAACGCTTTGGATTGGTAGAGTTTTATGTCTGATACCCTCGCAAGTACCGTCATTTACGTTTACAAATGTTTCTTCAACATTGTCCGGTAAATCTGCAACTATATAGTTGTGATTTTGGCTTGTAATGAAAACATTACCTGTTGTAAGGTCTTTTACAGGGTGGTTTCCGCCGTGGTGACCGAACTTTAATTTCTTAGTTTCGCAGCCAAGTGCAAGACCTATAATCTGATGCCCCATACAGATACCGCAGATTGGATATTTGCCTATTAATTGCTTAACAGTATCAACTGTACCCGGAGCGTCAAGCGGATCGCCGGGACCGTTTGAAAGGAATACAAGGTCCGGATTTGCTTCTTCGATAACCGAAGCGGGAATGTTGGCAGGGAATACTGTAATTTTACAGCCTCTCTTCAATAAATCGCGGATAATACCTTGTTTTGCACCCATATCTATGAAAGCAACGTGCGGTCTGCCTGTTTCATTTAATGTATATACCTGCTCGGCAGTTGTGTCCATAATAACGTGACTGTTGTCAAGAGAGTTCATAAGTACATTGACTTCTTCATCACTCGGCTCGCCCTGCATAATGACACCCTTCATTGTACCTGCTTCACGGATAACTCTTGTAAGTGCTCTTGTATCGATACCCTCAATACCTACAACACCCTGTTGACGAAGAAAATCATCAAGGTTCATTTCATTTCTGAAGTTAGACGGAAAATCACACTTTTCTCTTACTACAAAAGCTTTAAGATTAGTGTGCTTTGCCTCCATATCCTCAAGATTAATTCCGTAGTTACCGATAAGAGGGAAAGTCATAGTGACAATCTGACCTGCAAAAGACGGGTCAGTAAGAGTTTCCTGATAGCCTGTCATACCGGTTGTGAAAACGACTTCTCCGACGATGTTTTTCTCAGCGCCGAAAAGCGTTCCCGAAAAACGCATACCGTTTTCCAAAATAAGCTGTGCTTTCATAATTGTTCTCCTTCCATGTTAGTGAATTAGGCTATATAGCCCAAAAAAAAAGACAATGAATAAATAACATTGTCAATTGGTTTTTAAAAATGAAAATAGAAATAAAGGGGAAACAGAATACCCTTTGTCTGCTTTTATTGAGTTGTAATTGCCTACGCAGTACATACTGTTTTATATCTCCTTTATGTCATTTTTATTATTGTACCACGCAATGAGTGGTTTGTCAACATATAGTACGGATTTTGTTGAGTGGTGTCAAGGTTTGTTTAAATTTTCTAAATAAATAAGTGCAAAATAACTTTTATTTTGTAATGTTAGTCAAAATTAAAAAAAGCTATTGACATTTTAAATCCATAGGCGTATAATGCAATTAAAGTTAAAGAGATTGAACACAAGGGCGTGTTCGTAAGATTGAAAAAAGGTCTTACGAATGCGCTTTTTCAGTTCAATTAGGAAAACTTAATATTATACATTATAATTAAGCACAAAGGCGTGTTTATCGAAAGTATCAGAAAACTTCGATAGACACGCTTTTTTGTTTAAAAGAAAGGGGAGTTTAGTCATGGCAGAAATGACAAAAGTTGAAATTATCACCAGACAAAGCAAGCTTGAAGATTTAAAGGCGGCTTTGAATGAAATCGGAATCAACGGTATGACAGTTACCAATGTTCTTGGATATGGTGTACAGAAAGGTCAGAAACATCAGTACAGAGGTGTTGAGTATAACGTTGATTTACTTCCGAAAATTAAGATTGAAATGGTTGTATGTACAGTACCGGTTGAAGATGTTGTAAATACAGCGATTTCGGTTTTAAGAACAGGCGAAATCGGTGACGGTAAGATTTTCATTTCTCCGGTATCACGAGTTATTAAGGTAAGAACCGGTGAAGAAGACAGAGAGGCTTTATTATAGAAAGTTTCATTAAATAGGAGGATTGATTGATTATGAGTACAGAACTATTAACAACAGCAGTAGACTGTTTTTGGTTATTCTTTGGCGGTGTATTGGTGTTCTTTATGCAAACAGGTTTCACAATGGTTGAAGCAGGCTTTACAAGAAGTAAAAACACAGGTAACATTATTATGAAGAACATAGTTGACTTTATGTTCGGTTCAATTATTTATTGGTTTATCGGTTACGGACTTATGTACGGCGAAGGTAACGGGTTTATCGGTATTCCGTTCGGAGATATGTTTATGAACGGTATGGCAGGTGCAGAGAATATGGATTATACGGCATTGTTCTTCCAAACAGTATTCTGTGCAACATCTGCAACAATCGTTTCGGGTGCAATGGCTGAAAGAACAAACTTCAAAGCATATTGTATCTACAGTGCGGCTATTTCATTGTTCATTTATCCAATCGCAGGTCACTGGGTATGGGGCGGCGGCTGGTTGTCAGAGTTAGGCTTCCATGACTTTGCAGGTAGTGCAATCGTACATATGCTTGGCGGTACATTATCATTTGTAGGTGCTGCAATTCTTGGTCCGAGAATCGGCAAGTACACAAAGGACGGAAAAGTAAACGTTATTCCGGGTCACAATATTCTTATCGGTGCACTTGGTGTACTTATTCTTTGGGTAGGTTGGTTCGGATTTAACCCTGCATCAACAGGCGGTCTTTCAGACGGTGGCGTACAAGTAGCCGCTAAGGTATTTATCACAACTAACCTTGCCGCTTGTGCAGCTGCAATCACAACAATGTTCTTTACATGGATTCGTTACGGTAAGCCGGATGTTTCAATGACTCTAAACGGTGTTCTTGGCGGTCTTGTTGCAATCACAGCTCCTTGCGACCTTGTAACTCCGTTTGCGTCAATTATTATCGGTGTTGTCGGTGCAATCTTGATGTGTCTTGCAATTCCGTTTATCGATACAAAGCTAAAGGTTGACGACCCTGTCGGTGCAATCAGTGTTCACGGTATATGCGGTCTTTGGGGTACAATCGCAGTCGGTTTGTTTGCTTCAGATACAAGTGCCGGTGCAGAATTACTTGGTCTGTTCTATGGCGGCGGTCTAAAGGCTTTGGGTGTTCAAGCTTTGGGTGCTGTTTCACTAATTGCATGGGCAGCAATCATTGGTTCAATTCTATTCGTTGTATTGAAGAAGGCTGGATTACTTCGTGCTAAGCCACAAGAAGAAATTGAAGGTCTTGACTCAACAGAACATGGTCTTGCATCAGCATACCCTGACTTTGTTGTATCGTATAACGAGAAAAGATCAATGTAATTTAATAAGGTTAATCTCTTTTTCAAAGATTAATATATATACCCCCTCAGCGAGCTAATTTATTAGCTCGCTTTCTCTTTCCAGAAAAATTTCAAAAAAACTGTTGACAACAAAAAGTTAGTGTTGTATAATAATGTTACAGTGATTGAACACAAGGACGTGTTTGTAAGAGGATATTCTTACAAATGCGTCTTTTTTGTTTTTGTGATTCAATCGGAATAAAAAAATAATGAGTTAAATTAAACACAAAGGCGTGTTTATCGAAAGTATCAGAAAACTTCGATAGACGCGCTTTTTATGTTTAAGAGAAAGGGGAGTATAGTCATGGCAGAAATGACAAAAATCGAAATTATCACAAGACAGAGCAAACTTGAGGATTTAAAGACGGCTTTAAATGAAATCGGAATTAACGGAATGACCGTATCCAATGTATTGGGTTACGGTGTGCAAAAGGGACAAAAGCACCGTTACAGAGGTGTTGAGTACAGCGTTGACTTACTTCCGAAGATAAAAATTGAAATGGTTGTATGTACAGTGCCTGTTGATGATGTTGTTAATACGGCAATTTCGGTTTTGAGAACAGGTGAAATCGGTGACGGTAAGATTTTTATTTCACCTGTATCGAGAGTTATAAAAGTAAGAACAGGCGAAGAGGACAGAGAGGCTTTATTATAGGGGGTATAAAAATATGTTAAACAGTGGCGATATAGGATTTATGATAATTGCGGCAACGTATGTGTTTTTGATGACACCGGGATTGGCTTTTTTCTATGGCGGTCTTGCACAAAGAAAAAATGTGCTCAATACAATGATGATGTCAGTAGCATTTATGGGACTTTCGTCGGTATTGTGGGTACTTTGCGGATATTCGCTTTCATTCAGCGGTGACTTGGGCGGAGTTATAGGAAACTTAAAGTGGTTTGCGTTTAACGGTGTCGGAGCGGAGGCAGGTCCTTACAGTGACAATATCCCTAATATGGGTTTTGCGTTGTTTCAGATGATGTTTGCCATTATAACACCGTCGCTTATTACAGGTGCAGTTGCGGGAAGAATGAAATTTAAAGCAATATTCTTATTTGTATTCTTGTGGCAGTTTGTGGTTTATTATCCGATGGCTCATATGGTTTGGGGCGGCGGATTTCTTGCTCAAATCGGCTCAATCGACTTTGCCGGCGGTAACGTTGTACATATAAGCTCCGGTGTTTCGGGTCTTGTGCTTGCAATATTAATCGGTAAGAGAAAAGGCATTGAGAAAAGAAGTGTCGTACCGCATAATATTCCGTTTGTTGTACTCGGCGCGTCACTTTTGTGGTTTGGTTGGTTCGGATTTAATGCAGGAAGTGCGCTTACGGCAGACGGTCTTGCACTTCACGCATTTACAACAACTAACACTTCTGCGGCTTGTGCAATGCTTTCGTGGATGATTATAGATATAATCAAAGGCGGAAAGCCGACAGTAGTCGGAGCTTGTACAGGCGGTGTTATCGGTTTGGTGGCAATTACACCGGGTGCAGGTTTCGTACCGATATGGGCGTCGTTTATTATCGGTGCACTTGTCAGCCCGATATGTTACTTTGCATTATCTGTATTAAAACCAAAATTCGGATATGATGACGCACTTGACGCATTCGGCTGTCACGGTATCGGCGGTATATGGGGCGGTATCGCAACAGGCTTGTTTGCACAAACTTCGATTAATCCGGTAGCTAAATGGGACGGTCTTGTTTTCGGTGATTATCATTTGTTCGTGGCACAGGTGCTTAGTATATTGGTAACAATAGCCGTTGCGGTTGTCGGAACATTGATTTGTGTGGGTATTGTAAGATTGTTTACAAAACTTCGTGTTGATGAAAACAGTGAAAATGTCGGTCTTGACGACAGTGAACACGGTGAACGCGCGTATTCGGCAATATGGGAGTAAAGCATAGAAAGATGACAAAAGGCAGACAAAATCATTATGGTTTTGTCTGCTATTTTTTATTTGAAAATATCTCTTGCAATATATTATCTTTTTCGATAAAATAGTAGTAACATATGTAAACGAAAGAAGTATATTGATGAAAAAGGAAAAAGTTCTTAAAAAATATTTCGGACACAAGAAGTTTCGTGACGGACAGTCTGAGATTATAGATAATATATTAGAAGGAAACGATATTCTCGGAATAATGCCGACAGGTGCGGGAAAATCAATGTGTTACCAAGTACCGGCACTGATGATGGAAGGTATAACGATTGTAATTTCGCCGCTTATATCACTTATGATTGACCAAGTAAATTCACTTGTTCAGTCGGGTGTTGCCGCCGCATACATAAACAGTTCGCTGACTTTGGCACAGCAAAATAAAGTTGTAAGCAATATTTACAAGGGTATGTATAAAATAATATATGTTGCACCCGAAAGACTTGAACTTGAGGGATTTATAAGGGTAGCACAAACAGTGAAAATCTCTATGATAACCATAGATGAAGCACATTGTGTATCGCAGTGGGGACATGATTTCAGACCGGGATATTTGAAAATAGAAGAATTTATAAAAAAACTTTCATACAGACCGATTATAGCTGCTTTTACCGCAACAGCGACCGACGATGTGAGAGAAGATATAATTCGTATTCTGAAACTAAACAATCCGTATGTTAAGGTTACGGGCTTTAACAGAGAAAATCTGTATTTTGAAGTACAAAGACCGAAAGATAAATTTACGGCACTTTGTGATATTTTGGACAGGCATAAAAATCAAAGTGCGATAGTGTATTGCTCGACAAGAAAAACGGTTGAGGAAGTGTGTGAAAGACTTAATGACAACGGATATGATGCGACAAGGTATCACGCAGGACTTGACGATGACGAAAGACAGAAAAATCAAGACGATTTTATATACGACCGATGTGAAATAATGGTTGCAACGAACGCATTCGGTATGGGTATAGATAAATCGAACGTTTATCTTGTTGTACATTACAATATGCCGAAAAATATTGAAAGCTATTATCAAGAGGCAGGCAGAGCGGGACGTGACGGCGGTGATGCAGACTGTATTATGCTTTACAGTGCGCGTGATGTCAATACTGCAAGATATTTTATCGAAAATCCGGATGAAAACTCGGAAATATCTGACCAAATGCGTATCAAAATTATGGAGAAAGATTTTGAACGCTTGAAAATGATGACGTTTTATTGCACTACAAGTGAGTGTCTCAGAGCATTTATTCTTGAATATTTCGGCGAAAATCCGCCGCTTAACTGTGACAACTGCGGAAATTGCAATACTAATTTTGAAACAACGGATATAACCGTTGACGCACAAAAAATAGTGTCATGTGTATACAGAATACGAAAAAAGGGGAGAAGTTGCGGTAAGACTCTTTTGGCGGAGGTGCTTTACGGAAGTAATCTCGACAAAATAAAAAGACTTGACCTTGATACTATTTCTACATACGGAATTATGAGCAATATGTCGCTTAAAAGGATAAGATATATTATTGATTATTTAATTCAAGAGGGCTATCTTGAAGTTGACGAAATGAATTACAGGACTGTACAGCCCACACCGAAAACAAAGGAAATATTAAACGGTAAAGAGCTTTCGATGAAATTGATTAAGGAAGTTTCTTATACTCATAAGAAGGATACAGTTTTGACTTCCGAAGAAGACAGACTGTTTGAAAGACTTAAAAAACTTCGTAACAGACGTGCCGTTATGGCAAGTGTTCCTGCGTATGTTATATTTCAAGATTCTACACTTCGTGAAATGTGCCGTAAACGTCCTGTTACGGACAGCGAATTTTTGAATATCTCCGGTGTCGGCGAAATGAAAAAACGTAAATACGGCAAAGAATTTATGGAAGAAATACAAAAGTTTATAAACGAAAATGAGTAGTCATTTTGAACCGACCCCAAAAAGTCAGACCAAAAATCTAACGAATTGGGGGGCGGTTCATTCATTGACTACTCATTTTTTAATTCTTTCGGTGTAACATATATTGTGTTGTAATAATCATATATCACCATACCGGGTTTTGCACCGTTTGGTTTTTTGACATTTTTAATCTGCGTAAAGTCAACGGGAACTTGTGACGAATCACGACCTTTTGAATAGTATGCCGCAAGTTCGGCAGCCTCCGTGATTGTCGTTTTCGGAACGTCTTTATCAAGTCCGAGTTTTATGATTGTATGCGAGCCGTGAATATTTTTAGTATGAAACCACAAATCAGACGAATTTGCAAATTTTAATGTAAGGTAATCGTTTTGGGTATTATTCTTGCCCACATAAATATCAAAACCGTCGGAACTTACAAAGTGCATAGGTTTTGACGCATTTTGTTTTTGCTTTTTCGGATTGAACTTTCTGTTTAAATAGCCTTCGGCAATCAGTTCCGCACGAATTGCGTTTAAGTCTGATTCCGTATCAGATGTTTCGATAGCGGCAAGCGTGCTTTCAAGATATTCAAGGTCATTTTTTGCGTTTTCAATTTGCTTTGCCGCCTCAATTTCGGCATTTTTCGCCTTGTTATATCGCTTGTAATACTTCTGTGCATTCTGTGACGGTGAAAGCTGCGGCGAAAGCGGAATTTTTACGGTAGGCGAATCCTCTTTGTAGTAATCTATAACTTCAACGCTCGACTGACCGTTTTTCATATTATAAAGATTTGCCATAAGCAAGTCACCGTATATTTTATATTTATCTTTATTCTCCGAATCGGCAAGAGTTTTATTTAAAATACCGAGCTTTTTTGAAACGCGTTCTATATTATTGTTAAGAAGTTTCACAAGGTCGGCACTTTTTTGACGCATTCTCTCATGCATATCGCGAGTTCTGTAAAATGTGTCAAGAAGTACGCTTATGTCGTCAAATTCTTTAATTTCCGCAAGTGATTCGTACTGCGTTATAGGCGTGGCACTGAATTCCATTAACTTGCCAGAGGCGGAATTTATAATCATACAAGGGCTGAAATTGTTTTGCTGAACGTCTTTGGCAAGTTTAACCGTTTCGTATAAAAGTTTATTTCTGCCGTTATCCGTAAGTTCGGAACACTTCACGTCTGTGCGACCGAACGCACGATATACAATTTCTCTTGATGTAAGCGGACTGATACCTGCTATTGCGGAAAGAATGGCTTTATCGGCGGTCTGTATCGGTGATGAAAAATCTATGTTTGCTGTTTCGTTTATTTCCGTAAGGTCGGTTTTATCCTGGACAGGCGGTGAAACATAGTCAAGTCCGGGAAGCAGCTGACGTACCGAACTTACCGTAAAATCAATGTGTTTGATACAGTCAAGAATACGCATATCTTGATTGGTAAGAATAATATTTGAATGTCTGCCCATAATTTCGACTATAAGATATTTTGTCGTAAGATCGCCGAGTTCGTCATAACTTTCTATCGAAAATTTTATAATACGTTCAAAACCAATCTGTTCAATATCCGTAATTTTACCGCTGCCGATATGCTTTCTCAAAAGCATACAAAACATAGGCGCACTGATAGGATTTTTCTTTGAAACGTTTGTGAAATGAACACGCGGATGTGCAGGACTTGCGGAAAGCACAAGTTTAAAATTATCCGTCATTGTTCTCAAGTTTATTGTAATTTCGTCTTTTTCAGGCTGATGTATTTTATCTATACGGCTGTTTATAAGCTTGTCTTTAAGGTCTTTGACAAGACAACGAACCGCTACTGCGTCAAATGCCATAATGTCCTCCTGTGTAAATGTATTATTTTTTATTATACCATATTTATATAAAAAAACAATAAAAATCTTGCCAAAACGATTTTGCGGTGGTATAATAACCTCAAAGCAATGCTTTATACGAAAGTGAGGAAAAATAATATGAAGAAAATTATTGCGGCGGCAGTTGTGGCGTCAATGGTTGTACCGTGTTTTTCGGTAAGTGCGGCGGAAAGAGTAAAAGAAGTTTCGAGCGTGTACGGTGATAAATCGGAAATACATATTGTATATAATGATAAGGTTGTAAAATATGATGACGTTAAGCCTGTAAATACTGACGGCAGAGTTATGATACCGTTCAGAGCGGCACTTGAAAATATGGGCGCAAGCGTTGATTATGATGATTCGAGCAGACTTGTAACGGCTAAAAAGGGTGACACAACAATTAAGTTTACACTTATGGACGATACAATATATGTAGACAATAACAGAAGTGAATCAACCGTTAAAATGGACACACCTATGATTATTGTTGATGACAGAACTCTTGTTCCTATTCGTTTTATGAGTAACGCATTCGGTATGCAGGTAGGCTGGGACGGAAATACGGAAACAGTTGTAATCCTTGATGCTGACGATTATTTTAAAGAATTTGAAAACTCGGCACCGAATATTTCAAAACTTTTAAATAAGGAAACACCGAAATATAATAAGGAATATACTGCATTTGATGTGAGTTTTGATTTGAATAACGGCAACAGTAAATACAGTGTTGCGGCAAACGGAAGTATTGACGGCAAAAATAAAGATAATGTTGCGGGTGCGGATGTGAAGTTTAACGGCTCATTGAATGAAAGCAGTGTAAATGACGCAACACTTAACGCAGTAGTAGCGGATGATAAGGTTTACTTTAAAACAGATGTTATAGAAAAACTTGCTCAAAGCTCGGACAATGCAAAAATCAAGGCATTGGCACTTATCGTAAAGAGTGATGTATGGTACAGTATTGATTTAAACAAAGCCTTGACTTCTCTCGGTGTGCCGACTGCCACAATAAATATAGTGGACAGTGCTGTCAGCGGAAATACTGCGAAGGCTATGGACACATTAAAGAGTGCTTATCAGACAGAGGGCGATACTGATATTGATACTATTATTTCATTGGCTTCAATGTTTGATATGTATGAACAGATGGATAAATATATAACGGTTACAGAAACTGAAAACGGCGGTTACAGCCTAAAAATGAATATCAAATCAGAAGATATGCTTAACATTTTGAAAAATATAAGCAATATATCGGACAGTGACTATAATCAATTAAAAAATGATTTTAAGTTCAACATTTCCGCAAACAGCAAAACGGATGCAACAAAATCAACAAGTGACGCAAATATAGAAGTCGGATATGCTGATGATATGTCACTTAAAATGACAGTATCGTCAAATGCGGAAAAGGACGATACAATAGTGACACCTGAAATTCCGACAGGTGCGGCTGATATAACTGATTTATTTGTAAGTGCGATAAAAACAAAAAATAATTAAGTCGGTAAACAGACGAGCTGAATTTACAGTTCGTCTGTTTTTTTTGTCGAAATAACAAACTTGACGGATACATTTCTGTTATTTTTGTAATGAATTTTTCAAAAAAATTTAAAATAAGACTGTTCAAATACAAGAACTTGTGGTATAATAAAAAAATAATGGGTTAATATGCCTATATAATATATTAGACGGGAGAACGTGCTATGCTGAAAAGTATGACCGGATACGGCAGACGAGAGGCCGTAACAGAAGGAAAAAAGATACTTGTGGAGATAAAATCGGTAAACCACAGATATTCGGATTACAATATAAAAGTGCAAAGACATCTTGGCTTTTTGGAAGATAAAATCAGAAAGTATGTATCGTCAAGTATAACTCGCGGTAAGGTTGATATATACCTTAATGTAGAGAACTACGAAACTGCCGACAAGCAGATTACATTAAATAAGGAAATCGCAAAAAATTACATAGATGTTTTATACCAACTTAGAGATGAATTTGGATTAAAGGACGATATAACAGTATCAAACGTTGCGTCAAATCCGGACATTTTCTCAACCGAAAGAGTTGAAGAAGATGAGGAGGCTCTGTGGAATACGGTTAAAACCGTTCTTGACGGCGCACTTAGCGACTTTATCGCAATGCGTGAGCGTGAGGGCGAGAGAATACAAAAGGACTTGTGCGAGAGAATTGACTATATGCGTACACTTGTCAAGGAAGTAGACGAGCGTTCACCGCAGACTGTTAAGGAATACAGTGACAAACTTTATGACAAGATTAAAGAAGTTCTTGACGGTAAAGAAATAGACGAAGCAAGAATACTTACCGAAGTTGCAATTTATGCCGATAAAGTGGCAGTAAATGAGGAAACGGTAAGACTTGGCAGTCACTTTGAAGAATTTGACACTATAATAAACAGCGGTTCGCCGGCAGGCAGAAAGCTTGATTTCTTAATTCAGGAAATTAACCGTGAAGTAAATACAATCGGTTCAAAGGCAAGTGATATTGAAATCGCCAAAACCGTTGTAACGCTAAAGGGTGAAATTGAAAAATTAAGAGAGCAAATTCAAAATATTGAATAACAGGTGATATAATGAAACTTATAAATATAGGCTTTGGAAATATGGTTAATGCCGAACGTGTTGTGGCAGTTGTAAGTCCAGAGTCCGCGCCGATTAAACGTATAATTCGTGAGGCGGAGGATAAGGGTAATCTTATAAACGCAACATACGGCAGAAGAACAAGAGCCGTTATAGTAACCGATTCCGACCATATTGTTCTGTCGGCTTTGCAGACGGAAACGGTATCAGGCAGACTTAGCGGTGATACAGGAGAGGAGAGCGTTAAAGGCGATGAGTAGAGGTGTACTTTTTGTAATGTCCGGACCGTCGGGAACGGGCAAAGGAACGATTTGTAATGAACTTCTTACAAATGAAAATAACGACGTATTTTTGTCCGTATCGTCAACAACGAGAGAAAAACGCAAAGGTGAAACCGACGGCGTGACATATAATTATACAACGGTGGAAAACTTTAAGAAGATGATAGACAACGGAGAAATGCTTGAATATGCTATGTACAGCGGCAATTATTACGGTACTCCGAAAAAGACTGTTGAAGATATGCTTGAGAGCGGCAAAAATGTTTTGCTTGAAATCGAGCCGCAAGGCGCACTTAAAGTTAAGAAACTTTTTGAAGAGGCAGTACTTATGTTTATAGCACCGCCGTCAATGAAAGTTTTAAAACAGCGACTTGAGGACAGAGGCCGTGAAACGGCAGAACAAATAGAAGAACGACTTGAGGCGGCAAAATGGGAATTGTCTCAGTCGCCGAAGTATGACTGTATATTCGTAAACGACGAACTTGGCGAGTGTGTTCGTGAAGTCGAAGAAACAATGCGTGATAAGGTTCAAAAGCGTAACCTTGTTGATAAATTATTAGCTGAAAATTATTGATTACTGGAGGAATATTATTATGATGATTAAACCTGGAATTTCGGATCTTTCAAAGTGTGTGGACAGCCGTTATACACTTGTTACAATGGCGGCAAAACGTGCGAGAATGATTGGTGAAGAACGTATGCACGATATGGACGCATACGGCGATGAAAAACCTGTATCAGTTGCGGCAGAGGAAATCGTAGAGGGAAAAGTAGGCTATGTTCGTTCAGAGGCTATCAAGCGTGCAAAGGCTTGGGAGGACGAAAAGGCTGCGGCTATTCTTTCTCTAAACAGTAATGATGACGTACAACCGGAAGAAATCGAAGTTGCAGAAGACGATACAGAAGATAACGAATAATAATGATAGCAAAAATTATTGTGGATAATAAGTCAAAGCAAGTTGATAAACCTTTTGATTATCTTGTCCCGAAAGAACTTGAAGACAAAATTAAAATAGGCAGCAGAGTGCTTGTTCCGTTTTCTTCCGGTAACAGAGAAATTGAGGGATTTTGTGTCGGCACTGCGGATACAAGTGACAGTAAACGTCTTAAATCCATAATAAGAACGGCAAATGATTCGATAGGCTTTGACGAAGATATGCTTGAACTTATCGAGTGGATGCATAAAAAATATCTTGCGTCATACCTAGATATAATTCATACGATTGTTCCTTCAGGTACGGCACTTAAAACGAAAGAATGGATTATTCTTGAAAATAAAAGTGAGGAAAAGTCGGAGATACGCCAACGTATTACGGAAATACTTACCGATAACGGCGGCAGTATGGAATTTAAAGGGCTTAAAGAAATGTGCGGAGTTGATATACAAAATCAAGTCCGTGCAATGATTAAAGAGGGTACTTTAAAAAAGGAATACAGACAATCGGTTGATATTAAGGATAAAAAAATTAAATGTGTAAAGCTTATATGTGACAAAGAAACAGCACTTGAAAGTGCCGAAATTTTACGCAGAAAAGCACCTGTTCAAGCAAAAATGCTTGAAGTGCTAAGCGAAAACGAGTATGTTTCTCTTGCCGATTTGCAGAAATTCACAAACGGCTCACACAGTACCGTAAAAGCACTTGAAAAGAAAAATCTTGTCAATGTGTTTGATATGACGGTTGAACGTGATCCGTATTGGAACAGAGTTTTTGAGAAAACAGAAAAGATGGTTCCGACATCGGAACAGGAATACGCGATAGATGAAATAACAAATTCCGTAAAATCGGGTGACGGAGGAATATATCTTCTGCACGGTGTGACAGGCAGCGGTAAAACCGAAGTTTTTATGCAGACGATTGAAAATGTGATAAATATGGGTAAAAGTGCGATTATGCTTGTACCCGAAATATCACTTACACCGCAGATGGTTTCAAGATTTATGTCGCGATTCGGCGGCAGAGTTGCTATTTTTCACAGCGGTTTGTCCACCGGTGAAAGATATGACCAATGGAAGAAAATTCGTGACGGTGAGGCTGATATTGTAATCGGTGCAAGAAGTGCGATTTTTACACCGCTTAAAAATATCGGCGTTATAATAATGGACGAGGAACATTCTGATACTTATAAGTCGGATATGTCACCGAGATACCACGCACGCGAAACTGCAATATTCAGAGCAAATCAGTCCGGTGCGGCGGTTGTCTTGGCGTCGGCAACGCCGTCTGTTGAAAGCTATTACAAAGCACAGACAGGCGAATATAAGTTGCTTGAAATGAATACAAGATACAATAAAAATAAAATGCCCGAAATATCGGTTATTGATATGCGCAGCGAGTTGGAAAAGGGCAATAAAAGTATGCTTTCGGGTAAATTGTATAACGAAATCGAAGAAAATTTAAAACGCGGTGAACAGACAATTTTGTTTCTTAACAGGCGTGGATTTTCTACATTTGTTTCGTGTCGCAGCTGCGGATATGTACCGCATTGTCCGAATTGCAACATATCGCTTACATATCATAAATTTGAGGATAAATTAAAGTGCCACTACTGCGGATATGAACGACCGAATTATAAGCTTTGTCCGAAATGCGGAAGTAATTATATACGTTATTTCGGCGGCGGTACGCAAAAGGTGGAGGACGAATTAAACCGTCTGTTCCCAAATGCGACAACTGTCAGAATGGATATGGATACAACGGGTAAAAAGCAGTCGCACGAGAAGATTTTACAAAAGTTTGAAAAAGATAAAATCGATATTCTTATCGGTACGCAAATGGTGGCAAAAGGACTTGATTTTGAAAATGTAACGCTTGTCGGAGTTATAACGGCAGATACAATGCTCAATATTAACGATTACCGAAGCGGTGAGAGAACTTTTGCAATGCTTGAACAAGTTTCGGGACGTGCCGGCAGAGGAAGTAAAGAGGGCAGAGCCGTTATTCAGACGTATACGCCTGAACATGAGGCGGTGAGCCTTGTAAAAAGTCACAATTACAGAACTTTTTACGATAAGGAAATTGCAAAACGAAAGCTTATGTGGTATCCGCCGTTTTGTAAAATAGTGAGTGTGCATTTTCAAGGCAATGTTGAAAATATTGTTGCGAAAACGGCAAAATATTTTTTAAACACTGCCGAAAAAACACAGAATATATCACAGAAAATACAGGTTTTAGGACCCGTGCCGTCATATATTTCAAAAATAAAAAACAAATACAGATGGCAGATTATTTTTAAATGCGAAGATGACGATAACTTGGGTGAGATACTTTCACAAGCTGAAATGACATGCAGAAAAAACAAGGAATTTTCGGATGTGGCGATAATAATAGACAAATCACCCGGTATGATAAATTAGAGAGGGGAAACATAATGGCAATCAGAGAAATAAGGGAAAAAGGCGATGAAATCCTTTATAAGAAATGCAAAGCTGTAGTGAAGTTTGACGAAAAACTTCATATACTTCTTGACGATATGTATGAAACAATGCAAAGCCGTGACGGTGTCGGACTTGCAGCTCCGCAAGTGGGAATACTGAAACGTGCGGTTGTCATAGATGTCGGTGACGGTAAAATTGAACTTATAAACCCTGAAATAGTAGAAGAAAGCGGAGAACAGACCGGCAGCGAAGGCTGTCTTAGCGTACCCGGAGTGTTCGGCGAGGTTACAAGACCGAATGTCGTAACCGTAAAAGCACAGGACAGGGACGGCAAGTGGTTTAAAATCACAGGTAAGGAACTCTTGGCAAGAGCTTTTTGTCACGAAATTGAACACCTTGACGGTAAATTGTTCTTGGACAGAGTAATTAGATTTATTGACTAACGGAGATGGTTGAATGAGAATTTTATTTATGGGTACACCCGATTTTGCGGCGGCGAGCCTTAAAGCTATGACAGACGCAGGTCTTGATGTTGTCGGTATTGTATCTCAGCCGGACAGACCAAAAGGCAGAGGACATAAACTTGTACCGACTGATGTTAAGGCGGCGGCACTTGAGGCAGGTATAGAAAATATATATCAGCCCGAAAAACTGAGAAACGGTGAACTTCAGCCTGTTCTTGACAAACTGAAACCGGAGCTTATTGTCGTTGTCGCATACGGCAAAATTTTGCCTGATTATATAATAGATTATCCGAAATACGGCTGTGTTAATGTACACGCGTCACTTTTGCCGAAGTACAGAGGTGCGGGACCTATTCAGTGGGCGATTATAAACGGTGAAAAGGTTACCGGTGTTACGACGATGAAAATGGACAGCGGACTTGATACGGGCGATATGCTTTTAAAAGCGGAAACCGAAATCGGTGAATATGAAACAGCAGAGGAACTTTTTGACCGTTTAGCCGTAATAGGCGGCGATTTGCTTTTAAAAACAATAGACGGACTTGAAAAAGGCAGTATAACACCTACTCCTCAAAATGATGATGAGCATACATATGCACCTATGATTTCAAGAGAAACGGGAGTTATAGATTGGAGCAAATCGGCTCGTGAAATTTCAAAACTAATATGTGGCATGAATTCGTGGCCGCTTGCTTGCACAAAATATAAAGACGGAATTTTAAAAATTGTTTCCGCAAGAGTTTGTGATGAAAATTCGGATAAAGAGGCGGGAGAAATACTTGCACTTGAAAAGGGAAAAGGACTTAAAATTTCTTGCGGTGAGGGAACATTGTACATTGTAACGGCACAGTTCCCAAACAGTAAAAAAATGAATGTTGAAGATTACGCAAGAGGACATGAGATTGAATTAGGAGTTGTACTCGGAAAGGAGTAATTATGTTCAGCTATTATTTTGACCCAACGTATGTACTTGTAATAATTGCATTTTTACTTACATTGTTTGCGTCAATGGGAGTTAAATCGACTTTCAGTAAATACAATGATGTAAGAAGTTCAAGAGGAATTACTGCGGCGAGTGCGGCAAGGCAAATTCTTGATGCAAACGGACTTCAGAATATAAGAATTGAACACGTTTCGGGTGACCTTACAGACCACTACAGCCCGAATGAAAACGTCATAAGACTGTCAGATTCAACATATAATTCTACATCGGTAGCCGCAATAGGTGTTGCGGCACATGAGTGCGGTCATGCGGTTCAGCACCAAGCAGGATACGTTCCGATAAAAATTCGTAACGGAATTGTGCCGATAGTAAATGTCTGCAACACGCTTTCAATGCCGATTTTCATAATCGGACTTATACTCGGACTTGGCAGACTGGCAATGGTCGGTGCGATACTTTTCGGTGCGGTGCTTGTATTTCAGCTTGTAACATTGCCGACTGAAATCAATGCGTCAAGACGTGCAATGAAAACTCTTGAAAGTATGTACTTACTTGAGGGTGATGAGCTTACAGGTGCAAGGAAAACACTTACGGCGGCGGCTATGACATATGTTGCGGCGGTTGCGTCAACGGCACTTCAATTTTTAAGACTTGTTTTATTGGCAAATCGTAGGAGAGATTAATGAGTAACGCAAGAGAAATTGCAATGAAAGTAATATACGACGTTGAATTTAACGGAGCATATTCAAATATGGCATTGAAAAAAGCTTTGAAAACGGATATGCCAAAACAGGATAAGGCGTTTATTTCCAATCTTGTTTACGGCGTTACAGACAGAAAATTGACTCTTGATTATGTTATAGGAAAGTTTTCAAAGATAAAATTGAAAAAAATATCGAAGTACATTCTTATAATTTTGAGAATGGGAATATATCAGATAATGTTTATGGATAAAGTGCCGATAAGCGCCGCAGTGAATGAGAGCGTAAAGCTTGCAAGAAGATACGGTCACGGTGCATCGGCAGGATTTGTAAACGGACTTTTGAGAAATGTGTCGAAAACAGAAATCGAATATCCGTCCGATAAAACAGAATATTTATCTGTCAAATATTCGTTCCCGATGTGGCTTTGTGAAAAGTGGATTGATGAATTCGGATATGATTTTACCGAAAAATTGATTGAAAGTTTCGGCATGGAAAAAAGACTTAATATTCGACCGAACAGATTAAAGATAACGGCAGATGAACTTTGCAAAAAGTTTAACGACAACGGAATAAATGCCGAAGTTTATGATGATTATATAGTGTCGGAAGGATTTGACATTTCAGCGGACAGCTTATATAATGACGGATATTACACAATACAGGATTCAGCCGCAATGCAGACAGCAAAAGTGCTTGCACCATGCGAGGGTGACACAGTGATTGATATGTGTGCCGCACCGGGCGGAAAGACAACACATATTGCGGAATTGATGAACAACAAAGGCAAAATATACGCCTTTGACGTACACGAACATAAAATAGAACTTATAAAAAAGAATGCCGAAAGGCTCGGAATAACGATAATCGAACCTAAACTTTCGGACGGCTGTAAAATCGACGAAAGTATGATAAATACGGCAGATAAAATACTTTGTGATGTTCCGTGTTCGGGTTTGGGAATAATCGGACGAAAGCCCGAAATAAAGTGGAACAGGGCAGAGGATAACGATTTACCGAAAATTCAAAGACAGATACTTGACAATGCGTCAAAATATCTTAAAATAAACGGTGAGATTGTTTATTCAACGTGTACGATTGAAAAAGAAGAAAATGAGGCTGTTACAGACAGTTTTACGGCGGATAACGAAAATTTTGAAAAAGTATTTGAAAAGACATTTTATCCGCATATAGATAACACAGACGGATTTTATATCTGTAAGATGAAAAGGATTAAGTAAATGATTGATTTAAAAGATTTTGAATATGATGAATTAATTGAATATCTTACATCCGTCGGCGAGAAGAAATTCAGAGCCGAGCAGATTTTTTCATGGCTTCATAAAGGCGTGGAAAGCTATGATGAAATGACGAACCTGTCAAAGGCAACAAGGGAAAAACTTGAAAAAGAAACGTATGTTTCAACGCTTAAAATAAGAGAAAAATATGTATCGAAAATAGACGGTACTGTAAAATATCTCTTTGAACTTCCGGACGGAAATTGTATAGAAAGCGTTGTTATGCGTTATCATCACGGACTTACGATTTGTATATCAAGTCAAGTCGGTTGCAGAATGGGTTGTCGTTTTTGTGCGTCAACGATAGGCGGACTTTACAGAAGTTTAACGCCGGGTGAAATACTTAATCAAGTTATTTTTGCACAAAAAGACGTCGGCGAGCGTATAAGCAATATTGTTATGATGGGTATAGGCGAGCCGCTTGACAATTTCGATAACGTCATAAAGTTTTTGCACAATGTAAACCATGAAAAAGGACTTAACATAGGATACAGACACATTTCACTGTCAACCTGCGGCGTTGTGCCGGGGATATACGCGTTGGCAAAGGAAAAACTTCCTATAACGCTGACAATATCTCTGCACGCACCTAACAATGAAATTCGTGACAGTATAATGCCTGTAAATCATAAATACGACATTGAAGAATTATTGACGGCTTGCAGAGAATATGTAAAGACGACAAACAGACGTATCAGTTTTGAATATTCTCTTATTCATGGTGTAAATGACAGTATGGCAAATGCAGAGGAACTGGCAAATCTTGTCCGTGACCTGCACGGGCATATAAATCTTATACCTGTAAATAAAGTTGAAGAAAGAAATTTTGAAAAAGGAAGTAATGACGATATAAGAGCGTTCCAAGAAAAATTGACACATCTTGGCATAAATGCGACAGTAAGACGTGAACTCGGCTCAGATATATCAGCTTCTTGTGGACAACTGAGAAAAAAAGTGATATAATATCAAAAACTATAATTCTTTAGTGAAATGAGGTGATTTTCAAAATGCAGTTTGGTGCGGTTACCGATATAGGAATGCACAGAAAAATTAATGAGGACAATTATTACGTAAATGAAAGCGACACGTTCCCTTACGCAGTTGTTGCGGACGGAATGGGCGGTCATCAAGCCGGTGAAGTCGCAAGTATGATGGTTGTCGATATTATAGAAAACCACTTAGAAAAAAATCTTGATACCGAACTCGACTATGTAGAGGCAGGAGAAGTTATACGTCAGGCGTTTATATCGGCGAACAGTATCATATACAATTATGCAAAGAATCATTATAAAGTAATGGGAATGGGAACAACGGCGACGCTTGCAATGATTTATCAAAACAAAATTATTACGGCACACGTCGGAGATTCACGAGCCTATATGATAGGTGACGAAATCAAACAGATAACAAAAGACCATTCCTATGTACAGGAACTTGTATCAAGAGGTGAAATAAGTCCCGAAATGGCAAAAAATCACCCTAAAAAGAACTACATAACGCGTGCTATGGGTGCAGAGGACACCGTAAAAGTAGATATTTCGATTAAACCTTATAACGGTGAAACTCTTGTGCTATGCTCTGACGGCCTTACAAATTTCGTAGAGGACGATGAAATCAGAACATATATTAAAAATAAAAGCAACCTTCAGAAAAGTGCGGAAGAACTTGTAGCACTTGCAAATGAACGAGGCGGCGGAGATAATATTACCATTGTGGCTTTGGAAAGGGAGAAATGTGATAATGAACAGTGATAATTTAGTTGGAATAACACTTGGAAATAGATATGATATGCTTGAAAAAATCGGTACCGGCGGTATGGCTACAGTTTATAAGGCGAAAGATACGCTTTTAAACCGATATGTTGCGATAAAAATACTTCGTGATTCGCTTGAGGGTGAAGAACAGGTTGTTTCAAACTTTATAAAAGAGGCTCAGTCATCGGCGAGCTTGGTACACAATAACATTGTGTCTGTTTACGATGTCGGCGAAGAAAACGGGCTTAATTATATGGTTATGGAATACGTTGACGGCATTACACTTAAAGAATACATAAAGCAAAAGGGTGCACTTCCTTGGCAGGAGGCCTGCGACTTTGCTATTCAGATCGGACAAGGTATAAGCGAGGCACATTCTATTAATATAATACATCGCGATATTAAACCTCAAAATATTCTTATGACAAAGGACAAAACTTTGAAAGTAACGGACTTCGGTATTGCCAGAGCTGTTGCGGGAGAAACTACCGTTGTCGGCGGAAGTGCTTTGGGTTCGGTGCATTATATTTCGCCTGAACAGGCAAGAGGCGGATTTACGGACGCAAGAAGTGATATATATTCACTTGGTATTGTGCTTTACGAAATGCTTACCGGAAAAGTTCCTTTTGACGGTGATACTCCTGTGAGCGTAGCACTTATGCACCTTGAAAAAGAACCTGTAAACGTTAAATGCGTAAATCTTGATATACCGACTGATTTGGCGTATGTTACAATGAAAGCAATTTCAAAAGAACAAAGTAACAGATACCAAAATGTACAGGAATTTGTTGATGATCTTCATGCTGTACTTGCAGACGAGCCGCTTCCGAGCCGCGATGATGTATATGAAGAAGTTGCACCGCAGGAAGATTATGCGTATGACGACGAAAGTGATTTTGACGATAATCTTGATGTGCCGGAAACGGTAGAGGAGGAAGAACCTTATGAAGAGGAACTTCCTGCAAGAGGTCGTACAAAACGTAAAAAAGTGGTAAAGAAAAAGAATAAAAAGCAGAAGAAAGAGGACAGAATTGCTGTTGTTCTTGCAATTTCAACGGCGGCGGTTATTTTGCTTATAGTACTCGGAACATTTTTCTTTATAAATATGCGTAAAGAGGCGATTGTGCCTAATCTTACAAATATGACTGTTGAAAAGGCAACTGCGGAACTTGAAAAGGCAGGACTTCATTTGGCTGATGAAATCGAATATTCGCTTTCGGATACAGTTGCGGAAAACTGCGTAATTTCACAAGACCCTACAGCTAAAAAGGTTGTGGCAAAAAATTCTGATGTAAAACTTATAGTTTCAATAGGTTCATCGGGCGGTGATATTGTAGCGCCTGATGTTACCGGAAAACAGTTTGATGAGGCTATTGCGGAAATACTTGAACTTGAACTTAACTATACGGTTGTTGAAGACGAATCAGATGACGTACCGTCAGGATATGTAATTCGTCAGACACCATTGGGCGGAACAAAACTTAACAAAGACGATATTATAAATATCCACGTCAGCAAAGGTAAGGGAGGAAGCAGTGCGCAAGCTACTCCTGCGACTGAAAGAGTATCTGTTCCGAGCATAATCGGTTTGGGCAGAGAACAGGCGGAGGCAACACTTAAAGCAAACGGCTTAAATCTCGGTAACGTTTCAAGAAAAGCGTCTTCTGCACAAGAGGGAACTGTTATTTCACAAAGTCCTGAACTTGGCAAGACTGCGAATAAAGGCTCATATGTAAGCATTGTACTTTCAAAGGGTGAAGAAGCTCAGGCAGATCAATCAAATCAACAAGCGGAACAAAATAATTCATCACAGACAAAAAATGAACAAAACAATGCAAGCACAAACCAAAACAGTTCAAGCAATTCAAATACATCAAGCAACGACAATTCAAGTTCAAACACATCTGACAGTTCAAACAGTGATTCGGGTTCATCAAACCAAACATCAACAAGAACTTTCACTGTAAAAATTCCGGACACTGCAGATGATTCGGTTGATGTTGAAATTGTAGCAAACGGAAAAACAGTTCATAATGCAGTTCACTCAAAGGACGAAGGCACTGTATCGGTTGAAATTACAGGCTCGGGAACTGCGGAAGTTCAGGCTTATATAGACGGAAGTAAGGTAAGTGACAGAACAATAAACTTTAATTAGAGGTAATTATGGTTGGAACTATAATGAAAGGTATTGGAGGCTTTTACTATGTAAAGGCCTCTGATAGCATATACGAATGTAAAGCAAGGGGAATTTTTCGCAAGGAAAAGATAACACCTATGATTGGCGATAAGGTGAATATTGAAACGGACGGCGAAAAAGGCAGTATTATTGAAATAATGCCGAGAAAATCGTCGCTTATAAGACCGCCGGTTGCAAATGTTGATACAATGATGCTTGTCGTTGCGGCGGCGTCACCGGAGCCGAATTTGTTTTTGATAGACAAAATGCTTATAAATGCGGAGATTAATAATATAACTCCTGTTATTTGCATTAATAAAACAGATATAAAAAAACGTGAGGATATAGAAGAAATATATTCAAAAGCCAAATATAAAATATTTTCTGTAAGTGCCGAAAGACAAGACGGCACGGATTTGCTTATGGGTTATTTGAAGGATAAGACGACTGCATTTGCGGGACTTTCGGGAGTTGGTAAGTCGAGTCTTTTGAGTATTATCACAAACGGAGAGCTTGAAACGGGAAGTATTTCCGAAAAAATAAGCCGCGGAAAACATACGACGCGTCACGTTGAATTGTTTGAACTTGAAAGCGGAGGCTTTGTACTTGATACACCGGGTTTCAGTTCACTTGAAATTGAAAATATAAAGGCTGACGATTTGTGGCAGTATTTTCCCGAAATGGCGGACTCTCAAAATAAATGCCGTTTCAGAGGATGCTCACATATAAACGAGCCTGATTGCTATATAAAAGAAAAGCTTGAAAACGGAGAAATGGCTCAGTCACGATACGACAGCTATACTCAAATATACAATAAACTAAAATCAGTAAAGGAATGGAAAAAGAAATGATATTATCACCGTCTATATTGTCGGCAGATTTCGGTATACTTGCCGAGCAGGTAAAAAGGGCAGAGAACGCGGGAGCACAGTGGTTGCATATTGATGTTATGGACGGACATTTTGTTCCGAATATGACTTTTGCAATGCCTGTTATAAAGTCATTACGCAAGTATACAGATATGTTTTTTGATGTACATCTTATGATAGATAAGCCGGAAAGATATATTGATGAATTTATCAATGCCGGTGCGGACGGTGTTACTTTTCATATCGAGGCAACCGATAAGCCGAAAGAATGTATTGAAATGATACAGAAGAGAGGTAAAAAAGCGGCGATTTCGATTAATCCGAAAACACCTGTATCGGCGATTGAAAAGTACCTTGATAAAGTCGATATGGTGCTTGTTATGAGCGTTGAGCCGGGTTACGGCGGTCAGAAATATATTGAAAGCGTTAATGAAAAGATTTCGTATATTCGTGAAAAAATGGGCAGTGACTTTGATATTGAAGTTGACGGCGGAATTAATGCAAACAATATTGACAATGCGATTAATGCAGGCGCAAATATAATTGTTGCGGGAACGGCTGTGTTTAATGACGATATTGAGGGCTCTGTAAGGAGTCTTATGAGATAATGCGTGCGGTAATAATCGGTAACGGTGATATAAAAGACTATCAATATATAAAAAGCAAAATCAATGACAATGATTTTATAATATGTGCCGACGGTGGCTATAACCATGCGGAAAAAATGGGGATAGTGCCTGATGTGCTTATAGGTGATTTTGATTCGGCAAAGAATTTTGAAAAAGTTAAGGACAGAATTGAATATCCAAAACGCAAGGATTTTACAGACGGTGAACTTGCGGTAGCTTACGCGGTGGATAATGGATATGAAGACATAGTCCTTATCGCCATGACAGGCGACCGTTTTGACCACAGTATAGCGGATATTTTATTGCTTGAAAAGTGTAAAAACGGTGTGCTTATAGATGATAATAATGAAATTTATTTGTTAAAAGATAAATTGTCGTTAAACGGAAAAACAGGACAAACTCTGTCTATAATTCCGATAAAGGATAATGCGGTCGGAATAACGACAGACGGACTTGAATATCCGTTGAATGACGAAACTTTGTATTTCGGCAGCAGCCGCGGCATAAGCAATATTATGCTTGCGGATAAATGCAATATTACGATAAAAAGCGGAATGGCATTGGTAATAAAGGTGGAAAGAGTATGATATATCTTGATAATGCGGCAACAACAAAACCGTCAAAAGCGGCAGTTGATGCAATGATTAAAGCGGCGGAATGTTTCGGTAATCCGTCGTCGCTTCACGGTTTGGGTATTGAGGCGGAAAAACTCATAAACGAAAGCAAAAAAAATATTGCCGATATGCTTGGCGTTGAAAGTAAAAATATTTTGTTTACATCAGGCGGTACCGAGGCGAATAATTTGGCTGCTTTCGGCGTTGCGGCGGCACGTCACAAAATCGGTACAAAAATTGTTACGAGCAAAATCGAACATCCGTCTGTACTTGAAGCATTCAGAAAACTTGAAATTGACGGATTTTATGTTGAGTATCTTGACGTTGACAGTGAGGGCAGAGTAGACCTTAATATGCTTAGAAACGTTCTTGATGATGAAACGATACTTATAAGCGTTATGCACGTCAATAATGAAACAGGCGTTATTCAGCCGATTGAAGAAATCAGAGAAATTATGCTTGAAAAAGCACCTTATGCACATCTTCATACTGACTGCGTGCAGTCGTTTGGTAAAATAGATGTGAAACCGAAAAAAATGGGTGCGGACCTTGTTACGATAAGCAGCCATAAAATTCACGGCTTTAAAGGTACGGGTGCATTGTATGTAGCAGATACAAGAATGATACGTCCGATATTGTTCGGCGGTGAACAACAGGGTGAAATAAGACCGGGTACGGAAAATGTAGGCGGTATACTTGCGTTCGGTGCGGTGGCGGCTGAATGTGACACCGACCAATCAAAACTTATACATTTGAGAAACACAATGAAAGAAAAACTTCAAGAAATACCGAATATTAAGATAAACGGTTCTGACGAATATAATTCCGGCAGTGTTTTAAACGTATCGTTTATCGGCATAAAGGCTGAAATACTTCTTCATTCGCTTGAGGCACATAAAATATACGTTTCAACAGGTTCGGCTTGTTCAAGCCACAAACCGCAGCCGAGCCATGTACTTACGGCTATGGGACTTGATAAAAAAGAAATTAACGGTGCGGTGAGAATCAGTTTTGACAGATTGACAGAAGAAGCAGATGTTATAAAAGCGGCGGAAATTATTGCAAAAGAAGTTGCGACAATAAGGAGATTTATGTAAATGAAAGAGATTATTCTTGCAAAATACGGAGAAATTATATTAAAGGGCGGTAATCGTCCGAAGTTTGAAAATATACTGATGAACAACATCAGAAATTCACTGAAAAATGTGGCTGAGGTAAAGGCAAGACTTGCACAGGCTACAATTTATGTCGAAGTTTTCGATGAGGATAAAATGGATATTGTAGTGGAAAGGTTGTCGAAAATATTCGGTATTGTTTCGATTACAAGAGCGGTTGTTTGTGAAAAGGATATTGAGGATATAAAGGCTAAAGCCAAGGAATATTTGAAGAAAGACTTTAAGGACGGCGTTAAATTTAAGGTTGAGGCAAAACGTTCTGATAAGCAGTTCCCGCTTAACTCACCTCAAATTTGTATGGAAGTCGGCGGTTATCTTGACGACGAATATCCGAATATAGTCGTTGATGTTCATAATCCCGAAGTTACGGTTAAAGTCGAAGTCAGAGATTTCGGTGCATACGTTTATGCAGATGAAAATAAAGTGCAGGGACAGGGCGGTATGCCGATAGGCACAGGCTCAAAGGCAACATTGCTTTTGTCAGGCGGTATTGACAGCCCTGTTGCAGGTCATATGATTTCAAAACGCGGTGTTGAAATTGATGCAGTAAACTTTTTCTCATTCCCATACACAAGTGAGAGAGCAAAAGAAAAGGTTATTGAACTTGCAAGCATAATCGCACAATATACGTCAAAAATCAATTTGTATATCGTGCCGTTTACGGAAATACAGCTGCAGATTGCAGAAAAGTGCCCTGAGGAGCATTTGACACTTGTTATGCGTAGATTTATGATGCGTATTGCGGAAAGATTGGCGCGTAAGCATAAATCATTGGCACTTGTAACAGGCGAGAGCGTCGGACAGGTTGCAAGTCAAACTCTTGCGGCACTTGACGTTACAAATTCGGCTGTTGATATGCCGGTATTGCAGCCGCTTATCGGTATGGATAAGATTGAAATAGTTGACAGAGCACACGAAATCGGTACATTTGAAACATCAATTTTACCGTATGAGGACTGCTGTACAGTGTTTACACCAAAGCACCCTACAACAAATCCAAAACGTGCAAATATTGAAAAGTCTGAAAACAGACTTGACGTTGAAACACTTATCGAGGCTGCTTTGGCAGGCGTTGAAAAGATAGAAGTATATCCTAAATAATAAGGCTTGGGTGATTGATATGAAAGCGGAAGTAAACGGTTTAAACGAAAAAGTTGTAAAAATGCTTGCGGAAAGAAAAATGACTGTTTCGGCGGCTGAAAGCTGTACAGGAGGACTTTTTGCGGCACTTATAACGAATGTTTCGGGTGCGTCGGAGGTTTTGAATGAAAGCTTTGTGACTTATGCAAATTCGGCGAAGATGAAATATCTCGGTGTCAAGGGCGAAACGCTGGAAAAACACGGTGCAGTGAGTTATGAAACCGCTTTTGAAATGGCAGATGGACTCAGAAAAAACACAGGTGCGGATGTTACTGTCGGCATAACAGGAATAGCAGGCCCGACAGGCGGAACGAAAGAAAAGCCGGTAGGACTTGTATATGTCGGCATATGCGTTATGGGTGAAACGGAAGTGAAAGAACTTCATTTAAGCGGTACACGCGAAGAAGTTCGTGAGTGTACTTGCAAAATTACGTTTGAAAATATCGCAAATCGTATTGAAAATATCACTAAAGTACAATAAATTGTACTTTGCACGGCATTGAGTTAAAAACTGCTTGAAAAAAGAGTGTTTATGTAATATAATTGACGTATAAAATATAAGTGATACTTTAAAGGAGAAAATAAATGGCAAAAGAAAAGGATAAGAGTAAACCTAAAGTTGTAAAAATGACTGACGCAGAGGAAAAGAAAAAGGCTCTTGAATCTGTATTCAGTGTTATAGAAAAGGAATACGGTACAGGAAGTATTATGAAACTCGGCGACGCAAATTCGGTAGACGTTGAAGTTATTCCGACAGGCTCGTTGACGCTTGATATGGCGCTTGGAGTAGGCGGACTTCCGAGAGGCAGAGTTATAGAAATATACGGCCCTGAATCTTCTGGTAAGACAACAGTTGCACTTCACGTTGTGGCAGAGGCACAGAAAATGGGCGGTGAGGCTGCATTTATTGACGCGGAACACGCTTTAGACCCTGTATATGCAAAAAAATTGGGCGTTGATATAGACAATTTAATCGTTGCACAACCGGATACCGGTGAACAGGCTTTGGATATTGCCGAGGCACTTGTACGAAGCGGTGCGCTTGACGTAATCGTTGTTGACTCTGTTGCCGCACTTGTTCCGAAAGCGGAAATTGACGGTGAAATGGGTGACAGCCATGTCGGTTTGTTGGCAAGACTTATGTCACAGGCTCTAAGAAAACTTACTGCCGTCATCTCAAAATCGGGTACGGTCGTAATCTTTATCAACCAGCTAAGAGAAAAAGTCGGTGTTATGTACGGTAATCCCGAAACAACTCCGGGCGGTCGTGCACTAAAGTTCTTCTCATCTGTAAGATTGGACGTAAGACGCGGCGAGGTTATAAAGAACGGTACGGAACTTATCGGTAACAAGACAAAGGTTAAAGTTGTTAAAAACAAGGTTGCACCGCCGTTTAAAACTGCCGAATTTGATATTTTGTACGGCGAGGGTATTTCAAAAGAAGGTAATATTCTTGACTTTGCAGTTGAAAACAATATTATCAAGAAGTCGGGTGCTTGGTTCAGCTATAACGGTGAAAAAATCGGTCAAGGCCGTGACAATGTAAGAAAATATATGGTTGAGAACAAAGAATTTACTGCTGAAATCGACAGACAGGTTAGAGAATTGTTGAAAAATAACAGCGGATACTTGCCGAGTGAGGCTGACGACAGTGATAATACTGACGGCGAACAGCCGACGGAAACGGAAACAACCGAAACAACTAAAGAATAAGCGTGTATTATTTCACAAAAATATTATCCGAATAATAAAAAGATAAGTAAATAATAACTAAAAATTGTTACAAAACGATAAAAAGGATTGACGTGGGACAAATTTTTTAGTATGCTAATTATAATATTTATATCGGTAAAATATGTGATTAAAATTTAAGACAGGGGGCACAATTCATGGTTTCAAGTGAAGTGGCAGTTCAAAATTCGGTAGGCTTGCATGCAAGACCTGCAACATTTTTCATTCAAAGAGCAAATGAATTTAAGTCAAGCATATGGGTTGAGAAAGATGAAAGACGTGTAAATGCAAAGAGTCTTTTGGGAGTTCTTTCATTGGGTATCGTTAAGGGTACATCAATATCAATCATTGCTGACGGTAGTGATGAAGAAGAGGCAGTTAAGACTTTGGTTGAATTGATTGAATCTAATTTCTCTGAATAATTTTAAATAATATTTAAGAAAATAACTCTGCATTATTATGTAGAGTTATTTTTGGTGTAAGGAGGTGGCAATATGTTTGATTTGGAACAGGAGTTAAAGAATTTACCCGAAGATCCGGGTGTGTATATAATGCACGACAAGGACGATAAAATAATATATGTCGGTAAGGCGAAGATACTTAAAAACCGTGTCAGACAGTATTTTCAGAAAAATTCAAACCACACACCGAAAGTTCTTGCAATGGTGTCGAACGTGGCATATTTTGAATATATTGTCACAGACTCCGAAACAGAGGCACTTGCGCTTGAATGTAATCTTATAAAAAAGCACAGACCGAAGTATAATATACTTTTAAAGGACGACAAGCATTATCCGTATATAAAAGTCACGATAAACGAACCGTATCCAAAGGTTTTGAAAGTCCGAAGACTTTTAAAGGACGGTGCGAAATATTACGGACCGTATGTGTCGGGAATAACAATAAAAAATACTCTTGAGCTTGTGCAGAAACTTTTTAAACCGCCGACCTGTCACAGAAAATTTCCGGACGATATTAGAAAAGGCAGACCGTGTCTTAATTATCACATCAACAACTGCTTTGCACCGTGTACGGGAAAGGTTTCAAAAGAGGAATACAGACAGGTGTTTTTTAATATTTGCCGTTTCCTTGACGGCAACCACAAGGAGCTTATAGCAGAACTGACAGAGCAAATGATGAAGGCTTCACAGAATATGGAGTACGAGAAAGCGGCTGATTTAAGGGATAAAATTCAAGCCGTAAAGGATATAGAAGAACATCAGAAGATTATAAATACCGATAAACAGAACGATAAAGACGTCATTGCACTTGCAAGGGAAGAAAGCGTTGCATTTTGTGAGGTATTCTTTATCAGAAACGGTAAAGTTATCGGCAGAGAAAGCTATAAAATTGACAACACACAGCACAGTACAAATGAAGAAATACTTACCGATTTTGTAAAGCAGTTTTATCAAAACAGTGAATTTATACCCGAAGAAATCTTGACCGAATACGAAGTTGACGACAGCGAAGCGATAATGAAGTGGCTCAGCGGTATAAGAAAACGCAAAGTTACTATTGCAATGCCAAAACGCGGCGAAAAACTTCATTTGGTTGAAATGGTGCGTAAAAATGCCGATATTGCGCTTGGTAATTATAAAATTAAGGTGATGAAAGAACGTGAAAAGAATACTGTACTTGATATGATGCAGGAACAGCTAAGACTTGAAAAACGTCCTTACAGAATTGAGGCATACGATATTTCAAATATTCAAGGTACGGATAATGTCGGTGCAATGGTTGTATTTGAAAACGGTAAGCCTGCGAAACGTAAATACAGAATATTCAAGATAAAATCGTTTGAGGGTGCGGACGATTATGCGGCTATGCGTGAGGTCATATACAGACGTTTCAGACACGCGCTTGAGGAGGAAGAACAGGTTGAAAAGGGTACGCTTTTGAAACGAAACGCAAAGTTTTTGCCTTTGCCTGACCTTATACTGCTTGACGGCGGTAAAGGGCATTTAAACGTGATAACAGAACTTCTGGATATGATTGAAGTCGATATTGAAACATTCGGTATGGTGAAGAATGACAAGCACAGAACAAGAGGGCTTGTTTCAAAAAACGGTGAAATCGAACTCAGTGCAACAAGTCCTGTATTTAAACTTATAACTCACATTCAAGACGAAGTTCACGATACCGCAATATCATATCACAGAAAATTGAGAGGTAAAATCAATTCCGAGCTTGATAAAATAAACGGAATTGGTGAAAAAAGGCGAAAAGCCCTATTGACTACTTTCAAAACTATTGATAAAATAAAAGAGGCGACTTTGGACGAATTGTTGAACGTCAAAGAAATGGACAGTAAATCGGCACAAAGCGTATATGATTATTTTCGGAGGAATAGCGATGTTTAAGCTTAACAGAAAAAACGGTGTTTCGTATTACACAATTACATCATTTGAGGAAACAGGACTTGTAAAACACGGTTTTTCCACGCGTGAGGGCGGCGTCAGCGACGGCTGTTACAGCAGTATGAATTTTCGCTTTCACTGTGATGATACACGCGAAAATGTGCTTAAAAACTTTGAAATAATGGCTGATACGCTTGGTATGGACTATAATAAACTTGTGCTTTCAAAACAAGTTCACGAAGATGTTATTCATACCGTGACAGAGGACGATTTCGGAAACGGTATTGTGCGTGAAAACAAGTTTGAGAGCGTTGACGCGCTTATTACGGATAAGAAAGGTATTCCTATGGTTACGCTGTTTGCCGACTGCGTACCGTTGTTTTTTCTTGACAAAAAGCTCGGAGTAGCCGCATTGGCACATTCGGGTTGGAAAGGTACGGTAAAGCGAATAGGTCAGAAAACAATCGAAAAAATGAAAAGAGATTACGGAAGCCGTGCGGAAGATATTTTAACTGCTATCGGCCCATCAATACAGGAATGTCATTTTGAAGTAGGTGACGAAGTTGCCGAAATATTTATAAAGGAATTCGGTGAAGATACCGCAGTGAAATACGGTGAAAAGTATCACGTTAATATGCAGAAAGCAATCGAAAAACAATTTATTGAAAGCGGTATATTGAAAGAAAATATCGATAATTGCGGAATATGCACTTACTGTAACAGTGATTTACTGTTTTCGCACAGAAAGACGAACGGAAAAAGAGGAAATCTCGGTGCATTTATTGAGTTAATATAGATTTGGAGAATGAGATGAGAAGGATAAAGGGTTTAGTGGCGGTGTTGCTTGCCGTGTGTACAGTTTTTTCTGTAACAGGGTGCGATACCGTTGAAAGAATTAAAGAGAGAATATCACAGGAAACTGTTGATGACGAAAAGGTTGCAGATGAAAATAAGACGGAAGTATCAAACAGCATAAGCGTGGGATTGCTTGATTTTGATACGTTTAATCCGCTTTTGACAAAATCAGAAACGGTTAAAGAGTGTATGGAATTTGTGTATGAACCGCTTTTTGAACTTAACGAAAAATTGCAGGCAGTACCGATTTTGGCTGAAAGCTATACTGTATCTCCCGACGGCAGAACGATTGATATTACGCTTAAAAACAACATACAATGGCAGGACGGCTCAAATTTCAACGCGTATGATGTAAGTTATACATTTAAGCAAATACGTTCCGGTGTTACTAATTACACATCTGTGTTTGCAAATATGGCGGATTATATGGCAACTGGCGATTATACGTTTCAGATTGTATTGAATTACGCAGTGCCGAATTTTGTGTCACTTTTGACATTTCCGATAGTGAAATATCAAAGTGATATGAAAGGCAATGCGAATTATATACCGATGGGAACAGGTCCTTATAAGTATAATTCACAGTTAAGCACAGGCAAGCTGTTGTTTTCGGCATTTGACAATTATCACAACGGCAGAGCAAAAATCGACAGCCTTTATGCTTATACCGTACCCGACTTGCAGAAGTATGAATCAATGTTTGAAGCAAGCGAAATTGACCTTATGACAGGCAGAACGGTAGACCTTTCGGAGTATACACCGAGAGGCAGTGCAAGAAATAATGAGTATATAACAAATCAAATGACTTTTATCGGGTATAATACGGCAAATCCGTTGCTTTCGGGCGTTGAAACAAGACAGGGTCTGTCAAATATTGTTGATAAGGACAGCATTGTAAATTCAACGATATATTCGCGCGGTAAGGCAAGCAATATTCCGATTAATCCGTCATCAATTTTCTACTATGACACAAGTACAAAATTTAAGCCTGATGAAATTTTGACAACACAGCATTTGGGAAATGATAAATGGGGCTTGGACAATGACGGAAAATATGTACGCCATGTCGGTGCGCAAAAACAGGTTTTGCAATTTGAAATTTTGACAAACAGTGACAGTGCGGAAAAGGTTAATATAGCAATCGAAGTGGCAGACAGTTATACAAGATTCGGTATTCCGACAACAGTTACCGCACTTCCGTATGATGAATATATTGCAAGAATTAATGCGAAAAATTATGATATAATGATCGGTGAGATAGAAGTCAGTGCGAATAATGACTTGACTCCGCTTGTATCGTCGACCGATAATTATTTCTCGTATGCAAATCCCGACCTTGATATGCTTATCGGTCAGCTTGGAATGACGAATGACGAAGAACAGCAAAAGGCTTTATTCCGTCAGTATGGTGATATAATAGTGAATGATATGCCGTTTACTGTATTGTTTTTCAGAAAAGGCAATGTAATGTCAGGCTCAAAAATTAAAAGCGAAATTCTGCCGTCTGTTGACAGAATGTTCAGAAATATTGAAACTTGGAGTGTGACGGAATGAAAATAGTAGTAATCGGTGCCGGTGCGGCAGGGCTTTTGGCGGCAGGAAAAGCCGCCGAAACGGCTGATGAAGTGGTAATAATCGAAAAGAACGATATAATCGGCAAAAAACTTCTCATAACAGGCAAGGGAAGGTGTAATATAACAAATTCAGCCGATATTGAGGATATGATAGGTCAATATCCGAGAAATGCGAAGTTTTTGTATTCGGCACTATATACGTTTACAAATGACGATATAATACGAATTATTGAAGAAAACGGTGTTAAAACAAAAGTTGAAAGAGGCGGCAGGGTATTTCCGGTAAGCGATAAGTCACAGGACGTTGTAAAGGCACTAAAAAAATACGCTTTAAAGCCGAATGTGTCGCTTGTGCATGATACGGTAAAGTCGCTTATAATCAGTGACGGTACCGTAAAGGGCGTAAAGACGTCTAAAACGTCAATTACGGCAGACAGAGTGATAATATGTACCGGCGGTAAATCGTATCCGAGGACGGGCTCTACGGGCGACGGATACAAATTCGCAAAACAAGCGGGACATACAATTATCGAGCCTAAAGCGTCGCTTATACCTGTTTTAACGGAAGAAAAGTTCGTTAAGGATATAATGGGCTTGTCGCTGAGAAACATTAAAATAACGGCATTTAATCAGAAAAACAAAAAGGTGTATTCCGATTTCGGAGAAATGCTTTTTACGCATTTCGGAATTTCGGGGCCGGTAGTGCTTTCGATGTCGGCATATCTGAAAAATATCGGTAAGGAAAAATATAAAATAGAGATAGATTTAAAACCGGCTTTGACCGATGAACAGCTTAATGCGAGAGTGCTCAGAGATTTTGAAAAATACAGTAAAAAGCACCTTGTAAACAGTCTTGACGATTTGCTTCCGAAAGCACTTATACCGATTGTAATATCACTCTCGGGAATAGAGCCGCATAAGGCAGTAAATGAAATTACGAGAGAAGAAAGAAACGGGCTTGTTCACGTTTTGAAACACTTTACACTTACCGCAGTCGGCGTACGGCCTGTCGAGGAGGCTATCGTAACAGCCGGCGGAGTTAAGGTAAGCGAAATAAATCCGTCCACAATGGAATCAAAACTTGTGAGCGGTTTGTATTTTGCCGGTGAAGTGATTGACATAGACGGTTATACAGGCGGATATAATTTGCAGGCGGCATTTTCGACAGGCTATCTTGCAGGTATGAATGCAGCCGAATAGCATAGAAAGGAACAGTTGTGGATATGGAAGTTGGCAGCAGAGAGGTTTGTAAGGCGGCTATACAAATTGCGCTTACAGATTCAAGAGAAGAAGAAATAGAGATGAAAGCAAAAAATAAGGAAAACGGTATTCTTTCCGTTGCAGTCGATTTCGGCAGTGATTTCGGCAGTGCGGTACCGAAAGTGCTTGAAAGAGCGGTTGTTGCGGCGAAACGTGAAAATGTTATATCTTCAACCCATGCGGAAGAAGGTGCGGTTGCCGGTGCGGCACATGAGGCAATTCAGCAGATTGTCGATAAGTGCGTCGGACTTAATCTCGGCGGCAAAATCGGTATTGCAAGACACGGTTCACATATCGGTGTATGCGTATTTTTTGCTATCGGTTTATTGAATCTTAACGATGTCGCAATCGGTATGGGACACAGAGTAGTATAATCAAAGGAGAATGGTAGTATGGTAAGAGCGATAAGAGGAGCAACAACGGTTGAAAATAATGACAGAGAAGAAATTATAGAGGCGACAAAGGAAATGCTTGAAACTATAATTTCGGAAAACAATATAAAAACAGAAGATATGGTGTCTGTCATTTTTACGATAACGCCCGATCTTGACAAAGTTTTTCCGGCTGTTGCGGCAAGAAAAATGGGGATAGTTGATGTACCGTTGCTTGATATGAGTGAGCCGGAAATTGACGGTGCATTAAAGAAGTGCATAAGAATTTTAATGCACATAAATTCCGATAAACAAAATAAAGATATGGTACACGCATATTTAAGGGGTGCAACGGTGTTGCGTCCCGATTTGGTAAAATAAATCTAAAGGAGAACAAAATGAAATATATTTCAGTTGCGGTGGACGGACCGGCAGGAGCAGGTAAAAGCTCCGTTTCAAAGGCTGTTGCCAAAAGTCTTGGCTATACATACATAGATACGGGTGCAATGTATCGTGCGGTTGCACTTTTTGCTATTAACAACGGAATAGACGCGAAAAATGAAACAGAAAAACTGGTAAGCCGTCTTAACGAAGTGGAAATCGACATAAAATATACAGATGAGGGACAGCAGATTTATTTATTAGGCGAGAATGTTTCAAAGCGTATCAGAGAAGAAGACGTTTCTGTAGGTGCGTCAAATGTTGCGGTAATTCCCGAAGTCAGAAAAAAACTTGTTGAACTTCAAAGAAAAATGGCTGAAAGTGCAAATGTTATAATGGACGGTCGTGACATATGCTCATATGTACTTCCGAATGCGGACGTTAAGATTTTTCTTACCGCGTCGGCTGAATCAAGAGCGAAAAGAAGATATGACGAACTTTGCGAAAAAGGCATTGAATGTGATTTTGAGAAAATTAAAGCCGATATGGAATATCGTGACAAGAACGATTCTCAAAGAGCCGTTGCGCCTTTGAAAAAAGCTGATGATGCAACATTGATTGATACGACAGAATATGATTTTGACGGTGCGGTTAAGCTTGTAAAAGACTTAATTACTGAAAAAACGGAGGGCTGAAATATGCTATATAAATTTTTAAGCGGTTTAGCAAAAGGCGTTACACACTGTATTTTCAGAGTAAAAGTAATGGGCAAGGAAAATGTTCCGAAAGACGGCGGTATGATACTTGCCGTAAACCATAAAAGTAATTGGGATCCGATTTTTGCAGGGGCATATTGTCCGCGTCCGCTAAGATTTATGGCAAAAGCCGACTTGTTTAAAAATAAGCTTTTCGGCGGACTTATAAAAAAACTCGGTGCGTTTCCGATACAGCGCGGCAGAGGCGATATAGGTGCTATAAAAGGTGCGTTTTCAATATTAAAAAATAATGACGCAATGCTTATTTTTCCTGAAGGTCACAGAATAAAAAACGGCAAGAGAGTAAAGGCTAAATTGGGTGTTTCGATGATTGCCGTGTATGCCAAAGTGCCTGTCATTCCGCTTTGCATAAGCGGTGAATACAAGCCTTTTCACAAGGTCACAGTAACATTCGGTAAACCTATTACGTTTGAAGAATATTATGGCAAAAAGCCTGATAACGAAACTTTACAGATGCTTGCCGATGAAGTTATGCAGACAATTTATTCGTTTGACAATACAGATATTAAGAAAATCGGAGAACAAAAATGATTAATATTGCAAAAACGGCAGGATTCTGCTACGGTGTAAAAAGAGCGGTGGACGATGTTTATAAAGAAATCGAAAACGGTAAAAAAATCGCAACGCTCGGTCCGCTTATTCATAATAGGCAGGTAATCGAAGATTTGGCGAGCAAGGGCGTGTATGCGTATGACAGTATAGAAGATATTCCGAGTGACCATACGGTTGTTATAAGGGCACACGGAGTGCCGAAAGCTGTTTATGACAAAATGAACGGTCGTGAGTATATTGACCTTACCTGTCCTTTTGTGGCAAAGATACATAAAATTGTATCGAAACATCACAAAGAGGGGTATCAAATTATTATTGTCGGCGATAAAAATCATCCGGAAGTTATTGGAATAAATGGCTGGTGCGATAACAAAGCTGTCATAATTAACGACGTGAAAAGTGAAATTGACGGTAATTTAGCCTCAAAAGACATATGTATTGTAGCACAAACCACAATTAATAGAGATTTTTTTGGTGAAATCGTACAAAATGTAAAAAAAACTTGCAAAAGTACCCTAGTTTTTGATACAATATGTAGTGCGACGAAGGATAGGCAAAAAGAGGCAGACGAACTTTCGAGAAATTCGGACATGATGATTGTAATCGGGGGAAAGGAAAGCTCAAATACAAGAAAGCTGTTTGAAATATCAAAGCGAAACTGTAAACACACCTATCACATCGAAACTTTTGAGGATTTACCTCAAGAAAAAACATATAATAAAATAGGTATTACTGCAGGAGCGTCTACACCCGGCAGTATTATCGAGGAGGTAGTAAAGGCTATGAGTGAAAATTTAAAAAATGAGGAGAACTTTGCAGAACTGTTTGCACAGTATGAAAGTAAAACTCTTAATAACGGGGACATTGTAGAGGGAACAGTTGTAGAAGTTCGCAATAATGAGGTCATCGTTGATTTGGGTGGCTTTAAGTATAACGGACAATTAGCAGCTGATCAGCTTACTGATGACCCTGCACTTAAGCCGTCTGATGTAGTAAAAGAAGGCGATACAATCAAGGTTTACGTTGTAGGCGTAAACGATGCTGAGGGTAAAGTAGTTCTATCAAGAAAGAAATTGGTAGCTATGGAAAGCTGGAACAAAATCAAAGAAGCTTATGAATCAGGCGAGACTTTGGAAGGAAAGATTATAAAGGCTGTTAAGGGCGGTGTTATTGCACTTACAGACGGTTCTCAGGTATTTATCCCTGCACGTCAGGCATCCGGAAGATTTGTACAGGACCTTCAAAGCCTTGTAGGAACAACTGTAAACTATAAGATAATCGAAATCGACGAAAGAAGAAGACGTGTTATCGGTTCAGTCAGAGTTATTCTTGAGGCTGCAAGAAAAGAAAAAGAAGAAAAGTTCTGGGCAGAGGCTGAAGTTGGCAAGAAGTATCAAGGTACTGTTAAGTCACTGACATCATTCGGTGCATTCGTTGACATCGGCGGTGTTGACGGTCTTGTTCACATCAGTGAACTTTCATGGAATAAAATCAAGCACCCTTCAGAAGTTGTTAAAGAGGGTGACGTTCTTGATGTTTACATTAAGGACCTTAACAGAGAAACAAAGAAGATTTCTCTTGGATTTAAGAAGATTGAGGACAATCCTTGGACAATCGCTCAATCAAAGATTAATGTAGGTGACGTTGTTAAGTGTAAAATAGTTCGTATGATGCCATTCGGCGCATTCGCTGAAATTATGCCTAACGTAGACGGTCTTATCCACATTTCTCAAATTGCTGACAGAAGAATCGGCAAGCCGGAAGATGTTCTTACAATCGGTGAAGAAGTTGAGGCTAAGGTTACAGATCTTAACTGGGACGAAAAGAAGATCAGTCTTTCAATCCGTGCTCTAATTCCTACACCTGAAAAGGAAGAAGAAGTTAAGGAAGAAGAAGCTCCTGTAGAAGACCATAATGCTGAAACACTTGTTTATTCAACAGACCCTGAGGTAGAAGTTGAAGAGGCAATCGAAGTTGAGGCTGACGACGCTGAATAATTCAGAATATTAAAAGGGTATTGCAATGCAATATCCTTTTTTGTATTAAGAAAACCCCCAGATAGTCTGGGGGTTCAGTGTAGCTTTAGCGA
>OLQI01000141.1_pt1 | contig 76424 bp, 76 predicted proteins | sample 1672171 | NCBI WGS metagenome assembly OLQI01 (sample SAMEA3136655, study PRJEB25190) | human gut metagenome
GCAACGCACGGAACAATCCGTAGGCATCATAGTTGGGGCTTTTGCCCCCAACATCATATATAAATAATACTGGGATTATGCAAGATTGTACAATAAAGAAATGATATCTGTGAGGGAAAGATGAAAGAATTATTTACACAATGGGGAAGAAATCTAGATTCTGAACATGTTTTACAGGAATATCCAAGACCAATTATGATGAGAGAAACGCATTATGAAATTTTAAATGGCTGGTGGGAATATGCCTTTACACAGAATCAGAAGAAACCAAAGCAATATGATGGAAAAATATTAGTCCCGTTTTCACCAGAGAGTGTTTTATCAGGGGTATCCAGGCAGTTAATGCCGAATGAATATTTGTGGTACAGAACAAAGATAAAGTGTCAGGAATGGGATAATAAGGCATTACAAGAACGACTATTATTACATTTTGGAGCAGTAGATCAAAGTTGTAAAATCTGGATGAATGGACACTTTGTAGTAAGTCATGTGGGTGGTTATCTGCCATTTTCCTGCGATATTTCGGAGTATGTTCATAGTGGAGAGAATGAATTGGTAATTATGGTACAGGATCTGTCAGATACATCGTATCATGCAAAGGGCAAACAAAAATTGAAACGTGGAGGGATGTATTATACTGCTCAAAGTGGAATATGGCAGACTGTGTGGATGGAATATGTTCCGCAAGACCGGATAAAAAATGTAGAAACTAAATATATAAAAACTGAAAAACAAAAAGAGAAGTCAACTTTAAATAATTGCGTAAATGCATCGGAGAAGGTAAAAATATATATTCAGACAGTCTCAGAACAGAAAGATTTGACTGTACAAATAGATATTAGATTCCCGAAGATATATGCGAATGCGGAAGATAATGTAACGGATTTTATTGCATTATCACACACGATACCTGATGTGCAAAAATCAATATCAGGAAGAGCAAATACATGGATAGAGGTAGAAATTCAAAATGCAAAATACTGGTCTTGTGAAACTCCATATTTGTATTATTTTCATGTATCATTGATTGAATGTGAGGATGAGACAGATAAGAAGCACGTTTTAGATGAAGTGGAAAGTTATTTTGCGATTCGTGATTTTACAATTCAACAGGATGAAGACCATATTCCGCGCATTTATTTGAATAAGAAGAAGTGCTTTTTGAAAGGAGTTCTGGATCAAGGCTATTGGCCGGATGGTCTTTATACAGCACCTTCAGAAGAAGCATGGATCTTTGATATTCTGGAAATGAAAAAAATAGGATTTAATATGGTCAGAAAGCATATTAAAATAGAACCGAAACGCTGGTATTATCATTGTGACCGACTTGGAGTGATTGTGTGGCAGGATATGGTAAATGGAGGAGAAAAGTATCAGAGTTGGTTCGTCACGTATCTGGCAACGGTGCTGTCTGGATTGGGGATTACAGTAAAAGATCATTATTCCAGATTATTTGCAAGACGAAGTCAGAAAGGAAGAATTGAATTTATCAACGAGGTAAAAGAAACGATTCAGTTGCTAAAAAAACATCCGAGTATATGCACATGGGTCATTTTTAATGAAGGCTGGGGACAATTTGCTACACAACGAATCACGGATATGGTGAGAAAGATAGATTCAGAACATTTGATAGATTCAGCAAGTGGTTGGTTTGATCAGGGAACAGGAGATTTTCAAAGTATACATAATTATTTCTTCCCTTTAAAAGTTAAACCGGAAGACGTCAGAGCAGCCGTATTGAGCGAATACGGAGGTTTTACATTAGAAGTAGAAGAACATACTGCATCAGAAAAGAAATATGGTTATGGAGGGTATAAAACGAAGACAGAGTATCAGAAGGTCTATCGTCAACTAGAATATAAAATAAAAAAATTAGAAGAACAGGGATTATGTGGATGTGTGTATACACAATGGAGTGATATAGAAGATGAGATTAATGGAATCTATACATATGACCGTGAAGTAAATAAATTGAGTTAGAGTAGAAAAAACGATTCTTGATGATCGCACTGCGGCGGATAAGAAGTATGTTGCATACTGCGACCCGCCGCAGGCGGAGAATCTAGAAAGCCAGATTCTTTTTAGATCAGGTGTGTACTTTCCAATTTTTCTGTAAATGCATCATTTAACTTGATGACTGGTTTCCTGAGAATCAGACCGAGCAACAATGCCGGAATCAGGAAGAGTGCCAGTTTTCCAAGTTCAATCCAGTAGTTCATGCTATAGAAACCGGCGATGCATTCACGCATAGCGTTCATGCTGTGTACAAATGGAAGTAAAGGATATACTTTCCGGAAAAATTCCGGCGCACACTGGATTGGGAAAGTTCCACCGCTTCCGGCTACCTGCATGACCATCAGCACAACTGCGATTGCTTTACCGATATCTCCAAAGGAAACAGTCAAAGCGTAAATAATGTTTACATATACAAGACTGCTAAAGCATCCTGCCAGTACAAATAATACAGGATGTTCACATTGGATGCCCAGGAAATAAAGATCGCCAAGACAGATCAATGCGCTCTGTAAAAATCCTATACAAAGGAGAAGAAGAATGCGTCCAATATATAACTGGTGTTCTTTCGGATTATTTAATTTGTGTTTTAAGTTGTCTGAAACATTTACTTTTAACATGGCAGCCATTACAACTGCGCCGACCCAAATCGCGAGTGTTGAGTAGAATGGAGCCATAGCAGATCCATAGTTCTCGATAGGGTAAATATGTGTTTCATTAAGCTTGACCGGTGATGCAAGGAATGAACCAATTGCCTCCGGATCCTCAGAGAGAAGGCTGGTCAGTAATTGAATGCCGTTGTCATCGGAAGATAGCATTGCAGTTGCTGCATTAGACATTTTACCGGATGCTTCATTTAAAAGAGAAGCGGAATCTGATAAAGCTTTCTGTACCTCTGTGAGATTTCCGGCTGCAGAGCCTGTCACCCCGGAAATGTCTTTCAGACTGTTATCTAACTGTCCAAGCAGTGAAGTAATAGAGCTGCCTGTGCTAGTCAGATCATTTGCCAGATCATCCAGACTACCCTTAACATTGTTTTCATAATCTTTTTTCACAGTACTGATTGAAGAATTACTCTGAGCGATCAAGCTGTCAATATTGTTCTTTAATTCGGTTGCATTTGCAGTTGCGGAAGTAATACCAGTAGCTGCATCGTTAATGGCATCACGGATTGCTTCTTGAGAAGCTTTCGCTTTCTGAATATTGCCGATTGCCTGCATAAGCATACCTTTTAAATGAGGCTCAGTAATAGAGTCAGCAATTTGGCTCAGAGAGTTTTCCAATGACTGGTAACCATCTATCAGATTCTGCACACGTCCACTTACGGCAGTCAGTGCATTTGCACAAGCCTGTGCGTCTGAATTATAGGAATCCAGTGCATTCCCAACACAGGTGGATACCGCACTGTAGAAGGAAGCGCTCTGTGAAAGCGCCTGGTTGATGGAATCGGTTGTTCCTGTTAAAGCTGAATTCAGGGAATCAATACCATTTCCAGCCACGCCCAGAGCATTTACACTGGCTTTTGTACCGGAACCAGACTGACTTAAGAATTCCGTAGTAGTATTCAGCATAATTGCCGCAGAATTTGCCATATCGGAAAATGCCTGTACAGTGCCGGCGGCAGAGGATAAGTCTGTTGAAATCTGCGCCAGTGCGGCAGAGAGGTTGTCGGCGATTGTCTGATCATCGGTCTCGTCAGCAACGTTATTAACAAGCTGAAAGGCTTCTAATGCGGTCTGGGATACCGTCTGTACAAATGTATCATTAATTTGCTGCTGTACGGCATTTGCGCCTTTTACGGTGACTTTCGGGGCAATTGCGTTTTCCTTTTCATTGATATAATATTTGATTTCAGGATGTGTTACATTGGATGTGAAAATACTCATCATGTCTTTACTGAAATCTTTTGGGATTACGATTGCCGCATAATATTTTCCGGATTTTACTCCTTCTTTCGCTTTCTTAGCACTTGTAAATGTCCAGTCAAGCTGCGAGTTACCTCTAAGAGTTGTTAGAACCTGATCTCCAAGGTTAAGGTTTACTGAGAGAAGTTCACCGCTATAACCTTCATCAGAGCTTGCTACAGCAACTTTTAAGTTTCCTGTATTTCCGTATGGATCCCAGCTTGCAGCGATATTGAACCACGCGTAAAGAGTCGGAATAACAGTGATTCCCATAATAACGATCATGGCAATGACATTTTTATGGATTTTCTTTAAATCATACTTAAAAATGCGAAGAATATTTTTCATGATTATTCCTCCTCCTTTCCGTGAAATCTTTTTACCATTTCATCAAAAGATATTCCAGCCAGCTGTTGCTGCTCGGCGAGTCTTGTGTGAATGAATTCTACAATAATAAGCCATGTTGCGATGGCGATGATAGATATGATCCAAAGAACCAAAAATACAATTTTCGATTCCAGACTGAACATCAGTATCAGGAAGATTAACGGAATAATAGTAATCGCAAGGAAACCATAGCGAATCATTTTCCGATAATTCTGTTCAAAATTCTGAGCTTTCTCAGCGGTCTGTGTACGTAAATCTTCCTGAGACAGAGAAGCCTTTAAAAGCATGGATAACTGAGTGCTCTTGCTTAATTGCTCATCTGGTTCTTCACAGACCATAAATTCTGTTTCAGACAGCTTCAGGTCGAACAGGCGGTTCAGTCCGGCCAGAAGAGGTCTTATTCCAAGTCCGATCAAAAGCGCAATCGGAACATAGCAGAGCAAGGTTAAAAGGTTGTGGATATAAACACTTCCATACATGCCTGCAATTGCTTCACGCATAGCAGCAACTCCATAAGTGAATGGAAGAAGCGGGTGTATTTTCTGGAAAAATGCCGGTGTCATTTCAATCGGATAGGTTCCGGAAGATCCTGGAATCTGAAGAATGACAAAGATTACACATAACGCTTTTCCAATATGCTTAAATGTCAGTGACAGAGCATAAATAATGTTGACATATACAAAGGAGCATACAAGCCCGGTCAGTACCAGCGCAAATGGGTGACGGCACTGAACGCCTGGAAGAAATACGTCTCCGACACATACAATCAGTCCCTGGACAAGACCTAGCAGCATGTATAAAAGCCAGCGCCCCAAATACATATTTGTGGCACTGTAAGAACGCATGGATCTGTCACGGTCTACTTCCATTTTGAAGATAGCAATCAGGACGATTCCTCCAACCCAGATTGCCAGGTTCGAATAGAATGGTGTCATGGAAGAACCGTAGTTTTTAACAGAATAGTAAGTTTCTGTATTCACATTTACTGGAGATGATACGAATTCAGCAATCGTATCGGAATCAATGCCTTCTAAAGAGGTAAGCTTCTGGAATGTCTCAGAACTTGTAATCGCATTGATGTCGGTACGGACGTTGTCCAGTCGGTTGATTACGGCATTCAGAGAGGACTGTGTTCCATTCAGTACGTTGTTCAGTTCTGTGAGGCTTGTGCCAAGCTGTGTCAGAATACTGTTTAACTGCTCAGTGGTAGCAGGTACACCGTTCAGTATTCCGTTCAGTTCACCTGTCAGACTGGAAAAAATATCCATAGTCTGATTTAACTGTGGAAATACGTTCTCATCAAGAGAGGTACGAAGACTCTGAATACCACTTAAGTTTGCTTTGTTGATTGTTTCCAACTGTGAAAGTGTATTGGTTGTTGTGGAAAGTGCGTTGCTAATACCATCGTTTCCGGCAGTCAGGCTGCTGATCAACTGCTGATTGCTCTGGTTCTGCTCAGAAAGTTTTGCGAGAGCAGAGTTGATTGTATTGGACTGTGCCGGTAATTGTGAAGCAAGCTGCTGCAGTGTTGCAATAATTTCACCGTTTTTGGTATTGACTTCCTGGGCATTATTCAAAGCATTTCCCACTTTCTGATTAATATCAGAAGCCTGGCCAGACAGCTTGCCGAATCCTTCAGAAGCCTGGCCATAAGCCTGTTCAATAATACTTAGACCATTTGAAATAGACTGGGATAATGCGGAAGTGAAGTCTCCGGTAGCTATTCGTGTCTCCTTTAATACGCTGTCTGCATCGGAAAGTGCATTTGCACCGGAAGTTGCTGCGTCGCCTAAAGCAGATGTGGCACTTTTTGCGTTATCGATCAAAGTCTGTGTACCACCGACACTGGAATTGAAGGAATCCAGAATCTTTTGGTACTCGGCAATATTATCATTTACTTTGTCAAGCATTGACACAAGATCAGAATTGACAGTATCGATAGTACCGGCCAGGTCAGTAACAGACTGCTTTAATACATTTGAAACCGATTCAGATGCAATGGATGAAAAGGTATTGTTGATTTGAAGCTGGATTGTGCTGGCACCACTGTCTGTGATTTTTGGTGCAATTGCATTGATTTTTTCATTAAGATAATAATCCAGTTTCGGAGTCTCCATCTTGCCGGAGAGGATACTCAGAAGAGAACTGCTAAAATCTTTCGGAATTACGATTGCCGCGTAATATTTTCCAGATTTGACTCCTTCAACAGCATTTTCTTCATCCGTAAAAGTCCATCCGAGTTGATCATTTTCTTTTAAATTTTTAATAATTTCATTCCCGGCATTGATTGTAAGATCATTGCTTGTTGCATCTTTGTCGTTATTGGCAACGGCTACTTTAATGCCGGAGGTGTTGCTGTATGGGTCAATATTGGCTGCAATATTGAACCAGGCATACAGAGAGGGGATAATACATACGCCGATCATGACCAGCACGGCAGCAGGACTGCGAAGCAGACGTTTCATGTCCCGGCGGAAAATCCGAAATGCGTTCCTCATAAGTAAAATGCTCCTTTTGTGTAAATATTTTTCTAGTAATAGATACGATGTTGATTATCTTATCAAAAAGTATTATATTAAGGAAGAAAGTGATTTACAACCGTTAAAAGGTTAAAAAGTGCTGATTAATAGACAGAAAATATTAAAAATGTTGCATTATATCAATATGTTATAAAAATTTAACATTATAATGAAAGAAAGAGCAGGAAACATATGCAGAAGAAGACAGACCGCCGGGTTCGCAAGACAAAGACCCAGCTTAGAAATGGGCTCGCCATGCTTATGAAGGAGAAAAGTGTAGGTGAGATTACAGTAAAAGAATTGGTAGATCAGGTAGATATTAACAGATCTACTTTTTATTTGCATTATCCAGATATATCTGGGCTGTTGTATGAGATTGAGAATGATCTGGCAGAGGAGATGGAACGTGCGATCAGAGAGCATCCAATTGAAAAGCGAGAGGATAATGGATTTTATTTTCTTCAGGACATATTTCAAGTGTTAGACAACAATCGAGAGATTGTTTCTGCTTTGGTCGGACCTTACGGAGATATGCGATTTATTCAGAAAGTGGAAGTTATTCTGGCAAGAAACAGCAGGGAAGTGTTAGAGCAGATGTTTCCGGAAAAAAGTGATCAGATGGATTACTTTTATGCGTATTGCCTGAATGGCTGTCTTGGATTTGTAAAGACCTGGCTTGCCGATAAAAAGTCCTGTACACCAGAGTTCGCAGCAGATTTTATCTATCGAATGGTGGTCAGTTCTATGCGTGCTTTTTGTGAAACTCGTGAGGAAGTGTAGGAGTATACAATGCACTCTTAGTGAAATGTAACAAAAGAGCTTTCCCTATTTTGGTACATTCTTTTATTGACGGGAAAGTGTCAAAAGGATATAATTGAACTATCAAATGTAAGAGCTTACAAGGACGGTAAATGCCTTACGATTTTTTTTTAATTTAAAATGTAAGCGTTTACAATTCGTAAAGCATTTCAGTTCGAAAAGTTCTTCGTTGCGTTAGGAAGATGGCTGAAACAGGGGATTAGGAAAGCACAGGTTATCAGTCAGAGATCCTAGTTACAACAAAATATAGAAAGTGAGGACAAGCAATGAAAAAGAGGTTATTAGCAGTATTACTGACAGCAGCTATGGTACTCGGAATGACAGCTTGCGGATCTAAATCCAATAGCGGAAGCTCAGACAAAAAAGAAGAAGCTCAGTCAACCGATGATATCAAAGAGTGCACAATCAAGTTCCAGTATTGGGCAGATAACACAGATTATTCTTCCCTGATGCAGGACATCATCAAGAAGTTCAACGAGGAGAATAAGTACGGAATCACTGTTGAAGGTGAAGAAGTTCCTTGGGATGGTGGAGGATATTCCAACACACTGTTCAACGCAGCTATGGGTGGTGGAGCACCGGATGTAGCAACCTTTAAGCTTTCCGCAACACCGATGTTCACAAACAATAACCTGCTTGCAGACTTAACACCTTATGTTGATGCATGGGATAAGAAAGATGACATTTCTGACAACATCTACGACGTAATGAAAAAGGCAGGCGGATCTGACGATTCACTCTATCTGATGCCATGGAACATTCAGGTACTCTATGTATACTACAGACCATCAATTTTCAAAGAGGCTGGTATCACAGAGACACCTAAGACATACGATGAGTTCCTTGAAGACATTAAGAAATGTACAATGGATACAAATGGTGATGGAAAGACAGACGTATACGGATTTGGTATGCGTGGTGCTTCCGGTGGACAGGAGCCATGGGGAAGTTTCATCTATGGTGAAGGTGGAAGCTTTGATGATCTGACATCTGATGCATCTGTACAGGGTATGCAGGACTTCATTGATCTGTATAAGAACGGATATGTTCCGGAGTCAGCTACGAACGATGGATTCAACGAGACAGTTGCTAACTTCAAGTCTGGAAAGACAGCTATGTTCATACATCATATTGGATCTTCTAAAGGTATGGTAGAAGAGCTTGGTGATGATGTTGATGCATTCATCATTCCAAAAGGAAAAGGACAGTGGACATCCATGGGAGATACAGAGACTGTAATGTTTGATTCTTGCGAGAACAAAGCAGCAGCATTCGAGTGGATGAAATATCTTGCAACAGAAGAAGGACAGGAAATGTGGTGTGAAGGAACAGGACAGGTTCCAGTAAGCCAGACTGTTCAGCAGGAAGACTACTTCCAGAATGACAAATTCATGAAAGTATCTATGGAAGGTATCGACATTGCAGGTACAGTTCCGGTTAAAGATACAACAACTGAGTGGATCACGAACTGGCCGGCAACAATTTCCCAGGCTCTGACAGGCGAGATTACAGCCAAAGAGTGTATGGATAAGCTGGACAAAGCTCTTAACGAGTAGAAACTAGATTTTGTAACAACTAGATAATAATTGATTTATGAAACTGCCTTGTCAGGCAACTGGCAGGGCAGTATGATTGAAAGGGAAAGAACACGATGGTAAAAAAGAAAAGTATCTATCCATATTTATTGGTAGCACCTGCTCTGATTATCATTTTGTGCGTAGTATTCATTCCGGTTATAAATGCGATTGGAATGAGTTTCCAGAGTTATGATTTGAGAAGACCGAATGACATTGCGTTTGTCGGACTTGCAAATTACATCGCGGCATTTAAAGATGAGCTGTTCTGGAAAGCACTTTGGAAGACGATTCTCTGGGTGGTATTTGGCGTTGGATTTCAGTTTGTATTTGGTTTTATACTGGCGTTGCTTCTTAACAAGAAGTTCAGAGGCCGCGGTGTTGTCCGTGCAGTCAGCCTGATTCCATGGGTCACACCTGGTATTTTGATCGGTCTTATGTGGAGATGGATGTATGACGGTAACTATGGTGTACTCAATGACATTCTTCAGAAATTACACATAATTAATAAGAGCATACCATTTTTAGCACAGACGAATACAGCATTTCCAGCAGTTGTAGTAACGATTATCTGGCAGGGAATTCCATTCTTTGCACTGATGATTCTTGCAGGACTGCAGGGAATTCCAGGAGAACTTTATGAAGCAGCCGACATGGATGGCGCGACAGGATTCCAGAAGTTATTTAAGATTACAATTCCAAGTATTAAGAATACAATCTTTATCACAGGACTTCTGAGAATTATCTGGGTTGCAAACTCAGTCGATGTTATCTTCAACATGACGGAAGGTGGACCGGCTTATGCAACACAGACACTGAGTGTATATGTGTTTAATAAAGCTCAGGCATTGAACTTAGGATACTCATCAGCAATGGCAATCTTGCTTGCACTTGTACTTTGCCTGGTTGCAGTTCCGTATTTGATCTTTACATTTAGAGAGGAGGATAAGTAGTATGAAGAGGGAATCATTCTTAAAGAGATTTTTAACATTATATCTTCCACTGATCGTAATATTACTTTTCATCCTGTTCCCGTTTTATTGGACATTTATTACATCTATAAAACCGGACACAGAGTTATACGGAGCAGTTACATACTGGCCAAGACAAGTTCAATGGGAGAACTACACGAAACTGTTTACTACAACAGTAAATTTCCTGGCTGCCATGAAGAATAGCTTTATTGTTGCGGCAGTAACAACAGTTGTTTCTCTGACAGCATCAACATTAGCATCATATGCGTTTTCAAGATACAGATTTGCAGGACGTAGAGCGATGATGGCATTGTTTTTAAGCAATAATATGTTCCCTACGGTATTGCTTTTAATCCCATTATACTCTATAATGAGAAATCTGGGGTTACTTTATACTCCATGGGCTCTTGTACTCGCATATACAACGTTCACACTTCCATTTTCTGTATGGTTGCTGAATGGATTTTTTAACGACTTGCCACTATCACTTGAAGAAGCAGCATTGGTTGATGGATGTAATAGAAGGATGGCATTTTTCAAGATCATTTTACCTATATTAGGTCCTTGCCTTGTTGCCACCGGTGTATATATCTTCATGACATCATGGAACGAGTATACATTTGCGGTAATGTTTACGAACAATGCGACAAGAACAATACCTGTAGCACTGAAGAGTCTGATCGGTCAGCTTGGAGTTGACTGGGGTCTGTTAACAGCAGGTGGAATTATTACAATCATTCCAGTATGTATCATGTTCTTCTTTGCACAGAAGAGATTAGTTGAGGGATTAACAGCAGGAGCTGTTAAAGGTTAATATAAGGAGGAAGAAAAATGAATTACGAGAAAAAAGCAAAGGAATTGCGCCAAGAGATATTGAAGAGTTTATTTGCCTGCCAGTCAGGTCATCCGGGCGGATCATTATCATGTGTTGAGATTCTTATGGCTCTCTACTATGATGAGATGAAGAATCTTGATCCTAAGGATCCTAAGAAAGCAGACAGAGACCGTCTCGTATTAAGTAAGGGACATGCTTGCCCTACATTATATGCAATCCTGGCAGATCTGGGATATTTCCCGAAAGAGGATCTGGCACACCTTCGTCAGATTGACAGCCATCTTCAGGGACATCCGGACTGCAACAAGACTCCAGGTGTTGATATGAACACAGGATCTCTTGGACAGGGAATGTCTCTGGCAACAGGACTTGCTCTTGCAGCTAAGCATGCAAAAGCTGACTACAAAGTATATGCAGTAGTTGGTGATGGCGAGTGTCAGGAAGGTATTGTATGGGAGGCAGCTATGGCAGCAGCTCATTACAAACTTGATAACCTTTGCGTTTTACTTGACTATAACGGACTTCAGATTGATGGAACTAACGATCAGGTTATGGGACTTGGAAACATCGTTGAGAAGTTTAAAGCCTTCGGTTTCGAATGCTTTGAAGTAGATGGACATAACATCGAAGAAATTGACAAAGCAATTGAGGCTCCAGTATCTGGTAAGCCAAAATTCATTTGCTGCCACACAATCAAAGGTAAAGGTGTATCCTTCATGGAGAATCAGGTAGGATGGCACGGAAGACCGTTGAAACCAGAAGAGTTCGAGACAGCTATGAAAGAATTGGAGGCGTAAGAAGATGGGAAAATCATTAAGAGTTGCTTACGGAGAAGCATTAGTTAAATTAGGACAGAAGAACGATAAGATCGTTGCATTAGATGCAGACCTTGCACATGCAACAATGTCAGCTACATTTGCTGAGGCATTTCCAGATCGTTTCTTTAACGCAGGAATTGCAGAGTGTAATATGATGGGTATGGCAGCTGGATTTGCTCATACAGGATACATTCCATTTGCAAGCACATTTGCTCTTTTCGGAACAGGAAGAGCTTATGAGATCATTCGTAACTCTATTGCATACACAAACACAAATGTTAAATTTGGATTATCTCATTCAGGACTTTCAGTAGGAGAGGATGGAGGAAGTCATCAGTCTATCGAGGATGTTGCTCTTATGAGAGAGATGCCGAACATGACAATCTTTGTACCATGTGATCCTACAGAGATGGAGAAAGCTGTATTTGCAGCAGCAGAGATTGACGGACCAGTTTACATCCGTGTTGCAAGACCTGTTTGTGAGGATATCACAACAGAGGATACACCATTTATCCCGGGAAAAGCTAACATCTTAAAAGATGGTAACGATGTTTGCATCATCACAATGGGACTTATGGTACCAATCGCATTAAAAGCAGCTGAGATGCTTGAAGCAGAAGGAATTTCTGCAGCAGTTGTTAATATGCACACAGTAAAACCTATCGATGCTGAGACAATCCTTGCTATGAACGAGAAGTGCAAAGGTATCGTAACAGCTGAGGAGCATTCTGTAATCGGTGGACTTGGATCTGCTGTAGCAGAAGTCCTTGCAGGACATGCCGGAGCTAAATTCGAAAGAGTTGGTATCCAGGATAAATTCGGAAAATCCGGTAAACCAGCTGAACTGTTTGCAGCTTATGGACTTACAGCTGAGAACATTGTTGAAAAATGCAAAGCAACATTAGCATAAGAATCTGATTAAATTCATTTTATTATATAAAAGGGAGATAAGAATCATGGAAATTTTAAATTATTCATTTGACGGGGAAGGAATGCAGAGAGTATTCGAGAACGAGAAATGGACAGTTGGTATCAAAAACTGGAAACCAGCTAACGACATCACAGGAATCAACAACTTGGAGCGTCACAACAAGACTGATGAGCTTTTCGTACTTGTTGCCGGATCTTGCACACTGATCTATGCAAATGAAGTAGAAGGCGGTCTTGATATCAAGGCAGTTAAGATGGAGCCAAACAAGGTTTACAATATCCCGGCTACACTGTGGCATAACACAGTAACATGCAAGGATACAAAGATGATTCTGATTGAGGACTCCAACACATCCATGGACAACAGCGATATCTTAGATCTGAATGAAGATCAGATTGCTGCTATCAAAGCTTTAGTATAGTATCTTACGTAATGCATTAGCTGCATCGCGACAATAAAACAGGCTCTCTGCAACATAATTATACGAGATTATGTGTTGAGAGCTTTTTTTGTAAAAAAAAACAAATAATTTTGCAATAAATGAGAATATTTATGCATTTATCGGTATTTTATGCAATAAGCTTGATGAGGATATTTATAGAAAATTATAAAGGAGGTCGGAAGAAGTGTACAATTTAAAATTTGGTTGTCAGTCCTATCCATGGAAGATGGGAAAACATTTTGGTCAGTTGCCGAGAATGCTTAAAGTGGCAGCAGAGGCAGGATTTCAGAGCATTGAGTGCGAAATAGACATGCTTGGAACATGGTTCCATGCCCCGGAAGGTGTGAAAAAACAGCTTGAGAAATATAACATAGAATTTGCGGCACTTGTTCTTCATCAGGATTGGAATGGCATGGAGGAGACTGTGGAAGAAGCAGCGTTAAGCCGTGAAGCAATTGAATTCGTGAAACATTTTCCAAATGCCAAGATTATGCTGAGTCATCATGCAGGAAATGTACCTAGAGGCGAAGGTGAAGCATTGGCAGAAAGAAGAAAATGTCTGATCAGCTGCATGGCATCTGTAGCGGCTAAGGCAGCAGAGGCAGGAATCGTATGTTGTTTCCATCCGAACAGTGCAAAGAATTCGTTGTTTCGTACAGAAGAAGACTATGAAGCCATGTTTGAGTTGATTCAGCCGACTGCTATTGGCTGGGCTCCGGACGTAGGACATATTGAGAATGGTGGTATGAGTGCAATTGAACAGATGAAAGCACACAGAGATCTGATCCGCCACGTACATTTTAAAGACCGTATTGCTCAGAATGAATGGGCTGTTATGGGAGAAGGAAAGATTGACTATCCTGCAATTATCAAATATCTGGCAGAGACAGGATACCTTGGCTGGATTATGGTGGAAGATGAAAGCCCGCGTGCAGAGACAGACAGTGACGGGGTTGTTGCTGAGGACGGAAAATATATGTGCCGGCAGATTCACGGGTAAGCAATCAGACAGAAGCAGACTTTGCTGGAAGAAGAGATATTTCAGTAAAGATACAAAAAAAGTTTTTCTCAGGAGGAAAAGAGACTATGAGTATGCATACAGTTGCGGTAATGGGTCTCGGAGTCCGTGGTAAGATTCATCTTCACGGGCTTCTGGAAAATCCAGATTATTATAAAGTAGTAGGCCTTTGCGATATTGATGAGCTTAAGATGAAAGCAGTTGCTGAGGAATACCATCTGGACGATGTACCACTTTTTACGGATGCAGAAGAGATGTTAAAGGAGACAAGACCGGAAATATTTGTATTTGTTACATATCCAGATCTCCGGCTTTCTGTCATTCAATTGGCAGTAAAATACGGTGTAAAAGGAATTTCCTTTGAAAAACCGATGGCTGAGAGTCTTCAGGAGGCAAAGAAAATTGTAAAGTTGTGCCATGATAACGGAATCAAAGCAGTTGTTTGTCATCAGCAGAAATATCTGTCCCAGATGCAGACACTAAAGAAACGTATTGAGGACGGCGAAATTGGCGAGATTACAAAGATACATGTAGAGTGTCAGGCCTGGTTCAGCCAGCTTGGAACACACTATGTAGACTATATTCTCTGGGCGAATGGCGGACATCGTGCAAAATGGGTATGTGGACATGTACACGGTCCGATTTGTCTGGATGATAACCATCCGGCACCAGATTACCTGCTTGGTACTATGGAACTGGAAAATGGAGTACATGCTTATGTAGAGTGTGGATATCTTGCAGAGGCTCACAACCCACCGGAGTATGGAAGCAGTGATAATCGTCTGACTGTTTATGGTAAAGAAGGTTATGTATATGCTGAGACAGACGGGTTCTGGGGAGCATGCACAAAGGCTACAAATGGTCGTCTGATAGAAGGAAAGGATCCAGGCTGGAGAAACCATCAGCAGATTCCGATTCAGACACCTTACTATACAGAGTTTGCAGAGTGGATGGAGGATGATTCAAAAGTTCACAGCTGCAACATTGATACAGCATATCACGGATATGAAATTCTGGAAGGAATGTGCCTGTCAGCACTGAACAATGTGCGTGTAGACCTGCCGATTCAGGATCTCGATTATGAGCCGGTATTTGACCGCATGAGAAAGGATCTTCCAGAGTGCGACAGCCGTAAGATGTACATTTATGATGGCAAGACACCACGTAAGGAGCGCGACTAGCCAAAAGGAATATTCAAAGGTCGGTTAAGAGTAGAAAAAGCAGAAAGTGCAGGTTCATAAAATGAATCAGAAAAAAGAATATATGGATGTCCATGTAAATGGATTGAAATTTCATGTACAGACATTTGGAAGCGGTGTACCTATTATTATGATTATGGGACTTGGAGCACCGGGAGATAAATGGAAGCATAACTATGAGCTTTTAAGTAAATGGTTTTGGTGTATTGTTCCAGATAACAGAGGAGCAGGATTAAGCGACAAACCGGAAGCAGAGAGTTATACAACAGAGCAGATGGCAGACGATATCATCGGTATCATGGATACATTAGATATCAAAAAAGCCCATGTTATGGGTGTCTCTATGGGAGGCGCCATTGCACAGCAGGTGGCACTGAAAGTTCCGGACAGAGTTCTGAGTCTGATTTTGACAAGTACATTTGCAAGTGTAAGTCCGGCATTTAAAAAGGCTTTAAATCTAATCTGTGAGCTGAAAGAAGATACAGATCCGGCAGTATTAAAGCAGTTGAATCTTTGGATGACCTATGGCCAATACACGCAGATACATCACCCAGAGAAGATTGAGAAATCTATTGAAGAAGATGCATCGTACCCTTATCCAATGCCTGTGTATGCCTATAAGGCACAGTGTGGGGCATGCCTCAGCCACAATACAGCAGGCAGGCTGCATGAGCTTAAAATGCCGGTACTGATCGCTGCAGGGGCAAAGGATTTGTTCATGAATATAGAGAAGACCATGGAATTAGTACATGGAATTTCACAGGCAGAATTCTATCTTGCACCGGAAGGCGGACATGTACATCAGTGGGAATATCCTGAGCCATATGACAGTGTTGTAGTGGGATTTTTGATGAAACATACAAATTAAAAAATATACATAATGTAGACCATGAATTGAATTAGAGTTTCATATCATGGATATAAAATTGAAATGAGAGAATGGAGGAAACAAAATAATGTCTATAGATATGAATACGTTGATTAGTCAAATGATTATGTTTTTTGTCATTCTCGGATGTGGATTTATAGGAGCAAAATTAGGGCTTTTGAAAGCCGAAGTCATTCATGGGTTAAGCAGTCTGCTTATGGGCGTTATCTGTCCGTTGATGCTGATTGCAGTATTTCCGTCAGCAGTGCAGGAGGAAAATGCATGGGATATTGCAAAATCTGTAATTCCCTATGCACTGATTACATATCCGCTGCTTACAGGAGCTGGATTCCTTACAGGAACGTTATTGCATTTCCGAGGAGATAAAAGAAAAATCTTTACTGCCCAATGTCTTTTCGGAAATATGGCGTTCTTTGGGCTGCCTCTTGTAAAAGAGATATTTGATCCGGTTGCAGTAGTAGCATTTTCTTTCTGTATTGTAATAGATAATCTGTTCCTCTGGACAGAAGGAGTATTGCTCACTTCTAAATCAGAAGGAGGACAGGAATTATCCTTGAAGTTGATCATAAAGAAGCTGTCTAATCCTGTTATAGTAGGAGTATTGATCGGGCTGGCGTTGATGATTTTGAAAGTGCCATCAGATTTACTGATTCTTCGAAGCTTTGATACAATAGGAAGCTGTGCAAAGCCACTGGCACTTTTGTATATCGGAGGAACGATTGCATTGATGGAATCAGGATCATTAAAGAAAGCATGGCCAGTTGTATTTGTCATAATCATTAAGCTGATAGTTATGCCGGTTGTCATATTTCGTGTGATGACGTGGCTTGGCGTGAATGATCTTGCGAGAAATATCTGGACGCTGATTATTGCGCTTCCGAGTATGGCGAGTATTCCGATTATGGCAGAAAGCTTCGGTTCAACAGAAGCTGATTATGCGGCGCAGGGTGTATTTATTATTACACTGGCAAGTCTGGTAACAATACCGCTTGTAGTGATGCTTTGCAGGTAAGTAATGAGATCAGGCATTTAGAATACATAAGGTGAAAGCTTTTATGTATATAGGAGAGCTTAAAAATATTAAATAAAAAGAGCAATGATTTGATTGCATTAGAAATAAAAATATTTCTAATACGACATGAAAGGAGAAATTAAAATGGTAGATCAGAATTGTGCATATTGTGTAGAGGGAGAATTATTGGCAAAGTTTGGAATTAAGATTTGCGAACTTGAGAATTCTAAAGTATATCTTTTTAAAGAGCAGAGCCATCCAGGAAGAGTTGTAGTTGCTCATAAGAAACATGTCAGTGAGATTCTGGAGCTGACACCACAAGAGAGAGCAGCATACTTAGAGGAGATTGCAAAGGTATCTGAGGCAATCCACAAAATCTTCAAACCTGCAAAAGTAAACTATGGCGCATATGGAGATACAGGACATCATCTGCATTTCCATCTTGTACCAAAGTATACGGATGAGTATGAGTGGGGTGGAACATTCGAAATGAATCCGGGAAAGAAATTCTTAAGTGATGAAGAATATGCTGAGATGATTGAGAAGATTAAGGCTGAGCTGATTTAGAAATCCCTGGAGATACTGATTCTCTAAGTAGATTCACACTCCCAGTGCAGAACATTTCAATGAGCCATATAAGACGAGAAAAGTGTACGCAGAGGCGTGCACTTTTCTTATGTCTCATTTTCATTGCACTGAAGTCGTGTGAACTATCTTAGAGAATCAGTATTCACAAGGTTTTCTAAGGATGGATGAAGAAGGTAGGTTGGAATTTATAGACTGATTTTGTATGGGTTGAGGGAGTATGAACTATCTTAGAAAATTGATATGCGCAAGGATTTTCATAAAGTGAAAGGGTGTTTCAGTGGTCATATTGTGACCGTATCTGAAACACCCTTTCTTCAGGGGGGATAACTATATAAAGTTATCGGTTAAAAATATTAGCTATATCAGCTGGGAGTCAATCCCCCAGCTGATATAGCCTCCGGCAGGATTGCAGAGGTGCGCAGTAGAAGTATGTCATGCAATTGCATGACGCGCACCTCGCAACAAGAATGCTAAAGCATTCTTGAATTATTTTACAGGCAGGAAGCGTAAGCTGCTTCTGCACCTTCTTCACGGATCTTCTTAAGATCAGCAACGATTAGTTCTTCCAGTCCTTTGATTTCTGTCAGATCCTGATCCCACATATCTTTGTTGGAAAGTACAGCTTTTACGAGTTCTTCTGCACTGTCATCTTTGTGTGCATAGTAGAAGTCAAGTGCCCATGCATCGTCCTGTACTTTGTACTCATTTCCTTTTGGTCTCTTGCATACCAAAGCTGCATCTTCACGTCTCTGAATATCATTTGAGTAGAATGCAATGTAAGCTGCAAGGCTCATTGCCAGGCAAGTAGGAATCTCACCTTTTTCGTTGATATACTCAAGGAATGAAGGCATGTTACGAGCTTTCCACTTAGATGTTGAGTTCAGAGAAATGCTCATAAGCTCATGATTTACAAATGGGTTGTTAAATCTGTCTGATACAGCAGCTGCAAAGTCAAGCAGATCCTGTTTGTCCAGTGGAAGCGTAGGGATAATCTCATCGTAAAGCATTTTGTTCATGAAGCCTTTGATTGTTTCGTTGTGCATGCAGTCACGAACGATGTCCTGTCCAGACAGGTAAGCACCAAGAACGAAACCTGTATGAGCACCGTTCAGGATACGAACTTTTCTCTTCTTGTATGGAGTAACATCCTCTACAACATGTACATTTAAACCGGCTTTCTTGAATGGAAGCTTATCTTCAAGACCTGCAGGTCCTTCGATGATCCATACACCAAAGATCTCGCCGACATCAATCAATTCATCGTGATATCCATTTGCTTCTTCCATTTTCTTAACTTCTTCTGCATCACGTACACGTCCTGGAACGATACGGTCTACCAGTGTAGAACAGAATGTGTTCTTCTCATTGATCCATGTTTTGAATTCTTCTTCAAGTCCCCAGTCATCAATGTACTCGTTGACACATTTCTGGAGTTCTTTACCATTGTTGTCGATCAGCTCACAGCTTAAAACTACAACTCCATCTTTACCTGCTTTGTAACGCTCATAAAGTACACGTGTCAGTTTTGCAGGGAAGCTGATTGGAGGACACTGGTCAAATTTGCTTTCTGACTCGTGTACGATACCGGCTTCTGTTGTGTTGGATACGATATACTCAAGGTCGTCACTCTTGGCAAGCTCAAGAACTGCGTCGAAATCATCATATGGATTGATACATCTGCTTACAGAAGAGATGACACGTTTTAAGTCAACTTTCTCCCCTTTTTCACTTCCGCGAAGGTACAGTGTGTAAAGTCCTTCCTGGTCATTGATGAGTTTTGTAAGTCCCTGTGCGATTGGCTGAACTAATACAACTTTTCCGTTCCAGTCAGCTTTTTCATTTGCACAGTCAAAGAAATAATCTACAAATGCACGAAGGAAGTTTCCTTCTCCGAACTGCATAACTTTCTCTGGTGCGGATTCTTTGATATATCCGTTATAACCTGATTTCTTAAGAACTTCGTAATTTAATGTTTCCATGATTGAGTTTCTTCCTTTCTTAAATTAATGAGATATGATTTTTACAATGTTACACCCTGTTTAAAGATTGCCATATCGTGGAATCCGGCGATTTCGGATTTTACTTCTTTACCGGAAGCAACTGCTATAACTTCATCGAACAGTTTTTCTGCCAGTTCAGGAAGAGTATCCCCTTCTACCAGGGTTCCACAGTTAAAGTCGATCCAATTCTGTTTTCTGTTATTTAATGAAGAATTGGTAGAAATCTTCATAGTTGGTACAGGACATGCGAACGGTGTTCCACGACCTGTAGTAAACAGTACAATGTGTGCACCGGAAGCAGCCAGTGCAGTAGAAGCAACCAAGTCATTTCCAGGAGCACTTAAGAGGTTCAGACCTTTTGTCTTAACCTGTTCTGCATAAGATAGTACGTCCATGACCGGAGCGCTTCCGGATTTCTGAGTACAGCCAAGAGACTTGTCCTCAAGAGTGGAGATACCACCTTTTTTATTTCCAGGAGACGGGTTTTCATAAATTGTCTGATTGTGACTCTGGAAATATTGTTTAAAGTTATTGATCAGATCAACTGTCTTTTCAAATAATACTTCGTCTTCACAACGGTTCATTAGCTGAGTCTCAGCACCGAACATCTCAGGTACTTCTGTAAGAACAGTACTTCCGCCTTTGGAGATAAGAAGATCGGAAAATGCTCCTACGACCGGGTTGGCTGTGATACCGGAAAGTCCGTCAGAGCCACCGCATTTCATACCAATGACCAGTTCGCTGCAGTCAATGTCTTCACGTTCAAAGCTTCCAACATAAGCGGACAAATCTTCGAGAATGTTAAGTGCATCAGCAATCTCATCTTCACTTTCCTGAGCAACAAGGAAACGGACACGTTTCGGATCATAGTCGCCGATGTAATTCTTCAGTACATCAATATTACTGTTCTCGCAGCCGAGTCCAAGAACAAGGACACCGCCGGCATTCGGATGATTGATCAGATCAGACAGAATCTTGCGGGTATTCTCCTGATCATCTCCCATCTGGGAGCATCCATAAGGATGTGGGAATGCAAAAATTCCTTCTACAGATCCCTGTACATACTTCTGAGCCTTGCGTTCGATCGCAGTAGCAACGTTATTTACACAGCCTACAGTCGGAATAATCCAGATTTCATTACGGATGCCGACTTTTCCGTTCGGTCTGCGGTATCCTCTGAAAGTGCGAGGAGCTGTCGGGGTAAGTTCTGTAACAGAACGATCATAGGTGTAAGTAAGCAGATCTCCAAGTCCAGTCCGAATATTATGTGTGTGAATCCAGCTTCCGCAGCTGATGTTCTCCTTTGCAATACCGATTGGACAGCCATACTTGATAACCTGAGCATCAGCAGGAATATCAGTCAGAGCAAACTTGTGTCCCTGGGGAATGTCCTCACGGAGAGTAACCTCTGTACCGTCCACATCTAATGTACGATTTGCAGATAAAGGAGTAAGTGCAACTGCAACGTTATCATTCTGGTGAATTTTGATAAATTCTTTCATGATAAAATCCTTTCTCTTAAAAAATGATGTTAGTACTAGTAAATGATGAAGGAGACATTAAAAATTCTGATCATCATGAACTCACGATGAAAGAAATGTCTTCGACATCTGAATTTGTTATAAAATAAACGTGTAAGCGCTTACACTAAACATACATCATTTTGATGTTTAGGTCAATAAAAATGACAAATCAATTTTGCCCAAAAAGCATTTTTGGAAAAATGCACAAAAACAAGATAACAAATTTGTCGAAAAGATTGCTTAAAAACCATTGATTTCATATGTGTAGTTGGGGTAAAATGTAATAAATGTAAGCGTTTACAATATAGACGATGCAAGCATAGACACAGGAGGAAAGAAAAATGAAGAAATTTATGGACGAGGATTTTCTATTAACAAGTGATGCGGCAAAAAAACTTTATCATGATTATGCAGAGAACATGCCGATTGTAGATTATCATTGCCATATTAACCCACAGGAAATCTGTGAAGATAGAAAGTTTGAAAATATCACACAGGTATGGCTCGGAGGAGATCACTACAAGTGGCGTCAGATGCGTTCCAATGGTGTAGATGAGAAATATATCACAGGTGATGCTACAGATCGTGAAAAATTCCAGAAATGGGCTGAGACTCTTGAAAAACTGATCGGTAATCCACTGTATCACTGGAGTCATCTGGAGTTAAAGAGATACTTCGGATATGAAGGATACTTAAACGGTGAGACAGCAGAGGAAGTATGGAATCTTTGCAATGAGAAGCTTGCACAGGATGATATGACCGTAAGAAATATCATTAAAAAGTCAAATGTAAAATTAATCTGTACAACAGATGATCCGATTGACACTCTTGAATATCATGAGAAACTTGCAAAAGACGATACATTTGATGTAAAGGTACTTCCGGCATGGAGACCAGATAAGGCTATGAATCTGGAGAAACCAGAGTATCTTGATTACCTTAAAAAGTTAAGTGAAGTCAGTGGAATTGAAGTAAAGAGCTTCAAGACTCTGATCGAGGCGCTTGTAAAACGTATGGACTATTTCCAGGAGAGAGGCTGCTCTGTATCAGATCATGCTCTTGAGTATGTAATGTACGCACCGGCTTCCGAGGAAGAAGTCGAGGCAATCTACAGCAAACGTCTTGCAGGTGGAGAAATCACAAAAGAAGAGGAACTGAAAGCAAAGACAGCCTTTATTCTTGCAGTTGGAAAAGAGTATAATAAACGTGACTGGGTAATGCAGCTTCACTATGGTTGCAAACGTGACAATAATGTAGTACGTTATAAACAGCTTGGACCAGATACAGGATATGACTGCATCAATAACTATGCACCATCTTCAGAAATGGCAGATATGTTAAATGCACTGTCTGATACAGATGCACTTCCTAAGACAATTCTGTACTCTCTGAATCCGAACGACAATGAGTCTATCGGAACAATCATCGGATGCTTCCAGAATGAGAAGACCGTTGGAAGAATCCAGCAGGGTAGTGCATGGTGGTTTAATGATCACAAAGTTGGAATGACAGCTCAGATGACATCACTTGCAAACCTTGGTATTTTAAGTAACTTTGTAGGAATGCTTACAGATTCCAGAAGTTTCTTATCTTACACACGTCATGAGTATTTCAGACGTATCCTTTGCGAGCTGATTGGAGGATGGGTAGATAACGGAGAGTATCCGGATGATTACAAGACACTGGAGAAGATTGTAAAGGGAATTTCTTACAACAATGCAGTGGAGTACTTTAAATTTGACGTATAGGAATTAGAAGCGTAGTAGGAGTTTTTGCATATGGCAGTGAACATTTATGATGTCGCAAAATTATCGGGAGTGTCCATTGCGACTGTTTCAAGGGTGGTAAATGGAAGTACAAAGGTCAGTGAGAAGACCAGAAGAAAGGTTCTTGATGTGATGGAACAGTGTGGCTATACGCCAAATGTGTTTGCAAGGGGACTTGGACTGGATTCTATGAAGACCATCGGGATTTTGTGCCCGGATATATCGGATGCATTTATTGCACAGGCAGTGGCATTCCTTGAAGAACGTCTGCATCAGTATGAATATGACTGTATTTTGGGATGCAGTGGTTATGACCTGGAAGCGAAAGAGGCACATACGAAAATGTTACTGTCGAAGCGGATTGATGCGCTTATTCTGGTAAGTTCTACTTATGCAGGTCGGGAAGGACACCCGGAAGATGTGAAATACATAAAAGAAGCTGCAAAGCAGACACCGGTATTTCTGATCAATGGATTCGTAGAAGGAAAGAATATCTACTGTTCTTTTTGTGATGATTTTAAGGCAACATATGATGTGACGAGTGGATTTATCCGTCGAGGAAAGAAGAAAATCTTATTCTTGTGTGATTCCTATTCATACAGCGCATCGAAGAAGATGGCGGGGTATGAGGCCGCTCTTCGCGATGCCGGATATCCGATTCGCGGAGAATTAAAGTTCTATACAAAGAACAGGATTCATCATGTCAGAGATATGCTTCTTTCACATAAGAATCTGGAGTTTGACAGTGTTGTTGCAACGGATGACGGACTCGCGATTGGAGCACTTAAGTATGCGAATGTGAAAGGACTTAAAGTACCAGATGATATTGAAATTGCAGGATATAATAATTCGCAGCTTTCGGTAGGCTGTGAACCGGAATTAACTTCTGTGGACAATCATCTGGAGAAGATGTGTAATGACACTGTAGATTATATGTTACGGGTTCTGCAGGGAGATACTGATGTGCCACCGCAGAATGAAGTTGTATGCGAAATCAAAAAGAGATGTACGACGGATTTTTAAAGCATGAAACTTAAAAATTAATTAAGAAAGTTTTTGAATTAAAAAGAAATAAAATAATTGCCAGATAACGATTCTAGAAAATATATCGTTATCTGGCATTTCTTATTCTCTACAATGATTCATGATAAAAAGCTATTTATAATTCGCTCTGTTCAATTAAAAGGTTACTGTCCCAATTCAGCCAGTAACTGCTTTTTAGTATTTAATAGAAGCTTTTTATATTGGGTAATTTGCTTATCTTTCATGCGGTCCTTTGGAGCAGAGATGCTGATAGCATATGGCAATTTGTGGTGTACACAGCCAAGGGATACAGCAATGCACCGGACTCCGATTTCCATCTCCTCATTATCCATGGAATATCCGTTGTTACGAATTGTAGCGATGACCTTTAAAAAGGTATTGTAGTCAGTAACGGTATTGGCTGTATAAGTGTGTAATTCGCTCTGTTCCCAAATCTGACGGATCTGGTCATCATCCATATCAGCAAGAATTGCCTTACCGACACCGGAACAGTAAAGAGGGATTGTTTTTCCGACCATAGATACCATACGAACAGAATTATGTGGTGCTTCTACTTTATCGATATATACAGCGTTGATTCCTTCCATCTGTACGAGGTGAACAGTTTCCCCGGTCTGTTCAGCAAGATCCTGAATGTAAGGTCTTGCAATATCAATGAGACTGTTATGTGAAAGAACCTGATTAGAAAGACTGCAGATCTTAAAGGTAAGACTGTACTTGGAAGTATCCGGATCTTGTTTTACATAGTCCATGCAAATTAAGGAATTTAAAATGCGATGGACAGTACTTTTATTTAATTCCAGTTCATTACTGATATCAAGAAGACCGGAAGGTCCGGATTTGGCAAGCAGTTCAATAGTCCGGAAAATTCGGTCAGAGACCTGGATTGGATTTTTTTCACTCAATGTTATACTCCTTAGATAAAACTATTTACAGTGGGATAACAGAGTTCCTCACTGTCTGTCATCTATTGTAGCATGATATAGAAGAAAGAGCAAAAAAAACTTGACTTTTTTATGAGTTCGTGTATAATTCAAAGTAAAGAAAGGTTCACGATATGAAAATAGATTTCATAATGTGAAACCAAACATATAACCCCATAAGTAATTATATATAATCATCAGAACAGGCAGTCCAAAAGGACTGCCTGTTCACTTTCAAGAATGCTATTTATTCAAAATAAGACTGCTTAAATTGCCTTCATGGGTTGTTGTCTGTCAGTGTTCTGCATAGATAAAATCTGGTCGATAATGTGGAATGCAACCTCTTCTTTATTCATAATTGGAAGTTCCAGAACTTCTGTATCTGTAATCATTGTGACAACATTGGTGTCCGTCTCAAATCCAGCTCCGGCAACTTTCAGATTATTTGCAACAACCATGTCAAGGTTCTTTTTTGCCAGCTTCTTTCTGGAATTCTCCAGCATATTTTCCGTTTCCATAGAGAAGCCGCAGAGGAATTGGCCGGGAACTTTATGTTCTCCAAGATATTTTAAAATATCATCTGTACGTTCCAGCTCAATGGAAGTGGAAGAATCCGATTTTTTGATTTTCTCATCAGCTATGTGGACTGGCCGGTAATCAGCAACAGCGGCAGCTTTGAAGATCATGTCCATACCGGCACTTCTTGCAGTAACCTCTTCGTACATATCTTTAGCAGAGATGACAGGGACGGTCGTTATAAATGGCGGTGGAGTAAGAGCAGTTTTACCTGTGACTAAAGTTACATCTGCACCGCGAAGCATACACGCTTTCGCGAGGCTGTAGCCCATTTTCCCGGAGGAATGGTTGGTGATATAACGCACTGGATCGATTGCCTCCTGAGTAGGACCGGCGGTGACCAGAACCTTTTTCCCACGCAAGTCTTTTTTACATGCTATACATTTTAAAATATATTCGAATAAATCTTCTGGTTCCGGCATCTTTCCGGCACCGACATCGCCACAGGCAAGCCAGCCATTAGCCGGAGTGATGACCTCCATACCATATTTTTCAAGAAGCTTTAGATTGTCCTGAGTAACAGGATTCTCATACATTCCTGTATTCATGGCAGGAGCAATGATCTTAGGAGCTTTGCTTGCGAGAATAGTTGTAGTGAGCATATCATCAGCCAGTCCGTGTGCAAGTTTTGCAATTACATTTGCAGTTGCCGGAGCAACCATGATGACGTCTGCTTTCTGAGCAAGAGCAATGTGTTCTACTTTGAATTCAAAATTGCGGTCGAAAGTATCTACAATACATTTATTGCGCGTCAACGTTTCAAATGTGATTGGATTAATAAAATTAGTGGCATTCTGGGTCATAATAACATGAACACAGGCACCGGTCTTTACAAGACGGCTGGCAAGCATGGCACTTTTATATGCAGCAATCCCACCGGTAACACCTAATAGAATGGTTTTATCTTTTAACATCATAGAAATAAACCTCTTTCTCTTTGTATGATTTATATTTCAACTATAGCGTGTTTGGCAGTCTCTTGCAAGATGAGGAGACACAAAGGGATGACTTTTTTTTGCGAAAATGTTAAAATTAGTGAAACAGTTCTGGAATATCAGGCATTCTTGAATTAGAGAGAGGAGAAAAGAATATGAAAAAAGCAGCGGTATTTTTGATGATATTAACGTTAAGTGTTTCTAGCGCAGCGTGTGGCAATAAAGAAAAGGATGATAATCAGGCAGATGCGAAGACGGAACAAAGCCAGAATGCAGACAATTCTAAAGATAATGATAAAAGTGATACTCAGACGAAAGCGGCATACAATAAGATGTACGAGTTATCTTCGGAGGACGATGTATGGACTATAAAAGTATCTGCACCAAAAGGGTGTTCTGAGACAGACTTTTCTTCGGACACGGCAAGAGCATTTGAACGTATTGGAAATGTAGATGGCAGCAGTCTGCAATATGTGATGACTCTTAGGAATGCAGATATTTCCACTGTAGAAAGTGATATGAAAGAAGAAGTACAATATCTGTATACTGCAAATTCTGATGATACGATTCCGGCAATGGATACACAGAGCAGTGAATACAATGGGAAAATGTGGAATTATTTTTCCTATAATATGGAAGAGTTGAGTGGTTATCGTGTTTGGGTAGAATTATCAGATGGTGATGTGTTTGCCTGTACAGTTGAGTGGATTGGAGAAGAGGAGACACCGGATGATATTGATACGGTCATCAAGACATTGTCTTCCTGTATTGCCGACTATGATGTATAGATTCTTCTTGAAAAGAAATGTACTTAATTTAATACTTGTATCTATAGTAGAACAGATGTTATAATTACTCGGTAATTGTATTGTATCCTGCATGGCAGGAATGATAACAAGGAGGTAATTGAATAATGAAAGCAAAAAAACACGACACTCAGTGGATGGTCAGTGTTGCACTTATGGCAGCAATTGTTATTCTTCTGGCGAACACACCGCTTGGAATGATCCAGCTTCCAATTATTAAGGCGACAACCGTACACATCCCGGTAATCATCGGAGCAATTCTGTTGGGACCGTCAGCAGGGGCAATTCTTGGATTTGTGTTTGGTGTATGTTCACTGGTGAGCAACACAATGGCACCAACCCTTTTGTCTTTTGCATTTTCTCCGTTCATGAGCACTACTGGAATTCCGGGAGCAATCAAGGCAATCTGGATTTCTGTAGGATGCCGTATGTTGATTGGAATCGCAGCCGGATGGTTATGGATTCTCTTTAACAAACTGAAAGTGAATCAGATCATTGCACTTCCAATCGTTGGATTCGTCGGATCTATGGTGAATACGATCACAGTTATGGGAAGTATTTATCTGTTATTTGCACAGCAGTATGCACAGTCAAAGGATGTAGCAATAAGCGCTGTATGGGGACTTGTTATGGGAACTGTTACAGCATCTGGTATTCCGGAAGCAATTGCAGCAGCAGTACTGGTGCTTGCAATCGGAAAAGTGCTGATCCAGGTATTAAAAAGAATGAATTTTTCATTTATTGACGCACAGACAGCAAAATAAACACATAAATAAGCACTAATACGCCCCACGGAAATTACCGTGGGGCGTTTGTATAATTTTCAATATTGTATAATTACGGATCTGGGAATGGCCTGTGATGGTATTACAGGAAGGGATATTCAAAATATTGCACAAAAAAATTAAAAAAGAGGACAGGACAATTTTGGAATTACAACAAAAATGGACCGATGGCTTTTGTAGCAAAACTTCGGAATGGGATTTTTAGAAATACAGGGGCATGCCTTTCTCCTGTCAATGCCTATCTGAATCTGATCGGTATTGAAACACTTGGACTTAGAATGGAACGTGAGTGCCAAAATGCACTGGAACTTGCACACTGGATTGCAGAGAATTATTCTGATATAATAGTAAATTATCCGGGACTGGAAAGTAGTTCCTGGCATCATGTTGTAAAAGAACAGTTTGAACATGGATATGGCGCAATTCTTACACTTCGCGTAGGAAGTAAAGAAAAGGCATTTAAATTTATTGATAGTCTTACAATCCCCGTATATCATTTCCAACATAGGAGATACAAAGACGCTCAAAAATCAGAGACTAATCAGGAACAAGGTACAGGAGGAGAATGAAAATGGCAGAAAAGGTTGATTATGCTGCATTAAAAAAAGGTGGGTTTATGAGACAAAAGCAGAAAGGCTGTTTTTCCTTAAGACTTGCAGTTGTGGGAGGAAATCTGACTGCTGAAAATATAAAGACAGTTGCAGAGGTGGCTGAAAAGTATGGACATGGATATGTGCATATGACTTCCAGACAGGGAATTGAGATTCCATTTATAAAAGTAGAAGATATCAATGAAGTAAAAGAAGAGCTTGCAAAAGGTGGAGTTGGAACAGGTGTCTGTGGACCGAGAGTCCGCACGATCACAGCCTGTCAGGGCGCAGCTATCTGTCCAAGTGGCTGCATTGATACTTATACACTGGCAAAGGAATTAGATGCAAGATATTTTGGAAGAGAACTTCCTCATAAATTCAAATTTGGTGTTACAGGCTGCCAGAACAACTGCTTGAAAGCAGAGGAGAACGATGTTGGAATCAAAGGAGGCATGACAGTTGAGTGCAATCATGATGACTGTATCCAGTGTGGTGTGTGTGTAAAAGCCTGTCGCGAAAGAGCACTTCGCATGGAAGATGGAAAAATTGTCATCGATAGAGAAAAATGCAATAACTGTGCACGATGTGTAAAGAGCTGTCCAACAGATGCGTGGGTCGGAGAGCCGGGGTATATCGTTTCCTTTGGTGGATTATTTGGAAATAAGATTTATAAAGGTGAACAGATTGTTCCGATCATCCGTGATAAAGAAACTCTTTTCAGAGTCACAGATGCGGCTATTTCATTTTTTGAAAAGCATGCAAATGCAGGTGAGCGTTTCCGACTGACACTTGAGAGAATCGGAAAGGAAGAATTCAAAAAAGAGGTTCAGGCTGCTTACGAAGACAGATAGGTGTACTGACAAACAAAATGTCGATAAGAATCGAAAAGGAGAGAAAGAGCATGGCAGAAATACAATTTGACGACCAGGTAGATATTACAGATAAGGTTTGCCCACTCACATTTGTAAAAGCTAAAGTAGCAATTGAAGAGCTGGATGATGGTGAAGTCCTTGCAATTCGAATGAATGACGGAGAGCCTGTTCAGAATGTTCCAAGAAGTATGAAAGAAGAAGGACATAAAATCTTAAAGCTTGAGGATAATGCGGACGGAACTTATACACTGTATGTCAGAAAGGTAGAAGAATAATATGGCAGTACGGATCAACAAGGATGATTTTGAAGAGAAAGTTTTAAAGAGTGATCTTCCGGTCATCGTAGATTTTTATTCTGATTCCTGCATAGCATGTAAAAAGCTTGCACCGGCATTGGGAGATGTAGAAGATGATTATGAAGGAAAATTATATGTATATAAGGTGAATACCAATTTTGATAAAGAGCTGGCAAAAGAATATCAGATAGCAGCGAATCCAACCCTTCTCTTTGTAAAAAATGCAGAAGTATTAGATCGAAAAATAGGAGCACACACTCTGGCAGAGCTTAAGACCTGGGTGGAAGCTTTACTGTAATAATATGGGTCAGGAGGAAGACATTATGATAATTGTAGTTTCAGGAGAAAAGAAAAAAGTAAAGGATAATCTGACATTACCGGAGTTAATCGAGCAGGAAAATGTAGAGATGCCAGAGTATGTAACGGTATCTATTAATGAAGAGTTTGTTCCTTCAGATGAGAAAGAGACAACCGTATTAAAAGAAGGAGACGTTGTAGAATTTCTTTATTTCATGGGAGGTGGATGTTAATGGCAATGACAGATGAACAGATTGAACGTTATTCCCGCCATATTATTCTAAAAGAAGTAGGTGCAAAAGGTCAGAAGAAGTTGCTGAAAGGGAAAGTTCTGATTATTGGAGCCGGTGGTCTTGGAGCTCCGGCAGCTATGTACCTTGCAGCAGCAGGAGTTGGAACAATCGGAATTGTAGATGCAGACGAAGTTGATCTGTCCAATCTTCAGAGACAGATTATCCATACAACAGCAGATGTAGGAAAAGCAAAGGTCAGATCGGCAAAAGAGACAATGAATGCCATGAATCCGGACGTTACAGTCAATACATACCGCATGTTCGTGGATTCTACGAATATCAGAGAACTGATCCGGGATTATGATTTTATTATTGACGGAACAGATAATTTTCCGGCAAAATTCCTGATCAACGATGCATGTGTACTGGAGAAAAAACCATTTTCACATGCAGGAATTATCCGCTTTAAAGGTCAGCTTATGACATATGTTCCGGGAGAAGGACCATGTTACAGATGTGTATTTAAAAATCCACCACCGAAGGATGCAGTTCCAACCTGCAAGCAGGCAGGAGTCATTGGAGCTATGGGTGGAGTCATTGGTTCCCTTCAAGCTATGGAAGCAATCAAATATTTGCTGGGAGTTGGAGATTTATTGACAGGTGCGCTGCTTACTTTTGACGCTCTGACGATGGAATTTCATAAAATTAAGCTTCCAAAAGATACTCATAACTGTGCAGTGTGCGGAGATCACCCGACAATTCTTGAGCCGATTGATTACGAACAGGAAGTATGTGAGGAGACAGCAGGCAGATTTGATGCACCAAGAAAAGAAGAGTAATTTGTAATCAGTGAAGAGGTATAAGTATGGCAATTATAAGAATGAAATATACACTTCTTGATGAGATTGCCCGGTATGCAACCGGGCATCTTCCAGAAGAAGCCTGCGGACTGATCGCAGGAAGCGAAGATGAAAATGGTCGTTTAATTGAAAAAGTTTATTATCTGACAAATGTTGATCATGCAGAGGATCATTTTACACTGGATCCGAAAGAACAACTGTCAGCAATCAAAGATATGAGGGCAAATGGATTAAAACCACTTGGTAACTGGCATTCACATCCGTCCAGCCCGTCCAGACCGTCGCAGGAGGATATCAAACTTGCATTTGATTCCAATGCCAGCTATATGATCATATCATTTATGGCAGAAAATCCAGTGTTGAATTCTTTCCATATAGAAAATGGTCAGGTGGAAAAAGAGGATTTGCGAATTTATTCAGATGAATATTATTTCTAAGTATAGTAAAAAGGAATAAAAAATGAAATTAAAAACGAAAGAATTGACAACCTGTGCACTGTTTGCAGCTTTGATCGCAATCGGTGCATTTATAAAAGTTGATATACCATTGCCAATGTACACCATGCACTTTACATTTCAATGGTTTTTTGTGTTGATGGCAGGTTTTCTGCTTGGTGCAAAACTTGCAACGGTTAGTGTGATCGTGTATCTTAGCATTGGCCTTGTCGGAGTTCCGGTATTTGCTGCCGGAGGTGGACCTGCATACATTTTCAGACCAGGATTTGGATTCTTACTTGGTTTTGTACTGGCAGCATTTGTCATTGGTACTATTACAGAAAAAGTAGGAAAAAATCATAAGGGAATGTTCTTAATGGCATCAGTTGAGGGACTGGTGACTTATTATACGATTGGAGCAATTTACTTTTATTGTATAAATAATTTTTATGCAGCAACTCCTGTGAGCTGGAGCGTTGTAGTTGTGGAATATTGTCTGATTACGATTGTACCGGATTTTATATTATGTGTATTGGCGACAGCATTTTCTTTAAAGCTCCGTCCAGTATTTCTTGGGATGATGCATGAGTATAGTATGGATCGGAAAGTGGTGTAATATGGCGTATTTTCCTATGTTTGTGAACTTGAAGGATCAGCCGTGCCTGGTGGTCGGCGGAGGGATGGTGGCATACCGGAAAGTAAAAGTACTTCTGGATTTTGAAGCCAGAGTGGTTGTAGTCGGAGAGAATATCTGCGATAAAATCTATGAAATTGTAAAAAAAAGTAATCAGTTAGAATTACAAAAAAAGCGTTTTGAAGATGCAGATTGTGATAATATGTTTATGGTGATCGCTGCAACAGATGATAAAGAATTGAATCACCATATTGCGGGAATCTGTAATTCAAAAGGAATTATGGTAAATGCTGTGGACCAGAAAGAGGACTGCAGATTTATCTTTTCTTCATATATAAAAGAAAAAAATCTTATTGCAGCATTTTCGAGTGGTGGAAACAGCCCTGTGCTGGCACAATATTTAAAAAGTCAGGAAAAGGAGATCCTGACACCATTTCTTGGAGAATTGAATGAATATATGGGGAAAATCAGAAAGCGTGTGATAGAAAAGTATGACGCAGAAGAAAAACGAAAAGAAATATTTAAAGAAATAGTAAATACAGCCATTGAAAATGGAGAATTGCCACAGGAGTAGATATGAGATACCGGGTAGGAACAAGAGGATCAAAGCTGGCGCTTGCCCAGACAAAGCAGGTTATTGAAAAATTAAAAAGTGCATTTCCGGAAGATGAATTTGATGTAGTAATCATAAAAACGACCGGAGATATGGATCAGAAAAGCCGGCTTGACCAGATTGGATCAAAGGGCATATTTGTAAAAGAAATTGAGGAAGAACTTTTGGAAGAGAAGATTCATCTTGCAGTACACTCTATGAAAGACATGCCAGATACAACGGCAGATGGACTAATATTTGCAAAGGCATGGAAGCGGGAAGATCCAAGAGATGTTCTGATCTTGAGAGAGGCAGTATCTGTGGACGATCTTCCGAAGGGAGCTGTGATCGGAACGGGAAGCAAGCGTAGAAAGTATCAGCTTCTGAAAATCCTCCCTGATCTTAACATAGTTGAGATCCGTGGAAATGTAGATACAAGGATTCGAAAAATGCAGGAAGAAGAGATGGATGGAATTGTGCTTGCCGCAGCAGGTATTAACAGACTAGGAAGAGAGCAAGAGATTACCTGCTATCTTGAGCCGGATCAGATGATTCCGGCCCCGGCCCAGGGGACACTTGCTCTGGAAGTAAAAGCAGATAATATACAATTAATCAGAAAACTAAATAGATTGTCTGATCAGGAAACAGATATATGTGTAAAAGCAGAAAGACAATTTTTGAAACAAATTGGAGGAAACTGTCATCTTCCGGTAGGAGCATATTGCAAGATACAGGATGAAAAACTAATATTAAGAGCAATGTTTGGAACGGAGGATGGGAAAAAACTGGTATATACAAAGGTGGAATCTGCAGTTTTAAATAAAATAGAAGATTCATCACAGATAGATGAAATCTGCAGACAGATTGCCAGAGAAGCAGTAGAAAAAATTCAAATACAATTAAGTCATGAAGAATAAAATGGGTAAAGTTATATTAGTTGGAGCAGGGGCAGGAGATACCGGTCTGCTCACGATAAAAGGGAAAAAATATATAGAAGAGGCAGACTGTATCATCTATGACAGACTTGCATCGCCGGAACTGCTTGGAATGGCAAAGCATGGCTGTGAGTGCATTTATGTAGGAAAAGAAAATCACAAGCATATCATGAAGCAAGATGCGATCAATGAATTATTATATAAAAAATCCAGAGAATACAGTCTGGTCGTACGGCTAAAAGGTGGTGATCCCTATGTCTTTGGAAGAGGCGGTGAAGAAGCATTATATCTTCGGAAAAGAAAGATTGATATAGAAGTCGTACCAGGAGTTAGTTCTGTCGTAGCAGCATTGGCAGACGCAGGAATTCCAATTACGCACAGAGGGATTGCAAAAGGGTTTCAGGTCATTACAGCTCACAGCAAAAAAGACGAAGAAGCGCAGATTGATTATACGCTGCTTACCGATGAATCCATGACTTGTATATTTCTGATGGGACTTGCACATGTAGAACATATTGCAGAAGAACTGATAAGAGCTGGAAGAAGACCGGATACTCCGGTAGCAGTGATATCCAACGGAACACTGGCTACGCAGAAAAAATGTATCGGAACATTGGAGAGTATCGGATATAAAGTAAAATGTGCAAAACTGGAATCTCCGGCAATCATTGTTGTGGGGAATGTTGTTTCATTGAATGACCAATTGGATTTTTTTGAAAAACGTCCATTATTCGGGAGAAAAATAACCGTACCATATATTGAAGCTATGGGAGAACGAACACATTTCAATAAGCTGATTACAGATTTGCAACAGCTCGGAGCAGATGTTGATACAATCATGGTTGGAAAGATTCTACCAATCCTAATTTCAGATTTTGAAAAAGAAATTAGCAGCTCCGACTGGATTCTCTTTACAAGCAGAAATGGTGTCAGGGCTTTTTTCTATAATATGGAATTCAATGACACAGATATCCGATGCCTTGCAAAAATTCGTTTTGGAGTTGTAGGGAAAGCAACAGAGCAGGAGTTAAAGAACTATCAGATAAAAGCAGATTTAGTTCCAGATGAGCAGACAGGAGCCGGACTTGCCAAAGCTTTAAAAAAACAGATCAGTGACCAGACGAAAGTCTGTATATTTTCTGCAAAAGAGGCCTCCGAAGATTTGGAGAGAGAACTTCAGAAATTTTGCCATGTCATAAAAACAGATGCATATGAAAATGTAAATGTATCAGAGCAAGATTATATATTAAAGCCTGCAGATACAGTTATTTCAGAAACTGTATTTACAAGTGCGTCCAATGTGGAACGTTTTTTTCAGATGCTGACAGGGGAGATAATGGTAGAACGAGCTTATTCTATTGGAAAAAAGACGACAGAAGCACTTAAGAAAAAGAATGTAATGAATATTTGCGAGTCGGAAGAAAGTACTTATGAGTCAGTTGTTTCTTTGATAACAAAAAAATAAGTCGGTTGTTTCTTTCATACAATTGATGTATAATGGTAGCCAAAATAAATTGAGATGAAGGAGACAGATGGATGGAACTTGTAAAATCAACCATCATTCTTGTTATAGGATTTGCACTTTTGATGAAAGGGGCAGATTATTTTGTAGAAGGAAGTTCATCGGTAGCAAAACGACTCTATATTCCTTCCATGATTATCGGTATGACAATTGTAGCTATGGGAACGAGTCTTCCGGAATGCGCGGTCAGTGTAACAGCATCACTTGCCGGGAATAATACACTTGCGGTCAGCAATGTTGTCGGATCGAACATTTTTAATCTTATGGTCGTATGTGGAGCATGTGCTTTATTTGCCCCACTTACAATAAAAAAAGATACGCTTGTAAAAGAATTTCCATTATCGATTATCTGTTCAGTTCTGCTGATCGCACTGGGATATCTGGGAATGAAGTTGGGACATATCGATGGAATTGTCTTTATAATTCTTTTCGCAGGTTACCTTGTCTGGATGATTAATTCCGTAAAGAAAGCAAGAGCAGTGCACAAAGAGGACGAGTTGATGAAAGAATCTGGAGAGTATGTAGAAGATGAAATCAGAATTATTCCAATGTGGAAAAGCATACTCTTTATTGTTGGAGGGATGATCGCAATTAAATTCGGAGGTGATTTTGTTGTTGACAGTGCATCAGATATTGCATTGTCATTCGGACTTAGTCAGACACTGATCGGACTTACAATCGTTGCACTTGGAACAAGTCTTCCAGAGCTTGTGACTTCCATTGTTGCAGCGAGAAAGAACGAAGTTGATATGGCACTTGGAAATGTAATAGGTTCTAATATTTTTAATATATTACTTGTGCTTGGAATTGCAGCAGCAATCAGTCCGGTAGGATTTCTGATGGACAATATTGTGGACACTCTTATACTGATCATAATGAGTAGTGCAGTTCTTGTATTTGCGTGGACTTCAAAAGTCATTAACCGAAAAGAAGGTATTGCTATGTTATGCATGTATGCAGTATATATGGTATATATATGCATGCGATAAAACTTGCAGGTAAAGTTGCAAAGAGAAGAATCAAGCAGGATCAAAAGGTTAACAGAATAAATGAATGGCAGATGTCTCAGATGTGTGAATGTCTGGGACATTTTCTCTATAAACTAGAAAGCATACAGAAAGTACAGAAATAATAATATTTTTTACAGATAGGGCTGTGATTGAAAAATCGTGTTGTAGAGCAGGTAGAATTTATAATCGTAAAGAGGAGTGAAAATGTATGAATATTTATCATGTACATGATTTTAAAGAAGATGAGTACAGTTGGAATGAAGTGGGGAGAAGAAAGGCGAAAAAGAACAGCTATATCCGATGGCTGATTATGATAGTGAGCTTCGTAATTCTTTCTATAGCCGCATATCTGGAGTTTCGTTATGATTTGCTGGAAATAAATGGATTTTTGTGCTGGTTACTGGCAATTTTGGTTTTTTCCTGGGGTTTTACCATATGCTATGCGTCTTATGTCAGAAAGCACGCATGTAAAATGTCTCTGGAAGAACGACATGACTTTAACCTGTATCTGTACCATCACAAATACTGGAAAAATCCGATTCTGGCAAATCAGGCGCTTCTGAATAATGCAATTATTCTTGTCAAGATGAAGCAGTATGAACAAGCAGCACAGGCATTAGATGCAATGCATATCGAAAAATGTAAAGCAAAAGAAATGAAACTAATTTATTTCTTAAGAATCATTATAGCTTCTTTTAGAGACAATGAAGAGAAAATAGAAAAAGCGAAGATACGGTATACAGGCATCAAAGATGATGCAGGAAATTACCCGGCTTCCGAATTGGTGGAAAACTGGATTCAGATGAATGATCTGGAGCAGATGACGGCGTGTCTGGAACAAATTAAACCTGTCAAAAAAGAATACCCAGGTCTTGCTTTCGTAGTTACGATCTTCCTGGCATACACATTTTGGTTCTTAGGAACTGCATATGGAATTAACCGGGGTGCAGGATATGAAATTCGATATGTATTTTCTGCAATTTCGCTTATAGTTGTAAATATGGGACTGTTTGTAATGTTAATTTTGGGAATTATCTGGCTGCACAGACACCTGAATATTACATCGCCTGTATGGATCCAAAAAGTTGTGAAATTTATCATATGTGCAGTAATTGCAATTGCAGGGCTGATATTGCTATTTATTAATTTTCTGGATGTATTTCTGGGACTGGATGATAAGGAAACCGTCACGAGAAAAGAAAATGGATACACCTATCTGGAAGTCAGCTGGAGTAATATGGGTTATAATGCTTATACAGCAGAGTATGTAACGAATAATCCATTTATTATGAAAAAAATATATGTACCGACAAAAGATGATACATTTACAAATGAACAGTCAGACGCTTCCAATCCGGACAATACAGAAAATAATGACCAGACAGATAACGATGCAGACAGTGCAGATTCTGATACAGAAAATAGTGATTCACAGGATAATACAGAACCATATGAAAGTGATGAATGGTTAAGAATGAGAAATGGAATGCAGGCAGTCTATAATTATCTGATTGAGATAAATGCATTAGAAAATCCGGAATTCACTTACAGCAGTAATGCAAAAGGAGAGACGTATGTTATTGTCAGTACAGGACAGGAGACGAAGGATGGAAATCAGGTAAGTGTCGAATACGGTCTGTATTACAATAGAGAAAAGACAGATGACAACGGAACATACTGTGACGAGTATGTTTTGGAGAAAAAGTATCCGGGTGGAACATACGATACACAGTTAGTTGATTTTTATCTGGTAAATCCTGATACACTGGAAGTGACAGATGAACACAAGACAACATGGTAAGTGTGAGAGGATAAAAGATAATAGAAAAGAAGGAGATTAGAATGATGAGTAGTATTTTTCACAGAATCAGTGTTAGAAAATTCGAGGACAGACCGATAGAGAAAGAAAAAATCGTGCAGGTTTTAAAAGCCGGGATGCAGGCGCCGAGTGCGTGCAACCAGCAGCCATGGGAGTTCTATGTAGTGACAGATAAAGAGAAGATACAGGAATTGTCTACTGCAACCCCATATTCCAAATGTGCAGCAGGGGCACCGGTCGTAATTGTACCAGTATATCGGACAGAAGGATTAGTTGCACCGTCTTATGCAGAGATAGACCTTTCTATTGCACAGCAGAATATCTGGCTGGAGACAGATGAAATCGGACTTGGCGGAGTCTGGATCGGAATAGCTCCGATTGAAGAGAGAATGGAACTTGTACACAAGATGCTGGATCTTCCGGAAAATGTAAAAGTATTTTCCTTATTTGCGATGGGATATCCGGCAGAGGAAAGACCACAGCAGGACAGATTCGATCCGGAGCGAATACATTTTATGGCACCGGAGAAAGTTTAAGAGAATGGTATGACGAGTATCATACAGCAGCAGGGGAACGGTTATATAATCCACGTTCAGTTGTGTGTGCATTGACAGATAAGCAATTGTCGAATTACTGGGTCAGTTCCGGAAAGTATGATTTCATTTTTACTTTCATTCAGCATAATGTGGATCAGATTCAGAAATGATTGTATATGGACTTTTAACATATTTTTTCAGAATATTGATGATGAAGAAAGCCGGAGAATTTACGGTGTGGCATCGATTTTGTCTATTGGAATATTGGTATCACTGGTTAATTATATCTGAGGTGACCGTATTGCAGAGTGGATTCCGGGTGGAATAGAACGAACAGAACAGATTTTCTGGACATTGTGGTATCTGTTCATGATTGCGATGATGATGGTTGGAACAATCCGGTGTGTCCGTCGGCAAAGACAGAAAAAAGAAAAGAAGTATAAAACGGTTCTTTTTACAGGAATTATGGCAGCTATTATGTTTGCTAGACTCTGGCAGTATCAGAATACCATGCAGGGACAGCGCCGGAATATGGGAATCTGGAGCGGGGCACAGCAATATGCTGAGACATTACTGAAAAAGGATAAAAATCTTGAAAACGACTGGCTGATCGGTGATGAATCATGGCGAGAAGGAAAGAATACATATCATATCTGGCTAACATATTATTCTGATGATGATGCTGAAAAAGAAGGCAGAGAGAGTGAATATCAGTACATCATTCGTTTTGATGAAGCAGAAGGATATCTTATCAAATCTGAAGGTGTTCCTGAGAATGAATAGAAAATGTAGCTTTTATTTGGGAGAAATGATAATATAATAACAAAGGAGTTTAAATACATATATGAAGGAGAGATAAATGATGTACCAGGCAGACGAAAAACGATATGAAACTATGCAGTATAATCGATGTGGGAAAAGTGGGTTATTATTACCAAGAGTTTCGTTGGGACTTTGGCATAACTTTGGATCAAATGGTGATTATGATAATATGAAAGCAATGTGCTTTACAGCATTTGATCACGGGATCACACACTTTGACCTTGCCAATAACTATGGTCCGGAGCCGGGAAGTGCAGAGATTAATTTTGGGAGAATCCTAAAAGAGGATCTCGGAGTTTATCGTGATGAGATGTTGATAAGTACAAAAGCTGGTTTTGATATGTGGGATGGTCCTTATGGAAACTGGGGAAGTAAAAAATATCTAACAGCAAGTCTGGATCAGAGTCTGAAAAGAATGGGACTGGAGTATGTCGATATCTTCTATCATCACCGTATGGATCCGGAAACTCCATTAGAGGAAACAATGGAAACACTGGCGCAGATTGTCCGAAGCGGAAAAGCACTGTATGTTGGGATTTCTAATTATGATGGAGTACATATGGAGAAGGCAGCTACAATTCTGAAAGAGCTGCATTGTCCATTTATAATTAATCAGAACCGCTATTCTATTTTCGACCGCACAATCGAAAAAAATGGATTGAAGGAAGCGGCAGTAGAGTCTGGAAAAGGAATCATTGCATTCAGCCCACTGGCACAGGGAACATTAACAAACCGCTATCTGAACGGAATTCCGTCAGACAGCCGTATTGCAACAGATGGACGATTCCTTAAGGCAAGTCAGTTGACAGAAGAAAAAATCACAAGTATCCGTGGTTTAAATGAAATTGCCAAAGAGAGAGGTGAAAGCCTGGCGCAGATGGCATTGAACTGGGTATTAAAAGATGGCATAGTGACAAGTGTTCTGGTGGGAGCATCAAAACCAGAGCAGATTCTCGATAATCTGAAGGTTCTTGAAAGTGCACCTTTTACAGATGAAGAGCTGAAAAAAATTGATGCATTGAGTCTTGTACACGCAAAATAATTAGCAAGTCAGGTGTGGACAGAAACGATAATTCATAAGTGAAGAAAGTGATAGACAAAGCCGAAGCTTTGTCTATTTTTTTTCTGTGAAGAAATCTCAATCGAGTTTGTTTTAGTAGCTTTTTGTAGACTTCTAGTATCTATAGTTTCAATAATGTTAAAAATATTATTTACAAAGAAACAAAAAAATATCTAAAGAAAATTACCAAAGGTGCATAATATGTTGCATAGTCAGACTGACAATGGTAATTCCAATCCAGCAGGAAGCACCGAGAAGAAGTGGCTTTCCGCCAGATTTTATTAATTTTATAACATTACTGTTCAGACCAATGGCAGCCATGGCCATAATGATGAAGAATTTGGACAGTTCTTTCAGCGGTGCGAATACATCAGCACTAATTCCCATACTCATACATGCAGTAGTGATAATTGCTGCAATGATGAAGTATAAAATAAACATCGGAAATGCTCTCTTTATGCTAAAATTCCCTGCTTTTTCGCCATTTACAGATGCGGATTTTGCGTGGATCAGAGACAATACAAGTGTAATTGGAATGATTGCAAGTGTACGAGTCAGCTTAACGGTAACAGCATTATTCAATGTTTCATTTCCAAGATTCCACATGCTGTCCCAGGTGGATGCAGCTGCGGTTACAGAAGAAGTGTCATTAATTGCTGTTCCGGCGAACAGTCCGAAGGAAGAACCGCTCGTTGTGTCAAAGCCGAGGACGTGCCCAAGTACAGGGAATAGTACAGCAGCAATGACGTTGAAGAAAAAGATTACAGAAATGGCCTGGGCAACTTCCGTATCGTCGGCGTCAATAACCGGAGCAGTAGCTGCGATAGCAGAACCTCCACAGATGGAAGAACCAACACCAACCAGAATCGCAGTGTTGGACGGAACATTGATAATTCTGCGAAGTAACCATGCAATGATCAGGGAAGTACTGATCGTACAGATAATAATTGGCAGTGATTGTTTCCCGGTCTGCAGGATTACACCGAGGTTCATTCCGAATCCTAATAGTACGACAGCAGTCTGGAGAATAATTTTGGAAGTCCATTTAATGCCAGATTCTGCTTTCCCTTTATCTGTCCAAATCAATGTGATGAGCATTCCGGCGAGAATTGCAATGACCGGACCGCCGATGACCGGAAAAGCTTTTCCAAGAAGCCAGGCAGGTACAGCAATTATAAAACAAACCAAAATACCAGATAAGTTCTTTTTGATAAAATCCATAATTTTTTTACCTCTCGTTTAAATTTAATGATTTTCATTTTTCTAATTGATTATAACACTGGAAAACAATAATAAAAAATTATATAATATTATTGAAATATAAGAAATTATTATTGATAAAATAGCAAACCAGAAGGGAAAAATAATATGTTAGATTTTAGGGCAAATACCTTTCTCACAGTGTGTGAAACCATGAATTTTACAGAGGCAGCAAAGAGATTAAATATTACACAACCGGCTGTTTCGCAACATATTCGTTTCCTTGAAAACGAATATAATACCCAGTTATTCTTGTATCACAATAAACAATTGTATATTACCCAGACCGGAAAGATACTTAAAAAGCGTCTGATGACTATGAGAAATGATCAGCTCTCGATTTTAGAAGAAATGAAAAGTGTCAGTGGAGATATCGAATTATTATCTATCGGAGTTACAATGACGATTGGAGAATATGCAGTTGTTGACAGGATTGCGGATTTTATGAATCATCATCCAGATATGAATTTACATATTCATTTTGGGAATACGTCACAGTTGCTTTCGTTATTAGATGAAGGGAAGATTAATCTTGCTTTAGTGGAAGGAAATTATCCAAAAGATAGTTACGGACACATGAATTATAGTACAGAAGATTACATTGGGGTCTGCAAGGTTTCCCATACATTTCTGAAGAAGAATCCAAAGACTATGAATGATCTGAAAAACGAACGTTTGATTGTACGGGAGAGTGGCTCGGGGACAAGGAATATACTGGAAGAGTTGCTTTTGGCACGAGGAATGGAAATTTCTGACTTTGAGCGTTGTATAGAAGTGGAAAATATGCACACGATTATAGGTCTGTTAAAACGGGATTGTGGAATTTCATTTATGTATAAGATTGCAGTCGCGGATGAATTAGAGTCGGGAGTGTTGAAAGAAATAAAGCTTTCGGATTTTAAGATGCAGCATGATTTTGATTTTATCTGGGAAAAAGACAGTATTTATACGGATAAATATATAAAAATATGTAAGGAGCTGTCCATTTCTAAATAAAATTCAAATACATAAATAAGGTAAATCTAAATTAATGCTAAATAAATAGTAATAAATCAGCAACAGTATTTGCCATAATATTCATCGCCCATTATAATATTATTAATGATTGAAAAGCTGATTGTAAAAGTAGTAAGGAACTTGTTAAAAAGAGAATGATAGACAGAGAAGATATGCTGGCGCTTACAAGGCGCATGACAGTTAAGCGAACATCAATGACAAGGATAGCCGGGGGATACATGGATTCAGACGGTTGCATTGACGGGACATTTAATATTGCATTTTTGAAATTAAGTCCGGCGGATCGAGAGAAAAACTTGCAGATTGCAAAGAAAGTTCCGTTTGCAGAAACGAATCAAAACTTGCAAGAATACAAAATTTTGCAGGAAAATATGCAAAATGACAGCTTGTGGAAACTTTTGATGGGAATGCGGGCATGCGGACTGAAAAATGATGCATTAATGGAGACATTTTATGAGATTGTAGGAGCAAATTATAAATCGAAAGGTGATTATGCTGTTTACGTGTTTCACGACCGTTACGATATTCCGGTGAAGGGAACGGATCATGAGCGTCAGGGAGAATCCGAGAAAATGTATGAATATCTAATCTGCGTGATTTGCCCGGTGAGTGGTGATTATGAACCGGGAGAACCCGAGTGTGGATTTTTGTTTCCGGCATTTATGGATGAAAGCGCGGCATTAAATTATATAGATATATATCAGGCTGACATGAACCATCCTCATATAGAATTGCTGGAAATGCTTGGAATATGATGAACAAAAGAAAAAAGCTATAATTAAGAAAGACAAGAATGTGGGGGATAGCCTCACATAGAAGAAAGAGAGGAAAATGTATGAACGAATTATACGAAGCAATTGAGAAAAAAATTAAGGATGCAGGATATCCAAGGAATATTTCCGGAGCAGATGTGTATGATGATATCTGTGATCAGATTGACGGGAAGGATAATGGAGAGTATATTCTGTTGTCTAAATTTGAAGACGACGTAGTTTTTGAATATCACATTACAATTCAAGAAGAGGATTTTAATCTTGGAATCCTGAAAATGAAAACACCGGAAGGTGAATTTGTGGCTGATTTTGATGCATAGGCCTTTTAACAAAAATGTAGCAATAATATATAGCAGATGGTTCCTCCTGCAATCGATATCAGCATCTGGTGCTTCCAGATATGAAGTCCGGCAATAACGAGAATGAAAATGAATTCTGGAATTCCATGTGTACCTTGCAATATATTTACATTTCTCAGACAGTAAACGACCAGCATGCCGAAAACTGCGGATGGAAGAAAATTTCCAACATATTGAATGAACTTAGGAGTTTCCCGGTTTTCACGAAATACAAGAAAAGGCAGGAAACGTGTAGTCATTGTACCAAGTACACAAAGTCCAATAGTGATGATTTGTTGAGCTAATGTCATGTTAGCAAACCTCCTGTGTTTTTTATTGCTACTTCATTTTTTCAGAAGCACATTTGTCGAGATGATGTCGCGAGTAGTTTTTTGATCCGGGATATCAAGCTTTTTGCGTAATAATGTCAATGAGACGATAATCAAAATCATGGTCGGAATCATAAAAGAGTCCGGTCCGAATACGAGGAGACAGAGAAAAGAAATTCCAAGTCCAAGTAATGAAGATGTATGATTCTTTTCTTTCAGCCACTGATCCATGAAGATAACGACGAACATAGCAGTCATGACAAAGCTGATGCCTTCATATATATTCCGTAAGCCATTCCTAAAAACATAAATCCTGTCATAATTGGAATTGTATGTGGAAAAGGTCGATAAAAATTGAATATTTGCCATAATTTAAAGTTATAACAAACAGATATTTTTAGCTATTATACAAAACATTTGAAATAAATTACAATAAATCTATCGCAACACAAGTTTAAAATTACGATAGGTTTATTAAAATTTGGGAGATAATAATTATGAAGACACCATTTCGATATGATTTTGTAGGAAGTTTTTTAAGACCACAGAGATTAAAAGATGCAAGAAAAGATTTTGAAGAGGGAAAAATTACACAGGCTGATCTGACAAAAGTAGAAGACGAGTGTATCGTTGATTTAGTAAATAAAATCAAGGGACTTGGCTACCATGTTATCACAGACGGAGAGTTCAGAAGATCCACTTGGCATCTTGACTTTATGTGGGGATTTGAAGGTATCGAGCATCAGAAGACAATAGAGGGAAATACAACATTTGACGCAGAAGCAGCCATGATTGATGATACCTATATGACAGGAAAGATTTCTGTAAAGAATCACCCGTTTGTAGAACATTTTAAATATGTAAAAGCATTGGAAGATGAAAATACAGTTGCAAAACAGACCATCCCTTCACCGGGACAGTTCTATGCTTACTTCACCGGAGCGCAGCTTCTTGCTACGACTTTAAAAATCTATGGCTCAGAAGAAGCATTTGCAGATGATGTCATCAAAGCTTATGGAGAATTCGTTCAGGAGATTTATGCGGCAGAATGCAGAAATCTTCAGTTCGATGATTGTGTATGGGGCGGTATGGTAGATGCAAAAATGGCGACAGCTCTGACCGGAAGAAACGGACAGGCTTTGGAAGATTATAAGAAGCGTCTGCTGAAACTGAATAACCAGGTTGTTGCACAGGCACCGGAAGACCTTGTAATCAATACACATGTGTGCAGAGGGAACTATCATTCTACGTTCTTCAGCTCCGGTGCATATGATTCCGTTGCAGACCTTCTGTTTGGAGAGGAAAATGTAAACGCCTACTATCTGGAGTATGATGACAAGAGATCAGGAGGTTTCGCACCACTTGCAAAAGTATCTGGAGATAAGAAGGTCGTACTTGGACTCATTACGACAAAGATACCACAGTTAGAGGATAAAGGAAAAGTCATTGCCAGAATCCATGAAGCAGAGAAATACGTTCCACTGGATCGCCTGTACTTAAGTCCACAATGTGGATTCGCATCTTGCGAGATCGGTAACAAGCTGACAGAAGAAGAGCAGTGGGAAAAATTAAAACTTGTAAAAGAAATTGCAGAAGAAGTCTGGGGAGATAGATAAAAGTTAGATATAAGGTAAAATAAAATCAGGTAACTTCCGGTTGTAAATCGTACAGTCCGGAAGTTATTTTTATATAATATGAAATTAAAAGCAATTTCCTTAAAAGCAATTTTGAGCTTTTTTTAAAATCACCTATTGACAACCCACCAATAAATATGGTATAAATATCTAGTGTCACGGAGACAGACACACAATTTACTTAAATAGGGGATTGGTCAAGTGGTATGATAGGGGTCTCCAAAACCTTTGGCGGGAGTTCGATTCTCTCATCCCCTGTTGGTTGAATGGTCTCGCAAAGCCTATAAACACGGGCTTTGTGAGACTTTTTTATTTTCTTGATTCTTGAGAGTAATCACCATAGTAATCACCTAATAATTAATCAGTTTGCAAGACAAGCCTATTTTCTTAAAATCTCATGTGGTGCTTCTATTTCATTTGCCAGGGTATGCTCTGTTAATTCTGACATCAATTTCAACTTTTTATTGATCAGCGGCCGCATACAGTTAGGAACATGTTCCTGATGCGCTCTGTGGATTGCTACACATTCCTTACAATTTCCATGGTAGCGACAGGCTTTCAAGCAAGGACAGTGATCTTTATCTTTGTATTCCTTACGAAATTCTGCTGCAAATTCTTCTTGCAGTCTTAGCCCTTCGGCACGGTTTCCCTTATGAAATTCTGCCATTGCATCCAGTTCTTTTTGGTTTTCTTCAATCTTCATATTACTAAAATTCCTTTCCTTTTTCATGATTAATTTCTGTAATCATTTTTATCTGGAAGCATATTTTCCATTTCCAATTTTTTTAACATTAATGTCTATTTCAGGCATTTGATATTTTACCTTACGCTGCGTCCGTTTCGGATTTCTTTTGGTATCTTTTACAACAGCTTTAACAGCAGGACTGAATTTCAAACTGAAGAGCAAAAACTCTGTCAATATATTATAGCACAAAATGAAAGTGGCATGAAGAACTGATTGAAATGTTTCTGGTTTTTCTAACTTTATAATAATAGTTGACAAATAATAAATATCACCCTATAATCGTTCTAAAAAGAACGTTAAGGAGGAGAAAATGTATTTTTGGGATAAGCATAAAACAATAATAAGTTATTATGAGTTGCTTTCAGGCGCGGTATGTGACCGGTATGAGTTAACACAGATGGAATATGACATACTTATGTTCTTGCATAATAATCCGCAGAATAATACTGCAGCAGAAATCGTAAAGATTAGAAAATCAACAAAATCTCATGTGTCCACTTCGTTGAAAACCTTGGAAAACAAAGGGCTTGTTGAAAGGAAACAAAGTAAAGAGAATAAAAAGCATATTGAAATCTTTTTGTTGGATAAGGCAGAGCTAATTGTGGAAGCAGGATTAAATGCACAAAAAGAGTTTGCGAAAAATGTTTTAAGTGGAATGACAGATGAAGAGAAGCATATGTGTATGAAGGTATTTGATAAAATCTGTAATAATGCAGAAAAATGTTTAAGGGAGCATAAGGAGAAGGCAAATGAAAACTAAGTTTTAATTGAAAAGGAGCAGGATTTATAATGAAAGAGAACAGTTACAAACCACAGATGCCAGATGTGATGGAAGCAATATTTGATGCAGCGTATTTGCTTTTTGATCTGGTTGCAGCAATTTTATTTTTTACATTTTCAAAGGGGAATGTGTTGTTTATTCTTTATGGAATATTGACATTGACACTTTGTGGAGGAGATGCTTTTCATCTGGTACCAAGAATTATCCGGGCGGTGCATGGAAGTAATGATAAAATAAAGAGACAGTTAGGGATTGGATTGCAGGTATCGTCTATCACAATGACAGTATTTTATATTATGTTGATGTATATCTGGAAATTAACATTCCCAGAATTAAAAATGCCAGTCATCATTGAAACTATCATATGGATATCGGCAATCGTCAGAATTGCGATATGCATATTTCCACAGAATAACTGGTGTACGGATGAAGGCAATATGAAATTATCTATTATTAGAAATGCAGTCTTTGCAGTGACTGGCGTAGGAGTAATTATCCTGTATATCATATCGGGAAATACTTATGGATATCATATGACAAGAATGGTTGCAGCTATCATTATTTCTTTTGGCTGTTATCTTCCGGTAACTTTATTTAGTAAAACAAAACCAAAGGTTGGATTATTAATGATTCCAAAGACTTGTGCATATATGTGGATTATTGCAATGGGACTTCAGCTTTTATTTTAACAAAATATAGCAAGAATGCCTCTTCCTCTACAGGTGGGAGCAAGTTACTTGATTGTGGATTTAGGAGAGCCGGGGAACCGACTCTCTTTTTGGGAGTATAGTTGCACTGGTGTGGAAAAAAATGTATACTTGTAACAGAAGCGGGAAAGCAATAATTGAGATAATATGGAAGGACAACAATTTTATGAATGACGAGAGATATCTGGAATTATTAGCGGAGAAATATCCGACAGAACAGGCTGTCAGCAGGGAAATTATCAACCTGACGGCAATATTAAGTCTGCCAAAAGGAACAGAACATTTTATGAGCGATCTTCATGGCGAATATGAAGCGTTCTGCCATATTTTAAATAACTGTTCCGGTGTTATTCGGGAAAAAGTAGACCTGCTGTTCGGTGAGACACTTTCTGATTTTGACCGCGAGGAAATCTGTACATTGATCTATTATCCGGTGGAGAAGCTGGAACTTGTGCGGAAAGAAGGAAAGAATAATGAGGAGTGGTATCGTGCAACACTTGGAAAACTGATTGATATCGCGCGGCTTCTTTCTTCAAAATACACACGTTCTAAAGTTCGTAAGGCAATGCCGAAAGAGTATGCATATATTTTAGATGAGCTGATTCATGTACAGAAAGATGAAGATGATAATCAGGTAGTTTATCACAGAAATATTCTAGATACGCTTCTGGAACTTGACAATGCAGATGAATTTATTGAAGTGCTGGCAGGACTGATCAAACGTCTTGCAGTGGATCATTTACATATTGTGGGAGATATATTTGATCGTGGTGCATGTGCAGACCGGATCATGGATCTTCTGATGCAATATCACTCTCTGGATATTGAGTGGGGGAACCATGATATTCTCTGGATGGGAGCGGCAGCGGGAAGCAAGGCATGCATTGCAACGGTTGTCCGAAATAACTTGAAATATAATAATACGAAGATTCTTGAGAATAGTTATGGAATCAGTCTGCGGAATCTGGCTCTTTTTGCAGAAAAGATATATCCGAGCGAGGAACCAATGAAAGCTGCATTAAAAGCGATTTCTGTCATGCTTTTTAAGTTGGAAGGACAGGTAATCTTAAGAAATCCGGATTACAATATGACAGACAAGCTGCTTCTTCACAAAGTAAATGTGGAAAAGCAGACAGTAGAAATTGATGGAACTGAACATGCAATTAAAGAAGAGGCATTTCCGACAGTGAATTTTGATTCGGGCGATATAGAAGATGTTTATCAGTTGTCTGAGGAAGAAGAACAGGTGATGGAAGGGCTTCGTATGGCATTTGTGAACAGCATACGTCTCAGACAGCATATTGAATTTCTGTATCAGAAGGGAAGTATGTATCGCATTTTTAATGGGAATCTGCTCTATCATGGCTGTGTGCCATTAGATGAAAGTGGTAATCTAGAAGGCGTTGCATTTGGCAAGAAGAGATATCATGGAAGAGAGTATCTGGATTACGCGGAGAGAATTGCCAGACGGGCGTGGTCAAAAGATGCCAGACAAAAAGACCGTGATTTTATGTGGTATCTCTGGTGTGGAAGAAAATCCCCTCTTTCCGGAAGAAATATTAAGACATTTGAGCGGAATTATGTATTGGATGAAAATACGTGGTTTGAACAATCAAATCCATATTATAAATTCTATCATGAGGAGAAAGTCTGTAATATGATTCTTCATGAATTTGGATTGTATTCCGAGAGCTCTCATATTATCAATGGACATACGCCAGTCAGAACATCAAAGGGAGAACATCCGGTACGGGCCAATGGGAAACTGCTCGTCATTGATGGAGGATTCTGTAAGAGTTATCATAAGACGACTGGAATAGCAGGATATACGTTAATATTTAACTCGCATGGAATCCGAATCAAATCACATCAGCCATTTCAGAGTGTCTATGCGGCTTTGACAGAGAATAAGGATATCGAATCCAAATCAGAACTGGTGGAGACAGAGAGTGAACGACTGATGGTGCGCAATACGGACAATGGTAAGAAAATCAAAGAAGATATTGAAGGATTAAAGATGTTACTGCGTGCTTACCGAAGTGGAGATTTTGATGTATAGAGAGTTGAAACACAGATTGGAAATATAGATTAAAAATATAGAGGACAGTATCTTATTGTAAGTCATGATTTGACAAAAGTAGTTGGCGTGAGATAGAATAAGAAACAGAATGTAGAGGCATTCTTGAATTTGCCAGAACGGTGAAATATAGCAGCAGAGTCCCATGAAGATTTGAGAATGGAGGCGGAGTGGAGTAATGAAAGAAAAGATTATACAGGGCGGTATTGTGAACGGCGTTAAGATGCTGGTATGTCCGACTTGGGAAGAGGATTTTCAGACTGAGATCCATAAGACCGGAGGCTGTCTTAGAATCAGCATGAATTATTCGGCTGTAGATGTTTCTTATTGGAAAGAATTGGAAGAGATAGCTGAGAGATACGGATATGATCTGGATGAGGAAGCCAAAGAGATTATAAATGAATATGTAAAAAAATATGAACAGTTCGATGATATGATCTGGATGAGTGGAGAGACTGAAATTGGGTTCGAGACTTTTTGCCGGGCACTTGCAAAAAAAGCAGGGATATCACCGCGTCAGGCAAAAGAATATGTTGTGTCAAATCTGCATAATCTGGAGCATGAAGAAGCAGTAGATGCATTGCTTCTGGCTTTGCAGATCATAAAATCAGAAAATGGACTGGAAGGGACACAGTGGAACAAACCGACCTGTGATTTTCTGAAGAAGGAATTTGAAAAGATGCTCGGACTAAACGACGGGCAGGCGAACGCATGATACATCAGATAGCAGCAACGCTGCTACTTATGATAGTATTTGGAACTTTATATGGTGCCCTTCGGGATCGCTACCCGAAGGGTTCTTTAGTATTTAAAGCGTCAGCAACCTGTATGACGGTCTGGAATTGTGGAAGCGGTCTGGCAGCGGGAAAACAGGGATTTTCAGACTGGATGATATTTGTCGGTCTTTTGTTCTGCGTGCTTGCAGATGTGCTTTTAGAATTGGAATTTTTATGGGGAGTCGTTACATTTGGTATTGCACATTTTTGTTTTATTGCAGGAATTTACAGGATAGAAGGGATTCAAATTGGCAGTATTCTGGGAATACTTGGAATCTACGGCGTGTTTCTTATGATTTTTCATAAAGGATTGCCGAAACTTGGGAAATTAAAAATTCCTGTACTTCTCTATGCAGCGGTCTTAAGCTCTATGGTATCTATGGCAGTTAGTGCAGCGGTTATTGTACCAGGAAGAAGCAGATATTTTCTGGCAGCAGGCGCCTGTTCATTTCTTATTTCAGATAGCCTGATTGCAGTAAGAACTATTGAGAAAAAGCAGAGTCTTCTGATGGGTGCTGTGTTACTCATATTGTATTATGGTGCAGTTTATATGATGGGGATGTCAGTCTATATGCGCTAATCCTTGCAGTAACAATGTTGGAGAATTTTTGAATAATTAGGATGATATAAATTATTAAGAGCGCTTCATCAATTTTTTTGTTTTGATGAAGCGCTCTTAATTTATCTCTTCTGAGTACATTGGACTATACCTTTCGGTTGATAACCTGTCCTTTCTTTTTATTATGGGGTGTTTCTTTTATGTTCCTGGTGGTTTATCCTCCTTTCGGATTTCTAGTTTTTTTATTTTTAATTTCTTCTTTTGTTTGACTATAATATATCACTTAATAATGAAAATGTCAATATAAAAATTGAAAATAATAAAAATAAAATCGCAATGTCAGATAATAGCGAAATTTAGATTCAAAAAATAGATTTTATTAATGGGAATAAGACATTGAAACGAGAATGTCGAGATTATTATTGAAGAGATAAATAAAATACGAAAAGGTCAATAGAAGAAGTTATGCAATATTTATAGAAAATATGCTATAATAATTTGAATTGCGCAAGGAGGAAGAGAGATGAAACCAAAGAATGCAGTTATGTTGTTACTGACTTCTCTGATTTGGGGAACCGCATTTGTTGCACAAAGCGTAGGAATGGACTTTCTTGAACCATTTACATTTAACGGAGTGCGAAGCTTTATTGGAGGAGTGACGCTTTTGCCGTGTATCTGGTTGTTGGAAAAGATGAATGGGAAGCCGGAAGTGGACGGAACAAGAAAAGATCTGATTCAGGGAGGAATTGCCTGTGGTCTGCTTTTATTTGCAGCAAGCAGCCTCCAACAGATGGGGATTCAGTACACAACAGCAGGAAAGGCGGGATTTATTACCGCATTTTATATTGTGTTTGTTCCGGTTCTTGGGATATTTCTAAAGAAAGCAGCAGGTTGGAAAGTGTGGATGTCAGTATTTCTGGCACTGATAGGGCTGTATTTCTTATGTATTAAAGAAGGATTTTCAATTGGCAAGGGCGACATTATGATTTTTGCCTGTGCATTGGTTTTTGCAGTACATATTCTGGTGATTGATTATTATTCACCAAAAGTAGATGGTGTGAAAATGTCATGTATCCAGTTCTTTGTGTGTGGAATTGCATCACTGCCGTTTATGTTCCTGACAGAAACGCCGCAAATTGGAAATATATTAGATGCCCGTATGCCGATTTTATATGCGGGAGTCATGTCCTGTGGGGTGGCATATACATTACAAATCCTCGGACAGAAGCATGCGAATCCGGCGATTGCATCACTGCTTTTAAGTATGGAATCTTGTTTTTCTGTACTTTCCGGCTGGATAATATTAGGAGAAACACTGTCAGCGAGAGAAGGAATAGGCTGTGTGTTGATGTTTGTGGCAATTATACTTGCACAGCTTCCGGACAAGAGAGAAAAATTAAAAAATGGGCAGGCATAAAAGGATTATGTAAATACAAAAGACAGGAGAGAGAAAATGAGATTCGTAATTCAGAGAGTGTTAGAAAGTGAAGTAAAGGTAGATGGAGAGAGCCTTGGGAAAATTGGGAAAGGATTTATGGTTTTGATCGGAGTCAGCAATGATGATACAAAAGAAGTGGCTGACAAGATGGTAAAGAAAATGTTAGGACTTCGTATTTTTGAAGATGAACAGGGAAAAACCAATCTGTCACTGGATGCAGTAGGAGGAGAACTTCTTCTCATCTCTCAGTTTACACTATATGCAAACTGCAAGAGAGGAAACCGGCCAAGCTTCATCGAAGCCGGAGCACCGGATATGGCCTCGGAAATGTATGAATACATTATTGAAAAATGCAAGGAACAGGTAGAGGTTGTAGAAAGAGGAAGATTCGGAGCGGATATGAAAGTCAGTCTTATTAATGACGGACCATTTACAATCGTGTTAGATTCTGAAACTTTATAAGATTTAATCCTTGAATGGCAACAGGGCCGGGATGCAGTACATTTGTAATTATGTATTGTGTTCCGGTCCTGTTAATATATCAGCTGGGAGATGAATCCTGGATATGATCCCATCATGGATAATTATAAAAAAATAATAAATCCTATTGACATTTACATTCAAAGTGATTATTCTAACCGTTAGGCATTTAATAATTAGTCGTCTAATTATTAAAAAATGAATTGATTTTACAAAAAAGTTCAAAACAAATAAAAAGAACTTTGAATTGGGAGGTGAGAAAACTGTGAATGATAAATGGATGGAATCTGGATTTATGTTGATTCAGCAGGTGGCGCATCTTGCTAAATACCAGACTTTGAAAGAGATGGAATCCTGCGGATTAAAACCAAATCAGGCAGGAATATTGGTTGTGTTGCGAAGTGAAGGCGGATTATCCCAAAAAGAGCTTGCTAAGCGCATGGGAGTGACGCCACCGTCTATGACAGCGGCGCTGAAAAAAATGGAAAAACAAGGATATGTTCTGCGGGAGCAGGATGAGAAAGACCAGCGGATTACGAGGATTCGAATATCTGATCAGGGAATTGAGTGTCTGAATGGACTTCAGCATATGATGCGAAATCTGGAGAAAAGGCTGTATGAAGGTATTTCTGCAGAAGAACGGCAGGAAATGAAGGAGACGCTTTTAAAAATGAGAGAAAATGTGCTCAGGTACAAAGAGTTTCAAGGAATGGATATGTGTGAGATCATGGAGAAGACCAGACCGCCGAAAATGCCGTAAAAATCGATTTAATAGAAAAGAAAAATTTCATTTATTATAGTAATAACGAGAAAGGATAAGACAGCTTATGAGAAAATTATTTCAGTTTTTAAAGCCATATGCACCACGGGTACTTCTGATATTATGTGTCCTTGTCGTGCAGGCTTACTGTGATCTGTCTCTGCCGACCTATACTTCGAATATTGTAAATGTAGGAATTCAGCAGAGCGGTATCGATGAGGAAATTCCGGAGAATATTTCTGAAGAAGAAATGAACCGGCTGCTATTGTTTGTGTCGGAGGACGACAGGCAGGATATTCAGGATGCATATGAAAAAAGTAGTGAAAGCTTTGATTACGATGGAGAGGTGCTGACACTGAAAGATTCAGTGAAATCAGATAATGAAAAGCTTGATGCACTTACAGAAGAGATGAAACTTCCGATGATGCTGACTGCCGGATTTGAGAATGGCAGTGATACAACAAAGCAGATGGAAGTGCAGTTAAAAGAGCAGATGAGCCAGGTGCCGGGAATCGAGAAGATGTCTGTGTTTGACATATTTGGCATGATGGATGATACGCAGAGAGCAGCAATTGTTGATAAGATTACGGAGCAGATGGATAAGATGCCAGATTCGATTCTGGATCAGGCAGCAATTTCTTATGTGAAATCCACGTACGAACAGATTGGTCTGGATACCGGACATATGAGTACGGTGTATATTTTAAAAACAGGTGCAAAGATGCTGGGACTTGCAGCACTTGGCATGGCAGCAAGTATTCTGGCCTGTCTTATGGCGTCAAGAGTTGGAGCTAAGGTCGGACGTGGACTCAGACGTGATACCTTCCGCAAAGTCATTGGATTTTCTAACGCAGAGTTTGACAAATTCTCGACCGCATCATTAATTACAAGAAGTACCAATGATATTCAGCAGATTCAGCTTCTGACAGTCATGATTCTTCGTATGGTGCTGTATGCGCCGATTATGGCAATCGGAGGAATTTTGAAAGTATCTAAGACAAATGTGGATATGTTCTGGATCATAGGCCTGGCAGTGCTGCTTATTGTTATGGTTGTGGCAGTGCTTTTCATTGTAGTTATGCCGAAATTCAAAATCGTACAGAACATGGTAGATAAACTGAATCTGGTCAGCCGAGAGATTCTGACCGGACTTCCGGTTATCCGTGCGTTCCATACAGAGAAACATGAGGAAGAACGTTTTGACAAGGCAAATAAAGATCTGACAAAACTGAACTTATTTGTCAACCGTGCCATGACATTTATGATGCCGACTATGATGCTTGTGATGAATGGGATTACCGTTCTGATTGTGTGGGTCGGTGGACACAGTATTAATGACGGAGCAATGCAGGTCGGAGATATGATGGCATTTATCCAGTATGCAATGCAAATTATTATGTCATTCCTTATGATCTGTATGATTTCGGTTATGCTTCCAAGAGCAGCAGTTTCTGCAGAGCGTGTGGATAAAGTCTTGAAGAGCGAGACAAAAATCCATGATCCAAAGGAGCCAAAGACACTTCCTAAAAACGGCAAAGGCGAAGTTGCATTTGAACATGTATCCTTCCACTATCCGGGAGCAGAAGAAGATGTACTGCATGACATTACATTTACCGCAAAACCGGGAGAAACGACAGCATTTATCGGAAGTACCGGATGTGGTAAATCTACACTGGTCAACCTGATTCCGCGATTCTATGATGTGACAGAAGGAAAGATTACGATTGACGGACAGGATGTAAGAGATCTGACACAGCATGAACTTCGTGATAAACTGGGATATGTTCCACAGAAAGGAGTGCTGTTCTCAGGAAATATTGCTTCTAATATTATGTTCGGTAATCCGGCTGGAAGTGAGCAGGAGATGACAGAGGCGGCTCAGATTGCACAGGCTGTCGAATTTATCGACACGAAGCCGGAACGCTACAAGAGCCCGATCTCACAGGGAGGTGCCAATGTTTCCGGTGGACAAAAGCAGAGACTTTCCATCGCGAGAGCCATAGCAAAACACCCGGATGTATACATTTTTGATGACAGCTTTTCTGCACTGGATTACAAGACAGATACAGTTCTAAGAAGCGCATTAAAAGAAAAGACAACAGACAGTGTCGTTCTGATCGTAGCCCAAAGAATCAGTACAATTCTTCATGCAGAGCAGATCATTGTTTTGGATGATGGTAAGATCGTTGGAAAAGGAACGCATGAAGAACTTCTGAAAACTTGTGATGCCTACTATCAGATTGCAGCGTCCCAGTTGTCGGAGAGTGAATTAAAAGAAGCAATGAAGGAGGAAGACTAATATGCCAAGAGGACGTATGGGTGGCAGACACGGTATGAGCACCGAAAAAGCCAAAGATTTTAAAGGTACCATGAAGAAGCTTATGGGATATCTTACACAGTATAAGATAGGTCTTCTCCTTGTAGTGATATTTGCAATAGGAAGTACTATATTTAATATTGCAGGACCGAAGATCCTTGGAAAAGCAACAACAGAACTATTTCATGGACTGATAAGTAAAGTTTCCGGTGGAAGTGGAATTGATTTTGATAAGATCGCAAAGATTCTCATCGGACTGATGTGCCTGTATGTGTGCAGTGCATTGTTCTCATTTATCCAGGGATACATTATGACAGGAGTTTCCCAGAAACTGACTTACAGAATGAGAAAAGAGATTTCGGAAAAGATTGACAGACTTCCGATGGGATATTTTGACAAGATGACACATGGTGAGATTCTTTCACGAATTACAAATGATGTGGATACTTTAAGTCAGAGTCTGAACCAAAGTGCGACACAGGTCATTACTTCTGTTGCGACAATCATTGGAGTACTGGTCATGATGCTCAGCATCAGTCCGCTTATGACAGTGATCGCAATTTTAATCCTTCCACTTTCCATGGGGCTGATCGGAATGATCGTGAAGCGTTCCCAGAGATATTTCAAGGAACAGCAGGAGTATCTTGGATATGTTAATGGACAGGTAGAAGAGGTCTATGGCGGACATAATATTGTAAAGGCATTTAATAAAGAAGACGATGTCATAGATGAATTTGACAGAGATAATGACAGACTGTATCGTTCTGCATGGAAATCACAGTTCTTATCCGGAATGATGATGCCGATCATGCAGTTCGTTGGAAACCTGGGCTATGTTGCAGTTGTAATTCTTGGTGGTTATCTGGCAATTAAGAAGACTATTGAAGTCGGAGATATCCAGTCATTTATCCAGTATGTGAGAAATTTTACACAGCCGATCCAGCAGGTGGCACAGGTGGCAAATATGCTCCAGTCTACAGCGGCCGCTTCTGAGAGAGTGTTTGAGTTCTTAGAAGAGCCGGAAGAAGAGGCAGCACCAGAAAATCCGGTTGTATTAAAGAATCCAGAAGGAGCTGTAGAATTTGAGCATGTTCATTTTGGCTACAATCCGGAGCATACAATTATTCATGATTTCAGTGTAAAAGTAGAACCTGGACAGAAAATTGCAATTGTAGGACCGACCGGAGCCGGCAAGACAACGATGGTAAAATTACTGATGCGTTTTTATGATGTGTCAGGTGGTTCCATCAAGGTAGATGGACATGATATCCGCGAGTTTGACAGAGGAGAACTGCGTCGTATGTTTGGTATGGTACTTCAGGATACATGGCTGTTCAAAGGAAGTATTGAAGACAATATCCGTTATGGCAAATTGGATGCTACACATGAAGATGTGGTGAAAGCAGCGGATGCAGCTTATGCGCACCGGTTTATCCAGACTCTGCCGGGTGGATATGGTATGGAGCTGAATGAAGAGGCAAGTAACGTATCCCAGGGACAGAAACAGCTTCTGACGATTGCAAGAGCGATTCTTGCAGATCCGAAGATTTTGATCTTAGATGAGGCTACAAGTTCGGTCGATACACGTACTGAGGTGCGTATTCAGAAAGCAATGGATAACCTGATGAAAGGGCGCACAAGCTTTATTATCGCGCACCGTCTGTCTACGATTCGTGACGCAGATCTGATCCTGGTCATGAAAGAGGGAGATATCGTGGAGATGGGCAGACATGAAGAACTACTTGCGAAAAATGGATTCTATGCGGATCTGTATAATTCACAGTTTGAACAGACTGCTTAAAAAGGAATTTTGAAACATGAATGTGGAGCCGGGAAGGCTGTCAGATTAAGGGCAGTTTCCTGGCTTCATTTAAATTAAGTATTTTATAAGATTTCTATGGTTGTGCGAAGGACGGATTCTATAGTATAATGTAAATTCGTAAGGAGCTAAAGAGAAATGTTAGAAGAAAAACCAGAATATAAAAAACGAAAAAAATATACGAAAAGACGTCAGCAAGTTATCAGACAGTTATTCTTTACAGGAGTGGCAGTCGTTGTTGTTATCATCGGTTGTGCAACATGGGCATTAAAGTCTGATAATATGGCAAGAAAGACTGATATACAGGCAAAGACATCTCAGACCGGCAGAAAAGCGGATGCAGCAAAGACATCGGTTGAGAATGGGGTACAGGCAAACAGTGAAGCTGTGAAAGAGAAGACAGATGATAAGGATACATCAGATACGACTAAGAAGACAGAGACGGCAGAGGAGCGAATTGCAAGGGTAAGACAGGAAGCAGTTACGGCAGGATACCCGGAGAAGGTCATTGAACTTCTGGATAAGAATCCGGAGACGGTACAGTTTGTGGAAGATTATGGAAAGAAGAAAGATCAGGCACCGGCTGCAACTGTGGAAGCAGAAGATGGTTATTCCGGTATGTTTCCGGAGATTCTCCAATGGGATGAAAGATGGGGATATTCTCCATACGGAACGAGTATTATTGCAGTAAGCGGCTGCGGTCCAACTTGTGTTTCTATGCTGGTCGTAGGGCTTACCGGAGATAAGACAGTGACTCCTTCAGTAGTTGCTGATTACGCAACACAGAACCATTATGTAGATGAGAATAATGATACGACCTGGGCATTTATGACATCAGGCGTGGAACATTGGGGACTGACGTGCCGTGAGAGTAATGGGAATGAGAGCGAGATCGCAAAAGAACTGGAGGCAGGGCACCCGGTCATCTGCAGTATGCGTCCGGGAGACTTTACAGATATCGGACATTTTATCATATTGACATCTTATAATAATGGAAATGTCACGATTTGTGATCCATTCAGCCTTGAAAATTCCAAGAAAAGCTGGAATTATTCCCAGATCAGTTCCCAGATCAAAGCAGTTTGGGTATATTCAAAATAATTCATAAAAATTCATAAAAATACAGCCTCTAAATAAAAGTAGAGGTTGTATTTTTTTAGAAAATGGGTTACAATTGTTTAAATGTATACAATAACACAATATAAAAAGACATCCCAAAGATACGGGAGGGCGCAAGGAGGGACCCTGGAATGAGTAATAATGAGGTCATGAAATTAGAAGAAGATAAAGATTTAAAAGGAGAATTTAAGGAGCTTTGCAAAGCCCTTCGTAATAACCATAGAATTAATCCCAATCTTTATGTAGAATATGATGTAAAGCGTGGACTGCGTGATTCAGCTGGAAAAGGAGTCCTGACAGGACTGACTGAGGTTTCAGATGTAACAGGATATAATCTGATCAACGGACGTAATATTCCGGCAGAGGGACGTCTTTATTATCAGGGAATTAATGTTAATGATATTGTAGACAGTCTGAAAGACAGAAAATTTGGATTTGAGGAGACTGTATATCTGTTGATGTTCGGACATTTACCAAATAAGACAGAACTGGAACATTTCCTGGATGTAATGTTTGAATTACAGGAGCTGTCCGGACGATTTGTCCGTGATGTTGTTATGAAAGCTTCTAATGAGAATATTATGAATGCGATGCAGCGTTGTGTATTGACACTGTATTCTTATGATGAGAATCCGGACGATATTTCTCCGGAAAATGTACTTCGTCAGGCACTTGAGCTGATTGCAAAACTGCCACTTATTGCCGTATATTCTTATCATTCATATAGACATTTCCGTAAAGATGAGATGCTCTTTATCCGTAACCCGGAGAAGGGATTGTCATTGGCAGAGAATATCCTTCTGATGCTCAGACCAAAGGGAGAATATACAGAACTTGAGGCAAAGGTACTGGATATTGCGCTTGTACTTCACGCAGAGCATGGCGGTGGTAACAATTCCACGTTTACAACGCATGTAGTAACATCTTCAGGAACAGATACTTACTCTTCAGTAGCAGCTTCTATCGGTTCTCTGAAAGGACCTAGACATGGTGGTGCGAATCTGAAAGTTCAGAATATGTTTGATGATATTAAAGCTCATGTGAAAAACTGGGGAAATGAAGAAGAAGTGGGTGCTTATTTACACAAGATTTTGAATAAAGAAGCATTTGACCATTCCGGACTGATCTATGGTATGGGACATGCGGTTTATACATTGTCTGATCCAAGAGAGGTAATCTTGAAGAGATTTGCCAAAGCTCTTGCAGAAGAAAAAGGACGGATGAAAGAGTTTGCTCTCTATGAGCTGGTAGAGAGTCTTGCAGGTAAGATGATCAAAGAGCAGAGAAATCTTCAGAAAAATGTCTGCGCAAATGTAGACTTTTACAGTGGATTTGTGTATTCTATGCTTGGTATTCCACAAGAACTCTTTACGCCAATCTTTGCAATTGCCAGAATGCCGGGATGGAGCGCACACCGACTGGAAGAGTTGACAAATGCGAACAAAATTATCCGTCCGGCTTACAAATATGTGGGACATCATACAGAATTTGAGACAATGGAAGAGCGCAGCGCAGAGAAGATTACAGATGAAGATGTAAAAGAAGAGCCGGAAAAGTGTAAGAAAGAAGAAAAAGGGAAAAAATAAAAAACATATAGATACAGGAGCATGGAATATGGAAGAGAAGCAGGAAAAGAGCAGAATAGACAGACAGTTTGATTTTATCCGGGAGATTGATAAGGAAAAGTTTATTACAAGACAGACTTTTTTATCAGATGCAAAGCGGCGTGAAAACGATGCGGAGCATGCATGGCATATGGCGATCATGACGTTGCTTTTAAGTGAGTATGCCAATGAGGAGATTGATGTTCTTCGGGTTATCAGTATGCTTCTTATCCATGATCTTGTAGAGATTGATGCCGGAGATACTTATGCATATGATGAGGAAGGAAAGCAAACTCAGAGAGTACGGGAAGTAAAGGCAGCAGACCGGATCTACGGAATCCTGCCGGAAGATCAGGGGGAAAAGCTTCGTGAACTTTGGGAAGAATTCGAGGAGGCTCAAACGCCGGAAGCTAAGTTCGCCCACGTGATGGATAATGTTCAGCCGGCGATGCTGAATGATTATACAGAAGGAAAAGACTGGATTGCCAAGGGTGTGCGGTTAAGCCAGATACTGGAACGCAATGCACATACAGCAGAAGGTTCACAAAAACTGTGGGATTATGCATATACAAACTTTATTGAGCCAAATGTAAAAACCGGTAAGATTAAAGATGATACAAAGTAGATAGATTAGAATATAAACAATCATAAATGCCATACAGACTGACAGATATCTGGAATCAGGATATTTATAGTCTGTAGGGCATTCTTGTTTATCATTTTGAAAGCCGCTGATAGAACTGCTCATAAAAATCCACATCTTCTATGTAGGGGAGAAGATAAAAAGTCTGAAGTATCTGAATACTGAGTGCCTTTATCTTTTCACTGTCTTCGGATGTCATAGCATAGTTTTGTAACGGTTTGAGATAGTAGTGCCAATCGGATACAAATTTTTCGTGCCTTGAAAAATCCGGCTCATCAATCCATTTACGGACTTTGATCTTTGCCTTGCCGGGTTTTGGACATTCGTGAGTCTGGAGAAAATATGAAAAAGAATCATTTTCATAGTAACGCCCCAGTGGAAAGAGCCGGCAGAATCCCGGACGGAAAGGGTGTATGCTGCAACGGCCATTTTTATTCAAATACGTGCAGGAATCGGTATTTACATTCATTTTAAGGTGAGGCAGGATCAGTCCGTCTACGACACCAAGTTCCAGGGAAGAAGCAAGAAGAGCCGCAGGCGTGGTCTTAAGACCCGTGCATAACCGGTACATATCATACGGGTCCAGAACAATAGAATCTCCCATACCCTGACAGCAGGAAGCACACCCCTGACATCCCATACAATCAGCTTTTACCATATCGTTGGCAGTATATAGTCTACCATCTGAAATTTCATTTAAATCAATATCTCTTAACATATTTAAGTCCTCGTTATTTTATTATCACAGGCATTCATGAAATGTAAAACTACCTGGATTTATTATAATAAAAATATTGAGATAATGTAAAGGAAAAACAGTGTTTTTGTACCTTTCGAAAGGAAATGTATGGACTTTAAAAATTTACTGTGTTAAAATGTAACAGTGATGAGATATGAAAACAAAGGAGTGTAAATATATATGAGCAAGAAGATCAGAACGGAGGCGGTTGACTATCTTTTTAGCGCCATCTTAAGTCTGGAGAATAAGGAAGAATGTTATACATTTTTTGAAGATATCTGTACGATCAATGAGCTGTTATCGTTGTCTCAGAGATTTGAAGTTGCAAAGATGTTAAGAGAGCACAAGACTTACCTGGAGATTGCAGATAAGACAGGAGCTTCCACAGCAACGATCAGCCGTGTGAACCGTTCATTAAACTATGGCAATGATGGATATGATATGGTATTTGAACGAATTGGCATGGGAAACGAAGAAGAAAATAAATAAGAAGAAATAATTCAGATAGAATAATGAGAATGATATCAGGGACTGTTTCGGAAAAGAAACAGTCCCTTTGTTTAAGTGAGAATTATTTCTCTACATATTTTCTGGAAAGAGCGTAAGATCCGATCCATCCAACTAATGTTACGATAGTCAGGATAAACAGAAGAATCCAGGCACTTGTGTATGCTCCTGTTCCGTCATAAATCGCAGCAACCATAAGAGAACCGCATGTCAGACCAACCTGAGTAAAGCTGTTTGCAATACCATAAGCCTGTCCATATTTCTTTGTACCAAATACAGCAGCTGTTACAAGTGGTGGAGTTACAGTTCCTATGGCATCTCCAAGTCCGAAGAGGACTGCCATAATATAAAGTATTGTTACATTGCTTCCCATTAACATGAAGATGAAAGATACTGCGAATGCAACACATCCACATACAGTACTGACAACAACACCGAAACGGTCATTTAACCATCCAAGTACGATCTTGCCAAAGATACCAACCATTGAGTAGATGGAAATAATTGCAGCCTGAATTGCCGGTCCGTGCATCTCTTCAATTGCCGGTGGGAATTGTCCCAGAGAACCGGAGTTAATAAGACCGTTGCAAAGCATACCGATCAGCATTAACCAGAAGAAGAATTTTGGCCAGCACTGCTGAACTTCTAAAGAAAGATCGGACTCTTTTTTATCAGAAGATTTATCAGCAGTTTTTGTATCGGCTTCGTCACTTCCGTATGGTTTCAGTCCCATATCCTCAGGACGTTTACGAAGGATGAAGAAAGCAGCTGGAAGAGCGATTACAAGTACGATCAGAGCCATGATCTGGTATGTATGTCTCCAGCCATATTTTTCAAGTAACATAGTTACAATCGGACTGAAGATTGTACCGCCAACTCCGATACCAGCTATTGCAATACTCATTGCAAGACCACGTTTTTTAGCAAACCAGTTTGTGATCATCATACTTACTGGGATCAGTGCAGAATTTAACCAGAATACTCCAATGAATACAGAGGAGATATACAGGTGAATTGCATTCTGAGCCAGTGAGTAAGAGGCGTAAGAGAGTGCGAATCCGATAATGCTGATGCATTGGATTTTACGCATATCGCCTTTTGCAAGTCTGGAAGAAACCATAGGGGAAATAAAAATTCCCAGTCCTTGAAGGATTGTATTTGCAAGAGTAAATCCGCTTCTTGAAAGACCAAGTTCTTCTGTTACCTGAATGAGGAATTTGTTACTAAGTGCCATGATTGGAGGTACCATTGTACATGTGATGAGAAGACATCCAATTACAATGTACCAGCCATAGTGTATTTTCTTCTTTTCCATAGTCTTATTCTTCTTGTTTGTTTAACCAGTTGAATGCACAGGTTGCGTGTACAGCAGCTCCGTACGGAAGAGCATCTTCATTGAAGAGGACTCCTGGGTTGTGGTGCTGTACCGGACATCCGTCTACCTTTGCTTCTATCATGAAGTAAGTTGTTGGCACATGTTCAGAAATAAAAGCAAAGTCATCGGAAGGTGTTACCATATAATTAGTTTTTCCGATGATTCCCGGTTCAATTTCAGAAGCATAACCGGCTAATTCCTTTGTCATCTCAGGATCGGAGTATGTAGAAGGAACATCGGAAAGTACTTCATAGTCAACGGTTGCACCAAAAGCTTTTCCCTCATACTCGCAGATTTCATGCATTCTGCTGACTAGTTTCTCGCGAAGCTCTTTGTTGTAAGTACGAAGAGTTCCCATCAGAACAGCCTCGCCTGGGACAATATTCGGTGTTGCTCCTGCGTTAAATGCGCCAAATGTCAGGATTGCACGCTCAGCAGATGGTGTCTCACGTGCGATCAGGTTCTGAAAAGCACTGTAAATGTGAAGACCAACATTAATTGGATCGATACCAAGTTCCGGCATTGCTCCATGACAGCCATTTCCATGAACGGTAATCTTGAATCCGTCACAGGAAGAGGTCATATAACCAAGTCCGTAATTCAAGGCTGGTTTGGAAGAATCCAGCATAACATGCATGCCGACAGCAGCATCAACTTTTGGATTTTCCAGGATTCCGGCAGCAATCAGCTTTTTAGATCCTGCAAATGTCTCCTCAGCCGGCTGGAACATGAGTTTTACACTTCCACACAATTCATTGCGGTGTTCATATAGCATCTGGGCTGCACATAACAGCATTGCTGTGTGAAAATCATGTCCACAGTTGTGTGCTGCATCGGTTTCAGTTTTAAATGGAAGATCGTTGTTCTCTGGCATTGGAAGAGCATCCATATCTGCACGAAGCAGAAGAACCTTTCCCGGCTTTGCGCCCTCAATCAGAGCAGTCACACCGGAAGGACAGATTTCAGTTGGAGTCAGTCCGATTTCACGGAGACGCTCCATGACGTATCTGGTTGTGTTTGGCAGATCCTCGCCAGCTTCTGCATGCTGATGAAGATAACGTCTGTCTGTCTGTAATTGAGACTCAAGCTCTTTTGCACGCTTCAAAAATTGATTCATTATAATTCCTCCTTTTAAATTAAAGACAATATAAAGACGTGTCTATATTATAGAAAAATGTTAAAATAAAGTCAATATATATTGATAAAATGTATGTATTGTACAAAAAACTATTGACTATATCGCACAAAAAGCAGTGATTTTAATTAGGAATAATTAATAAGAAATGTACGAATATAAGAAGTGTGAAAAGGGCAGTTAGCCATATCAGAAAAAGTGTGGTATCATATTATGGAACAAAGCAGAAGGAGGTCGGAATGTGGGGAAAAAGATAGCAATTATCGCGACCGATTTTTTGGAACAATTCATAAAGGATATGATTACTGAGTTGGATATGGGGTTTCAGTATCACATCTTTACATATGAAAAATTCGAAGATATTAAGGATATTTATAAAAAAATCGGACCGGAATATGATGGGATTTTAGCAAGCGGAAGTTTTCCGGCACATATGATTCATCTTTACTATCCGGAAGAGAAGCGTCCGATTGGATGTTTTAACACCGATGATACAGCCATGTATCGTCTGCTGCTGAAGCTTTTGCAGGAGAATCGAAAACTTGATTTTAGCAGAGTATATGCAGATATCATGGAATTGTTTGGCGGTAATCTGACGGCATTTGTAGAAGGACGGGAGACAATGCCGGATCTTACCATTCTTTCTAATGAGACATTTACATTGGAAAGGATGCAGAAACTGGAAGAAGAACAGTATGAGAAACATCTGAATCTGTGGAAAGAAGGAAAGACAGATCTTTCAATTACACGTTTTTCAAGCATTGTAAAGAGATTAAAAGAGCAAGGAGTCAATGTATATTTTCCTTATCCGGGACAACAGTATGTACAAAATGTCTGTGAGAGACTGCTCAGTGATATTGAAAAACGGGAACTGGAAGAACGCCAGCCATGTGTCATTGTAGTTCGTCTGTTAGGACAGGAGAATTCAGTTAGTTATTTGCGAGAGCTGGATTCTAATTACATTCGGTTGGAAAGCATGATGATGGAAATGTTTGGAAATGGTATCACAGAATTTTCACTTCACAGATATCATTATGGAATGGAGATCCTTGCAACCAAAAAAGATGTTCTTAAAATAACGGAGGATCTGTCAAGAGATGGATTGTTCGCAGAACTTAAGAAACGAAAGACCGGCTGGAACTTTTGTATTGGCTATGGTTTTGGAGCAGGAATCGCCCAGGCAAGATTGAATGCGTTGAATGCATGCCATGAGGCAGAACTAAAAAAGAATACGAGCTATGTAGTAACAGAAAAGGAAGAACTGATCGGCCCTCTTGGAGTGGAGGCAACTGAGACATTTATGGTTGATAATCAGTCTTACCGGGATATTAAGTCAAAACTATCACCGATCACGGTCAGCAAAGTTATGTCTGCCTTGGAGGCATCTGCAGAAAAAGAGATTACAGCACAGGAACTTGCGTTCAGGTTAGGAGTTACAAAAAGAAGTGCGAACCGTTTTCTGTCAACATTAGAGCGTGAAGAAATATTGAAAGTTGCATACAAAAAGAGAACTACTTCCAGAGGAAGACCGGAGAGTGTATTTGTGCGAAAAGAAAAGTAGCCGATGATGGCTACTTTTTTTTGTGTACTGGTTCTGGTAATTCATCAATAATCCTTTCAATCAGAGCTTTCTTTGCATATACATCAAAGCTAAGAGAAGAAATTAGAGAAAATAACTGCAGATATTCCCGGTCACTGTCAGAGAGACCTTCCATATCTTTGAAAGTATTCTGAGAAGTCTCGTATGCTTCGCGGACTTCATCTTTTAAGTTCTGAATCTGGCTCTTTGCTGTGTCGCAGACTTCTTCGTAGATAGATGCAACATCGACAGCACTGTCTGTATCAAAATACTTTTCCGTAATTGGAGTAAGAATCGTCTCAATATCCTTGATGGACAGGATCGTTTTAAAATAATAGATAAAAATCATGACAACCACATGTTCTTTGGAATACTTCTTCTTAACCGGTGGTGGGAGAAGGTTGTTCTTTGCATAATTATTGATCATTGTCTTTGTCAGAATCTTATCATCATCGTACCGCTTACTGGAGCTTAACTGTTCGTCCATAAAGCTGGTCACCTGATCCATATATAATTCAATATTCGGTATATCCTCAGAGCGTACATAATCCATATTGGAAATACCTTCTAACATGCTGTCCAGTAGTTCATCCATATTAATCTTCATAATTGTCACCTCAATATAGATATTATATAGTAATAAAAACTATATGACAAGCAAAAAATAAAATGTTCATATATTGTTAAGAAAATAACATAACGAGCTAATGAGCAGTTAAAAATAGGTTAGATTAGTGGAGAAGAGTACGTGTGTGTGGTAAGGTGAATGCAAGAAAATTACGAGGAGGCAACGAAGATGATCAATGCAATTTTAGCAAAATCTTAACATATGTATGTGATATAATAGGAGCACCTAAAGAGATGTATTGTGCTATCAATTTGGCGGTGGAATGGAGAACATCTATATGAAAATTTTGAAAAATATATTTATTACGGCTGCAATGCTGGCAGCAGCGACAGCTATATGTTTTATTTTGAGGCCGCTTGTTCCGACAGACACGCATGTGCCGCTTATTTATGTGTTGGCAGTACTTTGTGTATCCAGACTTACAGAAGGATATTTTTATGGGGTGCTGGCATCTATGGTGGCAGTTGTGGGAGTCAATTATATATTTACCTATCCATATTTCCAAGTGGATTTTACTGTGACCGGCTATCCGCTTACATTTATTGTAATGCTGACAGTATCTATTTCAGTAAGTGCATTGATGACTCAGATCAAGATGCAGGAGCATGTGCGGTTAAAGGCAGAAAAAGAGAGGATGAGAGCAAATCTTCTAAGAGCAGTGTCTCACGATATCCGGACGCCTCTTACTTCTATAGAAGGAGCAGCGGCTGGAATTATAGATAATAAAGATGTTTTGACAGAGGAGCAGAAAGAAGAGCTGCTTTTGAACATCAAAGAAGAGGCACAGTGGATGGTACGGATGGTGGAGAACCTGTTATCCATTACCCGGATGAATGATGAAGGAACAAGACTTACGACACACGAAGAACTGGCAGAAGAGATTGTCAGCAGTGCAGTTGTAAAGTTTTCAAAGCGTTTCCCGGACATAAAAGTCGAGGTGGATATTCCAGAAGAAGTTGTTATTGTTCCGATGGATCCAATCTTAATCCGGCAAGTCATTGTGAATATTATGGAAAATGCTGTGATACATGGGGAATCGACGACGCAGGTGAAGGTAACCGTATCTGCGAATGAAACAGAAGCTATATTTTCTATTGAAGATAACGGGAAAGGAATTGATGGAAAGATTCTGCCGATGTTATTTACAGGTCAGATCAGCCACCGGGAAGGTGAGACGTACGATAATAAACGGAGTATGGGAATCGGACTTTCGGTATGTAAAAGTATTATAGATGCGCACAGGGGAAAAGTCTGGGCAGAGAATAAGATAGATGGCGGAGCAAAGATTTCATTTACATTACCGCTTGAGGAGGAAGAACAGAATGGAGATTAAAGACCGTGTATTAATAGTAGAAGATGATAAAAATATTCGAAAGTTTATACAGACGATCCTGGAGGCCAATGATTATGATGTGATTGCGACTGAGACAGGAAAGGAAGCATATAGTCTGATCACTTCCAGATGTCCAGATGTGGTGATCTTGGATCTGGGACTTCCGGATATGGACGGAATGAAGATTTTAAAAGAAGTCCGTGCGTGGTCCAATATGCCGATTATTGTAGTTTCTGCCAGAGATCATGAAAAAGATAAGGTAGAAGCGCTCGATATGGGAGCTGATGATTACATAACAAAACCATTTGGAACATCAGAACTTCTTGCAAGGATCCGGGCTGCGATCCGACATTTCCGGGGAACAAGCAAGAATCAGGGAGAGAAGCAGAAAGTCACATTTTTAAATGGGAAATTGGTGATAGATTATGATAAACACCGGGTCTATGTGGAGGAACAAGACGCAGGACTGACCCAGAATGAGTTCCGGTTATTAAGTCTCCTTGGAAAATATGCAGGCAAGGTTCTGACATATGATTACATGATGAAAGAAATCTGGGGACCAAACATGAAGGGGGATAACCGTATCCTGCGTGTGAATATGGCAAATATCCGTAGAAAAATCGAAAAAAATCCCGGTCAGCCACAGTTTATATTTACAGAAGTCGGAGTGGGATATCGTATTATAGAAACAGATTCTTAATCAGCGATAGCGCTTGTTCAACACAGGAACAATAGCTTTTCGTCTTCATAGGTCATTGCGCTTCTTTTTTATCTTTGTTATAATTATGAAATATGCTTTGGAATATTCTTGGTTATTAGAAGACAGGAGGCTTAAGGTGCGGGCAACAGTACTTTGTTATAATTTAAAAGGGACAGCAAAAGGTCGGAAGATTGGATTGATTTTTGGATTTTTAGGCTACAGAGTCCGTCATGTGGAGAAAGAAGAATACATGCTTCCGGTTGGTGAAGTTGCAGAAGGCAGAACAACGGAATCAATAAATGAAGAAGCTGGTGTTAAAACGAAAGAAATAGAAGCTGTATTTCAAGAGGAGATGCTCTTAATGTGTCCGGAAAATGAGCGTATGCTGGATCAGGCACTTTTTCGTATGCGAAAAGAAAAAGTGCAGGTTCCGTTAAAAGCCGTTTTGACAGAGATGAATAAGAACTGGACATCGGTGGCACTTCATGATGAGATTCTGCGAGAGCATGAGAAGATGACAGGTGGAAGATAATTAAAGAAAGGAAACGAAAAGAATTTGAGTATATATGATACGTTAAATGATAAACAGAAGGAAGCAGTCTTTCACACGGAAGGACCGCTTCTTATTTTAGCAGGAGCGGGATCAGGTAAGACAAGAGTCCTGACCCACAGGATTGCGTACCTGATTGAAGAAAAAGGCGTCAATCCATGGAATATTTTGGCAATTACATTCACGAACAAAGCGGCAGCAGAGATGCGGGAACGTGTGGATAATCTGGTTGGGTTTGGCTCAGAAAGTATTTGGGTGAGTACATTCCATTCTATGTGTGTGCGGATACTAAGACGCCATATTGCATTGCTTGGATATGACACGAATTTTACAATTTATGATACAGATGATCAGAAGACACTGATGAGGGATGTGTGCAAGTTGTTACAGATTGACACAAAAATCTACAAAGAGCGTATGCTGATCGGAACCATTTCTCATGCAAAAAATGAGATGTTGACTCCGGAAGAATTTCGGCTTCAGGCGGGCGGAGATTTTCATCAGAAAAAGATTGCGGATGTGTATGAAGAGTATGAAAAGCAGCTCCGAGCTAACAATGCACTGGATTTTGATGATCTGCTTTTAAAGACAGTTCAGCTATTCCAGACACAGCACGATGTGTTGGAATATTATCAGGAGAGATTCCGCTATATTATGGTAGATGAGTACCAGGATACGAACGGGGTGCAGTTTGAGTTGGTACGTCTGCTTACTTCCAGGTATCAGAATCTGTGTGTAGTCGGAGATGATGATCAGTCTATTTATAAATTCCGTGGGGCAGATATCCGTAATATTCTGGATTTTGAGAAAGTATTTACAAAGGCAGCAGTCATTAAATTGGAGCAGAATTATCGCTCCACAGCAAATATCCTGAATGCAGCAAATGCTGTGATCAGCCACAATCACGGAAGAAAGGACAAGACGCTGTGGACAGACAATGAAGATGGTGATAAGATTGCATTTCGTCAGTTTGATACTGCATTCGATGAGGCGGAATACATAGTATCCGATATAAAAGAACACGTGGAAAAAGGCGAGTGCGACTATCAGGACAACGCCATTTTATATCGTACGAATGCACAGTCCCGTATGTTTGAAGAAAAATTCGTAACAGCAAATATTCCATATAAGATTATTGGCGGTATTAATTTCTATGCAAGACGGGAAATTAAAGATATTCTTGCATATTTAAAAACCGTAGATAATGGTCAGGATGACCTGGCGGTGCGAAGAATTATCAATGTACCAAAAAGAGGAATCGGTCTTACCAGCATTAATCGTGTGCAGGAGTATGCTGCGATGCATGAAAAAGGATTTTATGAATGTCTTAAGGGAGCTGACCTGATTCCGGATATCGGAAGAGGCGTGTCAAAGCTTGAGTCATTTGTAGCATTGATCGAGCACTTTAAAGTAGATGCAAAGGAATTGACACTTCATGAACTGATGCAGGAAATTATTGACGAAACCGGATATATCGAGAGCATTCAGGCAGAGAGTGAGATAGAGGCTCAGGCGAGAATTGAAAATATCGATGAGCTTTTAAATAAAGTCGTTGCTTATGAAGAAGTATGCGAAGAGCATGATGAACCGGTAACACTGAGTGGATTTCTTGAGGAAGTTGCTCTGGTGGCAGATATTGACAATCTGGATGAGAACAGTGATTATGTGGTGCTCATGACTTTACACAGTGCGAAAGGACTGGAATTTCCACGCGTCTATCTTGCCGGAATGGAAGACGGACTGTTTCCGAGCTATATGACAGTAACAGCTGATGATCCGGACGAACTGGAGGAAGAGCGAAGACTTTGTTATGTAGGTATTACAAGAGCCCAGAGCGAACTGACTATGACTTGTGCAAGAAGACGTATGGTCCGCGGTGAGACGCAGTATAATAAAATGTCACGTTTCTTAAAGGAAGTTCCGCTGGAACTGATATCTACGGGAAATAAATTTTCAGGAAATGGAAAAAGTCTCACAGACCACGCGGATCATGAAGAACCGGAAAGAAAAACGGACTACCAGATGGCGAGACAGGCATTTAAGACGAAAGCATTTGCAGCAGTACAGCAGGGAAAATCCTTTGGAAAGCCTGCAGGGGGAAAGCTGGAGTATGGAGTCGGTGACCGTGTACGCCATATAAAATTCGGTGAAGGTACAGTTTTGTCGATAGTCGAAGGCGGACGTGACTACGAAGTGACGGTAAATTTTGACGGGCATGGGACGAAGAAGATGTTTGCGGCATTCGCAAAATTACAGAAGATATAAGAAATATGCAGAAGCAGAGAATTATGTAAAGGTAATTTTACACTGACAAACTTTACAACTTTCAAATTATACCTTCAAAGTATACTTGTAAATTTTATAAAATAAATGTGTAGTAATATTGTAAGACCAGTGTTATAATAATATACAATAATGTGACTTGCAAAGGGCAAGGGAAAGGACGAGGGATATGAGTAAAATTGATGAGCTTATTGCAACAACAAAGCTGAACGATCTGATTAACAAAAAGGAAGAAGAGAAAGCTTCCAAGACAGTTCTTTGGATACTGGCAGTGATCGGTGCTGTGGCAGCAGTTGCAGCAATCGCATATGCAGTATATTGCTTCTTTACCCCGGATTATCTGGAAGACTTTGAGGATGATTTTGACGATGATTTCGATGATGACTTCTTCAATGACGAGGATCAGGTATAGGTTCAGAACAACAAAATAAGTAAGTAAAAAGCAGGCTGAGATGCCTGCTTTTTTACAGGACGAGGTGGACGATGGATGGACAATGCTTTGCTCTGTTGATTGATGCAGATAATGTATCTGCAAAGTATATAAAGCCGATTTTAACAGAGCTTTCAAAATATGGAAATATCACGTACAAAAGAATTTATGGAGACTGGACGAATACGCAACATTCAAGCTGGAAGGATGAGCTGCTTAAGAACTCGATCACACCGATCCAGCAGTTCTCTTATACGCAGGGAAAGAATTCCACAGATTCTGCGATGATTATAGATGCGATGGATATTCTTTATGCAAAGGATGTGGATGGATTCTGCATTGTATCCAGTGACAGTGATTTTACAAGACTGGTGAGCCGATTAAGAGAGAGCGGTAAGATGGTTATTGGAATGGGCGAAAATAAGACGCCGGAGCCATTTCGAAAAGCATGTGACAAATTCACAATTCTGGAAAATCTTCTGTCAGAGAAAGGCTTGGAAGATGGAGGGGAAGAATCTCATGAAGTGCTGGGGCGTGAGAAGGTCGAAGATGCAGTTATTAAGATGATCATGGAGAATCAGGATAATAATAAGCAGACCGGACTTGGCGAAGTAGGAAGCCGACTGGTCAGCCTTTATCCGGATTTTGACGTGCGAAGTTACGGATATAGCAGCCTTTCCAAGTTTTTTGAGGAATTTGACAGAATACAGCTTGTGAAACATGGTCATGTAGCTTGGGTTACATTAAAAGAGAACCGTGCGAGAAAAGAAGACGTAGACCAGTTTGTACGTAATTTGGTGAAAGGTGCCGGAGAAGCAGGTATGGATCTTGGTGCCATCGGAAATCGTGTGTATGATAAATACAAAGATTTCAAACTAAATGATTATGGATATTCCCAGTTCAAAAAATATGTTAAGAGCATTTCTCATATGAAGCTGGAACAGGATGGCAAACGCTGGAAAGCTCATTATAAAAAATAGATAGTCTGTAAAGGAGGACGAGAACGCTATGAAGAAAGGACAGGTATACGAAGGAGTCATCGAATCCGTAGAGTTCCCGAATAAAGGAATTGTAAATGTATCACAGGAGGACAGACGCGTCATTGTAAAAAATGGTGTGCCTGGTCAGAAGGTACGTTTTTCAGTAAATAAAGTGAAAAAAGGAAAAGCAGAAGGAAGACTTCTGGAGGTAATCGAGAAAGCGCCTCAGGAGATAGAACCTGCCTGTCCGCATTTCGGACAGTGTGGCGGCTGCACTTATCAGAATCTGCCGTATGAAGAACAGGTAAAATTAAAGGAGTCACAAGTCAAGTCAATGATGGATGAGGCAGTTGACGGAGACTATATCTGGGAAGGTGTACTGGAAAGTCCGGCAAAAAGTGAGTACCGTAATAAAATGGAGTTCTCTTTTGGTGACGAATACAAAGACGGACCGCTGGCACTTGGTATGCACAAACGAGGCAGTTTCCACGACATAGTCAATGTATGTGATTGTCAGATTGTAGACGGTGATTACAGAAAGATATTGGTCTGTACACTGGAATGTGCGAGAAAATCAGGCCTGCCATATTATCACCGCATGAGACATGATGGGTATTTCAGACATTTACTCGTGAGAAAAGCAGTGAAGACGGAAGAAATCCTCATTGATATTGTAACAGCATCAGAAGAAGGATTTGGCAGTAAACCAAAGGAATTTCTGGATAAATGGGCAGCTGCACTTCAGGCACTTGAGCTTACCGGAAAGATTGTCGGAATTCTCCATACGAAGAATGACAGTCTCGCAGATATTGTAAAAGACGAAGGAACAGAAGTACTTTTTGGTCAGGATTATTTCTATGAGGAATTACTTGGACTGAAGTTCAAAATCACACCATTTTCTTTCTTCCAGACAAATTCACTTGGAGCAGAAGTGCTTTATGAAAAAGCGAGAGAATATATCGGGGATACGAAAGAAAAAGTAGTTTTTGACCTTTACAGTGGAACCGGAACAATTGCACAGATTTTGGCACCGGTAGCGAAGAAAGTAGTCGGTGTTGAAATTGTTGAAGAAGCAGTTGAGGCAGCTAAGGTCAATGCAAAATTAAATGGACTGGACAACTGTACTTTCTGGGCAGGAGATGTCTTAAAAGTCATCGATGAACTTGGAGAAGTACCAGATCTTATCATGCTGGATCCGCCGCGTGACGGAGTGAATCCAAAAGCCCTGATGAAGATACTAAATTTCGGGGTCGACAGACTTGTCTATATCGCATGTAAACCGACCAGCCTGGCAAGGGACCTGGAGATGATCCAGGGAAGAGGATATAAGGTAGAGAAGATTGCATGTGTGGATTTATTCCCGAACACAGTGCATATAGAAACAGTGGCACTTTTATCGCGGAAATAGGCGGTTTTACGGCATTGTTTGGTGAAGTTCAGTCTGTTTGCCACCCGCAAAAATAAAAAAGATGTCATGAAAGAAGAAAGGGTGAACATGTTGAACAATCAGCACGTTCGCCCTTATAATATGTTATGAAGTTTTAGACTGTGTAATTCTTTCGAAAATATCAACAGATTGTTCAGCCATTGCTTTGGTATCATGTACGTAAGTCTGCAATGTGGTTTCAATATTGGTGTGTCCAAGTCTGGATTGAACATCTTTTACGTTTGCGCCAGATTCGATCAGCAGTGTCGCGTGAGTATGTCTCAAGCTGTGATAGTCAAATGCAAGATGCATTTCATGGTGAATAATCCGGCTGCAATACTTAAATGAATCAGCATGGTATATAATTCTTCCAGTTCTTTATCTCTTCCGATAAAATGACGGCATGGTTTCGGAACCTCACTGTCCATAATATAATCCAGCACAATGGGGGATAAAGCGCCTCCGGCGAGCAGCTTCTGATTTTTGGTATTACGTTTGATGAATTGGCGTTCCATGCCAAAAGAAATCAGTTTTGCAGGAAACAGCAGTCTTGAACTGGTTGGTTTATATAAGGGAGTCAGATTTTTCTTTTTCGCATCTGAGATGCTGTCATCCTGAATGAATAAAGTGTAAATATCTTGTATAGCCATATTACAGTCAGACATCAGTGGAAGAAGATTCTGGTGGATAGTATGGGCTAATTTTTCCTGATTGGATGGCTTGGAATAGTAAGCGGATATTTTAGGACTGATTTTAGCCTGACCAGTCATCCAGCGGCAAACCAGACCGTT
>OLQI01000142.1_pt1 | contig 76221 bp, 62 predicted proteins | sample 1672171 | NCBI WGS metagenome assembly OLQI01 (sample SAMEA3136655, study PRJEB25190) | human gut metagenome
AACCACCCTGTTTCTCCTTTGAAACAAGTACGAAAAGACAACGTACCGACATACGTGGTTCCGATAACGGGGAACAACCGTGGAAACCTACTTGTCCTGTGAAGCGTTCGGCTTCCCTTCTCGGGGATGATCTTCAAAACAGACCTGACGCTGCTTTCCACCTGCGCAGCTCTCTGTAGACAAGCTTCCTGTTTCTACTGCTTCCCTTCAAGGAATTTAATCCTTTTTAAATTTAGTTGTTTAACGAACTGAAGTAATTTTACTACCAAAGTTTTGGGAAGTCAAGTATAATTATACAAATTTCATGCATTATTTTTCGCCAGGGGGCAGACAGATGTACATATCTGCCAAACACGCTCTACCTCAACACCTTCCGTGACTCCTCATCTGCGAACTGCTGCCGTACCAGCTGATAGTAATATCCCTTCTTCTCCAGCAGTTCCAGGTGCCTGCCCTGCTCTACGATCTTGCCGTCGCGGACGACCAGGATCAGGTCGGCGTTTCGGATGGTGGACAGACGATGGGCAATAAGGAAAGAGGTCCTTCCCTTCAGAAGCTTGTCTGTAGCCTGCTGGATCAGCTGCTCTGTTTTGGTGTCAATGGAGGAGGTTGCCTCATCCAGAACGAAGATGGCGGGGTCCGCAAGAACTGCCCTGGCAAAAGAAAGGAGCTGCTTCTCTCCTGTGGAAAGACGGTCGCCGCCCTCTCCTACATCGCTGTCATAGCCCTTATCCAGTTTCTCGGCAACCTCATCCGCATGTACAGCCCGGGCAGCTGCCTTCACCTCTTCGTCTGTGGCATCCAGTCTTCCATAGCGGATGTTCTCCATTACCGTGCCGGAAAACAGGTGAGGATCCTGAAGCACATAGCCAATATTACTGTGCAGCCACAGCTGGCTTCTCTCCCGGTAATCCCTGCCGTCGATCAGGATTCTGCCTTTCGTCGGCTCGAAGAAACGGCAGGCCAGATTGACCAGCGTACTTTTGCCAGCACCGGTCTCTCCTACGATTGCCACGTTGGTGCCAGCCGGGATTTTCAGGTTGAAGTCGGTTAATACCTCTTCTTTTCCGTCTGGATACTGGAAGGAAACGTGCTCAAACTCAATGTCACCTTTAATAGGCTCCCAGTTCTCCTTGTGGGGATCAAAGAAATCACCGTATTTCTCCAGCACTTCCGGGGAATCTACCACCTGGGGCTTCTCTTCCAGAAGGGAGGTCACCCTCTCAATATTTGCCTGCGCGGAAATGCACTGGGACAAAATTCCGGCAAGTCTCTGGATTGGCTCGAAGATTCCTACTGCATAAGCAGTAAAGGCAGCAAGGGTTCCCAGATCCAGCCGTCCGTCAAGTACCATAATTCCGCCGCGGTCCAGCACAAGGGCAGTAGCCAAAAAACCGAAAAACGCTACCATAGGAATGTAAATGGCGTTCAGTCTTGCTGCTTTGATGGAGGCACTTCGCATTTCCTCTGTTACTGCGGAAAATTCGCCGAAATTTTTCTCCTCCACCACCAGGGACTTCACCGTTTTTGCGCCCATAATCCCCTCGTTGTAGCCGCTTGTGATCTTGGAATTGATCTTGCGTACCTGACGGTTCCAGGTAAGGATCCGGTTCTGGAAGTACCAGGTGAGCACGGCAATAGCCGGTACGATCATCATGATCACCAGTGCCAGCTTCCAGTTCAGGAAAAGCATTGCCACAAGCACGCCAACCACATAGGAAATGGCCCAGAGCATGTCGATCACATCCCAGGCGATCAGCTCGGTGATCCTTGCCACATCGTTCATTACCCTGGAGAGAATATATCCTACCGGAGTGGCGTTGTAATAGGAAAAGGACAGCTTCTGAAGGTGGACAAACAGGGCGCGCTTCATATCGCGGCCTGTTTCCACGTCAATTTTCATGCATCCTCTGGTAAAGCAGATTACCGTACACATCTGGAACACGATCACGGCAATATACAAAAGGATAAATCCACCAAGACCTGACAGGGTATTCTTCTCAATAAAGGAATCAATGGCATGGCGCTGGAACAAAGGCATAATAATGTCCACAACTGAACAAAGCAGATTCATCAGCACAACCATGATCAATGTATTTTTTCTTGGTGCAAGAAAGGGAAATATTTTTTTCCAGATGGAAAGGTCTATGGATTTGGTATATTCTTTTTCTTCTATTCGCATACTGCACCTCCTTCCATGAGACGAATGTCACTGTTCATCTGTATCTCATAAATATCTTTGTATGGTCCGTCCTGCTGGATCAGCTGGTCGTGAGTTCCCATCTGCTGGATTTCCCCTTTGTCCATGACAATAATGCAGTCTGCCTGCATAAGGGAAGTGATTCTGTGGGAAATCATAATGACCGTGGCTTTCTCCATCTCTTTTTTCAGTTCTTTGCGGATCTTGTTGTCTGTCTCGGTATCTACTGCGGAAAGGGAATCGTCAAATACCAGCACCGGAGCCTGCTTCATCAGCATGCGGGCAATTGCCACTCGCTGCTTCTGACCGCCTGATAAGGTGACGCCGCGCTCTCCCACAATGGTGTCGTAGCCGTCGGTAAAATGCTGGATGGATTCGTCCACGCAGGCAATTTCCGCTGCGTGGCGGATTTCCTCGTCCAGAAGCTTCTCCTTTGTGATACCGATGTTTTCCCGGATGGTTCTGGAAAAAAGGAAGGGTTCCTGAAGGACCATTCCGATGTTCTGACGCAGATACTGGCGGTCAATATCACGGATGTCTGTACCGCCGATGGTGATGCTGCCGCAACCCTCTGGCAAGTCGTACAGACGGTTCAGAAGATGGACCAGGGTGGATTTGCCGCTGCCTGTGGTACCAAGGATGGCGAAGGTGCTGCCGGCGGGGATGGTGAAGTTGATGTTTTTCAAAATCGGGTGATCCAGGGAATAAGCGAAGGACACATTGCGGAAACAGATGTCTCCGGTCAGCGCTGGCTTGTTATTGGCATCTGTCGCATCCTCTTCCTCTGCTTCCAGAATATAAGCCACACGCTCCATGGAAACGCCTGCCTTACTCATATCGGAGATGATTCTGCCCAGGCTTCGCACCGGCCAGGTGAGGGAGGCGTTGTAGGAAAGAAAAGCAATAAATTCGCCAAGGGTGATCCTTCCTTCCACAGCGAACACCACGCCCAGAACCATAACCGTCAATACCTGCAGGTTGGTGATCAGATCGCCAGATGCCCAGAACACACTCATCAGCTTCCCCAGGTAAACCCAGAGGTCTGAGTAGGCGTTGTTTTTCTGGTCAAAGCGGTCGATCTCGTATTTCTCACGTCCAAAGGCACGGACCACCCGCACTCCTGTCAGGTTCTCCTGCACGGTGCTGGAAAGGGCGCCTTCCGCCTCGTCGGCATCCTGGAACCGCTTCCCGATCCGGGAATGAAAGAATGCGGAATAGCCGATGATCACCGGGAAAAAGGCTGCCGCCGCCAGGGTGATGGGCACATTCATGGAAAACATGATTCCCAGATACAAAATAATCAGAAAACAGATTCGGAACACCTCTGGAAGCTGCCGGCACACAAAGTTGCGGATGACTTCCACGTCTGAGGTGCACCTCTGGATGATTTCTCCGGTCTGATGCTGTACATGCCAGGAAAATGGCAGATACTGGGTATGATGATACAAGGTATCACGGATGGATTTCAAAAAATTCTCGGAGCCTTTTGCCAGGCACATTTTACTCAGGTAATTAAAAATCCCCGACAAAACAGCTGCGGCTACCACCAGAATGGCGGCCAGTAACAAGGCCTGCCGCACGTTCAGACCATCCGGGATTCCATCCAGCACCAGAATATGGTCTGCCGTGTATTTCACGATTTGCGGGATCAGTGCGTTGCATGCTGTAAACAGCACGGAAAACACTAAGGTTCCCACTAAAAACCGGATATTTCCTTTCAGGAAACGGAAAATGATCCGGAATTTGTCAGTTTTTCTTTTTGATTTCATACTTTCCCCCTGTTTTGGTTTTACTTCCTGCTTTTCTTTTGCTCTTCTGGTCCAGACAAAAGCACTTCGCGTAAGCTCCCCTAAATAACGCATTGTGCTTTATGGGAACTGCGCCATATGCATTTGTCAAAATTGACAGTAAAAAAAGGACACCCCTCTGAATCAAGGGATGTCCTGTATACGCAAAAGTCACTGCAATATTCGCTCTGTGTGAATCCGTCCAATTCTTAGGATGCTTTCATCTAAGAAAAAGCCCTTCTCACATCGCTTCGCAGTCCATAAAAGCAGGCAGCTGGATATTCCTTAATCTCAGGTTTTCATGTAAATGATTGTTTCTTATTCCTGTGATATTCATATTACTGCCTCCTTTCCTTTCTTTTCATCACATGTGCTTTTAACTATATAGCACACAGATGTTTGTGTCAAGCTCTTTTTATCGTTTTAGTTGATCATCTGGCTGTACTGCTCTGCGATAGGGCCAATATCGCCGTATGCAAGCAGCTGGCCTTTTTCCAGGATCATGGCTTTGTTGCAAAGACGCATAACCTGCTCCAGGGAATGGGATACGAAAAGCACGGTGACACCGGAGTCGAACATGCTCATGATCTTCTTCTCGCTTTTCTTACGGAACTTGGCATCTCCGACGGAAAGCACCTCGTCCAGGATCAGAATCTGGGGCTCCACAACTGTGGCGATGGAAAATCCAAGCCTTGATTTCATACCGGATGAATAATTTTTCACCGGAACATCCATAAATTTCTGAAGCTCGGAAAATTTCACAATCTCCTCGTATTTGCTGTCAATAAAATCCTTGGTATAGCCAAGCATGGAACCGTAAAGATAAATGTTCTCGGTTCCGGTGTACTGGGGCTCAAAGCCTGCGCCAAGTTCCAGAAGAGGAACCATTTTGCCGTGCTTTTTCACGCTTCCTGTGGTGGGCTTGAATACGCCGGAGATTACCTTAAGAAGGGTACTTTTTCCAGCTCCATTAAGGCCCAGGATTCCCACACGGTCTCCTTTTTCCACGCTGAAATTAATGTCTCTGAGAGCCCAGAACTCATTGTACTGGAGTTCACCTTTGATGGCTTTAAAAATGTAGTCCTTTAAGCTGTCAACCTTCTCGCGGCTCAGGTTGAATTTCATACTTACATCATTTACTTCTATGGCATTCTGGCTCATATTTTCTCCTTAAATATAAAGAATAAACTGATCCTGCTTTTTTCGGAAGCAGATTACGCCCACAATGGTGATCATAACGCTGAATCCCACTGCATATAATACATATGGCGGATACATAGGCTTTCCGAAAATTGCGGAACGGAAAATCTGGATGATGCAGTACAGCGGGTTGAATTTCAGGATCCATGCCCAGCCGCTCTTAAGGAGCTTGCTTGGATAGTAGAAAATCGCGCAGGTGTACATGATCATCATCAGGGCTACGGACCACAGATATTCAATATCCCGGAAAAATACGCCGATGGTTGCAAGAAGCATTCCGCTTCCATAAGAGAAAAGCAGGATAATAAGCAGCGGCACCGGAGCCTGAAGCAGATAAATGGTAGGCTTCACTCCAAGGATCACGCTTACGATTGCAAGCACCAAAAGGGAGATCAGGAAAATTACATAGTTATAAGCAACGGCTGAAAGGGGGTATAAATACTTGGGTACATATACCTTCTTGATCATGCCGGAGTTGGCACGGATGGATTTCAGCGCTGCTTTGGTGGCCTGTGAATAAAAGCTGTACAGAAGACGTCCTGTCAGAATGTATACAGGGAAGGTTCTGTCTTTGTTTCCATAGAGAGTTCCGAATACGATGGTCAGTACGATCATGGAAAGCAAAGGCTCCAGCATTGACCATACAATACCGAGATAGGAACGGCGGTATTTCAGCTTGATTCCTTTTTTTACCAGCTCGCTTAACAGGAACTGGTATTGTCTGAAATTGTCAATGTATTTCTTCATATTCACTCCATTGTATAAATAGATTGGCTTTCCCGGAGATTGTGTCTCCGAAAAAACTAAGCTGTATTTTAGCACACTCTACCATGGGTTGCAATATTAACCTCGGTTCCGGCTGGCTTCTACGGCCATCTGATAGGCTTCGGCGTAGGAGATTCCGGTTTTGCGGCAGATTTTGGCAAGGCTTTCGTATTCCGGGTAGCACTTCTGGGCGCCTTCCGGGCCGCAGATTTTTACTTCCACTTCGCCGAAGGGGATCATGACTTTTTCTTTGCGTCTTGGTAAAATGGTACGCTCCATTCTTGCCTTGCGGATGCCGATGCTGGTGGTCTCTGCGAAAATCAGGGCTTCCATGCCGGGGACATCTTCTTCCTTGCAGATTACGGTGAGCAGCCATGCTGGGCGATTTTTCTTCATATATACAGGGGTGTAGTGGACGTCTCTTGCGCCTGCTTCAAAAAGGCGCTCCATTACGAAGCCAAGGACTTCACCGCTGCAATCGTCGATGTTGGTTTCCAGTTTGTAGATAACGTCTTTGTCATCGCTGGATTGGTCGGAGTCTGTGTTTCGAATCAGCATGGCGCGGAGGATTCCCGGGCATTCGTAGGTTCGTTTGCCGGCTCCGATGCCGATTTTTTCAATTTCGAAATTCTCCGGAAGTGTTTTGCCGGTGCGCACTGCGGCTACGATTGCGGCGCCTGTTGGGGTGACAAGCTCGCCTTTTACCTGGGTAATCTTAAGGTCCAGGCCGCACTGCTGTACAATGTTGGTGACGGCAGGAACAGGAACCGGAAGGATGCCGTGCTGGCAGCGGATGGTGCCGATTCCTTCATATAATACAGGGATGATCACGTCTGTGATTCCAAGGTTGTCCAGGCAGACTGCCACGGATAAAATATCTACAATGGAGTCTACGGCGCCAACTTCGTGGAAATGAACTTCCTCTGCGGGCACGTTGTGGGCTTTGGCTTCCGCCTGGGCAAGTATTTCGAAAATGTCCAGGGAGATTTTTCTCGCGTTTTCGGTCATGTCGGCGGCAGCAATAATCTGGCGGATTCCTTTCATGCCGCGGTGCTGGTGATGGTGGTGGTGATCATGGGTATGCTCACCATCATGGCTGTGTGTGTGCTCATGCGCATGGTCTTCCTGATTATGAGAATGTTCATGTTCGTTATCGTGAGTATGGACATGCTCATGATTAGGTTCCTCTTCATGGCTGTGTGTGTGTCCATGTGAATGTTCTTCTTCGTGACTATGAGAGTGCTGGTGAGCGTGTACATGCTCATGGCTATGCTCTTCTTCATGACTATGCGCATGCACTTCCATCTTACTCAGCTGTGCTGCCTCTGCAGGATGCTCATGTCCATGTAAATACTCCATATCATGATCATGTCCGTCGATCTCGGCGTCCAGGATTACGTCGAAGTCACATGCGTCAATTCCGGATTTCTTTACACGGCTGATTTTGGTCTCGAAGCCCTGCACGGGCAGGCTTGCAAGTACTTTTCCCAGTACTTCCTGATCTGCGCCCAAGTCCAAAAGGGCTGCTACTGTCATATCCCCGCTGATTCCGGAATAGCATTCCAAATATAATGTTTTTCCCATTTTGTCTCCTTATTTTCCCAGTGCCAGACGGTTGATCTGCGTAGCCAGATAGCCGGCACCGTATCCATTGTCGATGTTGACGGTTGCAATTCCGTTTGCGCAGGAATTGATCATAGTGAGAAGGGCAGACAGTCCGTGGAAATTGGCGCCGTATCCCACAGAGGTAGGCACTGCAATCACCGGACGGCTTACCAGTCCGCCCATGACGCTTGCCAGGGCGCCCTCCATGCCTGCCACTGCTACCACGCAGTTGGCTTCCTGGATTACCTCAAGTCTGGAAAACAGACGGTGCATTCCGCTGACTCCCACATCATAAATCCGCTCCACATGGGTACCAAAATACTCTGCTGTCTGGGCAGCTTCCTCCGCAACGGGAATATCTGCGGTGCCAGCTGTGCACACAGCGATTTTGCCCTCGTGAACCTTATCCAGCTTCTCTATTTTCAGAATCCGGGAAAGGGGATCGTACTGAACCTGGGGGAATTTTTCCCGCACAAGCTCATACTGCGACTGGGATGCTCTGGTTCCCAGCACTTCGCCCTCCTCATGGTACAATCTTTCAAAAATTTTCAGCAGATGCTCATCTGCCTTATTGCTGCAATAGATTACCTCCGCAAAACCGGTACGGGCTTTCCTGCCTGTATCCAGTTTGGCATAATCCATTTCTTTATATCCATCCTGTCGGATCATCGTCCCTGCTGCGTCCGGGGAAAGGGTTCCCTGCTGCACCTGGGTCAGTATCTCTTTCAGTGTCATCTGTCACTTCACTCCTTATCTGCTGCCTGTATCGCGGTGCGCCCTTTCCTTGCGGAAGGCATTTTACCGCCACTTAATTGAACAGCAATTCAATTATACCGTTTTCTTTCCCTATATTCAACCGAAAAAAGTCCCGCCTCATCTTAGAAGCAGGACTTATTTTTCCTATGTATGTTTTATTTTGCTTTCGCTGCTTTCTTATCTCCAAGGAAGCCGATGGAGGTTACGCAGATCAGCTTATCGAAGATCATGAACATAGCCGGCAGAATGAACAGTACGACTACCATACTGATGATGGCACCACGTGCAAGCAGTGTACAGATAGAACCGATCATCTCAACCTGTGAATAACAGGAAACACCGAAGGTTGCTGCGAAGAAGCTAAGACCACTGCTGATGATGGACGGCATGCTGGTCTTATGGGCAATGCTGATGGCTTCCTTCTTATCCTTACCATGCTGTCTCTCTCTCTGATAACGGGTGGTCATCAGAATCGCATAGTCAACTGTGGCTCCTAACTGGATGGCACCGATGACAATACTTGCAACAAACGGAAGACTGATTCCCTGATAGAACGGAATCGCCATGTTTACAAAAATCGCAAATTCAATAACCGCAACCAGAATAATAGGCAGGGAAATTGATTTGAAAATGATCAGGATGATCAGGAAAATAGCACCGATGGAAATAACATTTACACGTACCAGGTCGGCATCTGTCGTATCCTGAAGGTCCTTCATAAGCGGTGCCTCGCCGATTACCATTGCTGTATCATCATATTTCTTAACGATTTCATTGATCTTGGCAAGCTGGGCATTTACCTCATCTGTTGCAGATTCATACTCGGAGCAGACAAATGCAAGCTCATACTGGTCACCCTTAAAAATCTTCTTCAGATCACTTGGTATCATGGATTCCGGAACAGTTGAGCCGATCAGGGAATTCATACCCAGACTCCACTTTACACCCTCAACCTCATCGATTTCGCTTAGCATCTTCTGCTTCTGCTTGGGATCCATGTCATTATCCATCATAACCATATGGATATTTCCTACTGCAAATGTTTTCTCCAGCTCATTGTTTGCAATGTTGCAGTCCAGGGTAGCCGGAAGGGATTCTGCAATGTTGTAATAAATCTGTGTATGATTGTTTCCGTAAATAGCCGGGAACAAAAGAACCAGGAAAATAACAACCCATGCCTTATAATGCTTTGTAATAAAAGCAGATGGCTTATCCATTCTGGAAAACAGAAGCTTATGCTGTGTCTTCTCAATTGGTTTGTCAAAGAACAGAACCAGTGCAGGGAGAATGGTTACGCAGCAGACAACACCAATGACAACGCCTTTTGCCATAACAATACCAAGGTCACGTCCAAGGGCAAAGGTCATAACACAAAGTGCAACAAAGCCGGCAACCGTTGTAACGGAGCTTCCTGCTACAGACTTGAAGGTATTTGCAATGGCATGACCCATGGCCCGGTCTTTCTCACCGGGGAAACGCTTCTTATTCTCTTCATAGCTGTTGAGAAGGAAAATGGAATAGTCCATTGTTACACCAAGCTGAAGGACTGCAGTAAGTGCCTGCGTAATATAGGAGGTCTCTCCCAATATAATATTGCTGCCCAGGTTATAGAGGATTGCCAGTCCGATACTAAGCAGGAACAGGAAGGGAACAACGAAGGATCCGCTTGTCAGCTCCAGAACGATCAGGCTGAGCACAGCTGCGATCACAACGTAAATCGGCAGCTCCTGCATGGCAATATTCTTAATATCCGTAACAACACCTGTCATACCACTAAGGAAGCACTGCTCATTGGCAATCTTACGAAGCTCTGTAATGGCTTCCATGGAATCATCGGAGGATGTGGTATTATCAAACAGTACCAGCATCATGGTGGCGTCGCCATTGATAAATACCTTTCTGTATTTCTCAGGAATCATTTCCACAGGAAGGGTGATATCTGCCACATCATCATACCAGAGAACATCCTTAACATGCTCTACCTGGCTGAACTCATCCTCCAGCTTCTGGACATCCTTCATTTCCATATTTTCCACGATTACCATGGAAAAGGCGCCCATTCCAAACTCATCCACCAGAATATCCTGACCCTTTACAGTTTCAAGGGTATCCGGCAGGTAACTTAACAGATCGTAATTAACTCTTGTCTCTGCAATTCCGATCACAGACGGGATTACCAGCAAAAGCCCGATAAGAAGAACCAGAACCTTATGCTTGGCTATCCATTTTCCTACTTTGACCATTGATGTCATCTCCTTAATTCATTTCTTTCGTACTATAGTATAACCCAAAATGACCAATAGTCAATATTTATTTTAACAAAAATGAAAAATAGTCATTTTTCTCAAAATCCGAGGAAAACGCCGATGATTTTTACTAAAAATGCCGCAACCCAGGCTACTGCGCACTGCATAATTACCACCTCTGCTGCCCATTTTCCACCCAGCTCCCGCTTCACAGAAGCAATAGCTGCCACACATGGTGTATACAGAAGGCAGAAGGTAAGAAGACAGACTGCTGCAAGGGGTGTCAGCACCTCTGTCAGGGCTGCCGTGCTGCCAAACAAAATGGACAGTGTGGAAACCACGCTCTCCTTTGCCATAAAGCCTGTGACAAGGGCTGTGGAAAATCTCCAGTCTCCAAAGCCAAGAGGCTTAAATACAGGTGCCACCATACCTGCCACAACTGCCAGAATACTGTCCTTGGAATCTGTCACAATATTCAGATGCAGGTCAAAGGTCTGTAAGAACCAGATTACAATTGTTGCCACAAAGATAACCGTAAAGGCTCTCTGCAGGAAATCCTTTGCTTTTTCCCAGAGCAGCTGCCCTACATTTTTCGCTCCCGGAAGACGGTAATTCGGAAGCTCCATTACAAAGGGCACTGCCTCGCCCTTGAACAGGGTTTTGCCGAAAATCAACGCCGTCAGAATTCCCATCAGAATTCCGCCAAAATAAAGTGCCACCATTACAAGTGCCCCATATTTCGGGAAAAATGCTGCTGTAAAGAATGCATAAATCGGAAGCTTTGCAGAGCAGCTCATAAACGGAGTAAGAAGAATGGTCATCTTACGGTCACGCTCAGAGGGAAGTGTTCTGCTTGCCATCACTCCCGGAACCGTACAGCCAAAGCCAACCAGCATTGGCACAATGCTTCGTCCGGAAAGTCCGATCTTACGAAGAAGCTTATCCATTACAAAGGCAACTCTTGCCATGTATCCGCTGTCTTCCAGAAGAGACAAAAAGAAAAACAGGGTGACGATTACAGGCAAAAAGCTGAGTACGCTTCCAACACCGTTGAAAATACCGTCAATTACAAGAGAATGAAGCACATCATTTACGTTCCAGGCAGTCAGCAGCTGATCCACTGCATTTGTCAGACTGGAAATTCCCATGTCAAGAACATCTGAAAGTCCTTTTCCGATCACACTGAAGGTAAGCCAGAACACAAGAGCCATAATGCCTGCAAAGCAGGGAATTGCTGTATATTTGCCGGTAAGGATCTTATCCATCTTCTGGCTTCTTAAATGCTCCTTGCTTTCATGAGGCTTGACAACCGTCTCGTCACAGACCTTTTCAATAAAATCAAAGCGCATGTGTGCAATGGCTGCAGAACGGTCAAGGCCTCTTTCCGCTTCCATCTGTTTTACAATATGCTCTAAGGTTTCCTTCTCATTCTGATCCAGCTTCAGCTTTTCCAGGATCAGCTCATCTCCCTCTGCAAGCTTGCTGGCTGCAAAGCGCACCGGAATGTCTGCCTTCTGGGCATGATCCTCGATCAGGTGCATAATTCCGTGAAGACATCTGTGAACTGCTCCGCCATCGTCATTGGCATCACAAAAATCCAGCCGTTTGGGGCGTTCCTGATATTTTGCCACATGAATGGCATGGGCTACAAGCTCATCGATTCCTTCGTTTTTTGCCGCTGAAATAGGAACAACAGGAATTCCAAGAAGCTCCTCCATCTGGTTTACCAAAACAGCTCCGCCGTTTTGTCTTACCTCGTCCATCATATTCAGTGCCAGTACCATGGGCACATCCAGCTCCATCAGCTGCATGGTCAGATAAAGATTTCGTTCAATGTTGGTGGCGTCTACAATGTTGATGATTCCCTTCGGCTTCTGCTCCAGAATAAAGCTTCTGGTTACGATTTCCTCGCTGGAATAAGGTGACATGGAATAAATTCCCGGAAGGTCTGTTACAAGAGTGTTCTTTTTTCCGCGGATGGCACCGTCCTTACGGTCAACAGTTACCCCCGGGAAATTTCCCACATGCTGATTGGAGCCGGTCAGCTGGTTGAACAGGGTAGTCTTGCCGCAGTTCTGGTTTCCTGCCAGTGCGAAGGTAAGAAGCTCTCCTTCCGGAAGGGGATGCTCATCTGTCTTTTCGTGGTATTTGCCTCCTTCTCCAAGTCCCGGATGAGGAATGGCTTTGGCACGCTCGTTTCTCTTTGGAGCTTTCGCATCTCTGATGTTTTCGATTTCAATTTTGGCTGCATCTGCAAGGCGCAGGGTCAGCTCGTAGCTGTGGATCCGTATTTCAATAGGATCACCCATAGGTGCATATTTCACCATTGTCACATCTGCCATGGGAATGATTCCCATATCCAGAAAATGCTGTCTTAGGGCTCCCTCTCCGCCTACTACTGTCACAGTAGCGGTTTTTCCGATAGGAAGATCTTTTAACGTCATATGTACTGTCCTCTTTTCCTATGTATGATATGATGATGTAAGTGTCAAAAGTATAAATTGCGTTTGTGCTCGCACAAATAAGCAATTTATACTTATTGACACTCACATCATATGATTCCCCTTATTGAGAAATTTTATCTTGTTACAGGGGTTAGTTTATTCTAATTTTTTCAGGATGTCAATATTATTGAGAAATATTATTGACAAACTCTTTTTTATCTGCTAGAGTTACAAAACAAGGTTTCCCTGTGAGGGAGTAGCAAGCGTGTTATTCACACGTGGCAAGTCAACACACCGGCCGACAGCTGTTAGGAAGTAATGCTTTGGTCTGGCTTGCATTAAATTGCGAGACTCATGTATAACTGGTGCTATACATGGAGTCTGTCCTTTTATAAGATTGTTGATGACCCAATATATAGCGATGGTTATATATCGGGTCTTTTTTCATGCTTTTTAGAGCGTGTTTGAAAAATCATTCCCACAAATTGTGACGCACATCTTGCAGAAAGCCTTTTTCAAACACGCTCTAGTTAAAATATGGAGGAAAGTAAAAATGAGTTACAGCTTTGTCTTTTTTCTCAACAGTGCTCTTCTGGGAGTTGGGCTTGCAATGGATGCGTTTTCTGTCTCTCTTGCCAACGGCCTTCATGAGCCCAAAATGAGAGTCCGAAAAATGTGCGGTATTGCCGGGATTTTCGGCGGATTCCAGGCCTTTATGCCCATGGCCGGCTGGCTATGTGTCCATACCATTGTGGAATCCTTCCGGTCTTTTGAGAAATTTATTCCGTGGATTGCATTAATCCTGCTGGCTTATATCGGCGGTTCCATGCTGATAAACGGCATCCGGGGGACTGGAGAAGAGGAAGAATTTTCAGGGATTGGTCTTAAAGCACTTTTTATCCAGGGAGTTGCCACCTCCATTGACGCTTTGTCTGTAGGCTTTACCATCGCCAATTATGACTGGCTGATGGCTCTTGTCTGTTCTGTGATTATTGCTGTGGTTACCTTCTTTATCTGTATGACCGGGCTTTCCCTTGGAAAACGCTTTGGTACAAGGCTTTCCAACAAAGCGGATATCTTAGGCGGCGTGATCCTAATCGCAATCGGTCTGGAGATTTTTATCAGCAATGTACTTTAACGTGTGTATTTATCATAAAAAAGCTTTTATCTGTCCAAAGGGAACGGATAAAAGCTTTTTTTCATGTAAGTCCAATTAACGAATTATAATATATCCACAGTAAACCAGATAAGTCAGAGCCATAATAATACCTTCCTTACGGCTGATTTTTCTTTTCGTTCCTGCAAAAAGCCATACAAGCACTGTAAATATCATAAGAATAATAATATCGATGATATTTTCTCTAAGCAGAGCAACCGGGCTGATGGTTGCTGAAATTCCAAGTACCATCAGAATGTTAAAAATATTGGAGCCTACCGCATTTCCGATTGCCATATCCACTTCATTCTTTCTGGCCGCAACTATAGAGGTTACAAGCTCCGGAAGTGAGGTTCCGATGGATACAATGGTAAGGCCTACCAGGGTCTGGCTCATTCCAAGCTCGATTGCAATTCTGCTGGCAGTATCAACGGTCAGATCACCTCCAAATGCAATGGCACCGGCTCCTACGATGAGGAAGAGGATGCTTTTTGCATATGACAGTTCTTTCGTTTCGCAGGCCTCAACACCTTCTATCTCAACCTTCTGTCCTGCCGCTCTGGCCTTCATTGCACTTTGTACCATTGTGAAAATATATGCAGCAAATATAATAAGAAAAACAATTCCGTCTATATGGCCAAGTGTCATTCCTGTTTTATCACCTATGCCAAGGATTCCCAGCACAAGCAGCAACAGGGCACATCCAAAGGACAAGGGAATATCTCTGATCAGAGTTACCTTTTGTACCATGATGGGAGTCAGCATGGAACAGACACCGATTACAAACATCAGATTAAAAATATTAGAGCCTACCACATTGCTGACTGCAAGCTCATTATTCTGCACCATAGAAGCCGTTACACTGACTGCGGTTTCCGGAAGTGAGGTTCCCATGGCTACGATGGTAAGACCGATGATAATAGGCGGAACCTTTAATTTCCTTGCAATGCTGGAACTTCCTTCTACAAAAAGATCAGCACCCTTTACCAGGAAGGCAAAGCCTGCCAGCAACAGCAGGATAACTGCTGCGATTGGCAATCCATTAATAAAATCCTGCATAACATTCTCCTTTACTCTTGTTATAATTATTTTTTCCTTTTTAGAGATTCCTTATAAGGCAATAGCGCAGGTATAAAATTCCAAAACGCAAAAAGACTCATGTATGCCAAAAACAGACATACATGAGTCTCATTCTTTAAGATTTGCCAGGCAAGGTCCAAAATGAACCAAAGCCGCGACTGTTGACAAACCACGCTTTCGCGCAAACTACTCCCTCACGGAATCTACAAGTGTATTTAATATATCAAATTGGCTCCAGGAAGTCAACCCCTTCAGAGCCTGTTATTTTACCGTTCACTTGCAGCCTTGTTATTCTTCTTCAATGTGCTCTCTTCCCTGGTCGATAATGGTGCGCACATGCTCGTCTGCCAGAGAATAGAAAATGGATTTGCCCTCCCGGCGGCTTTTTACCAGCTTATTCTGCTTCAGAATGCGAAGCTGATGAGAAATAGCGGACTGTGTCATATTCAAAGCCTTGGCAAGATCGCACACGCATACCTCTGCCTCAAAAAGCACAAACAGAATGCGGATTCTTGTGGAATCGCCAAATACCTTAAAAAGCTCTGCAAGATCATAGAGTTCATTTTCCTCCGGAAGAGTTTCGTTTACGATCTGAAGAAGGTTTTCGTGAACCTCACAGCAATCGCAGGTTTCAACCTCTTTCTCTGTATCTTTTTTCATAATCAGGCACCTCATTTTATAGATATCCAAATAACAATACAACGAAATATCAAGCAAATCAATATGCTTATTCCTTAATATCCGTTCACTGAATTTCATTATATGAATTCAGGGGGCAAAATTCTCTGCCCCCTCTTTTGTTTCTAAAACATAGATGTCATCTTTCAGCGGCATCTCTCTGTATCATTAAAGATTCTTTACAAACAATGTGCGGATCGCGTTAAGTACTGCGAGAACCATAACTCCTACATCTGCGAAAATGGCAACCCACATGTTTGCAATACCAAGTGCGCCCAGGATCAGGCAGATCAGCTTGACTCCAATTGCGAAGTAAATATTCTCATATACAATGCGCATGCACTTTCTGGAAATGCGGATGGCTTTGGCGATTTTCACAGGGTCGTCATCCATCAGGACAACGTCGGCTGCTTCAATTGCAGCATCTGATCCGAGAGCACCCATGGCGATTCCGATATCTGCTCTGGAAAGAACCGGCGCATCGTTGATTCCATCCCCAACGAATACCAGCTTCTCTTTCTCAGATTTGTTTGCCAGAAGCTCTTCCACCTTGGCAACCTTGTCTGCCGGAAGAAGCTCACTGTGCACTTCTCCGATTCCAAGCTCTGCTGCCACGGACTCTGCCACATTGCGGGCATCTCCAGTGAGCATAACAGTCTTGGCAACGCCTGCCTTTTTCAGGTTGGCGATGGCCTCTTTTGCATGAGGCTTCAGAATGTCGGAAATCAGGATGTGTCCTGCATATTTGCCGTCAACTGCCATGTGGACAACGGTTCCTACATGATGGCAGTCTTTGTATTCGATGCCAAGACGCTTCATCAGCTTGGCATTTCCGGCTGCGACCTGCACGCCGTCAACCTTCGCGATTACACCGTTTCCACCGATTTCCTCAATGTCGGTTACACGGTTTCGGTCAATGGGCTTGCCGTATGCTTTCTGAAGGCTTTTGCTGATTGGATGGGAGGAAGAACACTCTGCATAAGCTGCATATTCCAGAAGCTTGGCATCTTCCATCTGGCTGTGATGGATTCCGCTTACCTCGAAGACACCTTTTGTCATGGTCCCGGTTTTATCAAATACTACGATCTTTGCCTGGGAAAGTGCTTCCAGATAGTTGGAACCTTTTACCAGGACACCCTGATTGCTGGCGCCGCCGATTCCTGCGAAAAAGCTAAGAGGAATACTGATGACCAGTGCACATGGGCAGCTGATTACCAGGAAGGTAAGGGCACGGTAGATCCAGTCGCCCCACTCCGGGGAAAGTCCCATGAACAGCATTCTGCAAAGAGGCGGGATGACTGCAAGGGCAAGGGCACTGTAGCAGACTGCAGGGGTGTAATATTTTGCGAATTTGGAAATAAAGTTCTCGGATCTGGATTTCTTGGAACTGGAATTTTCCACAAGATCCAGGATCTTGGAAACGGTGGATTCGCCGAATTCTTTGGTGGTGCGGATTTTCAGCACGCCTGTCATGTTGATGCAGCCGCTGATTACTTCTTCTCCGGCTTTGGCATCTCTTGGAAGGCTCTCTCCGGTCAGGGCGCTGGTGTTTAATGTGGAAGTTCCCTCTTCGATGATTCCATCAATGGGGATTTTCTCACCAGGCTGAACCACGATCACAGTTCCAACCTCAACCTCATCCGGATCAACCTTCTCCAGCTTGCCATCCCGCTCCACATTTGCATAGTCCGGGCGGATATCCATCAGCTCACTGATGTTTCGTCTGCTCTTTCCTACTGCATAGCTCTGGAAAAGCTCGCCAATCTGGTAGAACAGCATAACGGATGTTCCCTCCTGGTAATCGCCCAGGGCAATGGCTCCGATGGTAGCAACTGCCATCAGGAAGTTTTCATCAAATACCTGCCTGTTTTTGATTCCTTTGAACGCTTTTTTCAGAATGTCATAACCGATTACCAGATAAGGAATCATGTACAATGCCATTCGAACATAGCCTTCTACCGGAATAAAACGCAGCAGGATCAGAAGTACAAACGTAATAATGATTCTGATCAGAACTTTTTTCTGCTTCTTATTCATACCATTTCTCATGCCGCCGGGGCATGGCCTCCTTTGATTATTGAAAATTTAGGATTATTTCTGGCCAAAGCTGCCAGTTTATAGGATCGCGGTGATGCATTACCGCGGGATTCATTTTGGAAAAGCCGGACAGCTCACGACTCTGTCCGGCGGTTGCCTCAGAGCATGTGGACCTCCCCAAACCTTCTGGGCATACTCCGGGCGATTCTGCGTTTCTTTTTCTTCTTATAAGAAGATCTCGCAGTCATCTTCTACTTTCTTGCAGTTCTTCAGGACTTCCTGCATAACTGCCTTCGGCTCCTGTCCATCTTCAAACTCAACGATCATTTTCAGTGTCATGAAGTTCACAGTTGCATTCTTAACACCAGCTGTGTTCTTAGCAGCTTCCTCCATCTTGTTCGCACAGTTTGCACAGTCAACGTCGATTTTGTAAGTTTTTTTCATGGTAGTGATCTCCTTTTTGAAAATGTTCTTTGTTTCATATGAACAATTATTCACATGTTTGTTTTTATTATAGCATGGTTTATTTTGCTGTCAATAGTTTTCTAGGGAAAAACATAAATTTTTCTTAACTTTTTTCTAAATTTTTTCCCTGTTTTGCTCTGTTCAATCGGGGGATTTTCATGTATAATAAACCAGATTGGTTGTTTTTCAGGGAAAGACAACGTATATTGGCATTGAATTGAATTTTAAGAGGAGATTTGCACATGAAAAGTTATCTGATTGTTTTTCTGATTTCTATGGTGCCGCTGATTGAGCTTAGAGGGGCTATTCCTTATGCGGTGGCTTTTGGTATTCCGCTGACTCAGGCTTACATTATTGCGATTATCGGAAACATGATCCCGGTACCCTTTATTTATTTCTTTGCACGCAAGGTGCTGGAATGGGGAAAGGATAAGCCTGTAATCGGACGTTTCTTCACCTTCTGTCTGGAGAAGGGGGAAAAGGGCGGCAAGGCACTTCAGGCAAAGGCGGGCCGGGGACTGTTTCTGGCACTGCTTCTGTTCGTCGGAATCCCACTTCCGGGTACAGGCGCCTGGACCGGAACTCTGGCTGCCAGCCTTCTGGATATGGATTTCAAGTCCAGCGTTCTTGCAGTTATGCTGGGGGTTCTGCTGGCTGGAATCATTATGGGAGCTGCAAGTGCAGGGCTGTTTGGAGCGCTGTTCGCGGTGTTCAGCTAACTGCGGAAGCCGCATTTCGACGCAAAAAAAGAAAGCATATGAATTTTATCCGTGGGGATAAGTTCATATGCTTTTTTTCATTAAAAATTGTAGAAAGGCTCTTCATCCCTTGTTCGATACTCGTGTTTTTCGTAGTAGCCGATGAGGGTTCCGTTTTCATCTCGAAGCGCAATCATGTATACGTCTTTCGCTTGCTTTTCATTATAGAAAGTGTGGATGCGGTTGTGTTCTTTGCTTTTGCCAAACCAGGCGATGACTTTCTCGATCACCTCCTTGGACTTGGGGTTATGGCAGTTCATAAGACTTTTTCCGATCAGCGCCTCACCGCCCCATTTGTGATAATTGGCGATGGCCTGGGGATTCATGTAGATGATCTCATGAGCCAGATTGCAGATCACCACAGAGGCAGTGTCCTGGTCAATGATGCTTTTGAAATAGGGTGTTAAATTCATTTTGTTCGTTCTCCTGCTGTTATAAATTTTAGTAACTATTCTGCGAGGCAGTATTGTGAAGGTACTGAACAGTTACAAATTTTATTTCTATATCGTACTGCATTTTTGTTCTTCTGTAAACTTTTTTATCAAACATCTAGCCAAAACTGCGTTAGAGCGTATCACCAAAATCATTCCCGCAATCTCTCGCAAATTGTGACGCACATCTTGCAGAAAGCCTTTTGGGGGACATACTCTAAGCCAACACATTTTCAGACAGATTTCGGTTCAAACTTCCCTCCATGTCTGTTATAATATTTTTTACACATCCCAACTACTATTACAGGAGGTTTTACTGCCATGAAAATTCTGCTGACCGCATTTGACCCTTTCGGAGGGGAAACTGTCAATCCGGCGCAGGAAGCGCTGAAACAAATTCAGGCACCAGCCCCGGATATGGAACTTATTAAACTTGTTGTCCCTACCGTATTCGGAGCTTCCACCCAGGCGGTTCATGAAGCCATGGTGCTTCACCAGCCGGATGTTGTCCTTTGCATTGGACAGGCTGGAGGTCGCACTGCCATCACTGTGGAACAGATTGCCATCAATCTCATGGATGCCGCCATCCCGGATAATCAGGGAAACCAACCACATGACGAGCCTGTATTTGCGGACGGCGCGGATGGGTATTTTTCCACGCTTCCTGTCAAGGATATGGTGGCTGCCATCCGTAACGCCGGAATTCCGGCTGCCATCTCTTATTCCGCAGGCACATTCGTGTGCAATCAGCTGATGTATGGTGTTTTGTATCACATTCATCATGAATTTCCCAATACCCGGGGCGGATTCGTCCATGTCCCTTATATTCCGGTTCAGACTTCCACTATGAACCGGCCGACACCAAGTATGGCACTTGAAGATCTTGTACGCGGGCTGGAGGCGGCGCTTCGCGTTTTATGATGTTAGAATGTGTCTCAAAATCATTTACTCCGCATTAAAAACAAACTTATCCAGCCGCTCAAAGGCTTCCTTCACCCGTGATAGCGGCAGAGCCAGGTTCATGCGGATGCCGTACTCCCCGTGGAATGGTCTGCCGTCCTGCCACATGACTCCAACTTCCAGTCCGGCGCGCTCCAGCTCGTCCATATTTTTGCCATGGGCTTTGCACCACTTCTCACAATCCAGGAACAGCATATAAGTTCCCTGAGGCTTGGACACCTCCACCTCATCGAAATGTTCCTTAATATAATCGCATGCAAACTCCACGTTCTCGGTGAGCACCTGGCGAAGTTCATCCACCCACTCATAGCCTTCTGGCTGGTACGCACCAATCAGCGCATACATGGACAGCACATTCATCTCATTATAATGACTCAGGCTGGATTCCTTGTCCACTCTGTCACGCAGCCAGGAATTATAGATAATATGGTAGCTTCCGATCAGCCCGGCCAGGTTAAAGGTTTTGGACGGCGCATACATGGCAATGGTGCGGTTTCTCGCATCCTCAGAAATCATCTGGGTAGGGATATGTTTATTTTCCCCAAGGATCAGATCGGACCAGATCTCATCGGAAACCACATACACATCATGTTTCTTGAAAAGCTCCATAGCTTTTTCCAGTTCCCAACGCTCCCAGACGCGACCTGTTGGATTATGGGGACTGCACATAATGCAGGCGTGAATGTGATTTTCCACAATCTTCTTTTCCATGTCGGCAAAGTCCATGCGCCATACATTTTCCTCGTCTTTTTTCAAAGCACTGTGTACAATGTAGTATCCATTATTAGTAAGAGCCCCGGTAAATCCCACATAAGTTGGAGAATGCACCAGCACGCTGTCCCCTTTTGAGCAAAGCACATTCAGCGCACTGATCACGCCGCCCAGAACGCCGTTCTCATACCCGATACACTCTTTGGTCAGCCCGGTCACCTGGTTTCTGGTCTCCTGCCACTTGATAATTTCCCCGAAATATTCGTCCCTTGGGGAAAAATATCCGAATGCCGGATGGGCCGTTCTCTCCACGACGGCTTTCTGCACAGTGGGCACAGTTGGGAAATTCATGTCCGCAACCCACATAGGGATCCAGTCCATCCCTTCTTTCAGTGTGGCAGCCGCAAAATACTCATGATTAAAGCAGCCCTCCACATAAGGAGCGTCCACTGCAATGGCATCCTTTCCCCTGCGGTCCAAAATACTTGTAAAATCGTACTTCATCTTTTAATCCTCCTGTTCCAGATAATGAATCTGGTTTCTGTTTACTTCAATCATGCCTTCTTTTCGCATTTTCCCAAGCTCATTGGACAGAGCACTTCTGTCCACTCCCAGATAATCCGCAAGCTCCTGCCGGTTAAAGGGAATAATAAACCGACTGCTGCCCTGCTGCACCATCTCCTGGGAAAAATAGGAGATCAGCCTTCCCCGGATGGATTTTGGCGCAGTGTGAAGGCTTCGTCTGGAAAGCTCCAGATTTTTTTTTGCCATGACCATCAGCATGTTGCGGATCAGCTTCTCGTGACAGGGACAGGTATCCGGGCAGGTGCGGAAAATTTTTCCCACTTCAAGGAACAAAATCTGGCAGTCCTCCGCAGCCGTCACCCCTACCAGCAGCTTTTCCCCGGGAATGCAGGCGTAAGTTTCCCCAAACACCTGACCCGGAGCGATCCGGTTCAGAATAGTTTTGTTTCCCATCATATCAATGCTCTCAATATGAACACTGCCTGACAGCACAAGTCCCATAGCTTTCATCTGCTCCCCAACCTGACAGATTACGCTTCCCTTAGGATAGTTTTTTGGCTCCGCATTCAGACAGGAAAGCATATGCTGAGTTTCCTCCGGACTGGTTCCCTGGAAAAGAAATGTTCTGGAAAGAAATTCAAAATTCATTTTTTCTCCTTTTGTTGTTTTAACAACATACTTGTTGTCTGAATTATATTATAGTGCACATGTAAAGTCAAGGACGAAGCAGAAATGGAAAGCTTTTCGTGATTGTTTCCTCTGCTGTCCGCGGCTTTTAACCAGAACTATTCCTTATATAAATATAAAACACTACACAGGAGGTTATCTACTATGGAAAAAAATATGTTTTGTTTTCAGTGTGAGCAGACTGCCGGATGTACTGGCTGTACAGGTGCCAAAGGGGTCTGTGGAAAAACCGCTGACACCGCCCGTCTTCAGGATGAGCTTACCGGCGCGCTGATCGGGCTTGCACACGCGGCAGACGAAAATGCTCCTCTTTCCGATTCCACATGGAAGCTGATGGTGGAAGGACTTTTCGCCACTCTTACCAACGTAAGCTTCGATGACAAAGCCATTGCAGAGCTTACAGACCGTGTCCATCAGGAAAAAGCCCGCCTTCGCCCGGACTGCGGCGGCTGCGCTTCCCCATGCGGACACAATGACGATTACGACATGAACCGCCTTTGGAATGCACAGGAAGATATCCGCTCCCTGAAATCCCTGATTCTTTTTGGAATCCGCGGAATGGCGGCTTACGCTTACCATGCGCTGACGCTTGGATATACCGATCCGGAGGTATATGAATTTTTCGGAAAAGCACTTTTCGCGCTGGGCGAAGACTGGGATATGGACCTGCTGCTTCCCATTGTCATGGAAGTAGGCAAATACAATCTTTCCTGCATGGAGCTTCTGGACCGGGCAAACACCACCACATACGGCACACCTTCCCCGGTGACCGTACCCCTGACTGTGGAAAAAGGACCTTTCATCGTCATCACCGGACATGACCTCCACGACTTGAAACTGCTTCTGGAGCAGACTGAGGGAAAAGGAATCAACATTTACACCCACGGGGAAATGCTTCCCTGCCACGCTTATCCGGAACTGAAAAAATACAGCCACTTAAAAGGAAACTTCGGTACTGCATGGCAGAATCAGCAGAAGGAATTTGCAAATCTTCCGGCGCCGATCCTTTTCACAACCAACTGCCTGATGCCGCCGAAACCAAGCTACATGGACCGTGTCTTTACCACCGGAACTGTAACTTTCCCGGGAACCGTGCATATTGACGGGGAAAAGGATTTCACTCCGGTGATCCAGCGTGCACTGGAGCTTGGCGGATATGAGGAGGATCAGCAGTTTACAGGAATCAATGGCGGCACTTCCCTGACCACAGGCTTTGGACACGGCACTATTCTCGGGGTTGCTGACCAGGTAATCGATGCCGTGAAAAAAGGCGCCATCCGTCATTTCTTCCTGGTGGCAGGCTGTGACGGCGCAAGAAGCGGGCGCAATTATTACACTGATTTCGTGAAGCAGACTCCTGCTGATTCCGTGATCCTTACTCTGGCCTGCGGAAAATACCGTTTCAACGATCTGGATCTTGGAACCATTGGAGGTCTTCCGAGACTGATGGATATGGGACAGTGCAACGATGCTTATGGTGCCATCAAGGTGGCAGTGGCTCTTGCAGAGGCATTTGGATGTGGCGTCAATGAGCTTCCTCTTTCCATGGTGCTCTCCTGGTATGAGCAGAAGGCAGTTTCCATTTTGCTTACCCTGCTGCATCTTGGAATCAAGAACATCCGCCTTGGCCCGACCCTGCCGGCATTCCTTTCCCCAAATGTACTGAATTACCTGGTAGAGAATTTCGGGATTGCGGCGATTACTACACCGGAGGAAGATCTGGCCACACTGCTGGGATAATAACGGAGGAAAAATTTCATGATCAGAAAAATCATTCATATAGATGAAGAAAAATGCAACGGCTGCGGGCTTTGTGCCCGGGCCTGCCACGAAAGTGCCATCGGCATGGTGGACGGAAAGGCGAAGCTCCTTCGGGAGGATTACTGTGACGGTCTGGGGGACTGCCTCCCAGCCTGTCCCACAAATGCCATTTCCTTTGTAGAAAGAGAAGCGGCTGCCTACGATGAAGCCGCAGTTCTGGAAAATAAGAAGAAACTGGAAGCTGCTTCTGCTGCCCCGGCTCACACCGGATGCCCGGGAAGCATGGCAAAACTGCTGCACAGGGGAAATGCGGCTCAGGCAAAATCATCTTCCCTTTTTGGCAGCCGCAGCAATAGCAGTCAGAATACACCTGTTTCCAATCAACAGTTTTCTTCTGATAAAAACATGACTGCAGGCATTCAGCCTGGCTGTAATATGCCGGCAGAATCCCAGCTTCAGCAGTGGCCGGTACAGATTAAGCTTGTACCTGTAAATGCGCCTTACTTTGACGGAGCACACCTTCTCATTGCAGCAGATTGTACTGCCTACGCCTATACAAATTTCCACCAGGATTTCATTAAGGGAAAGATTACCCTGATCGGATGTCCAAAACTGGATTCTATAGACTACAGCCAGAAGCTTACAGAGATCATCCGCCAGAACGATATTAAGAGCGTGACCATCGTGCGCATGGAAGTCCCCTGCTGCGGCGGAATCCAGCAGGCTGCCGTAAATGCCATGAAAGCAAGCGGAAAATTCCTTCCATGGCAGGTGTATACCATTTCCACGGATGGAAGAATTCTGCCCTGACACGCACCAGGATTCCCCTTTATTCCTCAAACTTAATATCTTAAATTTAAACATGCCCGAATGATGAAACAAGCCCCTCCGAACTGCCTATTATGCAGCCTGGAGAGGGCTTGTTATTCACATACTACAATCACTAATTGAATCGAATTCGATAGGTTTAAAATTCGGATTATAAATTTGTTCCCACAAGCCAAATTATTTAAATTCTACAATTCCAGAATCATCTTCAGCACATTCAGCACGCTGTCCGGACCGGGTTTTTCCAGGACATACTTTGCGGCTTGCTTGGCTTCCTCACGGGCGGTGGTAACGGCGTAGCTTTTGCCTGCTTCGGTGAGCATGCTCACATCATTGCAGTTGTCCCCAAATGCCACCACTTCTTCTTTCTTAGTAATCCCTAGACGAGCACAGAGTTTCTGTAATGCATTTCCTTTTCCGGAATGGATGTCTACAAAATCTACCCAGTAATCCCCAGACGCCATAATCTGAATCCGGTCACCGAAAATTTTCTTGGCTTCCTCGGCGCCTGCCGCAGCATCTACTTTCTCATTGTACATGGCAACCTTGGTCATGGTCTCCGGTGCATGCAATACATCATCTACTTCATTTACATGAAGCTTGTACCCCTCACGCAGCTTCTTCACAAACGCCTGATCCGCACGCTCCACATACGCCTGGGCACTTCCTGCAGTCATAAAGGAGGCACCTTCCTGGCTTCTGACGTATTCCACTACATCTTTCAGAACATCTGCCGGGATTGCCATTTTCTCAATAATCTCTCCCTGGAAGGAAATGATTCCACCGTTTCCTGCAATAAAATAAATATCGTCCTTTACAGGTGCAAAGACTCTGGCAATACTGTCATATTCCCTTCCGCTGACTGCCGCAAAAACGATTCCTTTTGCCTTTAATTTGTGGATAATATCATAAATCTCCGGATTGATATCCATAGTTCCTTCCTGAAGAAGCGTTCCATCCAGATCGGATGCAATTAATTTTATCATTCTTTTCAAGCCTCTTTCGTTTCTTAACACCCTCTGTTATTTTTTATTCCTTCGGCACCTCTACAAGGTTAGAACAGTCCTCATATCCTGCCGGGATCTTATCTGTGATCACGGTGGAACGGTAGAAATCCGCAAAGGTCACAGAACTGATATTGTCAAACTTGGAGCTGTCGCAAAGCACGTAGCACTCCCGGCACTGCTGCATGGCTGCTGACTTTACTGCTGCCTCATTGGCATCCGGGGTGGTGCATCCGCTCTTCTTGGTAATCCCGTTAGTTCCGAAAAATCCCTTGGTAAAATGGTATTCCCGAAGGGTATTCATCGCCTGATTGCCGATTACCGCCTCTGTGGATCCTTTCAATTCTCCTCCTACAAGAAAAACCTTAAAGCCCCTTTCTGCCAGAGACTGGGCATGTGCTACTGCATTGGTGACAAAGACCGCTCTTGTCACCTGGAGAAACTTCAGCATATCTCCGGTGGTGGTTCCTGCATCAATATACACAAAGTCCTCGTCCTGGATCAGACCCGCTGCATATCTTGCAATCCTATGCTTCTCCTCCAGCTTCAGTCCCATTTTCTCTGCTACGGAATATTCGTATGCAGTTACCCGCTCCTTCAATTCCACGGCGCCGCCGAAAACCTTCTCCAGCTTGCCTTCCTTGTCAAGTGCTGTGATATCCCTTCGCACTGTAGATTCTGATGTATCGAGAAGATCCCGCACCTCTGTTACGGTAATGCTTCCCTTTTCCCGCAGAAGCTTCAGGATGATCTCATGCCGTTGCTGTGTTAACATTCTTTTCCCGCCTTATATTCTCCAACATTTGTTTCCAGAATGATCTTTCGGAGCGGCAGAATGCTTCCCGGAGAAACAGAAAGCTCATCCACTCCCATTGCCAGAAACTCTTTCGTAAGTGACTGGTCTGCACCAAGCTCTCCACAGATTCCAGCCCAGATACCAGCCTTATGTGCATTCTCCACAACCATGGAGATCATACGAAGCACTGCCGGATGATGAGGATCAAAGAACGGATCCAGCTGTGGATTCTGACGGTCAATTGCCATGGTATACTGGCTCAGGTCATTGGTTCCAATGCTGAAGAAATCCACTTCCTTCGCCAGGTCATCACTGATGATAGCTGCTGCCGGAGTCTCGATCATAATACCCTGCTCGGGATTGCCAAATTCTACGCCCTGGCTGGTCAGCTCCTGCTTCACTTCTTCCACGATCTTCTTGATCTGGCGTACCTCCTGCACGCTGGTGATCATAGGGTACATAATGGCAATCCTGCCAAATACACTGGCACGGAATAAAGCCCGAAGCTGTGTCTTGAAAATCTCCGGTCTGGTCAGGCAGATACGGATAGCCCTGCAGCCAAGTGCCGGATTCTCCTCATGCTCCATATGGAAATAATCGCACTGCTTATCTGCACCGATATCCAGTGTACGGATAATCACACGTTTCCCCGCCATCGTCTGTGCAACCTGTCTGTAAATCTGGAACTGCTCCTCCTCTGTAGGGAAATCCTCTTTCTCCAGATAGATAAATTCGCTTCTGAAAAGTCCGATTCCACCTGCATCATTCTGGATCACAGTTGCCAGGTCCTTGATGTTTCCTATATTAGCGTACAACATCACTTTCTGTCCGTCAAGTGTAACATTGTCCTTTCCCTTCAGGGTCTGGAGAAGCTGCTTTCTGGAAAGATCCTCTTCCTGTCGTTTCTTCATTTCCTCAAGAGTCTTCTCATCTGGGTCTACATAGAAGGTACCGCTTGCGCCATCCACAATTCCAAGCTTCCCATCCATCACACTATCAAGAGTCATGGAAGTATTCACAAGTGCAGGGATTGCCATGGTTCTTGCCAGAATAGCAGTATGGGAATTCAGGGAGCCCTTCACTGTGACAAAAGAAAGAACCTTATCCTTGTCCAACTGAACAGTCTCTGAAGGAGCCAGATCCTCTGCTACAATGATCTTTGGCTCGTCTGCGTCCACACTGCCTGTGTCTTCCCCATTCAAGATGGTGAGAAGACGCTCTGAAATATCCCGGACATCTGCAGCACGCTCCCGCATGTAGTCGTCATCCATGGCAGAAAACATCTGTGCGTAATTGTCTCCTGTGGTTGCCACTGCATACTCTGCATTCACGCCCTGGCTGCGGACAATGTTCTCTACGGATTCATTGTATCCGTCATCCTCCATCATCATCTGATGGACTTCAAAAATCGCGGCGTTGGCTTCTCCCACTTCTTTCAAGGCTTTGTCATAGAGGCCTTGGAGCTGGCGGATTCCTTCTGCCTTGGCTTTCCCATAGCGCGCCATCTCCTGATCCGGGTCTTCCACCTTCACGCGCTTTACCTGCTGCTCCTTCTTCTGATATACACTGATCTTACCGATGGCAATTCCGCCAAATACACTTTTTCCGTTATATACCTGCATGTTTTCTCTCCCACAAATACTTGTAAAAAACAGGACATACCCGCAGGTATGTCCGTCTCTTTCGCTGCCTCTTACAGAGTCTCCTGCATGAATTTGCTTACTGCCTCGTATGCGGCATCTTCATCTGCGCCTTCAAATGTAAGGGTGACCTCGTCCCCTTTCTTAACTGCCAGTCCCATCACTCCGAAGATTGCCTTGCAGTTCATAGCCTTGCCGCCCTTGGCGATCTTAATGTCAGAGGAAAAAGCCTTTACTGCCTTTACCAGTTCTCCTGCCGGACGTGCGTGGATTCCTTCCGGATCTGTTACTACATACTTAAATTCTCTCATGATGATTTCCTCCGTTTTTGTAATTTTATTTTTCTGCTATTTCTATAATTTCTTTATATCGACTTCCGGGTTCTCTGTCAACCCAAAAGCTATTTTTTATTATTTAGTTCTGCCTGCGCAGCCGTTATAATTGATAATCTTACGCGTTTTTCTTCTTCAGCAGTCCCAGAAGCACTGCAGAAACTACAGTTCCCACAACCAGTGTCACCAGATACATCACTGCATTTCCCATAACCGGGACTACAAAGATTCCGCCGTGGGGTGCCATTAAGGTACATCCAAATGCCATGGACATGGCCCCTGCAAGACCGGAACCAACGATGCAGGCCGGAAGCACATGAAGAGGATCCGCTGCTGCAAAAGGAATAGCGCCCTCTGTGATAAAGGCAAGTCCCATAATAAAGTTGGTAGGACCGGACTCTCGTTCTTCCTTTGTAAATTTATCCTTAAAAAGGAGAGTAGCAAGTGCGATAGCACATGGCGGAACCATACCGCCTACCATAACGGCTGCCATAATATCATAGTTACCTGCTGCAATCGCTGCAGATCCGAATACATAAGCTGCTTTGTTAAATGGACCGCCCATATCGATTGCCATCATTCCGCCAAGGATCAGACCAAGTACGATCTTGCTGGAGCTTCCCATAGATGTCAGTCCATTATTCAGTGCAGTATTAATACCGCCCATGATCGGCTCAACTACAAACAGCATCAGTAATCCCATTACCAGAATACCAACAACCGGATAGATCAGAACCGGAGCGATTTTCTCAAGGGCTTCCGGAAGCTTCTCGCATGCCTTGCGAAGTCCCAGGATAATATAGCCTGCTGCAAAACCAGCTACCAGAGCACCAAGAAAACCGGATGTTCCATTGGCTGCCATCATACCGCCTACAAAACCAAGTGCAAGAGCCGGTCTGTCACCGATGGCCATAGCAATAAATCCAGCCAGCACCGGAAGCATAAATCCAAAAGCCACATCTCCGATCTGCTTGAACATAGCTGCTGCCGGAGTGATGGTACCGAAGTTAGCACGTTCTGCCACATCCAGGGCATTCATATCAACCAGAAGTCCATCGATTAAAAACGCAATGGCAATGAGAATACCGCCGCCAACTACAAAGGGGAGCATATGGGAAACACCGTTCATCAGCTGTGTGTAAAGCTGGTGTCCCACTCCGCCGCCGGATTTCCCGGAGGTCTGCGCTGCGGCGGCTGCGTTGCCGCTGTGATAAACAGGGGCATTTCCTGACATGGCAAGCTCGATCAGCTCGTCCGCCTTATTGATTCCATCGGAAACCTGGCGCTGAATCACCTTCTTGCCGTCAAAACGATCCATAGGAACCTGTGCGTCTGCAGCCACAATGATGCAGTCTGCATCCTGAATCTCCTGAGGAGTCAGGACATTCTTAGCACCACCGGAGCCTCTTGTCTCAATCTTCACAAAGCAGTTCTTCGCCTTGGCTGCCTTCTCAATTCCCTCAGCTGCCATGTAGGTGTGGGCGATTCCGGTGGGACAGGAGGTAACAGCCAGGATCTTAAACTGATCCTCAGAAGCCTCTCCCATGTCTGCCAGACGTTCATCCACACTCTTCTTCTCTTCATCTGCCTGATCAATGATCTGAAGGAATTCCTCCGGTGTCTTCGCAGCGCGAAGGTTGGCAGTAAACTCCTCATCCATCAGCATCATGGAAAGCTTGCTGAGCACATCCAGATGTACATTGTCCTCTGTATTAGGCGCAGCGATCAAAAACAACAGTGTAACAGGCTCTCCGTCCAGGGAATCAAAATCAACTCCACCCGGAATGACCATGGCTGCAAGCCCCGGCTTATCTACTGCATCACATTTGCCATGAGGAATGGCAATTCCCTCACCGATTCCTGTAGTACTCTCTTCCTCTCTTGCATAAACCTGCTTCCGGTAAGCTGCCTCATCATTAATCTTACCGCTTCTGGTCATAAGTGCCACCGCAGCATCCAGGGTCTGGGATTTGTCTGCTGGAGCAGCATCCAGTGAAATACTTCTCACATCCAGTAAGTCTGTAATTCTCATTTCTACCTTTCCTCCTGATTCTATCCGATGATCTGCTGATAGACAGCCTCAATCTCTTCTCTGGTGGCAAGATTCTCAGAAAATGCGCTGGCACTTCCGGCTGCAATTCCCATGTGGAATGCATACTGATAATCCTGCTTCTCCATGTAGCCTGCCATAAATCCGGCTACCATAGAATCACCGGCTCCGACACCATTGATCAGCTTGCCCTTAGGTGCAGGTTCCTCATAAACCCTTCCATTCTCATCAATCAGAACAGCACCCTCTCCTGCCATGGAAATCAGCACATTCACAGCACCCATCTCCTGCAGCTTCTTCCCGTAAGGAATCACAGACTGGCGGGTATCCAGCTTCACGCCAAAGATTTCTCCAAGCTCATGGTTATTAGGTTTAATAAGAAATGGGTGGCAGGGAAGAACCTTCATGAGAAGATCCCTGGTGGCATCCACCACGATCCGCACTCCTCTGCCGTCCAGCATGGCCATAATCTTCTGGTATGCATCGTCCGGCATGGAGGATGGAATGCTGCCGGAAAGGAAAAGCACATCGCCCTCTCCAAGCTTTCCTAACTGCTTCATCAGCATGTCCACCTTGTCTGTGCCGATTCTTGGTCCCTGACCATTGATCTCAGTACCATCAATGCTCTTCAGCTTCAGGTTAATTCTGGAAAACCCTTCTCCAACCTGAATAAAACCATTCTTCACGCCCATGTCCTCAAGTCTGCGTGTGATCTCATCTCCGGTAAATCCTGCGGTAAAACCAAGGGCTGTACTCTCAATTCCCAGATTCATAAGAACTGTAGATACGTTAATTCCCTTGCCTCCCGGCAGAAGCATCTCCGAACTGGTACGATTGGTAAGTCCAAGCCGGAAGTCCTCTACCGACACAATATAATCCAGTGACGGATTAAAAGTCACAGTGTAAATCATCTCTGCCTCCTGCTTACTTTTGCCTGTTTTTGATTTGTTGTGCTTATTATACTTTCCGATACGGTCAAAGTCAATCAATCTTTTTCACAAGATTTGACCGTTTGATTTATCACATTTGCACAATTATGAATTATTTTGACTGAATTTGATTTTTTCTATGGAATATCATCCAAACGTGAGCAGATACATTTTCCCTGTTCTTTATAGTAGTATCCACAAATCTTTCTTTTTACTCTCAAGCCAGCAAAATCTTTCCCCGGCCAAACACAGGATTGCCCAGAATTTCGGGCGCAAAAAAAGCACAGGAACCAGAATTTTTTCTGATTTCTGCGCTTTTTTATAAAAACTGTCATCTCTGTTTTTTAATCTGTTCGAAGCGCTGTCACCGGATCGCTCTTCGCCGCTTTTCGTGACGGAATCAGACCGCCCAGCAAAGTAAGCACCACGCTTAATCCCACAAGCACCAGCGCTGCCACAGGCGGAAGGGATGCCTTCACGTTCACGCCGTCCGCCAAGGAACGGATTAGGCTGTTGGCTGGAATAAGAAGCAGCAGGGTGATTCCGATTCCCATTGCCCCTGCGCAAAAGCCGATAATAAAGGTTTCCGCATTGAACACCTGAGACACATTGTGTTTGGAGGCACCAATTGCTCTTAGAATACCGATCTCTTTTTTCCGCTCCAGAACACTGATGTAGGTGATAACACCGATCATAATGGAGGAAACCACAAGGGAAATAGCCACAAAAGCAACCAGCACGTAGCTGATAATATTCACAATATCCGTCACAGAGGACATCAAGGTTCCCACAAGGTCCGTATAGGTGATCACCTTCTCATCCTCTCCTGCTGCCTCCATATCTGCATTATACTGATCCAAGATGTTCACGATCTGGGATTTGCACTCGAAATCTTTTGGATAAATATTAATTCCACCTGGAACATTCAGGTCTGCGTATCCAAGCTTTTTCAGATTTCCGTCATAGGAAGCATTTTCATGTGACATCAAAGACATCATCAGCTCGGAAAGGTCATCCTCATTCATATTCATCTGGATGGCATTTGCAAAAGCCTCTGGATCAATGGCAAAGGCATTTTCCATACTGCTTCCCATCTGTCCCATTGCCTGGCTCATGGCTGTGGTAATGCTGGAGGTCACGCTTGTCATCACAGACTGAAGCGCACCCTGCATACTGTCGCTGATGGAGCCCATCATCTGCTCCATGGCAGTCTGGATTCCCTGTGTGAGCTGTGTTTCCACCTGGCTCATCACATCCGTGAATTTCGACTCAATGGCTTTGGTGATGGCATCGGAAAAAGCAGTCATCATATTTGTCATGTAGGTTTCCATTGCAGAGGAAAACTGCTTCTCCGCCTCACTGGTGTCGATCATGGAGGTCAGCCCCTTCATCAGACGGTTCTGTCCATCCTCAGACTGCATATATTCCACAAAATAGGTTCCAAGATTGGCCGGGTCCGGAAGCTGGTTAGCTTTGGCATATTCCGGATAGGCCTGAATCACATCTTTCATAAGAAGCTCTTTGATCTGGTCTGCTGTGATCGTCACCGTCACGCTTCCCTGAATCAGCTCATTGGCCTCCTGCCGGATCTGCTGCTGGATGTCGCTCTGGCTAAGAAATCCCAGAATGCTGGCAGCATCTGCTTTTTCTATTCCATTGGCCCTGGCATATTCCTGGTACTGATTCATCAGCTTCACTGCAGCGGCGATCATTTTTTCTGTGGAAACGTCCACCTTGATATTGTCATTCACCAGCTGCTCAATGTCTGCAGACAGCCTGTCATTTACTTCACTGGAACTAAGAAACTGCTGGATGGCCGACTGCATCTTTGACAGATCCGCCTCCGGCTTATCCTGAATGCTCTCCTGGTATCCTTCCAGAACATCCTTCAGAAGCGCAGTGGCTTTTTCCTCTGTAAAATCAAACTTCACAGACTTCAATGCCTCACTCATATCCGGAACCTGATCTGCCGGAAGTTCCTTCAAAATCTCTTCCGGGTCAATGGCATCGGATAGATCCAGATTCAAGTCTCCAAAGCTAATCAAACTGGAAAAATCAGGCATGCTGCTTCCGGAAAAATCCATGCTTCCGGACAGATCCGGCATATCCATGCTCATTCCCGAGAGAGCCATGCCGGAAAGATCCATATTAAAAGCACTTTCATCGATCTGAAAGGCCTCCTTCAGGGCATCCTCATTGATGCAAAAAAGAGATTCCATATTAAATTTGCTTTCCTCCTGGTCTTCCTTCCCAAACGCCTCCCCTGTGAAAACATTGATTTTTTCATTTTCCAGCTGCTGCTTTACAATGTCACTGGACGCTGCCTTTTGGATCACATGTCTGGTAAGTGCCGGCGTATAGCCAATTCCTGCTGTGAGCATAGATGCTGTGGCACCTTCTGCAGGCTGTACGATTCCTACAATAGTAAGGTCCTCCCCATCTGCCACCAGTTTTTTCATGTAAGCACTGTTGTCAGATTTGTCCTTCCAGACCTTGTATTCTGAATCATATTCGTAATAATCCGTACTGTTTACAAGCTTGAAGCTGGTTCCGAGAATCTGATCACAGGAATAGGTTTCTCCATTCTCTGGCGCCTCAACTGCTTCCTCTGCCATAAATTTCTGCACCATATCATCCAGCTCTTTACTGTCCCGAAGGCCCAGTGTGTACTGGAGAAAATCGCTGATATCTCCATGTGAGGTAAGCACCAGCACACATTCCTGGTAATTTTCCGGCCATCTGCCGGCTTTCACATCATACTGATTTTTGTACAATTCTTCATTCTCCGGCATTTCGTAGAACACATCTGTACTCATGGTAGAAGACATAATGCTGTTGGAGGAACCGGAGCCAAGACCCATTGAGGAAAAGGATTTGTCCGGATTTACCTGGCGGATGCCGTTTTTTTCCTGGCGGAAAATCTGCGGGGAAACTAAATAGCTGTATTCCACAGAATTAGCATACTGGTCCACCTGACTTTCGTCACTGTCCAGAAACGTTTTCAGAGATTCCAGATCATTGGAATTCATCTTGGAAAACATATTGGTGACCATCTGCGCCACCCCTACCTCTCCTTCTTTTTTCTCACTCTGGGCAGACGCCGCCCCCATCATCATGGAAGTCAGATCCACCCCTGTGCTCTGAATCTGCAGAGGATACTCGGAAAGGGTCTCCTCCTCCATGTCTGTAATGTATTTGTCTACGCCATTAGATATGGAAAGAATCAGGGCAATTCCGATGATGCCGATAGAGCCGGCAAAGGAAGTGAGAAGGGTTCTTGCCTTTTTTGTCTTCAGGTTCTGAAAGCTAAGAAACAATGCAGTGAAAAAAGACATAGAGGATTTTCCCATGTTCTTGTGAACAGGTGCTGCCATCTGCTTTGTATCCACCTCAAAGGGATCTGTATCTGACAGGATTTTTCCATCCTTCACAGTCACGATTCTGGTTGCGTAAAGCTGGGCAAGCTCTGGATTGTGGGTTACCATTGCTACAAGGCGCTCCTTTGCAACCTCTTTCAGAAGCTCCATAACCTGAACGCTGGTATCAGAATCCAAGGCCCCTGTCGGTTCATCCGCGAGAAGAATCTCCGGGTCATTGACCAGGGCACGGGCAATGGCTACTCGCTGCATCTGTCCGCCGGACATCTGACTGGGACGCTTGTGAAGCTGGGCGCCAAGCCCCACTTTCTCAAGAGCTTCTTTGGCTCTGCGCCGTCTCTCATTTTTGGAAACACCGGAAATGGTCAGGGCAAGCTCCACATTGGCCAGCACAGTCTGATGGGGAATCAGGTTATAGCTTTGAAAAACAAAGCCAATGGTGTGATTTCTGTAGGAATCCCAATCCCTGTCCTTATATTTCCTGGTGGAAATTCCATTGATGATCAGGTCTCCGCTGTCGTAACGGTCCAGGCCACCGATAATATTCAAAAGAGTGGTCTTGCCAGAACCGCTTGGACCTAAAATTGCCACAAATTCATTGTCCCGAAGGCTAAGACTCACTCCGTCCAGGGCTCTTTGCACCAGATTTCCGGTTCTGTATTCTTTATGTATGTCTTTAATCTGAAGCACTTGCAAATTCCTTTCTGCTGTTTATATGGTATGAGTGTCAAAAGGTCTTTTGGCACTCATTTGATCCCCGGATTGCTACGCAGCTACGCTGCTCCCGCAATCCTCCAAATATTCGAAATCCGCTGATTTACTGCGTAAATCGCTACTTTCTCATATTTGGCGTGTCCCAAGTTCAAACGCCTTATCGTGCAAGCACGAACGGCTTTTTGACCTTTTGACACTGGTATCATTTAATTTTTCTATTATATCCTGTAAATGTGAATATACTGTGTCTTGAAATTAAACCACACCTATCGTATAATAAAGAAATATATTAACGCTTTAGCGAGATGAAAGGATGAAAGAACATGAAGGTTTTACTTTTAAACGGCAGCCCGCGTAAGGAAGGCTGTACCTTCACTGCACTTAGTGAGGTTGCAAAGACTCTGAATCAGAACGGAATTGATACCGAGATTTTCCAGGCAGGAGATCCTGATAAAGATAACGTAAAAGCCGCGGCAGCGAAATTAAAGGAGGCAGATGCTCTGGTTGTAGGTTCCCCGGTATACTGGGCTTCCCCCACAGGACAGATTATTGAGTTCATGGATAAGCTCTGCTCCATGGCAGGCAAAGACATGCTTCACAAGCCGGCTGCAGCAGTTGCCTCTGCAAGAAGAGCCGGAACTACTGCTACCCTGGATGTGCTTCAGAAATATTTCAGCTATCACGAGATGCCGGTTGTATCTGCAAACTACTGGAATATGGTACACGGCAATACTCCGGCAGAGGTACAGCAGGATGAAGAGGGATTACAGATCATGCGTACCCTGGGAAGCAATATGGCATGGCTTCTGAAATGTATCGAAGCAGGGAAAGCGGCGGGAATTACCACTCCACAGGCGGAGGATAAGATCAAAACAAACTTTATCCGATAAAAAACTTAAGAGAGGTATTTTATGCTGCAGATTATCGAAACCATTAATACAGCTGTCAATAATTTTATCTGGGGAGTCCCTGCAATGGTCTGTATTTTCGGCGTCGGACTTTACCTTAGCATCCGCACCGGTTTTCTTCAGATCCGCAAATTCCCCTATGCGATCCGCACTACTCTTGGACGTATTTTCCGCAAGCGCAGCGCTTCCGACGGCGCTATCACTCCTTTCCAGGCTGTGTGTACGGCTCTTGCCGCCACAGTAGGTACCGGAAATATTGCCGGCGTGGCAGGTGCCATTGCCATCGGCGGACCCGGTGCTATTTTCTGGATGTGGGTCTCCGCACTTTTCGGAATGTGTACCAAATTCGCAGAGGTTACCCTTGCCGTTCATTTCCGTGAGATCAATGCAAACGGGGAACTGGTAGGAGGACCGATGTACTACATCAAAAACGGTCTTGGCAAAAAATGGAACTGGCTGGCTTATCTGTTTGCGGCCTTCGGCGTTCTCACCGTATTCGGAACAGGCAATGCCACACAGGTAAATACCATTACCACAGCTATTAACTCCGCACTTTTAAATTATAACATTATTAGCGAAAGCGCAGTTTCCACATCCAATCTGATCATCGGTATTGTGATCGCCATCCTGATCGCCATGATCCTTCTTGGTGGAATCAAGCGTATCGGCCAGGTAACAGAAAAGCTTGTTCCGTTTATGGCACTGCTTTACATTCTTCTTGGACTTGGAGTAATTCTTCTGAACATCCAGAATGTTCCGTCCGTATTTGTTTCTATTTTTAAGGGAGCTTTCCAGCCCTCCGCTGTAACCGGCGGTATTATCGGAAGCATGTTCCTCAGTATAAAAAAGGGGGTTTCCCGTGGTATCTTTTCCAATGAAGCCGGTCTTGGTACCGGATCCATTGCACATGCATGTGCAGATACCAAGAAGCCGGTAAAGCAAGGTATGTTCGGAATTTTTGAAGTATTTACAGATACCATCGTCATCTGTACTCTGACTGCACTTGTTATTCTGTGCAGCGGCGTTCCCATCACTTACGGAGAAGCCGCAGGTGCTGAGCTGACCATCCTTGGATTTACTTCTACATATGGAAACTGGGTATCCATTTTCACTGCAGTTGCAATGTGCTGCTTCGCTTTTTCCACAGCACTTGGATGGGGCCTTTACGGTGCACGCTGTATCGAATTCCTGTTTTCCGAAAAAGTAATCAAACCATTTATGGTTGTCTATGCTCTGGTTGCTATCCTTGGTGCCACTGCAAATCTTGGACTGATGTGGAATATTGCCGAAACCTTTAACGGTCTTATGGCAATCCCCAACCTGATTGCATTATTCCTGCTCTCCGGAACAGTTGTAAGACTGACAAAGGAATACTTTGCAGGAGAGGGAAAAGAAAATTAAAACAGATATATAAAAAGACAGGCTTCCCGGAATCAATATCATTTAACAGAAATGATATTGCCCGGGGCCTGTCTTTTTATAAGAAATATTGTAAGGGTTTACTTGTTAGCTGTGAAAATCAGTTTTTGGAATCCTCTGCTTCTTTTGCTTCAGCATCTGCTGTCTCGCTGTCATCCTCACCGATCACTACTGCGTTTTTCTCTTCCTCAGTCTGCTCTTTTGCATCTTTTACGCTGACTTTATGATCATACCATTTACCCTTTTTGCCAAGGATGGCAAGGTCAAACTCTTCGTCCAGCTTCTCAACCGGAACATTGAAGCCGTAAACCTCCTCTGACATTCCGTCACTGTAGGTAACAGTATCTGTAGTAGGCTGGATCAGTTCAGCTCCATCCTTCTGTGCGTCCTCAGCTGTTCCAAGGAAAAGATTTACGATATTCTTGGAGACAAGTGTAATATGAACGGTCATTTTGCCATCCTTCACTGTAAGAACTGCTCTTCCATTGCATGCCTCATTTACATGGAACATGCCGCTGTCTGTGTCAAACTCCACACCGTATACGCCGTCTTCAAGCTCAGCTTCTGCGGTGTCCTCTGCTTTGGCAGCTTCTGTCTGTGCCGCTTCAGCCCATACAGGTGCAACACTTCCTGCTGTCATAGTGGAAATACTTACTGCTGATAATAAAATGACTAATGAACGTTTCATAATAACTTTTCTCCTTACTTTTTGATGAATTGAAAATAAAACATCAACAGATTATTTTGCAATAGAATCAATTGCTTCCTGAGTATGCTCTACATAAAGCTGCTCAACTGCATCAATTCTTCCAAGTCCTTCGATCTGGCAATCGATCTCATCGAACTCTCCGGAAGCCTCGAACATGCTCTTCCAGGAATCCTCATCGTCACCGGCCATATCGTTGTTTGCATGGTCACCTGCAACAACCATAAGCGGACGAAGAACAACCTTCTTGAAGCCTGCATCTTTTACTTTGTCGATTACAACATCGCAAGCGGTATCTTCCGGCTCACCCTCTACAGTACCGATGAATGCGTTTGTAAATCCAAGCTTCTCCATCTGTGTCTGCATCTGGTTGTATGTAACATTTGCTGTGTGAGAGGTTCCGTGTCCCATGAATACGAATGCGGTTCCATCCTCAGCAGCAGCTTCCATGCTGTCATATCCTGCGCTCTTTACAGCTGCATCTGTAACTGCCTGTGCAACAGCAGCCTTGTCTTCGTTGATAGCAGTAGCGTCTGATCCAACCTCACCAAGCATTGGCTCAGCGATTGCTACAGACTCAAATTTATCTTTGTACTCATCGATAGCTTCTACCATCTCATCGTACTCTGCACCGTGCATAAGGTGTGTAGGCTGAACAACCAGATTCTTAACACCGTTTGCTACTGCACGGTCAAGTGCCTGCTGCATGTTGTCGATGTGCTCATCATCTCTTGCCTGTACATGGTTGATGATGATCTGAGCGGTAAATGCTCTTCTTACAGACCAGTCCGGGAAAGCTTCTGCAAGAGCATCCTCGATTCCCTTGATATCCTCAACACGGCTGTCGTTGAAGGAAGTACCAAAGCTTACCACAAGAAGCTCGTTCTCACCGATCTCATCCTGGTTACGAGGATCATCCTTGGAAGCATCTCCTGTATCGCGTCCGAAATATTCCGGGCTTGCTTCTTCTCCCTCTACCAGCTCTTTCTGAGCGTCTGTCAGAGCATCCCATGCTTCCTTAGCTTCCTTGCACTGTGCATCTGTGTCGTCTGTTCTCTCCTGAACATAGATTGCATCGATAAGTGCTGCAACTTTATCAGCTGCCTCCTGATCTGCGTCAGATGCCTCTGCATCGTCTGCTGTCTCAGCGTCATCTGCTGCGTCATCTGCTGCTTCGTCAGTTGTCTCCTCGGTTGCTTCCTCTGCAAATGCAACAGTTCCTGTTGCTGCAGTCATGCTTGCTGCCATGGATGCTGCAAGAAGCAGTGCTAATAAAGATTTTCTTTTCATTTCTTTTTCCTCTTTTTCCTGTATTTCCGGATTGAATTATGTATAAGGACACGGCCCGGCAGGGCTTTTTCTACGGCAGGAAGCTTCTGTGATTCCTGCTTTGTAAAAAAGCAGCTGCAAACTCTGCAGCTGCACTTTCCTCATAAACACATTTCCTCCAAACAGGATTACAATGATATGAGTATCAAAATATCTTTTGACACTGGTATCATTCCTATATATTGCTATGAGAATAAGGTTCTGTGTACCGCAGACCCACAATTCCACGCAAAGGCAGTTCTCCTGACTTCGTTCAACACTGCTTCCCCTTCCCGGTTACCCAGTGGGCTCTGAAGCAGCTCCCTTACACAGTGACGGCATCGTTCCGGATTCTCACCGGATTCTCTCTTATGCATCATGTTCATAATGCGACCTTTGCGTTATATCATTATACATATTCGACTCGGATATCTAATAGATACCATAATTTTATGTATTTTTTATGAATATATTATGGATTTTTTATTAACTGCCATTTTTATCATGCTTTTATTCTTCTTCCGTTTCCCAGTCCCAAGATTTCAGGCGATCATACTCTTCTTCTGTTATTTTCAGAATGGTACCGTGCTTAAACAGATAGGGGAAAAAGCATTTCTCATCACAACATTCAAAGGTCCCGGCTGCCAGGCTTTTCCCGTAAAATGCCATATATCCGATGCCTTTTCTGTTTTTTCCATAGTAGTCCAAAAACAAGTTCCAGCTGCCATCTTCCAGCTGAACTGCTGCCGGACCTTCATACATTCCAGCCTCCAGTTTATCCATACTTTTATCAAAAGCTTCCACGGGAACATAGGGGCCTGTTGGACTTTCGCTTTTATAAAGCCGTATTCTGGTGGCGCGGTCTTCATTTTTTACGAACAGGTAATACAAGCCATTCTCTTCATAAATGGCAGAGTCAATGACCGTGCTCCCCTCCAGTTCAAACAGCAGAAAAGGCCTAGTGAAATGTTCAAAATCCCGGGTACGGCTGGCATAAATCGCTTTGCTGGAAAAATCATCAAAGTTTCGGCTTGATGACCAGTGCACAATGTAATTTTCTTCTATTGGATCGTAAATCACATCCGGTGCCCAGAAACAGCCAAAGGTTTCATCCCCAAGATAGAGCATTTTCTGCCTTGACCAGTGGACCAGATCCTCAGACTCCCACTGAATCAGGCACTTGCTTCCCATTCTGGAAATTGCATCCCAGGATCCGCCATACCTCCCGTTCATTTCATAGGAAATGCTTAAATCTGTCCCCAGAATATAAAATTTCCCATTGAACCGGTTTCTTACGATGGCGAAATCCCGTCCTCCTTTTTCTCCCTGGTAAGACCACAGCACGGGCTGTCCCCCATTCAAAGCTTCCCAGTGATACCCGTCTTTACTCACAGCAAAGCGCGCCTGCTCCCCATCCGGTGTTTTTTTCTCCTGAAAATGTACAAATAAATATGCGCTCATCTTTTTCTCCTTTTCATAATCTGCCTTCTATTTCAATCCGCGATATACAAAATTTTGGAACAACGCAAAGTTCTTCCCGGCAGCAAACAGTCCCGGCCTTAAGCTAAGAAAACCATTGTAAGCATGGGTATTCTGGCTTTCCGTGTTAATTACATAGTTCAGCTTCTTATAATGCATTCCGTCCAGGCTGTAGAAAAAGCAAAGATACTGCTCATCGTTTCGCATTTTCAGCCAGCATTCTTCTGCGCCGATTTCCTTCACCGCGAGAACACATCCCAACCGATAGATGGTCAGAATCCCGTTTTTCAGACCTACTCCATTATAAATACGGCTGTTATACTGCAAAATCAATCCCGCCTCACATTCCGCTTCCGGACACACATAAACCGATGCCTCATAACTGTGATCTCCGGTGATCAAAGTAAACGGATTAGAAGCAAAAATGTCTGCTCCTGTTGCCTGCATTTTCAGCCCATCTTCCCCTCTCCTGTAATTTGCAGGGTCAAATTTCCCCCACGCCCTCCAGCCTGTGATTTTCTCTTCAGAAAAATCATCTGAAAAACAACTTGTGTCTGTTATCTTTTCGCCTGCCGGTTTCTTCGAAGCTTCATCCGCCCGCTGCGTCACCAGCGGCCAGCCATCTTCCATAAATTCTACAGGAGACAGCAAAAGCTTTCTTCCATGGGCGGCATACCCTTTTTCATAAGCATGATAGATTACCCACCAGTTTCCAGCCAGATCCTCCACAAAATGTCCATGTCCCTTTGACTGCCACTTTTCATTTCGGTTCCAGGTATGCACAACCGGATTGTACGGAGATACTTCCCATGGACCGGTCAGGCTTCTGGCTCTTGCGCACATGATCATATGTGAAGTCGCCGGGCCGGATGTTCCGCCGTCTGCATAGGTGAGATAATAAAATCCATCCTTTTTGAAAATATTAGGAGCTTCCGGGAAGGCCCCCTCAATGTCCCACTGATCTGAAATCTCCGGTGCTTCAAAAAGCTGACGCATCTCTCCTGCTGTCTGAAGCCCATCCTCTGACAGGGGAACCATACTGTTTTCGGAAAGCAGCAGATAGCGTTTTCCTTTTTCATCCGTCACATGCCCCGGATCAATATGTCCGATTTTCAAATCAATGGCCTCGCTCCAGGCTCCGTCTATTTTTTCAGACCAGATCACCCAGTTGGTTCCCTGTCCGCAAAAGTAAATATAATATCGGTCTTTATATTTCAAAATATCCGGTGCCCACACTTCCCCTTCAAACTTTCGAAGAGGATGGCAGATCAGCTTCCAGTTTACCAGATCCTTTGACCAGTAAATAGATAAGCCTGGATAGTAAGGGCCTGTAGACGCTGTCAGATAATAATTTTCCCCTTCCCTGAAAACCGCCGGGTCTGCATAGTCTCCATCCAGAATGGGATTCTGATAATATCCGTTTCCAAGGTCTGCTTTATGTACCAATTCCTGAAACATACTTCCTCTCTTTCCGAAAATAAGGGACCGGAAATATACGCTCAATATGCCCGGTCCCTCACTTCAATTTTCACTTCATCTTTTTGAAATTCGATTATTTATTCAGCTCTGCATTTACCTGCTCGATCACATCATCCAGACCGTCGCTCTGATATTTTGCATAAATATCAGCCCACATATCCTCTACAGGATCTGTTCCGGTCATGATGGTAATGGTGTCTGTCTCAAGATCCAGATTCAGATCTAAGCCTAATTTTTTTACAATTTCTGTGCATTCAGAATTGTATTCCGGAATGGTCACATCTTTTGCCTGCTCTACGATCTTGCGGTTTGCTTCGTTATATGCTTCCGGCCAGTCTGTGGCAAATCTCTCATCATAGGTGCTTGGATTCCAGCGAACCAGAGATTCAAATACCTTAATGCAAGGATAGGTATCTTTTACATTTACATCATCATGAAGCACTACTTTGCCGTCCTCCAGGTCATACAAATCTCCCTCTAGTCCATAGGTTCCCATTAAGCTTCCCTCATCTGACAGAAGATAATCGTACAACTTCAGGATCTTGTCCATTTTCTCATCATCTACTGAAGAATTAATGTAGCTCTCGCTCCATGCATAATCCCAAACTGGATATGCGGTATTTCCATCTTTGTCAGGCATCAGATTCAGAACCTTTACATCCGTCAGGAAGTCTTCTCCATGAACGCTGTCCCAGTATTTGGCAAGATTGTTATAATTGTCAGCACCAACGCCGCCTGCATAAAGGATTGCAGCACTCTTTCCCTGAAGGAATTTTTCTCTGGAAGACTGGTTGTTAGTCAGGGCAATGTCTTTCTCAATAGTTCCATCCTCGTATAAATCTCTCATCAGCTGGAATGCAGGAATCATATCCTCTGCAAAAAAAGCAGGCTCATAGGTTCCATCTTCTGTTTCTACCCATTTGTAAGCAATTCCCTGGTCACATGCGATCATGGAAGAATAAGGAAGGAACATGGCACTGAAAAGGCCTTTTGTATTTGCTGTCATACCCTGGATTCCAGTACCCTCCGGGTCTGCTTTCATAATTGCCTGGATCATCTCATCAAATTCCTGCCAGGTAGTTGGCTCTTCTGTGATTCCGGCCTCTTGTGCCAGATCCCAGCGGTAAGCAATCTCACGGTCCATGGAAGTCCATTCCTGGGAGACATAGGATTTTCTCGGAATGCAGTAAACGGTTCCGTCTACCTTTGCACTGCTGACGATTTCCTCATTGGACATATACTCTTCCAAATTTGGATATGCGGAAAGATCCTCCGGGATTGCCTTGATCACGCCCTGAGTTGCCCAGTCTGTAAAGGTTTTGCTGTTTCGGAAATCCCCTGCAAATACATCCGGCAGACTTCCAGAAGAAGCCCACAGCTGGATTTTCTGGGTATAATCATCCCATGTAATATTTACCGGAGTGATCTTAATGTTCAGCTTGTCCTCGATCTCACTGAGCACATCATCTCCTACAAATGCAGAATCCGCATCCCAGTAGGCAATAGAAATCTCCACCGGGTCATCTGCTGCCTGCACACACATTGCAGAGGCGCCAGTTCCAGTCAGTGCTATCACTGCTCCAAGTCCCATACTCATAAAACGCTTCATTCCTTTTCTCATCCTGTTTCCTCCTTTAATGAAACTCTTTCACGTTTTTTTATACACACAGGCTTTGTATTTCCTGTAAGTGTTTCGTTATTCCTTGATTCCGCCAACCATAACTCCATTGACAAAATATTTCTGAAGATATGGATAAACCAGCATAATTGGCAGGGCAGTTATCACAATTGTTGCCATCTGTACCGCAGAGGTAGATACTTTCTGGGTGCTTCCCATCATCTGCTGTGCCTGGGTAGAAAGCTGCGAATTCAGGCTAGTCAGAATATCACGCAGGTAGATCTGCAGCGGTGACAACGCTTTTTTGTTGATGTAAAGTAGTGCGTTGTACCACTCATTCCAGCGGTCTACAGCATAGAACAGGGTAAAGGTTGCCATAATCGGTTTGGAAAGGGGAAATGCCACCTTCCACAGCATGGTCCATTCTCCTGCCCCATCCAGCTTGGCTGCCTCAAACAGCCCGTCCGGCAATCCCAGGAAATAATTTTTCATAATGATCAGATAGTAAGTATTGATGGCAGTTGGAAGAATCATGGCCCATACCTTGTTGATCAGTCCCATATCCTTGATTACCATGTAGGTCGGCACCAGTCCGCCGCCAAACAGCATGGTAAATACGATCACGGACATGATCATGTTTCTTCCATCCAGATACTTTCTGGAAAGCACATAGGCTGCAATTACGGAAAGTACCATGTTTACTGCAGTTCCCACAATGGTTACAAATAAGGATACCAGCAGGGAATTGATAAAATCCGAATCCTGTATAATGGTCTTGTATCCGGTGAGATCCAATGCGAATGGCAGAAGGTATGGAATGTGCTTTGCCACAGACTCCGTATTGGAAAAGGATAATATGATAACATTGTAAAAAGGATATAAGGTAAGCAGCGCCAGTGCTGCAAACATTATGATTACAACCACATCAAATGTACGACTCTTTTTCATGTTCCCCTCCTAATACAGTCCATTCTCACCCATTGCCGTAACCGTTTTGTTTGCAATGGTGATCATGATGATTCCGATTACAGATTTGAACAGTCCGATCGCGGTGGAATATCCGAAGTTCAGACCGCCTGTAATAAATGATTCTCGAAAAATATAGGTATCTAGGGTATCTCCCACTGCATAAACGCTTGGGGAATACAGATTGAAAATCTGATCAAAGGAACCATTTGTCATCACCTGTCCCACAGCCAGGATCAGCATAATGGCAATGGTGCTTCGAATTCCCGGCAGTGTAATGTGCCAGATTCTCTGCAGCCTGGAGGCTCCATCCACCTCCGCAGCCTCATAAAGTCCCGGATCAATGGATGCAATTGCTGCGATGTAAATAATGGAATCCCATCCCACTTCCTTCCAGATATTTGAAATCCAGATAAAAGGCCGGAAACTCTGCGCTCCCGCAATTGGGGAAACAGAAGCCAGTCCAAATGCTCCCAGAATCTGATTGATAATCCCGCCGGAACCAAACAGATTGATCAAGATTCCAGCCAGTACCACCCAGGAAATAAAATGCGGAAAGGTTATGATAGTCTGAAAAAATTTCTTCAGCTTTCCAGATCTTATTTCATTTAGAAAAACTGCAACAGCAATGGCACAGGGCATCTGAAAGGCAATTCTTCCAAGGCTGATGATAATAGTGTTTGACACCGCTCTTAAAAATTCCGAGTCAGTCATCATTTTCTGAAAATGTGCCAGCCCTACAAAAGGACTTTTCCAGATCCCCATGTCAAATCGATAATTTCGAAATGACAGGGACAAACCGCCAGCAATGGGCAGATAACAGAACAATACATACCACAAAAGGATCGGCAGAATCATCAGATATAAAACACGATTGTTTTTGATTCTTTTTCTTCTTGCTTCCCTTTCCCGTTTCTTTAATTCCACTTTCCTCACCTCCGTTTTGTTGAGTTTATTGTAACGGAAATGAAGGGATTTTCCCATGCAGTTTCTTGCGCAGTCATATGTGTTTTTTTACGTTTCCGGCCTTCATTTTCTGAATAAAATATGGACAAAATACAGATTTCAAAAGCTAATCCATATTTTGTCCATATTTTTATAATTCTGCCCTGTACTGCTTGATAGTTTTTCCTGTATATTTCTTAAAAATACGCAGGAAATAAAAATAATCGTTGTAGCCAACCATAGAGCAGATTTCTGCTGTGGATTTCTTTGTGGTTTCCAAGAGCCGCACCGCCTCTTCCATGCGAAGCTGTGTGATGTAATGGACGAAGGTCATGCCAGTCTCTTTTTTGAACAGCTGGCTTACATAGTTTGGAGTCATGTAGCAATTCTTGGCTGCACTTGCAAGGGATATGTCTTTTTTGTAGTTTTCATTGATGTAGGACATCAGCTCCATAAAGGCCATGTTGGAATAAACAGGCTGCTTTTCTTCGCTTTCCCTTGCCTCCCGAATATCGTCTGTAAGCCTTTTCAGCATGTCCCTCATGTTCCGGTACTGGGAAGTAAGCTGCCGTATGCTGTAAACATAATAATCGTTTTCTTCTTCCCGGAATAGGTTTCCGCTGTGGACCAGATTACACAGACGCAATGCATAACGCACGTCAAATTTCTGCCAGCCTTTTTCTGTAAGCTCTTTCAGACTGTCTGCAATCTGATTCCACTGATTTGCACTGATTTTTGCCCGGATTTCATGAAGGAAATCATTCTGTCCGGGACTTTGCCTGCAGCAGACTTTTTCTCCCGAGTCTATGAAATACTGAAATGCACGCACCTGGCATTCGTTTAAGGTTTCGGATAATTTTTCCAGGGGGATCTTCTCCTCTTCATATCCGATTCCCAGGTTCTCCTTTTTGGCAGTCCACGCTTCCAGCACATCCGGCTCCAGCGGTTTTTTCATAAAATATCCGTACTGCTCCCGACCAAGCTCCACCATACAAGCCCCCTTCACAGAAACAAGATTTTCTCCTACTGTAACTGCCACATAAGCTTCTTTCTCCATGCCGGAAGATTTCAGGATTTTTTCCAGGGTTTCCTGGTCTCCCCGCTCCAGAACGTCCAGAAGATCACTGTCCGGAAGCTGGGCATTTTGTTTCTCGCAGTTTCTTTCTGCTTTTAATAAAAAGCGGGTCAGCTGCTCAAATTCAATAGGCTTAAGACAGTATCCCAATACCCCATAGCGGATTGCACGCTCAGCATAGGAAAATTCCGCATATCCGCTGATCAGGATCAGCTGCAGATTTTCCTGCTCCCTGCAAAGCTTTTCGCAAATCTCCAGTCCATTCAAGCCAGGCATTCGGATGTCCAGAATGGCAATATCAATTTCCCCTGTCTTCAGGATCTGCAAAGCTTCCTCTCCATTGTTTACAGCCGCAGCTACGGTAAGCCCCAGCTCTTCCCACTGAATCCCATCCATCAGGGACTTCAGAACAGATAGTTCATCATCCGCGATCAAAACCTGATACATACTACTCCTCCATTTCTTTTGCCGGAACCTTCAGAAAAATGCTGGTTCCGTCGCCTTCGCTGCTTTCTATTTCAATTCCATATTCTGGTCCATACATTAGCCGGATCCTTGCCTGGGTGTTAAAAATCCCCACGTGACGGCTGGTGTCCTGACATGCCGCTTCCAGTTTTTCCCGGATTTCTCTTAGTTTTTCTTCCGGGATTCCCACACCATCATCCTTTACAGTAAGCAAAAGGGCGTCCCCCTCTTTTCGCGCTCCGATAAAAACAGAGCCGCCCTCTTTCTTGGGCTCAATTCCATGGCACACTGCATTTTCCACCAGAGGCTGCAGTAGCATTTTCATCACCTCTAACTTCTGAAGATTCTCCGGAATCATAAAAAATACTTTCAGGCGGCCCATAAAGCGGTTCTCCTGGATTCTTACGTAAGATCTGGTAATGGCAACCTCCTCTTTCAGAGTGACTACCGGGCTTCCCTTTGCGCTGTAGCGGAAAATAGTTCCCATATCAATAGCCATCTGTGCCAGTTCCGGCGCATCCTTTGCGATTGCCTGCCGCCTGAGAACCTCCAGCGTGTTGTACAGAAAATGGGGATCCACCTGTCCCCTAAGATAAGAAAGTTCCGCCTCTTTTTTCTGCAGCTCCAGTTCATACATGTGAGCTGTGTTTTCAAAAATTTTCTGGTTCAGTGCATCGATGCCTGTGACCATTCCGGAAAATTCCTCTTCGATTTCCTGGATCTCCAGACAGCCGGAAAGTTCTACAGGTTCCTGAAGGTGGCGCTGTCCTTTACTTCGCATATCCCGGATCAGCTGGTGGAATTTTTGCAGCGGACGCACCATGCGTTGGTTCAAAAGCAGAAGAATTCCTACCATATATAACGCGGCAAGAATCAGGCATCCCAAGATCATTCCCTGCAGAGTTCTCATATTTCCGTTGCTGAAGCTTTGCTCCATGGTATTGGCTCCAATCAGATAGCAGTCCATTTTTTCCACATAAAGGGCACTTAAGTAGGCATCCCGGGAACTGATCTGAATATTTTTCATCCAGTCCCCATTTTCTTCTTTCTTCCCAGAATCCAGCCAGATTTTCTCCAGGAATTCCTCTTTCTCCGGATTGTCAAACAGGAAGGAAATCTTGCCGTTTGTTTTTCCAAGTGCACAAAAAAAATTCATCTCCTCGATGTTTTTTGAAAAATAGGCGGAGGGAACAGAGGCGATCAATGTTCCCAGTTTCTCCCCATCTTCCACCACATTCATGACATATACAAACATGTTCTCCTGTTTCCCAAGGATTACCATGGAAGTCTTTTTAATGCCGTACCAGGCAAAACCATTCCAGGTAGTTTTATCAGCAAGCTCATAAAGTTCTTCCCTGGAATAAATGGTGGAATAGGTGGTGTTTCCATTAACAAAGGCAATGTCCTTAATAGCAGGTTCCAAATTCTGAGCCTGGATGATCAGCTTCTGCACATAATCAATGTCCATGGCCTTCTCTCGTTCTGATTCCCGGAATAATTTCTGCACACGTTCATCAGCAGCCATAGAAATCAGATAATTTTCCGCCTTGTCATAAACAGAATTCATCTCATATTCCATCTGTCTTGTGGAAACTTCCATGTATTCATTCGTGTGCGCAGTAAGGATCCGGCGCACACAGCCGTAAATAAAAGCACATAATATGGCAAAAATAATGATGACAAACACCAGAAACCGATTTAGTTCCTGATGAATACTGGATACTTTTTTCGATGTTCCCATTTTTCTCCCCCCCCCGAACAAATTTTCTACTCTATGCACCTGTTTTCAACTATTGTTAGTTTAACATAGCATTTTTTCTTTTACAATTAAAAAATCGGGTTGACAAATACCCTTAGGGGGTATATATTAGGTGCATAAGTAAGATACCCCCAATGGGTATTTGAAAGTTAAAACGCCGGTTCGCAGTTTCCGGCCAATCATTTGTTTAATAAGAAAGGAGCCTGCCTATGACAGCTGATCATAAATCCGAAACCTGCTGCAGCCACACTGCAGCCGATACTGAACCCCTTTCCAGCCAGGAACCTGCACAGAAGGTCTGTTCCTGCTGCGCCAAGCACACCTTGCGTTCCGAAGCGGAGCGAAGAAAGCTGGTCAACCGTCTGAAGCGTATTGAAGGCCAGATCCGGGGCATTATAGGAATGCTGGAGAACGATGCCTACTGCAATGACATCCTGATCCAGTCCGCCGCTGTAAATGCCGCTGTGAATGCTTTTAATAAAGAGCTTCTTGCCAACCATATCCGAACCTGCGTGGCAAGAGATATCCGGGAGGGTAAGGATGAGACCATTGATGAGCTTGTTGCAACACTACAGAAGCTTATGAAATAAATGCGGATATCAGGGTCAAAAGATCAAACAGCCGTTCATGCTTGCATGATAAGGCGCATCCCGTATAAGGAGGAATTTTATTATGGAACAATACAATGTCACCGGCATGAGCTGTGCAGCCTGCAGTGCCCGTGTGGAAAAAGCAGTCAGCAAGGTTCCGGGAGTTACAGCCTGCTCAGTGAGCCTGCTTACCAATTCCATGGGCGTTGAAGGCACCGCCACAGCCTCAGCCATTATTTCAGCTGTAGAGCAAGCCGGGTACGGCTGCTCTTCTAAGAGCCAATCCAGTCAGAAAGAATCTGTCTCTGATGCGGAGAAGGCCCTGGAAGATCACGAAACCCCGATTCTGAAGAAGCGCCTTATCGCATCTGTAGGCTTTCTTCTGGTCCTGATGTACTTCTCCATGGGACACATGATGTGGGGCTGGCCGCTGCCTGCATGGTTTGACGGCAACCACGTAGCCATGGGACTTGTTCAGCTGCTTCTGGCCGGAATCATCATGGTAATCAATCAGAAGTTTTTCATCAGCGGCTTTAAGAGCCTGTGGCACCGCTCTCCTAATATGGACACCCTGGTAGCCCTTGGCTCCATGGCATCCTTTGTGTGGAGCGTCTATGCACTGTTTGCCATGACCCGTGCACAGGTAGACGGCAATTCTGAGCTTGTAATGCACTACATGATGGAGTTTTACTTTGAATCCGCCGCCATGATCCTGACTTTGATCACAGTAGGAAAAATGCTGGAAGCCCGCTCCAAGGGCAAGACAACCGACGCCCTAAAGGGTCTGATGAAGCTTGCTCCCAAAACTGCCACAGTCATCCGAAACGGTGCGGAAGCCACTGTTCCCATTGACCAGGTGGTAAAAGGCGATGTGTTTGTTGTACGTCCCGGCGAAAGCATTCCCGTTGACGGCGTGGTCCTGGAAGGCTCCAGTGCAGTAAACGAGGCTGCCCTTACAGGAGAAAGCCTCCCGGTAGATAAAGCAGCAGGAGACCGGATTTCTGCTGCCACTGTAAACCAGTCCGGTTTCATCAAATGTAAGGCAACCCGCGTAGGGGAAGATACCACACTCTCCCAGATCATCAAAATGGTCAGCGACGCAGCTGCCACCAAGGCTCCTATTGCCAAAATCGCAGACCGGGTTTCCGGTGTTTTCGTGCCTGCTGTTATCACCATTTCCATTATCACCACCATTATCTGGCTGCTTACCGGACATGAATTCGGCTACGCTCTTGCAAGAGGAATTTCCGTGCTTGTGATCAGCTGCCCCTGTGCCCTTGGCCTTGCCACCCCGGTTGCCATTATGGTAGGTAACGGAATGGGTGCCAAAAACGGCATTCTTTTCAAAACTGCTGTTTCTCTTGAGGAGGCTGGAAAGATCCAGATTGTTGCCCTTGACAAAACCGGAACCATCACAAGCGGACAGCCTGAGGTGACGGACATTCTCCCAGCAGAAGGCATCACCGAAAAGGAGCTTCTCACCCTTGCCTATGCTCTTGAGAAAAAAAGCGAGCATCCTCTTGCAAAGGCCGTTCTTGAAAAAGCCTTTGCACTTGGCCTTACTGCCCCGGAGGTTACAGATTTCCAGGCCCTTACCGGAAACGGACTTTCTGCCGCACTTGGTTCTGATAAGCTGATTGGCGGAAGCATGAAATACATCAGCACACTGGTTCCAGTCTCCAAAGCTCTTATGTCTCAGGCAGAAAAGCTTGCTGAGGCGGGCAAAACTCCCCTGCTTTTTGCCCGCAATAACCAGCTTCTTGGAATCGTCGCTGTAGCAGACGTGATCAAGCCAGACAGCCCACAGGCTGTAAAAGAGCTTCAGAGCATGGGCATTCATGTGGTTATGCTTACCGGAGACAATGAGCGCACTGCCAGGGCGATCGGTGCACAGGCAGGGGTAGATCAGGTAATCGCAGGGGTTCTTCCTGATGGAAAAGAAAGCGTGATCCGCTCTCTGAAGGAAAAAGGCAAGGTTGCCATGGTTGGGGACGGAATCAATGACGCTCCGGCACTTACCCGTGCTGACATCGGTATTGCCATCGGTGCAGGTACCGATGTGGCCATTGACGCAGCGGATGTGGTTCTTATGAAGAGCCAGCTTTCCGACGTGCCAGCAGCCATCCGTCTTAGCCGTGCCACCCTTCGGAATATCCATGAAAACCTTTTCTGGGCATTCTTCTACAACGTAATCGGCATTCCGCTGGCAGCCGGCGTATGGATCCCCATCTTCGGATGGACCCTGAACCCTATGTTCGGTGCCGCTGCCATGAGCCTTTCCAGCTTCTGCGTGGTAACCAATGCCCTGCGACTGAATCTGTTTAAGGTTCATAATGCAAGCAGCAATATTAATAATCCTACTGTAAGCAACACTATTAATAATACAAATAAAAAGGAGAACACTACTATGATCAAGGTAACAGTTAATGTAACAGGAATGATGTGCGGACATTGCGAGGCACACGTAAACAAAGCCGTTGAGGCTGCATTTGGCGTACAGAATGTTGTTTCCTCCCATGAGGCAGGAACCACAACCTTCACAGCACCGGAAAAAGTAGATGAAGCTAAGCTTCGCCAGGTAATCACAGATGCAGGATATGAAGTAACCGAAATTACACAGGAGTAAGCTTCCCCTTTCTTTTTTGAACTGCAGCACGCTCCCGGGAAATGATTGTTTCCCGGGAGCGCTTTTATTTGCAGGTGCATCTTGCAGAAAGCCTTTTTCAAACACACTTTAATGTTCTTTTTTTCATATTTCTCATCAATTTTCCCGAAACAATGTTATTTTTTCACGAATCTTAAACCATGGATTGAAATTCCTGTTTTTTTTCAGTATAATAAAGTCGATATGGGTTTCGCCATGAGACTCTGACGGGACAATTTTGTCTCAACCATTTAAAGGAGGAATTATATTATGGCAACATGGAAAAATCTTGACACACTGGCTTCTTTTGACAAGCTTTGCAGTCTTAAGAATCATGTGGACATTGCAGCTGCTCTGTCCGGTGAAGAGGGTGGCAAGCGTGTAGCTGATTATAGTACACCAATGGCAGCTGGGCTGAATTACAACTATGCAGCCAAGGAAGTAGACGAGACTGTTTTATCCGCTCTTGCACAGCTTGCTGACGAGGCACAGCTGATTGACAAATTTGAGGAATTATATAACGGAGCTGTGATCAATACAGGTGAGAACCGTATGGTCCTTCATCACCTGGCACGCAGACAGCTGGGCAATCCGGTTGTTGTAGATGGTGTAGACAAACGTGAATTCTACGTTGCACAGCAGAAGAAGGCTGCTGATTTTGCAAACAAGGTTCATGCCGGGGAGATCACAAACGAGGCTGGGGAGAAGTTCACCACTGTTGTTCAGATCGGTATCGGCGGAAGTGACCTTGGTCCTCGTGCTCTTTACATTGCACTTGAGAACTGGGCTAAGGCAAATAACACATTCAAGATGGAAGCCAGATTCATCAGCAACGTAGATCCTGATGATGCAGCTGCTGTTCTTGCTTCTGTTGACCTTGCACATTCCTTATTTATCGTTGTATCCAAATCCGGTACAACCCTTGAGACTCTGACTAACGAAGCATTTGTTAAGGATGCCCTGACTAAGGCAGGTCTGAATCCTTCCAAGCATATGCTTGCAGTTACAAGCGAGACCTCTCCTCTTGCAAAGAGTGAGGATTACCTTACCGCAATCTTTATGGATGATTACATCGGCGGACGTTACTCTTCTGTTTCAGCCGTAGGCGGTGCAATCCTTTCCCTTGCATTCGGACCGGAGGTATTTGCACAGCTTCTGGACGGTGCTGCTGCTGAGGATCAGCTTGCAACTAACCGTGACCTTATGAAGAACCCGGATATGCTGGACGCTCTGATCGGCATCTACGAGAGAAATGTTCAGGGATATCCTTCCACAGCTGTTCTTCCATATTCACAGGCATTAAGCCGTTTCCCTGCACATCTTCAGCAGTGTGATATGGAATCCAATGGTAAAACCGTAAACCGCTTCAGTGAGCCGGTAAACTATGTAACCGGTCCGGTTATCTTCGGTGAGCCAGGAACCAACGGACAGCATTCCTTCTATCAGCTGCTCCATCAGGGCTCTGATATCATTCCGCTTCAGTTCATCGGCTTTAAGAAGAGCCAGCTTGGAGTAGATGTTGACATTGAGAACAGCACCAGCCAGCAGAAGCTTTGCGCCAATGTTGCTGCTCAGATCATTGCATTTGCCTGCGGCAAGGAGGATGAGAACCTGAATAAGAACTTCAAGGGCAAACGTCCATCCAGCATTATCATCGGTGATGAGCTTACACCTGCCTCCCTTGGTGCTCTTCTTGCTCACTTTGAGAATAAGATCATGTTCCAGGGCTTTGTATGGAACCTGAACAGCTTTGACCAGGAGGGTGTTCAGCTTGGTAAGGTTCTCGCTAAGCGTGTCCTTGCGCATAATACAGATGGTGCCCTTAAGGTATTCAGCGATCTGTTGAATATTTAATAGTCATAGAGCTAGAGTTTTTGGAAATGACAAGAAAAGGATTGATCAGTTTTTTGACTGACCAATCCTTTTTTACAAGAGCCTGCTGCTCCTTTATATTTTGTTGTCTTTTTTCGGAGATAGCTTAGGAAGCTCACAGCAATAGGCAATTCCAAGAGGCGTAACAAGAAGTGGATGCACTGGCCGATAAACGGGAAGCTTCAGATGCTTCTCAAATACGGATGTAAATTCCCGGAACATGGAAGAGCCGCCTACAACGTAAATAGCCGGAACCTCATATCCTTTGAGGAATTTTTCTGTGATCAGAGCCATCTTCTCCACCGTAGCTTTAATTACAGGGAAAATTTCATCCTGCTTATCCGGCTCTCTTTTTAGCAGCTCCGCTTCTTCATAGGGAATACGATAATGTCCCGCAACCGTCATCGTCATATGGGTTCCTCCAGTGGCCTCATCATCTGTGTAGATGACTTTCCCATCCTTCAGAATGCTGATTCCTGTTGTACCGCCGCCAACGTCCACAACCGCTCCGTCACGAATCTTAAGTACAGCCGCTGCGGCAGTTGGTTCATCTACAATATTAGTCACCTCAAAGCCGGCACCCTCCAGCACATAGCCTATGCTCTTAACGCTCCCCTCTGATACACCGGGAGGAATTGCGGCAGCTGCATAAGTAAGCTCTGTGCCAAGCCGCTCCTCCAGTGTCTCCTTCAGCCTGGTTACCAGCTGTACACATTCATAATAGTTTACGATCACTCCGTCCTGAATGGCATGGGAGGGTGCAGAAATTCCGGCTATCGGGCGGTTTGAAGTATCTACAACAGCCAGAACTGTATTGGCAGTTCCAAGGTCCACACCAACCTTTAATCTTCCTTTGAAATTTTTACACTCACCTGTTTCCACAAGCTCTGCAAAATTTGAAAGTGTTCTGTTTTTTAAATCCATTTTCCAGCTCCGTTTTCCTTTTTCCTTATTTATTCTACTTATGATTGTAAAAGAATACAGGGGAAAATGCAATAAAAACATATCCGTTTGTTTATTTTAAGTCTATCACCTTATGCAATCTGTACGCCCCATCTTTTTTCCGGGGAAGCGGCTCTTCCGGCTTTCTCCGATGCATAGATCCGGCCGCATCTCCAGCTTCCGGCACCGTTGTCCATGTAGCTGATTTCTGCTCCGCCGGCAACCTTGCGTACCTGAATCTTCATTTCCAGCGGAAGTACCCGGCCAAACTGCAGGCTTATTTTTATCATATCATCCAGCTCTTCTTCCAGCTGCTTCCGGTCAATCTGGACGTATATTTTCTCATCTGTAACCTTCGCTTCAAGCCACTCCTGGCCATCGGTGAAGTATTTCTGTCTTGCTTTTACAAACTCATCTATATAAGTATTGATCTCTGTTTTCTGTATTTTTGCCAATGCCTTTTTCATAACAAAAGCCTCCTTAACTAACATCCACATTTCTCTTTGTTCTTGTAAATAATTATAGAAGCTTATGTTAAATTTTATGTATTACCAATGTTAAACATAGTTAAAACTTTTGTTTTTAAAGCGGACATTCGCATCCGCTTCGCTACTTGCTCATGAACACACTCTGATTTTAATCCCATTCCTAGTGTGCCGACAAGTTGATTTCTAGAACAATCTTGCGTCTAAATTTCTTATTTCTGCGTTGTCGTCGGTCGCCGTAGCCACCGCTACGCCTCCTTCCTCCGCCTTGAAATAAAAAATTTATCCTGCAAGATTGTTACAAGAATCAACTTGTCGACACACTAGTCATGGAACGGACTGATTGGAATTTCATTTAATTCTGAAACAAATCCGTAATCCACCATGTCTTCTTTCTCCAAGGTGGTTCCATCGAAGAAGGCTGCAGGTGTCTCTCTAAAATCTGACGGCAGAATTATATCGGCGCTCTGCAGCATATCTGTATTCTGCGCAGTGTCGGCGTCCTGCACTATGTCGGCATTCTGCACTGTATCTGCAGCCCTGTCATTTCCTGTTTTAGCTGCATATATGATGTCGGTCCGGGATTCCTGGTACTGGTATTTTGCGCAAACAGTTTGAAGCTTGCAGGTAAAAAATATGCCGACTCCCATTGCCAGAAGAAAAGCTGCGCCTGGTACCTGCCCTTTTACAAAGTAAAATTTTCTCACGCGATTTACCTTCCTGTTTCTCAATCCTTCTGCTCCATATTCACATTAATCCTGATAAAATCCTCCGTGTCCATAGGTTCCCACTGGCAGGCATCCTCCCACGAAACCATCAGCCGGTATTCATGTTCTGTAGAGCAGCCTTCCGGAAGCAGCATATCGTCTGTCTGAAAAATGTGGGTTTTCTCCTGAGGGCTTTCCTGAAATGATGCTATTTCCTTCCAGCTTCCTTCCCATTCGCTTTCTTCCAAAAGGGTGCAGCGCAGAGGGAGTACCCCTGCGGTAACAACCTCTATGCTGTAGGTCTGTCTGGTCTGGCTGATGCCATTGGTGCTTTGATTGGATACCAGAATGGAATATATGGCCTGGCTGCCAGATGCCCATGTCTCTGGCAGCTCTCCTTCCGGACAGATGGACACCTTATGCTCAAATCCTGCCACCTTCATGTGGGAATCCTCAACAGTCAGTAAAATGTACTTGGCGTAAGTATCTGTGGGAAGCGCCACCAGCAAAAACATAAAAGACAGAAGCACCATAAGCGGAGGCGTCAGTGAGGGAAGCCGTATTATACGTGACAGTGTCATCTGCAAAAACCGTGCTGCATCCAGACGCAGTTTTCTTTTTTTGTGATTATTGTTATTGTTTTTCATCATAGCTGCGCCTCTTTCGAAACCATATAAGGATTAAGCACATGGTGATAACAGGTGCGGTAAATATTAATGCTGTAAGCCAGCTTCCAGGTGACATGTGATCTGCTGTTTTCACAGAATTCCTGTGTTCGGTTTGTTCACTGTTCTCGCTGTGTTCACTGTTCTCGCTGCTTTTCTTTTCAGGCTTCCCCTCTCCTGTATTGCCGGAAATGCTCTGGGCGGCTTCTGTATGGATTACAATGGTATGAAGGGTGTCCTCTGCTTTGTTTCCAAAGAAGGTGTCCTCCTCATCTTTTCCGCGCTCGTAAGCCCATCGCCAGTAAAGGATGTATTTCTTCTTTTCTCCGGAAAGAAGAGAGCCTTCCTGAAGAAACCTGTCCATCTGTTCCGGACTGCTCCACCCATCCTGACTTCCTACAAGCCATCCATTTTCCCCTGCCAGCCTTAGTTCAAGGGGACTTTTGAGTGCTTCCATGTCCCAGCCGACTTTCAGCCAAACCTTATAATCCATTTTTGTTTTTCCTGTATTTTGAAGAAAAAAGGTGTAGGCTCCGCTGGTTCCGGGGGCAATTACCTTGTCCTGGCTTTCGCTTTGCACGGTAAGCTCCCCGGCCTGGTTTCTGTCTTCAGTCTGAAAAATCTGAATAGCAGTATCTGTTGTCCAGATCTGCCGTTCATCCCAGGTCTGAAAACCTTCTGCAGCCTTTGCACTCCCATCTTCCTTTACTGTCTCACTGTTTTCAAGAATGCCCTCCCGGACTGCAGATTTGCTCCTTGCATTTATGTTTTTTCCTTCTGTAAGGCAGATAACATTCCCATGACGCACATTTTCTTTGGGATTTTTATTCCACCAGGAAACCAAAAGGAGCAGGCACAACAGGAGCAAAAATTTTGGTTTAGTCAATCTGAGTTACCGTTGTTTTCATGCTCAGTTCCACTGTGGAGGCTTTGTTTGCTGCTGCCTGATCGCCAAGATATGTATCCTTCTCATCGCTGTTTCCGTTGTATGCCCACTCCCAGGAGACATTCACATAATCTGGGGCAACCAACGCCAAATCTGTGTTTGCAGCATAATTTTTAGAATATGCCCTGATTGCATTTTCCACAGCAGTTCTAAGGGCTTCCACATTAGCACTTCCATTTGTAATCTTAGCCCCCGTTGAATCCTTCATTCCTGTAATGCCGTATTTTTTATCCCCAACCTTGAAAATAATTGGAAAATATTCCGACGATGCACTCCCCTCATCTGTATACTCCCACCCATTTAAAGTCAGTGTAGGCTCATAGGATACCTTCACCGCAACCTCCGGCTTTCCGGTAATCGTGGCATTCAGCAGTTCCCCTTTGGTCCCCGGTGCAACTACGTGGTCATCCTCTCCGCCACTACTTATAACTGATTTCGCAATAGTTCCAACTGCCTCATCATCAGTGGCATACTCACTTGCAAACATCGTCCCGTTTGCAGTGACAGTCACTCCGAATTTCGCCGCTCTGGCACTGTCTGTGCCGGTTCCGCTTGTAATATACTTGGCAAATGATCCTGAAATCACGCTCATGGTCAATAAAGTGGTCACACCGGCTCCTGCTGCAATCCGCATTGCTTTGTTTTTCATCATAATTTGCATTCTCCCTTCAATCCTGACTTTTCTTCTCGTTCTGCCCGCAGGACATCCAGTTCTGCCAGCAATGCTTCTGTACTTTTTTCCTTCTCTTTTTTCTGTCTCAGATCACAGCTTTTGTCATAAGCTGCCATCAAAAGCAAAGGACAAACCACACATAACAGTATTCCCTTTGTGCTCTGCATAAACATTGCCGTATTTCCAAGTCCGGGAAGCCGCCAGCAGTAAATCCCTGCCAGATTTTCGCTTCTTACCGGCTTTTCATCTTCTGTATTGTTGGCGTCGCCTTTTGTTATCCAGGCAAGGGCGCCCGTCTCATCTGTAATGATTTCTGTCACTCTGTGTGTAACGGTAGCCGTCCCGTTTCCCTCAGGGTCATAGAAGCAGATTACATCCCCTGTCTTTATATTTTTGGCATTTATTTTGCGGCAGATCACCAGATCTCCGGAAGCCAGCTGGGGATTCATACTATCTGTCAGGATAACCATGGGAAATATTCCGCCAATATCCGGCACCTCATTTTTGTTTGTAATGCTTTTGATAATAAGGGTACAGTTGATAAGCAGAAGTGGAATCAGAATGAAACAGAAGAGGGATCCGACCAGAGTGCAGATCCGATGAACAACAGAAGTTCTCTTTTTTCTCATTTTTCCCTCCAGATTTGTGACAGGCTTTATTATAACAGGACAAAGCCAAAAAAGGACGGATTTGCACATTCCTCAGCTTTTTAATCACAAAGCGCATTTTGGGAACATTTTGGGCAAAAAAAGCCCCGGATATTCGGGGACTTCCATGCTTTTTCGACATTTCGTCCTCCCATCCGGGGATGTGTAAAGCGGACATTCCAGGTCCGCTTCGCTACTTGCTCATAAACGCAGTCGCTTCGCGATCTGTCAGTGGGAGCTTTTGCTTCTATATCAGCTGAATTTTTTAATCTTATTTAGCAAGCCCTTTTTACCTGTATCCAAAAGAAGCTGTAAATAAATCTGAAAAATCTCCTGATCCGGCGCATAAAGCTCACCGGCTTCCAGATATTTCTTCATTATTTTGTCATAGTCCTTCAATTCCTCTGACAGCCTGGGGTAATCCCTGTTTTCCATAAGGTTGAGAAGATATTCCTTTTTTCGTGCATAAGCCTCTGCCAGATTCACCCCTTCCCCCTTCAGCTTCACATAATTCCAGGACCAGTCCAGATATTCACGGGATTTTCGCCCTTTTCTGTCTTTGTTGTACTGATTCCTTCTCTCCTTCACAAGAGTCTTAACCTGCCCGGAATACCTGTCAAGAAACTCCCGGCAGGGAATATTGGTGCTTGTGATAACCGTCATAGAGGGAATATAGGGCTCAGTCAGCTTATTCATGTAGCCTTTTCCAAACCAGATTTTCAGATAGGAATCCACTGCATCAGGTACACTTAAGGATACCCCCTCCAGCTCTACTCTTCTGGTTTTTTTAAATATTTTTTTCGGGTAATACAAGGTTGCGCCCTTGAGACGGACTACGTAGTTTTTTCCCTTACATTCCTTCTGGTTTTCATAAAGCTTTTGATACAGATATCTGGAAAGCCTGTCTCTTCCGCCAACCATAAGAATTGCCACAGGAAGCTTGCACAGCTTCTCCTTCCAGGTAAATTCCTGGGAACGGCCGTCGCAAAACTGAATCCAGCCTATTTCCAGGCAACGCAGCCACAAATGGAGCTTCCTGGAGCTTTCCTTTCCCCTAAGGGGATAAATGTCAATCCCGATTCCCGGATATTCGTAATTTCGTCCCTCGTCCATTCGAAAGCACAGGGAATTTTTGTCCTCATACCGAAGGAAAAATCCGGGAAAGCGCTTGTTCTCATACATGGATTCCAGGGCTCTGTCCTCCCTTTCTTCCTTAAGGTATGCAAGGCGAAACCGTTCCATATCAGACAGCTTCATCAAAATTCCTCCCGCCAGAGGGCTTTTTGGCATCTCGTCCCCATACACTGCGTGTACCGCCAGACGTGGTGCCAGATAGTATTCAATTTTATTTTTCGTGCAAAGCCTGTCCACTTCTTCAAGAAGAGAAAGCAGCACCTGCTGTTCTTTGTTCAATGTACCTGTTTTCCTTTCCTCAGACAATCGCCTTTAACAGTTCTGTGATTTCCTCCAGGCTTTCGTATTTGCCAAGCCATGCATCCAGAAATTCCGTAAGGTCCTGCTTTCTTCCAAAGGAGCGGATATAGCTGCTTCCGTCCTTCAAATCCTTCAGTACCCTATCTGCTCCTTCTATACGGACATATTCAGGAGCGTCTTTTTTCAGTGCCTTTCTGTAATAAGAAAAGGCCTCCCGTGTTTTTCCCTGTTTGTAAAGAATATCTCCTGCTATAAGAAAAGCTGCAGGCTTACATTCCTCTTTACTCTCCTGCTCCAGGGCTTGAGAAAGAAGCTCTTCCAGCTTCTGCATATCCTCTGTATAAAGCAGCTCTGTACCAAGCTTAGCCAGTTTCCTGGAAAATCCAAGCTTTTCTGCCCCGTATGCGCATATATCCAGGTAAACCATATTTTCGATTTTAAGCTTTCCTGTTTTTTCTGATTTTCCCTGTAAAAGCTTTTCTTTTATATCTTTCAGGAATTCCCGGATCTCCTCCGGTCTGTTCAGGCCTTCCAGCTTCATCAGGCAGAAATATCCGTCAATGCTCTCATCCTCCGGCAAAAGCTGCTTCCACAATGCGGCAAGCTCCACTGCTTCTTGTACGTTTCCCTTTTTTACCAGGCTTTTGCAGGTTCTCATAGCAGACATTTTATGTTCTTTCAGGAATTTATCCAGCTCCAGCTGGGTCATTCCGTTGGTGGTTTTGCTTCTCACGGCTGCATACACCTCAAGCGCCTCACGGCATTTTCCCTGCAGCCACAGCAGATCTCCCTTATATTTCAGGAAATATCCGTCCTCAGGAAACAGTTCCAGACAATGGGAAAGAAATTCTTCCGCTTCTTCTGAATGCTTCTCTTTCTTTGCCCTTTCCATCAGAAAACGGATCTTAAACTTCAGGAAGGAAGGATTGTCCGGATATTTTTCCAGAAGATGATCCATTTCCCACTCTGCTGCCCTGTTTTCACCAAATTCGTAATGGCAGGCCCCACTTCTGAAGGTAAGAATATCCTGTAAAAGTGCCTCCATGGCAGGGGAAAGCCCCTGCAGCTTTTCCCGGACTCTGAGCATTCTGTATGCCTTGGACACCTTCTCGGAGTAAAGAAGAGTTAACATAGCTGCCATAAAAACATCGTCCTTTATATCAATGAGAACCGGATGATAAAAATTATAAATATGCACAAATTCTTCTCTTCCGATAAAATCTGCGCTAAGCTGCACCCGGAAATAATCTCCGAAAATCCGGTTCAGGGTATGGAAATCTCTTTTTTCCAGAAGAGCTTCCAAAGAACCCTTCTTTTGCTCCAGCCTGTTCATCAGATCCTGGGCAGTAACCTCCCCTAACAGCTCCTGTCTTTTGCATATGAGCCTGTGGGAGCGTTTTGCAGTGGCCATGTAGTAAATCTTGCGGAACACCGCATCTTTTCGCAGACGGAAGGTATCCAGCTTAGGCATATATTCTTTTCGGAATTCCTCATAATTCATATGGTGACACTCCACTGCGTCATGAGATTCCCTTTCCCCGTGAGGGGGAATATAGGACCATTCATCCCCGTAATGCCAGATCAGGTAATCACTGACTTTATTGGGGATCATTACATCTACGCCCTCAAATCTGCCATATTTAACAGGGAACATCATGTCCTTATCAAACAGGAAGGGGCAGCCGCCCCAGCGCATTGCATAGCGGCTGCATTCCTCTTCTTTGTAGGAAAACATGATTTTTTCCAGCTTTTTCAAGGTTTTCTCTTTTCCAAGGAAGAGATAGGAAAAAAGATATTTCAGATACAGATGAACCGGTACCTCGTAACGGTTTCCATACACCACTGCTATGTTGATCAAATCTGAATAGATCATCAGGTGTGTTCTGTATTTTTCGTATTCCCTGTCATCATCCGGAATAGGGTCCAGAGTCAGTACGTCAATGATCTCTCCTGCCTTGTCCTTCCCGATGATCTGGTGTCTGTGAATGGCACAGGTGTCTGTAGAGGCATATCTTGGGAAGGTGTTGGTATAGCTTCTGTCCACATCCACACACTGGAACGCACGGTTTGGCGGAAGCACCTGGTCGGATAGCTCTACCAGCTTGTTCCAGTCGTCTCTTGGCATATAGATATCCACATCGTCATCCCAGGGAATAAAGCCTTCGTTTCGCGCCACACCGATGAGACTGCCTCCGGCCATTACATATCTCAGGTTATGCTTTTTACACATTTCGTCAATCTCCCGAAACAATTTCAGAAGATATTGCTGTTTTTCAGTCATTTACTTTCCTCTCATAATAAAGTTTGAAAATCATTCTGCAGAAGGGTTTCAAACAGCTCCAGGGATTTTCGGTTGTTTTCCCTGCAATCAATCTTTGGTGCCTTGCATTCTCCCCTTTCAAAGGCCTCCATGCCTTTCAAAACGCCCAAGACAGATGGCTCTGCCAGCATTCCGCCATAATCCTCACAGAAGCAGCGTGCTCCCGGGACATTTGTTGCCACAAAGGGAACCCCCAGTACTGCTGCCTCAAACAGGACTACAGGAAGGCCTTCATAATCTGAGGATAAAACCAGCAGATCACTTGCCTTCAATATGGGCATAGGATTTCGTATACTTCGAAGCAAAATAATGTGGCTGCCGGCAGCGCTGTTTTTTGCCAGCTGGCAGGTCTGTTCATAGAGATTTCCCGCTCCGCCGATTATAATCAGCCAGGTATTTTTGTTTTTCTTCCAGAAAAGCTCAAAGGCCTGGATCAGACGGTTATGCTGCTTTTCCTGGGAAAATCGTCCGATGTTAATAAATTTTCGGTCGCTGCTATTTAGCACCTCCTGAAGCCTCTTAAGGGAAACGGTACATTTGGTTTCCCTGTCAAAGCAGATGGCTTCCCCGGACCGCCTTTTGATTCCTTCGTAATCCTGACAGTTGGGAATGACGGTAATGTTGTCCCTTCGCCCGCCGATGGCTTCCACAGCCTTTGTAAGATCACGGCTTACTGCAGCCACATGGTCATAGGAGGCATAAGCGTCATGAAGTACATATTTATTTGGATTTTTCTTTCTCTCTATTTCTTTTTCCATGTCATTGTGCACCCAGATGGTTCTGGAAAAGGGTGCCTGCTCAAACATGGAAATCATATAATTTTCGTAACCATTAAAGTGAAGAACTGCCTGAAACCGGGAATTGCCGAAATGCTTTTTCCATTCTCTTGCATAGGCATGCGTAAGTCTTTTTGTGCGAATTCCAAGCTTCATGTAAAGTCCCTGGCAGATGGCAGTGATCACGTCCATATTCATCTCGCTTCCAAGAGGATACACATTAGCCTGATGCGGCAGGCAATCCAGCCGCCAGGGTGCTTCCTTAAGAGAATTCATACGGTAGGAAATAAAATAGTTGTATTTTTCCTGATCAAGCTCCTTCATCAGATTTAAAAAGGAGGTGGTGATTCCATTTTGCTGGAAATCTCCTGCGTAGATCAGCACGTTTTTCTTTTGATTTCCACTGGCAAAAGCAGTGTGGCAGAGGTTTTCTCCAAGGATCACATGATGGCAGAGGTTTCGGATTCCGCTTCCCTGTTCATAGGTTCCGTACTTCTTCCGGAAGGCTTCATCAAGCTCTTTGACAGGTGTTTTTAACAGTTCTGCCACCTCTTTTGGCGTGCGCACCAAAGGAAAAGGATAGGTCCTGATGTCCTCGTACATGCCCCTGCTTCCTGCATAATCCTCAATATCATAGGCAAACAGGATAATCTTTTTACCGGAGTTGGCAAAGTCATACATAACACTGGAATAATCGGTGATCAGCACATCACACATATTCAGAACCTCATAGGTATCATAGCCCTCCGGAAATTTCTGAATATGCTGATAACCGGACAGGTTCAGCCCATTTCCCACAAAGGGGTGAAGCTTAACAAGAAGCAGCTGATCTTCATCCAGACACCGATCAAGAACGTCCAGATAGCCCTGCATTTCCTTTACAGAGTCCTTGCTGTCAACTGCATCAGCCTTCCCCCGAAAGGTGGGCATGTAGACGGATACCTGCAGGTTCCCGAAGCCAAATTTCTTTTTCAGGGCTTCTCCTTTGTCCGGGTGGAAAAAGATCTCATTTCTTGGGTAGCATTCGTGAATAAACTGCCCCTGGTACAGATTATCCAGCATGTAGGCTCCTCGCATTTTTTCCTCCATAAACACGTTGGAAAAAAGCAGGTAATCAGACATCAGAAGATTTCGCATAACATTTCCCATGCTGTAGCGCTCCTCCAGGTTGTCTCTTCCCATGCATTTCAGAGGAGTTCCGTGCCACACATTCAGATAGATCTGTCCATCCTTTTTAATAAAGCGTCCCGGAAACGTAGAGTCATTGATGAGAAATCCAGCTTTGGAAAGCATCCGATAATAAGAAATGCTTCCAAACTTCACCAGATGATCTACCCTTAATCCATAGTGCTGCAGCTTTTTTTCCACAGAGTCTCTGTAGTCACTGCGACAAGCAAAAGCAATGGTATAGTTCTTATATTCTTCCCGGTTCAGCTCCCGCAGAATTGCAAAAATATTGCTTTCCATGCCTCTGCCGCTTCTGGATTCCAGCAAAATCAGGTGTGGATCGATCCTGGTTTTCTCATAAAAGGTATTGTAAAAGGGATACCAGGTGCCGCTTTTTAGTTTTTTCTTTATTTTAGTCCATGCCGACATGCTTTTTTACCTCATCACAGATATTTTTCATACAGGGCTGTTGGATCTCATTGAAAAACAGATTGCATTTTTGCCGCTCCTGCTGATAGCGGTCTCTTCCATGACAGATCTCTGCTATGGCATCTATAAATTTCTGCTGGCTGTCTGGCTTTGCGCCAGGTGTCACCTTATCGTACTCAAAGTTCATTCCACGGCCCTTTAAATACTGCTCCTTGTCATAGGGAAGGAAAATCAGCGGCCTGTCAAGAAGCAGATAGTCAATATAAATACTGGAATAATCGGTAATCAGAATATCAAATATATCGGCTATATCCATAATGTCTTCAGCCTGTTCATTTCCCAGATATCTTACCCGGTGAGAAAGGTAAGGGTCTGCATTTCCCTGCTCGCTGATGTGAGTGCGAAGGAAAATAACGGCGTCCTCCTTTTCCAAAAATGCATCCAGTGCTTTTTTGTCATAATCTTTGAAAGGAAACAGGCTGGTCACGCCGTAGTCCCGGAAAGTTGGAGCATAGAGGATAGCCTTTTTGCAGGATGGAAGATCGGGATACATGCTTCCCAATACCTTCTCTTTATCTGTCTTTGTAAAGAGCACATCATTTCTTGGCTGTCCCCAGACCTTTATCTTGTCCGGTGAGATCTGAAAGCTTTCTGCCATTACAGGAATCAGCCGGCTTGAGCAGGTCAGCACAAAGGTATAATTTTCTGTAAAAATTTTCTTAAAATAGATTCTGGCAAGGCGGGAAAGATTAGGGTCCATCAGTGCGATTTTTTTCAGAGGGATCCCGTGCCACAGGTTTACAATTGTCCTGTTTTTCCCAAGACCTGTGCCGTAAACAGGAAGTCCTGCAGAGGTAAACCATACGCCTGCTGACAGAGCCTTTTTCATACCCTCAACGGAGCAGGTCTCTATAAAATATTGTTCGCCGTACTTATCACCAAGCTTTTTTCTTAGCTTCTCATCATTGATCACAAAATAGGGTGTGATCTTTGGAAGGTTGTCCTTTACATATTCAAACAGATAGCGGGAATTGTAATTGTAATGTGCGTTATCTGTAGATGAAAAAATCCAGATTCCCGGGTCCGGCTTTTTCGTAACCCTTAGACTGACCAGCTCTGCCTTCAAAAGGCTTTTCAGTTTTCCCATGTATGCTTCCTCTTTTAGTTTTTTTTCTTAAATCTTCCTGTAAGCCATGGAAAATATTGATTGATAATGGAAACTACACCGCATTCTATGAGCATCAGCTCTGCCAGAATGCCGGTACATTCCAGATAGTATCTTGGTCCTGCAGTCTCTGACAGGGTGTAGATTGCCTTCCATCCTTTGATCACAAGGACTTTGAAGCCCAGGGTTCCATGGGTTGCCATAATGATCAGGGAATTTTTTCCCGCAAATTCCAGATAAGTCATCTTCCACCATTTCTCCAGATATTCCAGAACCAGAATGGTTCCCATGGAGCCAAGAATTCCGTTTATGTAAAACATCAGATGACTGTCTCCGATTCGAAGCAGGTTGATGTCTACATGAAGGTTTCTCTGCGACAGGAAAATAGTGGCCACGAACATCACCGCACCGATGACAAATCGCAGATTTCTCTCTTTGATTTTGCTAAAAAGCATAAAGCAGAGATACCCTGCCCCGATAAACCAGAATCCCAGAATTCCCTTACTCACTGCCAGGATGGGAAATGACACGATTTTGTACTGTCTTTCGGTGAGCATGGCCTTCAGCATTGGAAGCAGAGTGTCTGAAGTGTACACCGTGATAACCACAGACAGGATTCCGCTGGCGATCCGCACAAAATTGCTCTTTGCTTTCATTACCAGGATAAAGATCACCTGCGCAAAAAACAAAGCCGGCAGAAACCACAGAGCACTGATTCCTCTCAGGCTCAGTGTGGTGTAGGCCTGGTACACAAATTTCGAATACATCTGTGCGCGTCCGGTGCCTTTCATAAGGCAAACCAGCATATTATACAGCATTACAATGGCACTGTATCCAAAATATGGAATCATAAGACTTTTGAAATGCTTCCATATATACTGGCTGGCACTCATCTTGCGAAATGACTGGCGCATGCAGAGCAGGTAGCCGGAAACAATGAAAAATATGGGGATTTTGTATGCTGCAAACCATAGGTCTATGGGATTTCCCAGAGAAGTAATATGCCCAAACACCACCATTGTGATTCCCCAGCCTTTTGCTGCATCCAGATATTTCTTTCGCTCTTTTGAGCTGTTTGGTAATTCACTCATTTCTTTTCCTTTCCCTCAGCAGCCTCTGGACTTCAGAAATTCCAGAGTACGCCTGCTGTTGTTATGATCTGTGTATGCAAAATGCTCCTTTCGCATCTGTGCATACCTTTCTTTTTCCTTAAAATTATTTTCTATATATTCTTTTATATTCTTTACGAGGCATTCCTGATCCAGACATCTGTCTCCGAATAAGTCCCGGGTCATATCAAGATAGCTTCCATTTGCCTGCTGATACAGGTCATAGTCAAACTGATAGAACAGAACCGGCTTAGCCAGATAGTGGACGTCCCAGCTCACGCTGGAATAGTCGGTGATCAGCATGGAGCATTTCATGATCAGCTCGTTTAAGGGCTGGCTGCCCTGGACGATCAGCTTTACCTGGTCATTTTCTGTTTGAAATGCTTCCAGGAATTCCTTCATTTTGGGATGAATGTGGAAAATGATCTTCACATTGTTTTCCCGCAGGAATGCTCCCAATTCTGGATTTTCCAGCAGCTGTCGGTACCGTCTGCAGTACTCACTTTCCCGGAATACTTCATCGGACTGCTCTTCCAGCCAGGGGCGCCAGGTGGGCATGATCAGGATGTTTTTCTCATCTGGTCTGGCTTTATTTTCCAGGACATCCCATCTAGTAAAGCCAAGAATAGGCACGTTTTCTTTGGCATATCCGAAGTTCTCTGTGACGATCTTCTGCTCAAACTCTGAGGTGACGGCAAAATAGGTCATAGGGGCGGAACCGTTTTTTCCGAATAGTTTGTCTACCCGTTTCAGGGCAGTTACGCCGTGCTGCAAAAACAGAATCTGTTTTTTACTGATTTCCCTGGAAATAATATTGGGCTTTGGCTTCCACACAAATCCGTGAAATTTGGCATCCGGTGCCGCATAGATTCTGGCAGCCAGCAAATACAAAATATGCCTTGCACTCATAAAAGGCACTACATTGCTGCCATATTTCTGCATTCTGTCCCACTGTGCAGAATTCCGGTCCAGAATATAATAAATGTACTTTTTCTCCTCTTCCGGAAGATTTTCCATACAGTATTGAAAGAAATAGCAGCCGTTGTCCTGTGCTTCTGTACAGTATTTCTCGTAGATCACCCAGATTTTTTCTCTGGTCCAGATCGGCTTTGTCAGACGGTAAAATACGTATACCATGTTTTGCTTTGCAGAAGTTATCCCGCTGTCGTAGTCAGACCGTAAACGGTAGCGGAACGTAAGCATATGGTTTGTGCTTGCCATTGGAAATAAAATATGGTCCCCCTTTGGGATCTCGTAATTTCCAAATAACAGCTTCAGCCGTGTGCCCCCATCCAGGATCACAGGCAGGGCTTCTCCGTCTTCGGTGTAAACATACACATCCCAGTCACCTTCCGATAAGGTCATGTTCCCTGTGCTGCCCCAGATTCGAATCTGAAGCAGTTGTCCGCCTGAGGCCTGCTGCCTTCCTGGAAAATGCCTTTCTTTCGGAAGCAGCTCATATTTCAGCGGATATTCTGTCGGTCGGACAATATTTCGGTATTTCAGCACCGCTTTCTCAATTTTCAGAGCTTTGTCCGCCTGCGCGTATACCGTAAAATCAGAGCCTTTTAATTTCAGCCTTGTCACAGTAATAATTCGATTCCCACTACATTCGCTGTTGCTTTGCATTCTGCTGCCGTTACCAGCTCCGCTGGTTTTCCTAATCTTTCTGATGCCTGGCCCGCCGTTATTCCTGCTCATCTGCTTCCTCTTCTTCCTTCTTTTCGCCCCATTTTTCCACAATGGCATCACAGATTCGCCTGCTGTTCTGGTCGTCAAAATATTTGTAGAAGTTGGTACGCATGGCATCGTACTGGGGTTTGATCACGAAATGATCGGCTGCGCATTCTTCCATATAAGTAAGAAGCCCGTCCACATTGTCCGCGCACTCTCCGAATAATTCCTTACTCATATCCAAATAGCTTCCGTGTGCTTCCTCGTATTTTTCCCGGTCAAACTGGAAGAATACAACAGGTTTATCCAGGTAAAATACATCCCAGCACACACTGGAATAGTCGGTTACCAGCATTTTGCAGCGCATCATCAGCTCATTGGCAGGCTCTTCCCCAAATGCAATAAGTCGGATTCTCTTGGATTCCACGGAAAAGTCCTGCATAAATTCACGGAACTTGGAGTGAAGATAAAAATTAGCGCACAGGTCGTTCTTTTCCAGGAAATCGTGGAAACGCCTGGAATTCAGAAGCTCCATGTAGTTCCGGAAATAATCGCTTTTTTTGAATTCCTCTGCCGTTGCATTTTCCAGCCAGGATCTCCAGGTAGGCATGATCAGGATTTCCCGAAGGCCTTCTGATTTATCCTCCAGCACATCCCATCTGGCAAAACCGCTGTTTACGATCTCGTCCTCTGCGTATCCGAAATATTTCTCTATGATTCCTTTCTCGAAATCAGAGGTTACCACGAAAAGATTGCAGGAACCTGCTTTTCCCTTGCCATAGAAGAAATCCACTTTCTTCAGGGCGGTTACGCCGTGCTGGAGAAATACAAGATCCTTTCTTCTCAGGTAGCGCTTCAGGATACTGCCTCTCTGACGCATAGCGTACAAATGATTTCGGGTGTCTGTGCTCACCAGAAGCTTCGCTGCCTGCATGTAGATCATATGGCGGATGCTCATGAAATCCACTACCCGATTTTTGTACGGACGCAGCTTCTCACGGTCCGGTGCATTCTTATCGATCACATAATAAATGTGATTTTTCTGCCTCTTTTCTTCCCCGTTTTCCATGCAGTATTTGAAGAAATAGTAGCCGTTGTCCTGGGCCATCATGCAGAATTTCTCATATACCAGCTGAATCTGCTGGCTGTCCCAGTAAGGCTTTAACAGGCGGTAAAGGAAAAATGCGACCATTTCCTTCATACGGAAGTCCCATCTGTCATATTCGCCTTCCTCGCGATACTGGAATGCAAGATTCTTGGATGACGTATTGTAGGGATACAGGAAAAATCCGTTTTCTTTTTTATATTTTCCGCTGTATAAAAACGCGGTGAATAAGCGGTAATTTCTGGTCATGGATACAGAAGCTTCATATCTGTCCCCGGTTTTCGGATTCAAAAATACCACCAGCACATCCCAGTACAGGCTTTTCCACTCCACCTGGTCCAGATCCAGTTCTGCCTCAAAGCGGCGCAGATTATTTCTCAGTCTGTTTTTTCTGATCGTAAAGCTGTACGCTTCCCGTTCTGCCTCCAGCTTGCTTCTGAATCGAAACAGAACCTTGTCAGGGAAATAGCCATATTTATCTGCATCTGTAACCAGTCTGAGCTTCAGAAGGTTCTTATTGATGGTAAGATAGCGCAGATGGCACATCTGTGTCATTTTGTGGATTCGCCAGTTGGCGCAAAGTCCGAACAGCCATCTTCCTTTTTGATCCATGTAGACGCACAGGGTGTATGCAATGTCTTTGGCGCCCTCCTGGGTTAACAGGAGCTTTTCGGAGCAGGCCTGCTCACAGATCCAGACTTTTTTCCCTTTCTGCAGATCCTTGTCCTGCTTTGCCCGGCCTTTATCAGCCAGACGATATCGGAAATATTGTCCATCTGCTATGGTCTCCAGAAGGATTCGCACGCTTTTATTTCTTCCATATTCCATGGCAGGAAGAAGGATACTGGTATCAATGGTAAATTCACAGTCGCTCTGTACATCCGTTACAGGCAGAATATAAATTTCCTGATTTTTTACCCCGGCAAGAAGCACCCTTACCTGCTCAAAATCAGAGAGCTTCTTTTCCTTAAGCGTTACCTTTACCTTCCCGCTTCTATCCCCGCACACATCTGCCAGAATATCATCTGTTCCATTCAGATTAAATGCAGGTGTTTCTTCATATACAATCTGTCCATCCTCATTCTGGTTCCAGCAGCAATATTGCATGGTTTCCTTATTTAGATAGCAGTCTTCCAGATTGATCTTTGTTTCCATATTTATTTCCTCACGTAGATGTCCCCAAATTTTATCATATCATTACTATATTATAAAGAAATCTTTACGAAAGTCAATGTTTGCGGCAGGAAACTGCACTTTCCAGCAAAAAAAAGACTGCCGCCAGGGATAGTATTTCCCATTTGCGGCAGTTTCATTTTGTTTTCTTATCTGTTATCGTTTTCTTTCTTCATGTTCAGATCATTTTTGATCTGCGTGGAGGAGATTTCCGGGGTGCGTGGAAGGTAGATCACTTCGCAGCCTTCCTCCTTGAGGAAATCGAATTTCCCCTTCCAGTCATCTCCCATCACAAAGGTGTCCACATGATATTCCTTCACATCTGTCCGTTTCTGCTCCCAGTTTTCCTCCGGGATCACAAGATCCACATACCGGATGGCTTCCAGCAGCTGTTTTCTTTTTTCATAGGAAAAATAGCATTTCTTCTGCTTCTCATTCCAGTTGAATTCGTCTGTGGAAAGTCCCACGATCAGATAGTCTCCATACTCCTTGGCTCTGCGAAGCAGGTTAATGTGCCCATAGTGAAGCAAATCAAAGGTTCCATAGGTAATTACTCTTTTCATTTTATCAGAAAATCTCCTCAATTGCATTATTCCGTTAATTTAGTTTTCTCCAAGATAATATCTGCCATATGCATCTGCTGCTTTCATTGCTGCAAATACCGTTTCCGGTGTGACTTCAAATGGCATGTTGTGAAGAGTATCGTTCTCAGAGCATGCGGTTTTAGCTACTTCCATGAGCTGTTCATCTGTGACGTTTTCTGCGCCAAGCTCTTTTAAGGTGACTGGAAGTCCTACCTCGATGCACCATAAAATGATGTCCTCTAATTCTTCCTGTGGAACATTCTCCAGAACCAGCTGGGTGAGAGTTCCGAAGGCAACCTTTTCTCCGTGATACATGTGGTGGCACTCTTCCAGAACAGTGAATCCGTTGTGGATTGCATGTGCGCCTGCAAGTCCGGCACTTTCAAAACCGATTCCGGATAACAGGGTGTTTGCCTCGATAACCTTCTCTACAGCAGGTGTGCATACCCCGGCTTCCAGTGCGATTTTGGCTTTTATGCCTTCTTCCATCAGGGTATCAAAGCAAAGCTTTGCAAGGGCCATAGCGGCTTCTGTGGTCTTACCCCCTGCACAGGAGGCTGCGCCGCTTTGTTTGCATGCTCTTGCTTCGAAATAAGTTGCAAGGGCATCTCCCATTCCTGCTACTGTGAGACGAACAGGTGATTTCGCAATAATATCTGTGTCCATAAGCACCAGATTTGGATTTGCAGGAAGGAACAGGTATTTTTCAAAAACGCCCTCCTCTGTGTATACAACGGATAATGCACTGCATGGTGCATCTGTGGAAGCAATGGTCGGGCAGATAAACACCGGTGTTTTTGCATAGTATGCCACTGCCTTGGCTGTATCAAAAATCTTGCCTCCGCCAATACCGATGGTAAGGTCACAGCCGCTTTCTTTCACAATTTCTACCAGACGGTTGATCTCGCTATTGCAGCACTCTCCGTTAAAATAATCAAAAACCACATCGCAGTCGCTTGCCGCAAAGCTGTCCTCGATCATTTTTCCAATTCTCTTATAACCGCCTTTACTGATCAGAACCAGGGCTTTCTTTCCGCAGTTCGCTGCATAGGTTCCGATGTTTTTCATTTCTCCTGCGCCCTGTAAATATTTGGAAGGGCTGATCAATACTTTTGCCATTTTTTATTCGCTCCTTTTTTTGTATTTTATGGAAGCCAACCTCCGCCTCTGGCTCGCGCCGGATTTTACTTGTTAAAAAATCCATTTTCATTATAACATCGCCAGAGGAATTTACAAGCCCCCTCAAGCTTACGATCAACCTCTTTTCAGCTAAACTCCAGCACCATCTGCCCGTCGAGGAGGCGGGATCGTGGAAGGCATAATTTTGTTTTACGGTTCTGGAATCGTAATTGGCATAGCAGTATCTGCACATATGGAGACAGGTATTATACGCTCCAATGTCATTTCCCATAAAACAGGCGCACGCCTTTCGAAGAGGCTGTTTCTTCGGGATCGCAAATGTGGTATGAAGTGCTTTCTCGTAGGTTCGCTTTGTCATGCAGCCGCTGCAGTCGGCGCCATAAGCAGCCAGTTCCTGTCCTTCCCCGCATGGGTAAACCGTCATTCCATGGGCAGCCGCGATCTGGATCATATTTTTCCCAAGATATAAACGGTCCGCCTTAGAGCGTGTTTGAAAAATCATAACGCAATATACAAAACGCCAAGCGTACCCAGACCGCAATGGCTGGAAACCACACCGTCTCTACTGTTTCCCGGTCACAGCCGGAATGGGTGATAAACACACGTTCCGGTCTCGCATTTTTTAAGTCATTTTCCATATTTTTTACGTAGGACATGATCACAGAAGCAATTTTCCCCCGATATTTTTTGGAAGCATTCATAGCACCATTTCCCACCACGATCTTCGGATGCAGCTTTAAAACACCGCCTGCCATGGCCGCTACCGCATTGCAGCGTCCACCGCGGTATAAATAGGATTGTCAATAGGTATTGGTATTCCTGAAGCCCGCATTTTTATCTAACTTTACGTATTTTTTACTTGCTTTTTTCAGCAATCTGCTATATACTGTCCCTTGTAAAGTAATGCAGAGTAAGTTCATGAGCGTAAAGTGCCTTCCGGATGGAGAGTTGCCGGAGGACGAAAAGAGAAATCTTGCGGTTCGTGGATTGCTTCTCGCTGCAACAGAAGATAAATATGAATCCATAGATTATCTCCTATTGTGAGCGAAAAAGAAAAGGAGGTAATTTTTTTATGGAGAAAACAAAGAACATGTTTCTCACTTCAGCCAAAGAGCTGAAAACCACTTCTACCCTGGCAGTCTGTGCAATGCTCGCTGCCCTGGCACTGATCTTAAATTCAGTCGCTTCTATCAACATCGGTCCCTATGTAAAAATTGGATTTTCCGGTATTCCAAATCAGATTGCGGATTATCTGTTTGGACCTGTTACAGGATGCCTGTTCGCCGGTGTGCTGGATATTGTGAAATTCTTTATCCGCCCGGATGGACCATTTTTCTTTGGCTTCACCTTTAATGCAATGCTCGCGGCATTTATTTACGGATGTTTTTACTACAAGCATAAACTCACCTTCCGCCGTGTACTGATTGCAAAACTGGTAGTGGTTCTGATCGTAAATGTCCTGTTAAACACCTTATGGCTGGACATGCTCTACGGAAAGGGCTTCCTGGCAATCCTTCCAATGCGTACGGTAAAGAACCTGATCATGTGGCCAATTGATTCCTTTATCTTCTTTACTATCACAAGATTGATTGAGCAGACAGGGATTTTTAATCTTTTTAGAAAACCGGCTGTAAACTGATTTTATTTGTAAAGTAAGCGCTTAATTTTCTATGGTACTCGAAAGTTAAGCGCTTACTGTATTTCCTGCCTCATATCTTTCCTTAATCCAACAACGGATATATAATTCTTGGTCTGACGGACGCTCCTGCAAAATAATTCAATTGTATTGCTGCCCATTCTATGCTAAACTATGGATAGATACTTCTGAACAACATACACTATTTATAAACCGTATGATTGGAGTGATTTCATGGAATTAACAAAAAAAGTCCCTACAACCGATAAAAACCAGGAAAACAATCATC